>Ga0075011_10000109_pt1 | contig 41294 bp, 41 predicted proteins | sample TARM_MetaG_T_14_FD_72354 | JGI IMG/M metagenome (GOLD analysis project Ga0075011, IMG submission 72354) | Freshwater microbial communities from Pennsylvania, USA, analyzing microbe dynamics in response to fracking - TARM_MetaG_T_14 | ecosystem: Environmental > Aquatic > Freshwater > River...
ATTAGCTCCCCTTATATCCCCGCCCGATTGGGCGAGGGTTTACGGGGCAGTTGCTAAGCTAATCCCCGCAGAAATAGAAAGCACCAACAGCATTTCCAATAGCGTAAAACCGCGACTAGCGCCAGGATATTTAATTCGAGGATACTTTGTCATTTTTATTTTTCTCGTTATTATTATAGTTCACGTCAATTAACAATTTCACTATAACATCCTTAACTGCACCTATACAAACTAATTTAACAAACGCATTGGCGCCACAATTAATTGATTTATTATCGTGGTTTGAAAGTAGGTAATATCGACAATAAAAAGCCCGCATCGCTGCGGGCTTTATTACCTTGCTCATTAGAGCCACATTGCAGAAAACAACATATTACTGCATGCTTAATTAATAACATACCTTGGAAATATCAGCAGCCCTGTTTGGAGTGTATCCAGTGCCTCCCAAATACAACTTGGTGGTGTTTTCTCTCAAACTAGCACACAATGATGAGCCTGCTGATATTTTAACACCATAGTTTCTATCATCAAGATATAAGCCGTCAGGCATCGTGGAGGTTACTCCACTCAGAGCACTGATGTCAGAAAGACCTGGATTTGACAATGCAATAATTCCTCCTGAAACTTTCAGGTTTTCCAGTCCATCCAAAGAGGTAAGTAGGTTGTTTTGCAAATAAAGAGTCCCAGAGTTAGTTAGCGAGCGTAATCCCTCTATGCTGGTGAGCTTATTGTTACTAAAATTGCCTCGATACGTAATGGTGGTCATATCCCTCAATCCGTCCAGATTAGTTAGCCCGCTCAATTGCATATTAAACTCGTAAGCCTTCCTAACCCCGATAAGATGATCAAGATTGGTCAGTGTAAGTGTATTATCATGGTAATATCCGCCAATCTCACCAAGTCCAACAGGCCCTTTAGGTAACTGTGCATTGCCAATATTTTTATGATAGAAGCTAATGATTCTATTACCTACCCACTTATTCCATGTCGTGATGTTGCCATCAATGGTATTAGCATTTGCTTTAACAAACGTAAACCAATCAAGCGGATTAGTATTAATCGTTCTCGTTTTGGTGGTCGCACCATATTTAGCACTCAACGTCACACTGGTAACATTACCAAATACTGCTGATTGAGTTCCTGATTTTGCAAGATTTGTACCGACATTTGGAATGGTGATATTAGTAGCGTTACCGCTGACACTCCACTTAACTGTTACTCGTTCACTTACATCAAATGTTGTCTTGCTGAGTGTAAATGAATCAATATCCTGGGTAATATTGGTCGCAATTGTCTTGGTTTTGACAGCACCACCATATTTAGCGCTCATTGTTAGGCTGGTCACATTACCAGGTGTGATTGACTGACTACCTGTTTTGGCAAGGCTGGTTCCTACCCCAGGAATAGTGATATCGGTCGCATTTCCACTGGCCTTCCAATCGACCGTTACCGCTTCATATTCACTAAAGCTGGTCTTGCTTAGAGCAAAGGTATCAATATCCTGGGCGATGTTAGTTGAGATAGTCTTGGTTTGAGCAACGCCATCGAACATGGCCGTCAAGGTCACTCCATTGACATTCCCGAGCACCGCACTCTGATTGCCTGTTTTGGCAACAGTCCCTACTCCAGAGATCGTTACGTATTCCGGTTTTCCGCTAACCTTCCAACTAAGATTTACTGGCGCATATTCGCTAAAATCAGTGCTATCCAGCGAGAAATCACTGATCTCCTGACTAATCTCGACAGGGATTGTTTTACTCTGCTCTGCGCCATTGAATGATGCCGTCAGCGTAACACCCGCAACATCTCCAAACACCGCCACCTGCTCTCCTGTCGCAGGAACGCGCCCGACCTTGGTGATATTCACCCAGCTCGGGGTGTTGGCAACATCCCATTTAACGGTAACTGGCTCATATTCAGAAAACTTGGTTTTATCGAGAGAGAATCCTCTAAATACATCAGACTGATTAATCGCAATTGTGCGCGTTTTCAGGCGACCACGATAGTCTGCTGTCAAAGTGATCTCTCGAATATCACCAAGCACCGCAGAGCGCTTTCCTGAGCTGGGAACATCACCAATGCCTGTAATGCTCACCTTGTCTGGATTTCCATTTACGTCCCAGGATACCTGCACTATCTCATACGGCGTAAAACTACTCTTATCGAGTGAGAAGCTATTTATACCCTCAGTAACTGGAGCCCTTAAACCATTTATTCGGACAATAATATTGTATTGTGCATCCACGGAGGTGGCCGACATTGCCATAAGCAGTGCAGCAAACCATTTTTTATGGCGATGGCGCATAAATTAGCCCTTATAATTATTGTCTTATGGATAAAATACACTTCATCGTCAGACAAATCAACAAAACATGGCTTTTTTCATGAATTTTTCTTGTCGTCAGAAATCTGTTTTTTTCCCATGTTTTATCCCCTGAATGCCCACTGGGTGGGCAGATCATCCAGTTTCTTCTCTTCCCGCTCTACGTAGTCACCTCGATGCAACGCAATCAGTGCAACCGTGACAATAATACTCACCACCAACAAGGATATGCCCTTCACTTCACCAAAGAAGACATATCTCAAGGCGGATGCGTACACCAAAAAAATGCTGCACATTGAGGAGCCCAAAGCTGCAATCAAAGTAATCAGGTTGATCATCTCTGTCTGCTCACAACTCACTTGCGACCAAAATCAGCAGGGATCTCACCCCACAGCTTAGTTACCCAATCACGCAGTGGTATCCGGCGCTTAACCTTGTCATATCCGCCAGCCTGCAAGAAAGCATTGGCTTCATCAAGCATGCCACGAATGGCATCACAAGCAGGCACGTTGCTGTTGTGCGCCTTTCTTGCCACCCATGTTTGAGCATTGAACGAGTCACTATAGATCGGAAGAGAGGCATCGCCCATGTGTTCGCAAAGCCACTTAATGCCGTCAACAATGGCAAGGTACTCACCCACGTTTGCAGAGCCACCAACATAAGGAGATGATCTGAATACCTCCTTCTGACCGTTATGGGTCACAAGAACCCCTCGCCATTCGACCAGATTCGTCTTGCTGCTGTAAGCTGCATCAACAGAGAGGTATGGGGCAACTGGGCGACCGCCTGCATGGGATGCAGCCTTGCCAGCTCCTACGGGCATTATATGAGGCTTTCCTGCGATACTCACTCCAAGATCTCCTGCGAATGCCAGCTCCGCAGCCGCAAGCGAAGGAAAACCCTTGAATTTTGCACCAGAGAATCCTTTTGTTTGCAGCTCGGTTTCTGCCCATGACGAGTAAACACCTGGAACTCGACCTACCCATACAACATAGTGTGTGCTCTTTGACATAAGGAACGCCTCATAAATTTTAATTAAATATACAATAAATAATTATCCATGTCAATGATGACGCATTTTCTTGCGATATTTTTGCATTTAATATTTTATTGCCATCTGTTGTGGCTATATTTATTGATTTTATAATCCGTCTTTAGTATAATTAAACCGCTAATTAAATGGCTGTTTATCTGGGTTTTATAGGGGTTTTTATGATTATTTCCGCCAGTAGAAGAGCTGATATTCCTGCTTTCTATTCTGATCGGTTTATATCAACCAGATAATGGACTAATCATTCCAGAGGCTCACTTGCGACTGGCAGCAAGGATTTTATAATAAAAACGGAGAAACAAATGAAAAAAAGAATTGTAACCTACTCGATTGCCATGGCAGTTCTATTGAGCTCACAGGCTTTTGCAGAGCAGTATGAGTTTAGATTAAATGCAGATGGTGTTGGGCTTGAAAAACCTATAGATCTTACTGGGGAGGCTTGTCGTGAGATTCAATCAAAAAACCCCACCATGTCGAACGGTGTTTATGAGCTAACCATCAACGGAGAAAAAATCCCAGTTTACTGCAATGATGGATGGACTCTTGTTGCTGCTCAGTTTGAATCGAACCCCGTCATATGGACAGGGAACATGACGAACTATGATCCATCACTCTCATCTCAGCGAAGCTTTGCTATTCCAGAAGGAAAACTGCCTAAGCACAGTTCTTTTGCTGTCGGGCGCGGCACTGAAATACTCATTCACGCTCTGAACAACAGATATTCAACTGGCAACATTGGCAGGACGGTTGTTGGAGATATTGATGGCTCTCAATACCTAGTTCACAGGCTATACAACGGTTATTATGGAGCACACAACCCAGACAATACTCTTGAAGGGAGCTACACTTATTGGAGCAACACTCTTACCGTTGAGCTTTATAAAACCAGCCCTCAAAAAGGATCTGTTCTTTCGCCAAAAAATGACTTCACCTGGGCTTTTTCTCCGTTTCCTTCCGACCCCATGGCAAGAGGATATGCGATAGATGGAATATCCCTTCAATCAACATTAGAAAAATTCGCATGGACGGTGTGGGTTAAATAAAGTCCTGTTGCTGACAAATTAAACATTATTAAAATAACAAATATATCGCATTGACTTGTGATATATTTTTTGTATAATAATCACAGTTTCAAAAACAACTGCTGATACGGATGTATCGGCCACTTCATTCGGTCTATAACCAAGGAATGCATATGCGTAAAATTGTTTTAGCCTCTCTGGCAATGATTGCTGCTTCTTCTGCCTTTGCAGCGGATGTGAAGTGGTCAGATATGGCTATGTACTCACTGTCCCAGAACAAAACCATCAACCTGGATAGTCCAGAAATCCAGAATGACATGATCATGATTGCGGAGCCCGCTTTCTACGAAAAAAACAAGAACGATGAGTTTGCCATGGAAGAAAAGAAAGCTTCTTCCATCGAGAAGGTTAAAAAGCAGATCGCCGAATTCGATCCGAATAAGGTCTATACCTACGATGTTCCTTTCAAGGTTGGTAAATACAACTTTGAGACATCAACCTTTAATGTGATTTTGCAGACCGAGGCTCGTGGCGTTGATCTCAGCTCCCCTGTGAATTTGCCAATCCCGATGAGCGGATACATTCGCAAGAGCTCCTATGATGACTTCAATGCCTCCATTAAAGGTCGCTACTTCGATGGCTCGTTCGATTTGTTCTTCATCAACCCGATGGACATCAAACCGATCAGCATGAAGGTCGAAGATGCCAAGGCATTCTCCAAGGCCAAGGGTGATGATAATGTTATTTATGCTCGCATCAGCTACGTTCTTCGTGATGCAGGAAAAGAACACCTGGGCCTCAAGGCTTACGGCCAGATCACCAAGATGGAATACTTCACGGATAGCGACTACAAGAAAAAGGCTGCTGAGCAAGTAATTGAGCGCCCTCTTCTGACCGTCAACACAGATCCGAAGACCATTGCGTTTGTAACCAAGTCTGAATTCTCTTACTTTGGCAAGCCGATCTACCAGAGTCAAAAGCAAGTTTCTGCTGGTTCTCTCCATCCAGAACGGTCAACTGTCCGCTCTAATAACGAGCCGTACTTTGACAGTGTTGATGGAGATAACCCCAAATATTTCAATCTTTTCCTGAAACAGGAAGCTGAATCTGTTATCAACAAATTTGGCATTGGCTACATCATTGTCTACACCACAGTAACCAAGCCGAAGGTTGATGCCCAGGGTAAAATTGGGGAGAAGGCAAAACAATATCGTGGCGGTTCAGTTGCAGAAAATGCCGAGATGGTTTTTGACTCCAAGTTTGTAGTTGTTGATAACGTAAACGACTTCAAAGATATGGAGGTTGAATCCAAGCCTTATGGTGATGACAGCATGACAGTAAAAGGCGTTGTAAGCCTCATCAAAAAGTAACAGTTTTAATCATAAAAAAGCACCGCCTGATGGCGGTGCTTTTGTTTTGCCTGTCTTTCTTGTGGCTAGCGCCTTTTCTTGTTAAAATAAAAATCCACAATAATAATAAAAAAGGAAATTACCACTAAATGAAGCAATATCTCGAACTATTAAAAGATGTCAGTGAAAACGGAATTGTTAAAGGTGATCGTACAGGAACAGGAGTAAAGTCTGTTTTTGGTCGTCAAATTAGACACAATCTCGCTGATGGATTTCCCCTTCTGACAACCAAAAAGCTCCATTTCAAGAGCATTGCCAATGAGTTAATTTGGTTCTTAAATGGCGATACTAATACTCGCTGGCTAAAAGAGAATGGCGTAAAGATCTGGGACGAATGGGCAACAGAAACTGGTGATTTGGGGCCAATTTATGGCAATCAGTGGACTGCTTGGCCGACTAAAGATGGTGGCACAATTAACCAAATCGATTATGTCGTTAATGCCCTCAAAAACAATCCGAATAGCAGGCGGATCCTATTCCATGGCTGGAATGTTGAATATCTGCCAGACGAGTCAGTAAGCCCGCAAGATAACGTGCGTAATGGTAAAATGGCTTTACCTCCTTGCCACCTGCTATATCAATTCTATGTGGCAGATGGAAAATTATCAGCACAATTGTTTTTACGCAGTAGTGACATTTTTTTGGGTTGTGCTTATAACCAAAGCAGTCTCGCTTTATTAACACATATGCTAGCACAACAGTGTGATCTTACACCACATGAAATAATTATCTCTTTCGGTGATGCTCATGCTTATTCAAATCATTTTGAGCAGATTCAAGAACAGCTATCTCGTGAGCCTAGAAAGTTGCCGGAGCTGAAAATTCTGCGTAAACCAGATTCAATATACGATTATAAGCTTGAGGATTTTGAGATCGTTGGGTATGATCCACATCCTCATATTAAGGCACCAGTTGCTATTTAATTTATCTTGCGGCAGTTAATCTGCCGCTTTTTACCCTCTCTCCGCCCCTTCCTGTCCTTCTGATAGATGATGGTTGTTTATTTTCTGGCCTTACTTTTTTAAAAAATAACTTTTCAGCCATAATCTCACCTGAGATAATTAACTAAATAATAATAAGAGGTCATGCCATGAACACATACCCACTAAAGCACGAATCTTCCTCTCAAGATGAGCTGCTGCAACAGCTAATCCAGGAAAGAGAGAAGTCGTATTCGCTGCACATTACCGACAACAATAACAATCTCATCAAGCTTGGGAGTATCTCTGTCATTGGTAAAAACAAGGTCAGGGTCTCGCTGACCAAAGAGGCCGAGCCATACATCGGCAACGCATTTGGAACTGATTTTGGCAGCCTTGTTGGAAGCAACAAAGAGTTCGAGATCTCATCACTTCGCCTTGCAAATGTCCTTGGACTGAACATCAACAACAACACCTTGATGAAAAACAAAATGGGCACATTCTATGCTGATGCCGACCTTAATGATGTCTTTGAAATGGCGAAATCCCATAAGTCAGACATCATGATTTCAGATAATGATATTGAAGCCGAAAAAGGCATTACGATTATTAGCTGGAACGCGGTTTTTGCATCTCAGTCATGTGCAGATAACTATTTTGCTCAGAGAGCAACGATGAAAGAGCATGAGCCGATGTACCTTAGAGATAACGGCCATCAGCTTGTCGCCGCAGATGCTGTTGTTGTCCCCAATAACGGAGGAGAGCAAGCCAGAGCGCTTATCCATCAACATGCGGTACACAGGGCGATGTCAGACCATGGGATCCCTGTCGCTCGCACAGAGCTCGTTATGAGCAGTGATGGCAAGCAGATGATGCTTCTCAAGCAGAGAGAGGGGGCAAAACCATTTTCTGCTGTGATCACCGCATCAAGAGACTTTCAGACTCTAACCAGAAACCTCCATCGCTCTGGCGGCTTCTGCTCAATAGATAGGCTTCAAACCATTTCCAGCGGTAACATGAACCAGTCAGCCGATCCAACCGCAAGGCTGATGCAGTACGCAGTGTCCAGGCCGCAAGTGGCAAATGCTATTGCACCCCTGGTGATTTATCAACAGATGAGCGGAATGAAGGGAAACACAGGAAATGATGTTGGAGTGCTCCTTGACAAACACAATGGCAAAAGAGCATTGAAGTTGTCATTTTCATTCAATGCAGAACCAGGAGATGCTTCCCAAAGTAAGCAAAAAACCCTGGAAGAACTGGCCGCAGTGCCTGCCCTTAGTGTGATGGCAAAGCACTACCCTGCCGAGTTCAATGTTGCCGCAGGAAAAGCCATGCTTATTGCTGACTCTGTAAAGATGCACACTGGAAGGCTAAACGAGATTGGCTACAAAACAAAGCCAGTGACCATAAAAGAAGAGAGGTCAATGTCTGTTCCTGTATATGATTTATCCAGTGAAAGACAAGGCAATGCATTCGCAAAAAGTGAAAAAACAATGGACTCATTTTTGCGCGATAGAATCCAGAAAAATGTAAGCGTGATCGAAAGATAATTCACTATGCATAAAAAACAAACAAGCCCCTTGTCTCTCAAGGGGCTTAATTTTATAATCGAAAAATAACTATGATTATAGCGGACAAAAATATGAAAAAACTACTGTTACTATCTCTCCTGTCTGCATCTGTTTTTGCCTCATCAACTTATGAGATAAGAATATTTTCAGAGGGAGTGACAGAGCCAATTAAGTACAGTATTGGCGATATCGAGTTTAAATTCGACAAACAAAGCTACCTTGATTTTGAGAAGCCAACACTAACTTGGTCGATCAGTGGCAAACCACAAAAAACAGAGATTGATAATGGAGTTGGCACTGTTGCGCCATCTGGCTCAATAGTGATTGAGTCCCCTATTTCGGGACTAAATTCATATTCCATCACTGCAACCACGCCAAAAGATTCAAAATCGGCGTCAGCTAGTTTTAACTATTACAGGCCAAACTCATGCAAAAACATTAAGGCATTTTCACCAACAGCTCCCTCTGGTGTCTACAAACTAACAATTACCAACAAGCAGATCAGCGCATATTGTGACATGACCAATGACGGTGGTGGCTGGACACTGGTTATGAGGGGTAAAGGGGGAGATATCGCTGGATGGGCCACGGCTGGCGCACTCAAGCCTGAAAATGCTGGTCAATCCAATGCACCAACAGGAGCGACATTCAAGCTCAGCGATGCAGACATCAATGAGATCAGGGGCTCCCAGGGCATTTACAGACTAACATCAGATGGGCTTTCTTACAGGACTCGTTTCTTACAAGCCCATCAATATGGTCACACAACAGTAATTTCATCACACAGCCAGAGAACAGTATCTTACGCCACCCAGGGTTGGGCATATCCAAAATACGGATTCATCAATAATGGGCAGTATCGTGGGTTCACGGATGATTCTGGATCATACAGTTCGTTTTTTACCACAAACTACAGCATGAGCACTTGGCTGATAGGTGATGGCAAAACATATGGAGGCCCGCCTAGTGCCAGCAGTTTTTGCGGTGGCGGGACTGCCGGATGCAGCATGGCGATGTGGGTCAAATGAAAGAAGCCAGAGCTTAAATGCTCTGGCTTTCTTTTTGAAAGATTTATTTATGCCGCAGGCAAAAACTCAATTTCAAAAGCAACATCTTCGTCAGCTTCAATATCCCAGATGCCAACATCACCACCACAGCATGATGCGACATCAGCGTGAGAGAACTCTCGCTTAATGATGTTATCATCCTTATCGGTAATCAGGAGATTGTTCTCTTCGATTACCTTAATGCCACAGGCACCGTGGCCGTGCTCATTACAGTAATACTCCTGCCCTTCTTTCAATGATGGCATTTTGTAATGCCCCAAAAACTTAGATTCACTCATCAAATTCACCCTAATTTGTGCCGAAGATCTGTTACGCTGCGATCTTGTTTAGTCGCTGGGCCACTTCTAATGCAAGCCGCTCATCAGCAAATAGCGAGGAGATATGCTCAGCGCATTTGCTCAAGAATGTTTCAATTGTTACTGGCTCTTTGCCGTCATCACCTCTGGTGAAGTGACAGAACCGTTCGCCATTATTGTCTTCAATTTCGTAGCTTGATGCCGCTTCATTGATGTTCAGGCGAGCAATGCTCATGCCCATATGGGAGACATCACTAACCCAGATGCGGCGGCGGTTGGCGTGAGGTTCATTACAAGCATCAACCTCCCAGGTCTCCTGCTCGTTCGACAAAATATTGTATCCAAACATTCCATCATGCGATGGAGCTTCAATCCAGTTTCTGAATGCTGGGCAGTTCTCAATTGACTTTTTGTTGCCATTATTGAGTCGCACAGGGTAGTCGCGGACACCATTAAAGATCATGGCTGAGATCCGGTGATTTCCACCAGAAAACGCGAATGAGAACTCAGGCACCTCTGCTCCATCACTTTCAGTCACGCCAACAATATCAATCTCAATTTCAGATGAAACCTTGCTGTCGAAGTTTTTTGCGAACCAGGCGATTCGTTGAATGTGCTCATCTCTGGAGCATTCATCAATATTGTGGCGCTCATCCCCTTCTGGCTCATCGGAGAACACGCCAGGCTCGATTAGGCGGCCTCCTGCGATGGCTTGCGACACTTCATCAAGAGTGATCGGCGCTTCATTGCCCCATGGGTAAATACCAAAAGCGGAAATGCTCTTCATACTTCCAAGATCAAGCAGTGCCAGTGGGCGCTCAAAAACAGAAATCTTCGACATGATCACTTCCCTTGACGTTTGAAAATAAAGATTCGGTTCAGGTCTTGCATTGCGGCTCGGGTAACCAGGCCATCAAGCTCAATTTCTTCGTGCTCAACGGAGAGCAGAGGTTTGTTTTTGTGAGTTTTCAGGTTGCCGATCATGATGTAGTCGGCCCGCTTAAGCAGCTTGTGTTCCTCAACACCAAAAACATTACCGTCCTTATCTCCATTGCGGTATTTGTGAGTAATGAACTGACCCAGCACTACTTCTGGCCTGTGTTTGATCACCGCAGCAACACCCTCAGTCCTCAGGACATTTTCCCCGTAAGTAACAGGCACATTGCCTGATGCATGCATCATCAGTTGGCTTTGTTGCCACAGTGCAGCGTATTTTGCCTCGGGGCGGAAATCTGGGGATTGTGAGTAGCTGTCAGTAGCAGTGATGCCCAGGTGTTTAGCCATTACTCCGTTTCCAGCTCCGATCTCGATGGCGCTTCTTCCTGCGATTTTGGTTGAAATAAATTCCGCCAATTCGTAAGTTGGAAACACATAAATTCCGTGCTTAACCATCAAAATAGAGACATCTTCGCGAGCGAAATCATCAAACACGCTCGCGTGAACCATTTTAGGGATGCCCTGAGACTCCATTACTAGCTGCTCAAGCTCTGCATATCGCTCTGTTTGATGCAGAATTGGAGAGTTAAGAACATTGGAGATATTCATCTGAAAATTCCGTAATGGCTAAGAATGAGTACATCATATCAGTTTTTATATATTAAAGCAAAAACTAATAAGGAGAAGGATAAAGGGAAACTGGAAAGATTAATCAGCTGATAAAATCAGCTGATTGAATAAATGAAATACTGGTGGTTTATCTTGTTACAAGAACTTCAACAATAAGAGTTGCATGTTCGAATGCGATGTCATAATCAAATAACGCTCCACCATCAACAAGCAGTCTTAATGCATCCACAACGTGATGGGTTTTGGGGTGGTCATTTGCCATTGCCTTGTTGGAGGCAAACTGTCCTGCAAGTTCCTCTGGCGTGAAAACAACATACAGATCTTCTATTACTTCTTCCTGGAATGGTGCGCTATTGATCAGCTCTGCCACCTGGGCAATGGTGATTGCAGACTCAAGTGCAGAGGAAATATAAATACGACTGTCATCTTTTTTTTCCATATCCACAAGAATATCCTCACTACTTCGTAATACAGTTTTGAGTCTTTTCGACTACCTATGGTAGCTTGATTTTTCTGTAAAGTCTCTCACAGTGGTCTGGTTGCTGAGAAAGCACATCAGAAAGGACTTCTTCTAGCATCATGTTATGGATATCTACAGGAACACCTCTTCTTCCGTCTTCCCACTCCCTGAGTCTAGAGATGGTGACTACTTTGCCTGTTTTGTCGGCAAGGTCATTTGCAACCTCTGTGATGTTTAGCCCCTGCGAGAGCCTCAGAAGAATCCAGTTTTTTACTAGAGACATAAGCCCCTCGCCTACATTTCAACTGGGGCATTGTGACACATACCATATTGGTATGCTATTAGATTTTTAGATAATAAGTGATAAACGCAACTTGTGCAACAGGCATAACTTGCGCAAGTTATGCCTGTATAGTATATTGAGTCCATTCTGCCAAAAGTGCAGCACATAATACAAAGGGAATAAAATGGTTAAAAATATTGGTGACAAAGAGTTTTTAGATCTGTTGTGGGATTCGGCTGTAAAACTCCGTGGCGCATTAGAGCCTGCTGAGTATAAACATCCTGTGCTTGGTTTGCTGTTTTTAAAATATGTTTCTGACTCTTTTAATGAGCTGCATCAAAAGTTACACGCTTGGACGCAAGACCCGAATAACCAGGATTATTACGAAGATACAGAAGAAAAGCGCCTTGCTCGTATTGAAGACCGTGATGAGTATGAAGCGGAAAACGTGTTTTGGATTCCAGAAGAATCACGCTGGGATTCGTTGGCTATCAAAGCCAAACAAACTGACATCGCAATTAAGCTTGATGAAGCGATGCGTGGCATTGAGCGTGAAAACCCAAAAATCAAAGGTCTGCTCTATACTGGTTTCGCATTATTAAAAATTCCTGCTGCAAAAATCGGTGAGCTGATTGACCTGATTGGGCAAATTGGGTTTAACAGCAAAGACCATAAATCAGCCGACATCCTTGGTTATGCCTACGAATTCTTCTTGGGTAAATTTGCTCTGGAAGAGGGAAAAGGGGCGGGGGCGTTTTATACCCCTGAATCAGTAGTTCGTACCTTAGTTGAAGTTATTGCACCAACAAAAGGTCAGTTGTATGAACCAGCGATTGGTTCTGCTGGCATGGTTGTGTGGTCTGAAAAATACATGGAATCGCATGGTGGTGAGCGCGGTGATATTTCTGTATTTGGACAGGAATACACACATACCACCTGGAAAATGGCGGCGATGAACTTAATCATCCGTGGTATCGACTTTAATCTTGGTGATACTAACGGTGACACGCTTCTGAACGATTTGCATAAAGATGTTCGTGCTGACTACATCATGGCAAACCCTCCTTTCAATCAGGCTGATTGGGGCGCTGCAAGTGTCCGTGGAGATGTGCGTTGGAAGTATGGGGAGCCATCAAACAGCAATGCGAACTATGCGTGGATTCAGCATATGGTGCATCACTTGAACTCGAAAGGCCGAGCTGGTGTTGTTATGGCGAATGGTGCAATGACATCCAACTCAAACAACGAAGACGTTATCAGAAAAGGTCTTGTTGAGGATGATTTGGTTGAATGCATGGTAGCGTTGCCAGGGAAATTATTCATCAACACACAAATCCCTTCATGTATTTTCTTTTTTAATAAAAATAAAAAACGTAAAGGCGAAACCTTATTTATTGATGCTCGGCACATAGGCCGATTGGAAAATCGTTCGCAATTGGTTTTTGATGATGAGCATATCATGGAAATTGCAGGGACATATCACGCTTGGGCTGGAACCAAATTAGCTCAGGGCGAATATAAAGATGTTCTTGGTTTTTGTAAGTCTGTTAAGACAGAAGATATTGTAAAGACAGGATGCGTCTTATCTCCTGGTAATTATGTTGGCGCGGATAAAGTTGAGGAAGATGAAGTTTTTTATCAAGAAGACATGGCGTTACTAACGGAAAAACTTGCGGAACAGATAAATAATTCAGTTCTCCTTGATGAAAAAATAAAAATTGCTCTGTTGGAGGTCGGTTATGACTTATAACTATACCTCGTTAGGCAAGTTTATTTCGGTTCAGGGTGGATATGCTTTCAAAAGTAAAGAATTTAAAGAATCAAGCGCATTCCCTGTAATTAAAATAAAAAATGTAAGGTTCGGAACAGTTGATTACTCTGATACTGCATATGTAGATGAAAATACTGCTAATGGCTTAGAGCGTTTTTTGACTAAAAATGGTGACATTTTGATCTCTATGACTGGCTCTGGATTTAATGCTCCACAATCTTTAGTTGGACGGGTTGCGCGAGTATCTGACGGTGATCCAGAGGTTTTAATAAACCAACGTGTTGGCAGAATTATTTTCAGTAAAGAACATCGAATTCATCCAGATTTTGTGTTTTATTTGCTTAGTTTGCCTGACACTATTCATTATCTAGTGGCTAACTCAACTGGTAGCGCAAATCAGGCAAATATAAATTCTGCTACTATCTGTTCTGTTCCTTGTCCTGATATTTCATATGATGAAAGTAAACGTATTGCCAAGATTCTTCGCTCTTTGGACGATAAAATTGCCAACAACATCGCCATGAACCAAACCCTCGAAAAGATCGCACAGCGCATCTTTAAATCCTGGTTCATCGATTTCGATCCTGTGAAAGCCAATGCCGAAGGCGTTCCCTTCAACGGCCTTTCTCCTGAAATTCAGGCTTTGTTCCCAAGTGAATTTGAAGAGTCTGAGCTGGGGATGATTCCGAAGGGGTGGAATGTGGGTTCATTTGGTGAACTATTGGATTTTCATATCGGCGGTGATTGGGGTAAAGAATCTAGCGATTTAAAACATACTGAAATTGTAAGAATTATCAGAGGTACAGATTTTTACAATGCTCAAATAGGCGAAGATTCTTCTATTCCTTGCCGCTATGTGGAAAAGAAAAAATTATCAAAAAGACAATTAGCTGATGGTGATATTGTAATAGAAGTCTCAGGTGGTAGTCCTACTCAGCCAACAGGTAGAGTGCTTAAAATTAGTGAAGCGTTATTAACCCAATTGCAGATACCTGTTGAACCAGCCAGTTTTTGCCGTTTGTTTAGACCTAAACCAGTAGTATCACACTATGCATATATTCATTTAAAAAACCTGTATGAAAATGGCGGTACATGGAAGTATCAAAATCAGAGCACTGGGATAGCTAATTTTCAAACAACATACTTTCTTGAAACAGAAAAGTTAGTATTGCCAGATGGACATGTTTTAGAAAGCTTTAATACAGCGATTGAACCTTTATTAAAGAGAATTGCTGAGAATGGACATCAAAATGCTTCACTTAGACGAATAAAAGATAGATTACTTCCTCATCTCATCATGGGAAAAATTCAACTCTCTGATGCTAAAAAGGAGCTGAAAGAAGCCGTTTGATCGGTTATATTAGAAAAATGAAAAACCAAAAAATAATAGTAAAAACAAGGGTAAAACTATGATCACCGAAGAAGATTTAGAGAACCAGTGTCTGGAATGGTTTGAGGGTTTGGGATACCAAACCCTTCATGGCAGCAAAATTGAACCTACTGGCAGTAATCCAGAGCGTAAAACGCTACAAGATGTAGTTCTGGAACAGCGAATTCGGGATTCGATCAAGCGCATTAATCCGCATTTGCCAGAAGTCGCTATCAACGATTCAATACAGAAACTCCTCGCCTATACCGCCAATATCTACACATCAAACCATGTTTTTCATCGCTTACTAATTGAAGGCATTAAAGTCGAATATCAGGTTGATGGTGTCTCAAAAGGCGACCAGGTTAAGCTTATTGATTTCAAAGATGCTTCGAAAAATGACTGGCTGGTAGTGCAGCAGTTTTCTGTGGATGGGGTATCGAATGGCGAAAAAGACAATCGCCGCCCTGATGTTGTTGTGTTCCTCAATGGTTTGCCAATTTCTGTTCTTGAGTTGAAAAATCCGTCTAATGAAGACACGGATATTTGGGCTGCGTACAACCAAATTCAGACCTATAAAAAGGCAATCAAAGACCTGTTCGTGTTTAACGAAGCCTTGATCATATCTGATGGTGTGAATGCTCGGATTGGCTCTCTGACAGCAGATAAAGACCGCTTTATGCCATGGCGCACCATCGATGGATCACGCGATGATACAGAAGACACGCTTGAGCTGGAGGTGATGATCAAGGGGTTCTTTAATAAAGAACTACTGCTTGATTACTTGCAATACTTTATTGGTTTCGAAATTAATGGCTCTAAGGTTGTCAAAAAGCAGGCTGGCTATCACCAATTCCACGGTGTCAGAGCTGCGGTAGAAAACACTATCAAAGCAACCAGTAAAACAGGAGATGGGCGTTGTGGTGTGTTCTGGCATACACAGGGTTCTGGAAAGTCATTTTCAATGGTTTGCTATGCCGCAAAATTGATGGCTGCAATGGAGATGGAAAACCCTACGCTGGTTATTGTGACGGATAGAAACGATCTGGATGATCAGTTGTTTGAAACTTTCATGATTAATGAGGAGTTACTACGACAGAAGCCTATCCAAGCCGAAGGTCGTGACGATTTGCAGCAGAAATTAGCATCTCGTCCAACTGGCGGTATTTTCTTTACAACCATGCAAAAATTTAAGCCTGAGAAAGGTCAGACCCGCTATCCAACTCTGTCCGAAAGACACAATATTGTTGTGATGGCTGACGAAGCTCACCGCTCACAATACGGTACAAAAGCTAAAGTAGATCAAAAAACAGGGCAGATGAAATATGGCTATGCACAGCATATGCGTGATGCTTTGCCAAATGCTGGTTACATTGGCTTTACTGGTACTCCGGTTGAGCTGGAAGACCGTGATACCAGAGCCGTATTCGGTGATTACATTACCATTTACGATATCGAACAGGCTCAGAGAGATAATGCGACTAAACCTTTGTATTACGAAAGCAGGCTTATCAAACTAGATATCGCTCATCAAATTAGTGATGAGGATTTGGATGATGAGGCTGATGATTTAATTGCTAATTATGATGAAGACGATCAGAATAAAATGAAGTCTCGCCATGCGGCGCTGGAAGCGCTTGTTAGTGCAGAAAGTCGAGTTGATAAGCTTGCAAGAGATCTGATCGAGCATTTTGAGACGCGTGAAGAAGTCATGTTGAGCAAGGCCATGATCGTGTGTATCAGTCGTGAAGCTTGCGTTCAGCTATACAACAAAATTGTAGAGCTGAAACCGGAATGGCATGACGAAGACCCGCAAAAAGGTGTTATCAAAGTCATTATGACTGGTACATCGTCAGACCAAGAGCACCTTCAACGCCACATCTACAAAAAACCTGTTCAGCGCAAAATTGCTGCTCGTCTTAAAGATCCGTCCAGTGACATGAAAATGGTCATTGTTTGTGACATGTGGCTAACTGGTTTTGATGCTCCTTGTCTAAACACAATGTACATCGATAAGCCCCTGAAAGGTCACAATTTGATGCAAGCTATAGCTCGTGTGAATCGGGTTTTCCGCGATAAAGAAGGTGGCCTTATTGTCGATTATTTAGGGATCGCGCCTGAATTACGGGAAGCATTACGCATTTACACAGACAACAAGGGCAAAGGCAGTCCAACAGTAGATCTAAATGCTGCAATGAATGTGCTGCTGGATAAATTAAGTGTTATTCGCGGCATCATGCATGGCTTCGATTATGACGGCTTTGAAACCAATACATTGAAGCTGCTGGCTGGCGCAATGAACCATATCCTAAAACAAAATGACGGTAAAAAGCGTTTTGATAAAGCTGCATTGGCACTGGTTAAAGCGTATAGCTTGTGCAGTACACATCCTGATGCGGGGGCATATAAAGAAGAAATCGCATTTTTTGAAACAGTCAGAGCTGCAATCAAAAAGTCTACGACTGCAAAAGTTAAAATGACGGATGACAAAGTACAAAATGCTCTAAGGCAGGTTGTATCGAAAAGCCTGGTGACAGGTGAGATCGTTGATGTATTTAAGTCGGCAGGGCTGAATAAGCCTGAAATTAGCATTCTGGACGATGAGTTCTTAGAAGATGTGAAAAAGCTAAAGCAAGAAAATTTGGCAGTAGAGCTTTTGCGAAAGCTGATCGAGGATGAAATCTATACTCGAACTGCTAAGAACGCGATGGCCCATAAGTCTTTTTCTGAGCTTCTGAAACGCTCTATTGGTAAATACAAAAACAGATCTGTTGAGACCAGCCAGGTAATAGCTGAGCTTATTAAAATTGCCAAAGAGCTTAAGGCATCAGCAGATCGCGGCGAAGATATTGGTTTAAGTAAAGAGGAACTCGCGTTCTATGATGCGTTGTTACTTAACGAGTCGGCTGCGGAAATATTGGAAAATGATGCGATTGTTTTGATTGCGCGAGAACTCGCAAAAGAAATCAGAAACAGTGCTCAGCCTGATTGGACTAACAGACAAAATCTGAAAGCCAAGATGCGCAGAAACATAAAAAATATTCTTCGCAGAACTGGTTATCCGCCTGATGAGCAAGAGGGCGCGGTCGAGCGTGTGTTGGAACAAGCAGAGTTGATGGCTACATAGACATCATGAACGAATCCTGGATTGTCCGGGGTTTTTGTTAAAAAAAGTGGGACGTTGAAATTGGGGGCAAGTATTCTGCCCCCAATTTCAATTTATTTGTATTACAGAGACTGTGTGAAAGTACGTGTAATAACGTCACGTTGCTGTTCTGGTGTCAGTGCGTTGAAGCGCACTGCATAGCCAGAAACTCGAATTGTCAGCTGAGGATACTTGTCTGGGTTCTGAATTGCATCTTCCAGAGTTTCTCGATTCATGACATTTACGTTCAGGTGCTGACCCGTTTCTGCCCGCTTTTCTTCCTCAATCAGCACAGGAACGTCTTGAGCCTCATCATAGTCAAGCTCATCAAGCCCTACAACCTCGACTCTAATCTCTTTGTCGCCAGGCTGACACAGGCAACGTGCTGTTTTGCTTGCTTCATCCACAAGCCAGATTGAGCCCACAAGCTCACTTTTCTTCGATTTTACAATCCTGATCCCGTTCATATTCACCTTCTTAATTTTTATTATCTAAAACCTTTTGGTTTTTTGTGATTTGTTCAATTGACTCAATCATGAGGCAATTTAGCTTTTGGGAAGTTTTAATTGCATAAATTGTAAAGGCAGTAATTGCAATAAAACTCGCGATAATTCCATATGGAATGTCTGCATCACTTTTATATTTTACCAAAAAAGTGAACACAAGAACAATAGTAGAGACAAACCAAAGGACAATGGCGGTAGTGTGACTGCGCTTCCCTGAACTTTCAATATTGTTTTTAATGATATCGAAATACCCATCGCACAATGGCTCATCAAAAACAGCCTTTTCATTCATTGGTGAGCTTTCCAGTTTCTCTGTTTTTGAAATCATTTCTGTTCTTCCTTTTCCAGATTTACTGCATTTGCGTCAGCAGCTTTCTTTGTAAGTTCAGTTTCCTTTTTTCTTTTCTTTAATGCTTTCTTGTTCTCGCGTTTTTCTTTCTCGTCTTTTTTTGCTTTGAATGATTCCATGCCTCTATTTAAAAAGAACATTACAGTTGACAACTCGGATATTGTTTTGGTTAACGAATAAATCCAAGCTGCGCAAAAGGCAATAAACACAGCTGAGCTTGCAATGATGGCTTTTTGTGCTGCAACCCCCAGCGTGTTATCAGTAAAGAAACAAAAATATAGCGTAATTACTGGGATAAGCATGCACCATGTGGTTATGCAGATCCTTTTTTGCAAAGAAGAAAAAATATCTCTGGCGTTAGATAAGCCAACAGAAGTATCAAAAATAAGGTTTTCAGTTTTGGTCATTTCACTCTCCTTTTTATTTTTCAGGAAGCTCACTGATAGCCAGGTATGTTTTTTCCATAACTGAATACCATGAGCGTTTTTCTGTATTAGGGTAATTATTTATTTTCGCCCTAATGGCAATCAGCCTCATCTCTGGAATAATCACTCCAAGCGCATTAACAAAATTATCCATGCCATGATTACGGATGTGCGCCTCAACCATTTTTGAAACATCAGGATCTTCGGCTCTAATGCAAAGAGCGCTCTTAAAGCCACCAATACCACTGGCAATCGTCACAACGAACTCTCGCTCCATAACGCCTCCTAGATTTTGAATCAAATTATTATAACCTAAAATAATTCTCCTGAAAAGAAAAGACCGCACTTAAGCGGCCTTTTTTAGCTTCAATTGGATTACTTGCCGCAGGTTTCGCTGACGCTGATTTCCGGCACACCGCCAGTTGCGGTCAGGTTGTTGTTGTAAACAACAGAGCACTTGGTATTGGAAGCGCTATCCGGCTTAAAGGTGCCTGCTGCACCAGGAGCTTCGCTCCAGCCATCCAGGGTCACGGTCTTGGCAACGCTGTCGTTGGCGGGGTAGCCGAACTTGGTGTTTACTGTGTCGTTGGCAATAGAGATGCTGGCACTTGGAACGCTCTCAACGCCTTTGATGGCGGCCTTGCTGTAGACCAGTTGAGATGAGCTTTGCAGAGCAGATTTAACGCCCTGTGCAGCAGCCAGACGAGCATCGTCTTGCATGTTTAGGAATTTCGGTGCTGCTACCACTGCCAGGATACCCAGGACAATGATTGTGATCACAAGCTCGATGAGCGTGAAGCCGCCTTGTTTTTGCATTTTTTTGTTCCTTAATTAATTTTTTTATTGGTTTTGATTGTTGTCACTTGATAACTCTTGTTCAAGAAACACCCGAAAAGACTCAAATGTGATTCTTTTTTGATCGTTTACGGGGTGATTTTAGTGTTCTGCCAATACTTGTGTCAAACATTATTTATGATATAAATAAATATTTGGTTTTATTTATATTTAAAGAAATGGTTTTTTTGGGGCTGTGGTCATGATAAAATAAAACAAATGACCCAACAGGATACAATAAAAATGCAAAAAGAAAGAACCCTGCCGATTCACCCTTATTCTTACAAACTCATGAAGCCTGCAATTGACGAAGCAATCATGAATGGCTCATCTGTATACCACGTTAGTGGAGACATCAAAGCACCAATCAAAATCCAGTCTTCCGAAAATGGCATCGTATTTTCATCATTCACTCCAATTGCTCAATTCATGCCTTACGATCACTCTGATTCATTTGAGAGGATGGGTCATAGTCTTGATAGTCTTAATAAAAATGAATGCCATATGTCTGAGTTCTTTTTCCATGAGCTATTGCAACAGCCATTCTCTGTAAAAAACAAGGAAACAGGGGCTGAGTCTCAAGCAATTATTTCAACCTATCTATCAAGAAAAGAGCCAACTTTTGTGGTCATTGATGAGGAAAAAGTTGTTTCATCAATTGCTGAGTTTGAGAAGAGATACACTATCACTCCTGGTGAGCCGACCCTTTCTCCTCTTCGCACAGAAAAATCAAATGTCGATTTTGAAGAACAATTTTGGAAAATTGTTGACAAACTAAACTGGAAGTCCGACTTTGACAGTGAGCGTTGTGAGAGAGAAATCCTGGCATCCTTTGATCCTGAAACCATTTCCCTGATTCACTCTGAATTCCAAAAGAAAAAGTCTGAGCTTTACAGGTTTAGCAGGGACATTGACTTTAGTGGTCACATAGTAACTGAGAGTTCACTTATTGCCTTTGCAGAGTCCGCTGTTTCATGTGGCAAGGCAGTTTATGAGTCAGCCAAAGGGTCTGAACTGTCATTCAAAAAATACATGAATAAAATCAATCATGAGTTCGGCATTTGCGTTCCATTTGTTGTTCAGGATCCTGTTTATCCATATACCATTACAGTTGATTCAATGAGTGACCCATTCAGGCGACAAGGGCCAAAGGCTGCCGCTATTGAATGCATGCACCTGCTTAACAAAATTGACTATGATCATGTCACTCCGGCCCGCAGAAGGGATATCGAGCCAGTGGTTGCCGAGGCTATCTCAAGACTGGAAAAAATCATTGCTGGAGATCATGCTGGGGCATACAAAGACTTTGATGTTGCTGCCTATAACAGGCTCTCAAAGTTCAGCGAGGCAGGTCTTCATGCTCAGATTGCAAACCTGCTTTCTAATGTGATGATGAAAGACGGTCTTGACTACACCACAACTAAATGGAAAGACGGGAGTCCTGTGGTAATGAAAAACAAGCCAGAGAAAAAGGAATCTGAGCTAGGGATGTAAAAAATAAAACCGCCCAAGGGCGGTTTTTCATTTGATTCGATATTCGTTGCGAGTATTCAAAAAGTATTCTTCAAAAGAATCCTCAGAAATATGACTAACTTCTCTGAGAAGGTTTTTACACCACTTAGTCCAAAGTTTGGCTCTGAGTCTTGACTCTGAGTAATGGACAAGGCGAAAGTCGCAAATATCCCAAGAGCACATCAGCTTCGCATAGGCTCTGCCATCTGCCAGGGTTTCGTCAATAGAAAGCCTTCTCAGGCGTCTGTTTGACTGGTTCTTCATGAATGGGTTTCTGTCGCAGTGGCCCAGTGTCTTTTTGTAAGAACGTGACATTTACACCTCGTTTGTTAGCAAAATTGCTACAAACGATGGTCTTTGAATGGATTCATGTTAGTTTTTTTCCTGTAAAGTTATTTAACTCAATGCCACTTTATAATGGCATGTTTCTTTGTCTATGCCAATGTTTTGTGAGTTAAATCTGATCTTGTTTTGCTTGTTCTGCTTTGAATTTTTTAGCATTTGTATTTGCTTCTGACGCTGCGCAATAAAATGCATGTTTCCCGTACTCACTGCCTTTTATGAACACTGAGTCGAGAATGTTGTTGTTTTTACTGCTGTACATGTCAGAGATTGGGTGGATTTCAATGCCATTTGCACATGAAATTTTCCTGACTTCATCATAACAGACGGCAGGAATAATGGCTGCCTTGTCATATTTGCTGATGATTTCAGCCACAACCTTGCTTGCCAAGATGCCCCAGTTCAGGCGATCTCTTTGACTGTCATTATCTGCTTTCGTAAGCGCTTTGGTTATTGCTTTAGTTAGCTCAACAAGATGACCATCTCTTAGGACTTCGACCATGCAGAGGGTGCCGTTGTCAGAGAATTTAACTTCAATGATTGCTTGTGTTGACATCGCAGTAATCCTTTTATTGTTGCCTCTTCGAGGCGACATTGATACCCAGTTCTTACTTCTTGATGTTCTCAATTGTCAGCATGACATCTTGGAGTCGCCCTTCCGTGCAGTTTTCTACACCGAAAAATTCATATCTGCTGACGTTGCGACCATCATCTGGGATCAAGTCATACAGCAAGCCATCACTGCCCTTTCGCCGGAGCTGATAGGTCGATGTGATGTAGTCCTTCCCGTTGTAAGACACCTTTGTAAAGGGCGGGATCAGATTAAGCTTTTCGTCAGACAAGGGTTCTATGCTGCTGACAGAGGTGTTGATGCACAGGTACTGTCGAGTTACATTAATCATCGCGAGGTATCGCTCTATGGTTAACTGCTCACCATCAGAGATACGCTTGCCGCCTGGCACCTTCCCAAGGTCAACGAGGATGTTGTAGATGCCAATATCTAGACCATGCTTTGGCTCCAATGCGTTTCTTGTCGCGAGATCTTCGATAGCCTTAAGACTATCCAAGGCAGATTCCAGCTCAGTAGATACCAATCCATAGAGAGGTGTACCATCGCAATCCCAGGTAAAATACAGGACTCGATAGTATGGATTTGCCTCTGATACAGAAGGTTCATCGGCATCTGGTTTTACACGAACGCGCTGGCCGAGAACAAATTGATGACCAATATTAACTTGGGTCACCCACCAGGGCTCATTATTTTGATCTACCAGATCACCGACAAACACCATACCTGACATAGACAATGCCTCAATAATAGATAGTTCGATAATGATACCAACTTTTTAAGATTAAACAATCTCTTTCGCTTGAGTCTGCTCGTTTTTTCTTCCTGATTTTGCCTCAATCATCTGGCTAATCATGGCAAAAATACCGGCTTCAACTGCTGCAATCTCTTTTTCATCCAGGAACTGATCAAGTGTTTGAGTGCTGTATCCGTCATTCTCAATAATGCATGCCCCAAACCCGTTATGAGTTCCGCTGTCATACATTGAGTCAACAGCAAGTGTCCCTCGCGGGCCTTTTACTTTAATCATCATTTTCTCCATTTACTGTCTTCATCTTTGCATGCATCTTTTCAATGAAGGTACTAAAAAAATAGCAAAAAAAACTATCGTTTTTGCGTTCCAATGCACCTTGATTTTGGTATGAGACCAGCCATTTATAGAAATCAAATTCTGTTTTTTCATTTGCGTCTGATTTGCTGTATTCTTTTATTAGGCTTTCATAATGAGAAATAACAAGTCTTTCAATTTTTTTTGCGTCACCACCAAGTTTTTCCGCTATTACATCTTTGATAATCTCAATAATATTAGGAATTCTCCGGTTGTACGCATCGAATGATGATAGCGCTATACTGGCAACACTATAGCTTTTCATTTCAAAATCTTTAATTGAGCATGCCACTGCAATTGCATTAGATAGCTCGTGCCTAAAAAGCAATGTAAAAATATCTTGATCTGATGAATTATTCGATTCAAAAACAGATCTGGCTATACGATACCTGCGCTGAGAAATTCTTCCGCTTTCTGTATTAAGAACATTCATCACCATTTCAAATTTCGCATCAGAAGACAAATCAAGCTTTCTGATGTTTTTTATAGCCAGCTCAAGATCCATGAAATCTCCATTATTTTATTTCAGTTTTTCTATCATTTCATCGCAATAACCAATGAATACATAATCATACTCAAAGCCACCAATTTCTTCTTCTTTGCTGGCTTTTAGCCACCGATAGAATTCAACATCCCTTGTGCCATCTGCTGTTGGCCCCCAGCATTCTTCCATTAATCCTCTAATGCTACGAACTATCGCCTTTTCAATCTGCTCGAAGCTATCTCCGGCATATTCCTTGATAACTTCCATAATGATATTGTTTGCTGAGGGAAGATGTTCTTTCGCATAAGAATAGTTGGCCGTCATCATATTTGATACTAAGAATGCCCTTGTATCAAAATCAGCAATCTTGATGTTTTTTTCTATATACTCAGAAAACTCTTTTCTGAACAGCAAGGCGAACACTTCCAGGTCAGCCTCGGACTTGGACTCAAAGACACATCTAGCCACATCATATCTTCGATGAGTCGTCCCCATTTTGCTTTCTTCATCCAATACATTCATGACGGCATTGAATTTGTTTATAGCTGTCGTATCTCTTCGACTAATTTCTTTCAGCTCACTTACAAAATTCATAAATCCCTCATAGTCAATCATAAAAATCCCACAATCAAAATGTCAGCTTGATTTTGAAAATGCAAAAAAATTCACAGAGCAAAAAGAAATTTTTCAATTTTCCTTTGCGCTGTGAATTGTTTATTTTGGTAGCGCTGAGATTACACGCTAACACTGGCAGTCCATTCGATTGCGTACTGATGAGGTCGCTTACCTCTCATTACAATCTTATCCACAACCTCTTGGTTGTTGACCACCACACCCGCCTTTTTTAAAGAGTGGCTTTTCTCTTGTGCCATGCAGCTACTCAATGTGTCTGCTACCGCCTGCTTTTGCGAGCAGTGCGCTCCCGCTAAGGAACTACGTGCGCTTCTTCATCGAGGCATCTTGGCCTTGCGAGCCTTGACGCCCCCAGGTTCTGTTGCCAGCCTGGGATTAGGGTGTTTTCACTGCATGCCGACAGTGGCTTTGCATCGTATATGTCATTTGCGGATTTGAACCGCTCACGCTGATTAAGGGTCAGTTGCTCTACCAATTGAGCTATTATGATTCCCTCTGAGACACGCACTGTCAGTGACTTCAAACCCTTTTGGGATCCAAAATATCACGCGCCTCCTACCTTTTCGCACAGCAATGCTACTCAAGCTGTAACACCTCGACCTCGCGCCTACGTTCAACGCCTGCCTACAATGTCACTGGTAACCGCCCTAACCGCTAAGCTCGGACTTATTTACCTCGGCCTTTGATCTTGATATTAACAGCATTAGCTTGAGTGTATCCTAGCGCCAACCAGGAATGACAAAGCCATCGTTGACCACTCTGTCTTTTCACCCTACTGCTTCGTACCATCCCCCTGCCGGAACAGGGTTGCCACATCCTACGTGGTGATCTCGCCTTATGTGATTATCTCACCCAGAAGGGTAAGCGGAGAAGTGGGGACTAATCCTTTCCCATGGTTACCCATGAGTCTCGGCTCACACGCCAGTGCATCTTCCCGCCGAAGCGGTGGATCGCACCAGAAAAAAGACACACATCCTCTTTCTGCTGAAATCCAAGTTGTTGCGCTGAGATTACACGCTAACTCGATGTCTCGTTCGGTTGATTATCCACCTGTTGCGACAGGAGGTTCCAAACCTTATCCACGAACTCGTGTTCGTCAGACACCACACCCGCCTTTTTAAAGAAGTGGCTTATCTTCTGTCTGTAAAGCTACTCAATGTTCCAGCTACCGCCTGCCTTTCGAGCAGTACACCCCCGCTAAAGGGCTACGTGCGCTTTTCCATCAAGGTGCCTTGGCCTTGCGAGCCTTGACACCCCCAGGTTCTGTTACCAGCCTGGGATTAGGGTGTTTTCACTTTACAGCGGCAATGACTTTGCGTTTTTTAAGTATCATCTATTTTGATATCGTCTTTGAAACGAATTCGCATCTCACCAGGATGTGCATTGCCTGTAGATCCCTGACCTTTTGAGCCAAAAAATACTACACACCCCATGTTCTTTTAAGCCGCTAAGCTCTACTTAAACCGCTAGGCCCGACCACGCGCCGTTAAGACGCCTGCCTACTGCTTCGCTGATGAACGCCCTTGCTGCTACACTCGGACTTACTCATCTCGGCCTTTGGCTCTATTTACTCGTAGTGTTGGCTTTCAGTCGAGCGGACTCGCCTACCCGACAAACCTAGATGGAAGCTATCCATCACAGCAGACACCATCGTTGACCATGACTGCCTATTCGGCTCACTACTTCGCAACATTACACCAGCCAGGAGCTGATGATCATGAGCCTCACCTGTTGTGGTTAACTCACACATTTCTGTGCAAGCGGGGCTATGTAAGCTTCACCCCTTTCGATAAGTTACCCTACCGTCTTAGGCCACACCCTTTAAATTTGCTGGATGTTCCACCAGCAACCTGCCTATTGGCAGATGGAACCTGCAACCACCATGCACGGTTGCAGGTTTTGCTGATCTGTACTGTGTACTGCCTGCTGCACCCGCCAGTTCACCCGAATTTTCATCAAGTCATAAGGCAACCACAACAGGATCTGACACGCTTTCAAGTCAGCCACTCCACAGAGTACCAGTCGGAGGTCTCTTGAGTGTTCTACCTCACTGAGAGCGCCCATTATCGGGCAGAATGCCATCTTAAAGAGTTCATCGAGCTGACGATTAAGTCGCACGTATCACCCCGAGACGAATCACCTGCCGGAATCCGTTGCTCTACACGAGACAGCTAACTCACCAGTAAAACCATTGCTGGTGAGCTCAGTCTTGCCAGTGCCACATCGAAAGTCTCAGGTAGCTCACCGGAGTACCCAGCTTGCCCCCGCGAAATCGTCATTTCTGCACATCCCCACCCCCCTTCTCGGAGCTGGACGGCAACTTCGCCGCCAGACAAGGGATTGTCAGTCACAACCAGTTCGAATGTTGACACCAAGAAGCTCTAGCGAATCAAGGGCCGCAATCTGCGGCTACTCCCAGATAGCCATCTTTGCTCAACTGAATTAGATTATAGTTAATTATCTTTCGATGTCAACATACAACCTAATTATTTTTTGCCTTTTTATTCCAGTCAATCCACCGGAAGGCCATTGAACACTGAGGATATACTCCGGCATCAGCCGCAACTATCACCCTATAAGTGGCTTTTGTGGAAGGCCAACAATCATCGGCACCCCACCACAGGGGCAATACCTGTCGCCGCAACCCCAGAATCCTCAGTGTCAGAACATCAATGCCGCCTACATCGTCAAAGAGGCGACTCGGATCGGCTCTTTGAATCGACATGGCTTGCTTCGATGAGTTAGATTCTACACAAATAATTATGATGGTCAATCACTTTTTTCATTATTTTTCTATTTTTTATGTTTTTATTCGAGATAACACTTCCTTATATAGATGGATAATAACTTTTTCCCTCGTTTTTCCTTGGGTAAGGAAAAATTGAAGGCACAGTTTAGAAAAGAGATTGCTTTTGTTTTTTTAGGTGGTATAGTGGCACTCAACTTAGCTCAACGGAGTTTGACATGCATCCAGTGCAACTTGTATTCGAGCACCTCACGAAAGTGGTGGCTCATGCGATGGGAGAGCCATCGCAATCAGAAAAAGCATGTACTTGCTGTGGCCGTCCAGCCAGTGAGTATGGCGGTTTCTCATATTCTATCGTTGACCATTATGGTGTCAGTCAGCTTCATTGCCCTGCTTGTCAGTCATTCAACGTTGGCGACAAGGATATTATGGGGATCGAGCGCTTTAACCGAGGAAACCAAGAAGCTCCTGTTTCCCATAAATTTGGCATGATGTCTGGTGTGGGCTGGGTTTTCTGTCTTGAGACCAAGCAAAGCCATCTGCTGGCACCTCCAGGTGTTGCAGAGAAAATCCCAGAGAGCACAAAGAAGCTGCTGAACCTGGTGGAGATCACTCAGGCTGGTCATCTTCCTTTCATTCTGGAGCTGGGTTGGCCCTACCCTCTTCTGTATATCTCTTCCTTTGGCAAAAAGACAAAGGACTTGATCAACAGCCTGAGTATCTCTCACTCCAGCTCGGCCTTAGTTTGCTGTAGCGATGATGGCATTGATGCCACCAATCGTGTTTTTCACACCATTGATATCGAGATTGCAGTAGAGCTCTCAAAGAGAATTGCCGAGCTATCAAAGGCGGATGGAACTCTGTTCAATAACGTGATCACATCCCTTGCCAATGGCCGAATGACGCCTTCTGATGCAAGCGCCGCACTCAAGGACAATCAGACCGTTATCGATCTGATCCGGCTTTGCCCAGTAGACCCGCATCAGCGGCTTGCTCTTCTACGCCTTGTGCGAAAACTGTAGGAACAATCATGATCAAATTTTATGACTATCCGCTGCGGTTGCGTCAAACCCCTTTCCAAGAGGCTTACCGCGTCCACCAGCAGCTGGACACTCTGCTGCAAGAAGGGAACAACTATCGCCTCCCTTACTGCTGGCACCATGAAAAGAGCCAGATCAACAAGGCTTCGGAAGTGGTATTTCGAACCATTACCCAGCTGCCAATCCCAGGTGAGAAATGCACCGAGATTGACGTTGTTGAAGGCATGGATCTGAGCTTTTCCGTCCGCCTCTTTAACGCCGTCAATCAGACTGCTGGTGGCAGTCGTGAAGCCACTTTTGAAGACATTCAAAAGCGTCTGCCCAATAGCCTTAAGCTATCTGGTTTTGAGCTCCTGTGCGTGACGCCGATTGAAAAGGGCAAGTATTTTGTTATCAAGCCTGGTCAGTCTTCATTCCCGATCCCATATCTGGATGTCGTGCTCACTGTCACTGTCTTGGATGTGGCGCTAGCCGAAAAAGCACTGGCTCAGGGTGTCGGTCGCCGGAAGGCATTCGGTTGCGGCATGCTGCGAGATATCGAGGTCATCTAATGGACGAGTCCTTGATTGCTTCTGCATTTGAAAAGATGGGTAAACAGCCTCGGCCAATCCAGCTGGACTACGCAAAAGCGGTGTCTGAGTCGCTGGAAAATCCTGGCGTCATCTCTCTTCTCCATGCGGAAACAGGGGTGGGTAAAAGCCTTGGCTACTTGATCCCCGCAACTGCTTTGCTGGCCCAAAAGCCAGGTTCCAGGCTGGTTATCGCTACCCAGTCTCACGCCTTACTGAATCAGCTGTCCGAGAAGGATGTGCCGGATATTCGCAAGGTAGTGCAGGAAATGACTGGTCGCACTTTGAGTTTCAGCAAACTGCTGGGCCGTTCGAACTATGTGGATCCACACCGTGTTGAATCTGCCATTTTTGGCAGGGTCATCAATGATGCGGAGCAAAAGCTGATCGATGTGCTGGTCGGGTGGAGCCTCACTATTCCTGAGTTTATTGAGGAATATGGCGAGCTTCCGCTGGAACTCACCATGGGCCAGATCTGCATGCTGCCCACATCAAAAAACGCCGACTATGACTTGAGACGGGAAGGTGCGCTTAATGCAGACATCATCCTGACCACTCACGCCATGATCGCTGTTGATATGGTGTTGGCCGGAGCAATCCTGCACAAGGAAAAGCCGACCTATCTGATCGTGGATGAGGCCGACATGCTGATCGCCTTGTTGAAAGACATGCAGGTGCGCCGTCTGAACCTTCAACGGGTTTACAACGAAATCTCTGACGCCATGACCGCTTCTCAATCCAAAAGATTGCTGGGCCTTATGGATGCAATCAGAGATGAAACCAAGCAGGCGTCTGTTGTCTGGAGCGAAAAGGCTGATGAGCTGGCAGAAGAGGTACTCTTCTTCCTGGGAATGGTCTCAAGCAAACTTGATGAAGTGCCTGAAACACTCAAGATGATTGATCATCTGCGTGGAGAGGGAGAGCTTGGTCTGGGTGTTTCTACTGTGCGAGAGGAGCCAGCTGTCATCTGTGTTGATACCTGGGCATCTCGGCGCTTTGCAGGCTACATCAGTGGACGTTCTGCTGGCTGCATCCTGACATCCGGTACGCTCTCTATCACGCAAGATCCGATTAAGGGTATGCAGTGGCTTCGTACTGAGCTTGGCATCGAGTATCAGGGCAACCTTGGGATCCAGGCGATGTTCTCGCCCACCGATTACGGCAAGTTGTCTCTGACGCTTGCGGGCAGTGAATTCCCTTCTGTCTTCATTTCTGATGAAGAGGAAGAGGTAGTTCTGAATCCGAAATGGGTTGCTGCTGCTGCTGCATGCATCAAAGATCTGAAAGGGAAGATGGTGGTTTTAACAAACAGCCACCGTGAATCCGAGCGGATCGAAAAAGAGCTGATTGAGATTGGTGAATCTCGCCAGATCCATCGACACATGCAGGGTAACAAGCTCAAGGTATCCCTTGATTCATTCAAGGCGACTGGCGGCATTCTGATCACCCCTGCTGGACATATTGGTCTGGATATCAGAAATGAAAAAGGCGAGCTTGGATTTGACGAGCTGGTTATCACCAGAGTCGGGTTTGCGCCACCAAAAACAGAAAGCCTTCGAGCACTGGCCGCTTTCAACCAGGCACGAAATAAGGACAAAAGGGACATCCTGCCGTTCCTTATCCGCCAGGCATATGTAAACAGCCTTGGCGAGGCAATCCGAAAGGGACGCCAGTCGATTGGTCGCGGCATCCGGTCAGAAAAAGATGAAATCAACGTCACTATTTTGGACTCAAGATTTCCTCTCTTCACAGACCTGTCGGGCAAACATACTGCGTTGAGAAACATAATTCCGTATCGCTTTCAGACATCGCATCGTGATGCACATGTCATAAGCCCTGCGGCCAATAAAACTGATGTTTCGGAGGTTATATTCTGATGAATAAGCCAAATTTCAGCCCATTTCGCTTGATTTTGCGAATGACGACACCAGTGGTGTTTAGCGATTTCGCTCCAACACTTGATGGTTTGTTGTTTGAAGCGCTCTCAAAGCGATTTCCTGAGAAAGCAGATCAGGAGTTGAGGGAAGATCTCAAACAGTATCTTGCCTTCAATGAAGAATTGGGCGTGTTTCATGCCAGCTCAGCCATGATTGGCATCGACAATACTCATGGACTGGTTGCCAAAGAGTACATGCGCGTTGATGTACTGCAAAACAAGCTTTCTGATGAGATGTTCTCTCCCAATAAGCGAGGCGGAAAGTACAGCAAAATTGTTGTTGCTGGTGGCCCGACCAAAAAGCGTCTGACCTCTCGCCCTGCTTATGCTGCTGCGTACATCGCATTTGACGGTCTTGGTGATGTGTCGCCTATCAAGGCGCTGCTGGAAACCTATGTCATTGGCGTTGGATATGATGCTCAAAACATCAACTCTGGTGCCTTCTCAGAGTGTATTGAAATCGCTCTTGAAAGTGATCTGAGTCTGTTCTCAGAGCAAAAAGCCAGTCGCCCTCTCCCCGCTGAGAGTGAGGCTAGCGGAATGACTGCGATGGTGAGGTTGTTGCCTCCCTACTATTACGGAAATTTGCACAAAGGGGTCTCTCCGGCCCGCATTCGTGTGTACCACATTGACTCTCTTTTGAAAGGAACTAAATCATGAAAAAGCAAACTTACATTTTTGACGGCAGCATCTCCGCTCTTTCTCCTCTGACTGTGGTTATCAAAGGTGCGAGCACCATGGCTGGTCATCGTCTGCCCCGTAACGGCGGCATGGATGCTCCTGCATACTGGCCTGCAACCACTATTCGTGGCGCTATCCGTCACATGGCACACCGTGCTGTTGTTGAAGCTGTGAAAGAGGCCAATGGCGGCGCTATCCCTCTGGATTTGGCAGATCACTTCCTGCTGGCCCAAGGCGTGGACATCGAGAACGCGACTGTTTCTCCTGGTGCTGGCGACATCAATGCACTGGAACAGCTGGGCCTGGATCCGCTGCTGTCCCTGTTCGGCTACTGGGGTGTTCCCTCCAAGGCTTGTATTGGTAACGCATTCCCGCCCGCTGGCAGCACTGGCATGTTTGGCGGTGGCGCTCGCACCATCATGTTTGAGCGCAATACCGAGCTGCTTGAACTGCTGGATCAAGAGCAGAAAGATCGACTGGAAAACATCCTGGTTGAGCAATCCGAGGCCAGCGTTGACATTCAAGAGCTGAAAAACAAGAAGAAAGAGCTGACCAAAAAGGCTAAGACCGCGACCAAGGAAGAAAAGGAAGAACTTTACAAGCAAATGAATGCCATTGATGAGGCAATCGTTAGCCGTAAAGACAAGAAGACCGAGGCGAAAGAAAGTATTCGCCGCCCAATCGACCAGTATGAGGCTGTTGCCGCTGGTACTGAGATGAGCCACCGGATGGACATCAAGGGTGCAACTCAGGTTGAACTCGGCCTGTTCCTGGCAGCCCTGGCTGAATTGGCTCGGGATCCGTTCATGGGCGGCCATCGCAATCATGATTGCGGTCGCATTGAGGCTCGCTGGACTGTGAAAACCTGGCCTGCCGGAGCTTTGGCCCCTATTGAGGTTGGCTCTGTTGAAATCACCCCGAACGGCTTTATCATGACTGGCGACATGCTCAATTCTGCATACAATGCATGGCTTGAAGCGCGTACCAACATCCGTTTTGGTAAGCCCGTTACTAAATAACTGGCTTATCGCCACCAAGACATGGATAATTGTCTTGGTGGCATGCCACCCCCTCCCCCGCGCCTGCGCGGGTATCCGAGCACACTTTAGAAAGCCTCATTCGCATTCGTGCGGATATCTCTCATTTCTTGACCGTTTCTGGTCACACAAAAAACAACACTGTTCTTTAACAACATGGGAACTTTGTGTTTGGTTTTACCAAGCGCACATGCTTCAAAATCCATCGAACATGCTGCTATTTATCATGTAACGTGCTGGCATTTTGGAGTGTCACCCGCGTGGGCGCGGGTAAACGGGCTGTATTTGATAACGGGGGGTTTACGAGGGCGTGTCACCCGCGTGGGCGCGGGTAAACGGCCGATTATTCGAACGATGCACAGGATCGGGCGGTGTCACCCGCGTGGGCGCGGGTAAATGGGACAAGAACGACAAGACCACGTTAGAGATGATGTGTCACCCGCGTGGGCGCGGGTAAATGGAATGTGACCACGGTAAACCGAGAGACTGCCTGTGTCACCCGCGTGGGCGCGGGTAAATGGGGATTAAAAATGAAACAGCCGAATCAGAAACCTGTGTCACCCGCGTGGGCGCGGGTAAATGGACTCTATTGAACATCCGCAGCCTCAGGGCGGCGTGTCACCCGCGTGGGTGCGGGTAGTTCGTGAATTACCTTTGTCTGATGTCGAGGGGAGATGGTGTCACCCGCGTGGGCGCGGGTAAACGGGGCTATATCACCCAGCCTGGATATGAACTTCCGTATCACCCGCGTGGGCGCGGGTAAATGGTTATTGACGAATTTGTTGTAGGCTAAGAATGCACATCACCCGCGTGGCGCGGGTAAATGGAGACATCGTTTAGAGCCTCTGCAATCAACTCCGTGTCACCCGCGTTGGCTCGGGTAAATGTGATAGTACGGGGATAGCTCATGTACTCAATCAGCACCACCCTCGTGAGCGCGGGTAAATGGTTGGCCTTTGAGATCGATGCGGTCGTAGATGCGTGTCACCCGCGTGAGCGCGGGTAAACGGTAATCAGTGACAATAAATCGGGATTTGATGGTGTCACCCGCGTTGGCGCGGGTAAATGGCCTTTGATACAGACCAATTCTTCGCAGGTTTCGTGCCACCCGCGTGGGCGCGGGTAAATGGCATTGTTAGTAGAGTGAAATTATAATCCAAACGTGTCACCCGCGTGGGCGCGGGTAAATGGGGGCAACCCGCCCGCTCTTTCATGGATGTCACGTATCACCCGCGTGGACGCGGGTAAATGGAATTGCACGTTTCAGGATGAGGCATGGAGCGTGTTTCACCCGCGTGGGCGCGGGTAAATGGAATCAAACTCCAGCACGAGTGTTGTATATAGAGTGTCACCCGCGTGGCGCGGGTAAATGGCGATTAATATGGCATGACAAAGGAGCCGAATAGTGTCATCCGCGTGAGCGCGGGTAAATGGAGATATGGCTCTGTGCGATTCTATTTAGCTGTGTGTCACCCGCGTGGGCGCGGGTAAATGGGGCTCGAACATACACCTATCAGGTCAGTGGCTGTGTCACCCGCGTGGGCGCGGGTAAATGCACGCATACCAGCGACAGCAACGTCTCTGTCGAGTATCACCCGCGTGGGCGCGGGTAGTTCGTTCGATGGGCCAGCTCCAACTTAGGATCACCTAGTGTCACCAGCGTGAGCGCGGGTAAATGGTATTCAGGCTTCACAAGCCCCTCTGTTCTGCTGTGTCACCCGCGTGTGCGCGGGTAAATGGTTGGGCTGTGTGGACGAACGCTTTGATGGTTAGAGTCACCCGCGTGTGCGCGGGTAGTTCGTAACGGTCGTCCACATCTAATCCAGCTAACTGATTATTACCCGCGTGGCGCGGGTAAATGGCGGTCAATATGGCATGACATGAGACGGATATAGTGTCACCCGCGTGGGCGCGGGTAAATGGTCGGCGCTCATACAGGACTCATCAAACCACCTATGTCACCCGCGTGAGCGCGGGTAAATGTGAGGGAGAGGCGCAGTCGATTAAACCCGAAAATATACCCGCGTTAGCGCGGGTAAATGGTCGATTTACATGCTCTACTTTGCAGTGGTTCTGCTTCACCCGCGTGAGCGCGGGTAATCGACCTTGGGTTGCTGCTGTGCATGGTCATATGGCATACCCCTGATTTGTAATCAAAATGCATCCCGCGTAGGCGCGGGTAAATGAGAGAGGTCGAGCTGAGCGACAAACCCGTATCAGGGTCACCCGCGTGAACGCGGGTAAACGAGAGAGAACGCATGCACATTCGCACCAATAGCAGTGTCACCCGCGTTGGCGCGGGTAAATGGTTCAGGTATTTCCCACATCAACAACAAACGACCTGTCACCCGCGTGGGCGCGGGTAAATGGTGCCAAATCTATCGCCTGTTGAATAACTACCAGCGTGGGCGCGGGTAAACGGTAACAGCGCTACCATTCTCATCATTGTAAAATGTGTCACCCGCGTGGGCGCGGGTAAATGGTCGTTGCTTGCAACGCAGCTGGGCTTGGCTGTTTGTCACCCGCGTGGGCGCGGGTAAATGGGGCGAAGTCGCAGGTTTTAATCCCACCTGGGAATACCACCCGTGTGGTCGCGGGTATCCGAGCACACTTTAGAAAGCTTCATTCGCATTCGTGCGGATATCTCTCATTTCTTGACCGTTTCTGGTCACACAAAAAACAACACTGTTCTTTAACAACATGGGAACTTTGTGTTTGGTTTTACCAAGCACACATACTTCAAAATCCATCGAACATGCTGCTATTTATCATGTAACGTGCTGGCATTTTGGAGTGTCACCCGCGTGGGCGCGGGTAAACGGCGTCAGGCATGGATAGGCGGAAAATCGCCTACGTGTCACCCGCGTGGGCGCGGGTAAACGGGCTAAAAGCAACGCAGCCCGTCAGGCCGCCTAGTGTCACCCGCGTGGGCGCGGGTAAATGGGAAACTACCATTCGTAATCGGATAACTGACCTGTGTCACCCGCGTGGGCGCGGGTAAATGGTGGTACGGGTGCATTCAAGATACGAGAAAATTGTGTCACCCGCGTGGGCGCGGGTAAATGGTTCAGGTATTTCCCACATCAACAACAAACGACCTGTCACCCGCGTGGGCGCGGGTAAACGGAACTTCTCCGCCGCAGCGCGGGGGGTCTCAGCGTGTCACCCGCGTGGGCGCGGGTAAATGGTGCCAAATCTATCGCCTGTTGAATAACTACCAGCGTGGGCGCGGGTAAATGGGGCTATATCACCCAGCCTGGATATGAACTTCCGTATCACCCGCGTGGGCGCGGGTAAACGGGGCGAGCCCTCTGGCGCGATCTGCCTGCGCTAGTGTCACCCGCGTAGGCGCTGGTAAATGGTTCAGGTATTTCCCACATCAACAACAAACGACCTGTCACCCGCGTGGGCGCGGGTAGTTTGTGAGCGCTAAAAATGCATTATTAGCATTCCTCGCGTGTCACCCGCGTGGGCGCGGGTAAATGGGGCGATTGGAGCGACATATATAAACGCCGCAAGTGTCACCCGCGTGGCGCGGGTAAATGGATAAGCCGTTACTGCCACGGCTACGCATGGTGGTGTCACCCGCGTGGGCGCGGGTAAATGGCGTCTGGGCTCGACCGGCAGCGCATTGCCTACGTGTCACCCGCGTGGGCGCGGGTAAATGGACTAAAAACAGATGGCGGCTCGTCAATTTTTAGTGTCACCCGCGTGGGCGCGGGTAAATGGCCGTTGATGAACTTGTCAATGATTTTATTGTGGTGTCACCCGCGTGGGCGCGGGTAAATGGTCGTTCACTGAGCTGATTCCATTGGATACACCCTTGTCACCCGCGTGGGCGCGGGTAAATGGCAGTTTTTATGAATGGTATTGCGCAACCAATAAGTGTCACCCGCGTGGCGCGGGTAAATGATTACACCGAACAAATGAAGAAGGACGGCAAGCGTGTCACCCGCGTGGGCGCGGGTAAATGGGTGGACTACGATGAATATGCCGAGCAGGTGAAGTGCCGCCCGCGTGGGCGCGGGTAAATGGACAGGACGTTACACTGATGGATCTTAAGCGCTGTGTCACCCGCGTTGGCGCGGGTAAATGGTACTATCGCGTTCTGGAGCAGACTCAGGTATCACCCGCGTTGGCGCGGGTAAATGGCGAGCTGTGCTCCCGCCACGGTGAGAAGCTGAGCGTCACCCGCGTGGGCGCGGGTAAACGATGTATGGTATTAGCGAAGTCGAGGCTAAAAAGGTGTCACCCGCGTGGGCGCGGGTAAATGGTGAGTATTTAACATGTGTACTTGCTGCTAATAGGTGTCACCCGCGTGGGCGCGGGTAAACGGTGACCGCTGTAGTCGTTCCGAATCCATGCCTCGTGTCACCCGCGTGGGCGCGGGTAAGCGGCGATGTCTCGTGGATTTCCAGCCAACAGCTCAGGTGTCACCCGCGTAGGCGTGGGTAAGCGAGCCAGCTACATGCTCGACATCCCGCAACTGAGGAGTCACCCGCGTGGGCGCGGGTAAGTGGGTGATAGAGGCACCTGATTCTGTGCAAGTGGTCATCCGCGTTAGCGCGGGTAATTGTGTCGGAGAATGTGCAGCGTACCCTACTAGAAGAGAAAATAGTTGCTTACGGCAATCACCCGCATAAGTGCGGGTAAGCGAGAATGGATCGTGCTATGTCATTCCGCTCCTTGCGATCACCCGCGCCAGCGCGGGGAAATCAAAAAAAACCGACCAAAATACATAACTCTCGTTAGCGCGAGTAGTCGGGATAACGGCAGCTTACCTTGACTATTATCTCCGCGATTGCGCGGATACTTGAGTTCGAATGAGGCTTAAAAACCAGCATCCGTGCGGGTAATCGGTACATCTTTGGCACTCTTTTCCTTATGCGGCCACACCACTCGCATTCGTGCGGGTAATTGTCACCAAATCGAAGGTGCTGCACCTACGATGCCAGTCATCCACGTTAGCGTGGAAATCAACCGATTTTTTTGGCATCCGCATCTGTGCGGTTAGCCGGATTAGTCAAGGTGCCATATGAGCTCAATCCAAAACCCGCGCCTGGCGCGGGTAGTCGAGCCATTCCTGGTGCTTGCCGCTCCCACCACAAAATCCATCTGGGCATAAAGCTAAAAGCTGGGTCTTTTGGTCAACCCATCTTCTTTGCCTGGTCGATAAGGCCCTGCGCTATTTTGTTTCCTTTATCCGCCTGTTCCTGCACAAATTCAGGCACAGCACCACTCCAGACTTCCACTTCTGAGTAGATATTGATTAGCGCTGTGATTGCCTCTTCGCACCCTTGATCTGCCGATCTCTTATACCAATAAGGCGCTCTGTTTGGGTCGAGTCCGCAATACCCATTGAGATAGCAGTCACCAACCTGGGCTTGGGTATAGGCATCACCATGCTCTCCAGCTCGTTCAATCCAGCTTTCGATGCTTTCGCCCTCTGGCAGCGTGATTTCTCCACTCTCTGCCATTTCTATCAAAAAGAACATGGCATCAGGATTGTTCCTCATTGCGGCAATTCGAAGCCATTTCTCTGCAAGCTTGGCGCTTTTCTTCACACCTCTGCCGAAACGATGCATTCGTCCCATATTTGTCTGTGCCTGGGTGCAGCCAGCCATTGCTGCCTCTTTGTACCAGTACGCCGCAGTGTTGAAGCTTTGCTCAACACCATCACCCTCTTCATACATCACTCCCAGCGAGTTCTGAGCCTCAATGAAGCCACCTACTGCCGCCCTCCCATACCACATGGCTGCGATCTGAGTGTTCTTTGGGGTTCCGCGACCATCCTCATGCATCAGTGCAACATTGAACTGAGATGTCAGGTTTCCTTGCAGGGCTGCTATTGAGCACCATTTAAAAGCCTGTGACTCATCTACCGGAACGCCGATCCCCATGCTATAGATATTCCCAAGGCTTGCCTGAGCAAGGACGTTGCCGTTTTCAGCAGCTTTCTGGAACCACTCAAACGCCTTTTGGTCATTTTTTTCAACGCCATGTCCATCCTGGTAAAGCATTGCCAGGCTGTGTTGGGCCTCGGCTACCCCCTGGTTGGCGGCCTCAAAATACCATTTGGCTGCAAGAACAAAATCCTGCTCAACGCCGCTACCATTCTCAAGGAAGTTGGCAAGATTGAATTGCGCTTTTTCCTGCCCGTTTTCCGCTGACTTCACAAGCCAGAGCCATGCAGCTTCGTAATCTTGTTCAACGCCCAGCCCCAAATAAAGCATTGTTGATGCATTAAATTGCGAAGAGGGGCATCCTTGTTCGGCTGCTTTCATTGTCAATTCAAAACCAAGAGGTTCATTCTTCTCAACAAATTTGCCTAATGAATAAAAAGCCCCAAGAAGACTCTGCGCCTTTGCCAGGCCAAGACTTGCTGCCTTACTGTAAGCCATCACAGCGGCATCGGTATCGATTTTTGTTCCAAAACCATGCTCAAAGAAACGGCCAAGCTCAAAAAGCTTCTCTGCATTACTTTCAAGCAAAATAACATTTTTATCCATTTTAACCCCTTAAAATTAATGCACAGAGCTAAACCCTAGCCAGGCGTTAACCCAAATATCTTCAATAATAAGACCAAGATCTCTTAGTTTGTCTATAGCCTGTGGGCAGTTTAGATTTGCGCACTTGTAATAAAAAATATTGGCCTTCTCAATGTCTTGGGTGCATCCCCTGCCCTCTTCATGCATCAGGCCGAGCGTGAAAAGCGCCTCTTTTATACCATGATCTGCCGCCATCTTATACCAATAGAGTGCCTGCCCTTCATTTTTTGCTGTGCCGAAGCCATGCTCCAACATGAATCCAATACTGAATTCCGCCATAGGCAGACCTTGCAATGCTGCCTTCTCATACCAGTAGCAAGCCTCTACCAAATCGACATCGGTCAACTCCCCTTTATGGTAAACAATGGCTAAATCCATTTGAGAGAATTTATCTCCCGCCATTGCTTTTTCAATTAAGGACTTAACGTAGTTAAAATTTTCTTTTTTCATGGGGAGCACCAAGGAAATACTGGGTAACATTAAGACCAAGCGAAGATTGGGCTTGAGTTAATAAAAAATCAGCTTGAATATTTTACTTTGTTTCAAGCCTCTCATCGGAGAGCTTGCAATTAAAAGCCCATTACCTGGGCTTAGCCAAAAAGGAATTACGATCTCTGGGATTTGAGTCTTTCAAGCGCTTCTTCAAGGCTGTATGTTTTATCCTCGGCAATGTCTTGCCGAGATAAAGCGACCAGTTTCATCAGCGCGTCTTTTTCTTTGAGCTCATGCAGCTCGTTAAAAAGCGCATTCTGCTCTTTTGCAGTCATGATGAACAGCGCAGGCTCGCCGTCTTTTTCCACTGTCACGCCACCCTCAAAAAACGAGGGGTTGTTAATGTTGGCCTTCGCCAAATCCAAAGAGATCGTATTCCCCATCTTTACTCCCAACCTAATTTATGGATCCTGCAATAGCCTTTGGTCGTAATCGACACATTACTAAGCAGGAATTTATGGCGAAGAATAAACTCCCCGCCCTCTGCCTCGTCACAATAATAGTCTTCAACTCGACCATCCTTGTAAACGCGACTCTCAACTATTGTCCTGAGGTCGCCATCAACCGTATAGAGTTTGAGCTGGATCCGGTGAAAATCACCTTCATCGCCAAGATAGTAGCTCTCCTCGCGGGCCAGCTTGTTTTTCACAAAATCTTCGACACTTATGCCGAGAACAAAACTATCGTGCATCTTTCTCTCCTCAATCTTGGCTACTTCATCAAAACAGGTCTACTCCGCTATCCAGCAAAGCCTGCATTTGCTCAGCAAGTTCCTTTTCTTTCTTGCGCTTTGCCACGATTTCTTCGACTGCTTTTTCAACGCCCATTTCGACAATACGCTTGTATTCTGCCATAAAACCAGTGTCATTGGTGTAGTCTACCAGAACTCGGAACCCTTTGAAAATCTCATCCCAGACAACAATGAGCTGGCAGCGATCACCACGTTCACGAGAGAAATAGCCATCTTCACAAGTCAGATATGAAATGCGGTCTCGCGGGATGTTTTTGCCTGCAAAACGGTAAAAGTAGTAACGAGGAGAGTTGATTTTCATCCCATATGAAAAACCTTCCCCATGACCAGTTGTTACTTTTGTTGAGGCGACTGGCTCAATCAGTTCTTCCTGATGGATTATGTCAAAATATTTTTGATAATCATCAAATATTTGCGCGAGAAACCACTTCCTTTAGGTGGTGGAGGGATAGCGCGACAACCGAAGGTTGTCCCTGT
>Ga0075011_10000112_pt1 | contig 41229 bp, 65 predicted proteins | sample TARM_MetaG_T_14_FD_72354 | JGI IMG/M metagenome (GOLD analysis project Ga0075011, IMG submission 72354) | Freshwater microbial communities from Pennsylvania, USA, analyzing microbe dynamics in response to fracking - TARM_MetaG_T_14 | ecosystem: Environmental > Aquatic > Freshwater > River...
TCTCGCCTGTCTGTGTGCGGCTGATACCTTGTTTTTCTGCAACTCTGTTTATGAAATCTGTTTTATTTGCCATGTTTATTTGCCTCCCTTTTTCGTGTCATTTCCGACACGTTGATACTGTTAAAAGAATACCATAGAATGAAGGACAGAGCAACCTTTTTAACGTGTTCTTGCAGCTTTTTGTTACACGACAGCGAGGATTCCAGACAAAAAGAAACAAGACACCAAGCCTAAGCCGATGTCTTGTTTTTGAGTATTTACCTCTACCCCAGATAGTCGTCCAGAGAAAGGATGTCAGCACCCAGCAGTGCTTCCGCTTCCGAACCGGCCCGAGTGATGTAATAAGCTTGCATATCGTCCGAGTAGACGACATTAATCAAATCCATCCCCTGATCAAACAGTTCTTCTTTGATGTCCTCTAGTTCCTTCTCTAACCGGGGATCCGATATCAAGATATTCCCTATGACATACACGCTGTTCCCACATATAAAGATATGAGAGATCGTCCCTTCATCCAACCAGATTTCCCGCAATTCCACGTTCTTTATCTGCTCCATCTTACCGCTCTTCTTCCTGCTTTTGAAGTAGTGGTGTAGCATCTCAATCTTAGCACATAATCTGCGTTATGTGCAATGACTAAGGTGCGGAAATGATCTGAACTTCCCCTACCCCACCACCAAAACGGTACTGGAGTCTTCTTACAAGTGTCTCCAGTTCGTGCTTGCTGTCTGACTTGCACAAGGGCGTCTGTCGTGTTCCCTCAGTTTCTTGCTCATGGTTAAAAGGAACTTCTGTCCGCATAGTTAGCACGTACTCCTTCGTTTCTTCCATAAGTACACCTCCTAAAAGAGAACTCCGAGATCCTTTAAAGGTCTCGCTACTCAGATTGTATTGTCGTCCCTGGTTCGTCAACAGACGCTCGCCTTCTGGTGCATAGATCTGTTGGTCCATCTCCCCCTATTGCTCTACTTCATACCCTTGCGAAAGATCCATGTTGACCTTTCCGCTTCCGTCCATCGTTACTGGCTGATGCAGTTTCTTGTTATCTTTTCGGATGAGCAGCTTCTGGATGAACTTCGGAAGACGGTTGAAGAAGTCGTTGATCTTTCTTACGTTTGACTGCATCTTGCATACGCTCGCGTAGTCTTCTTCGGTCATCAGGTTCGCTCCGCACTCAGGGCAGGATTGATTCACCCAATAGCCGTAATGCTTGGCTTCTACCGACATGTCCTTGAACGTGCAGCGATCACATTTGATGCCGCTGATGTTCAGCTTCAGTATTTCTATCTTTTCCTTTTCCATATACCTAACCTCCTTTCCTTTGGTACAACAAAAGCCCCAAATGAATTGGGGCTTAACTGTTTCTGTCCATTTGATTTATATCTATATATGTAGATATACCTTCGTGGCCTAAAGATATACCTGTAGAGAGGTGTGCTTGCGGTTGCTGATATAGCTGGAGGTATCAATCAACAACCGGAAACACGGTGCCAAGGACGGCAATGCCGATTAAGGGATTCGAACCCTCTCTTTTCCGGGATAACCCCGAACGCTTTCCCAGAAAGCCGAAATCAGCGGAGGCGGGAGCCCATGAGCCAGGCTCCACGTGTGAAATACAAATCTTTTGCGGTGGAGGTAGTGGAGACCCCCAAAAGATCCTCACGGGAATCGAACCCGTCTAGCTCTCCATCCGAGAAGGTCTGTGGCTAACCCGACTAGCCTCCCTGCGGTAGCAGGTTGCCCGGGAATGACAAAGGCAACGCTTCGTAAATCCTAAGGAGGTTATGCGAATGAACGGAAGTCGCTCCGGGCAAATCGGGTGATATCAGAGCCGGGATTCGAACCCGACCAGAAGTTGCTGGCTCACCGCGAACTCTGATAACAAAAAGACGGTAGATGTGTGGTGTTTAATGATTCGAGAGAAATCAACAAACTACTGGAGGTCAATGCTTGTTCGCTCGGTACACCTCGGGTAGTGACTACCCGAGGGACTTCGCTAGAGAATCGAAACGAAGAGCTACGGTTAAGTAGAGTGGCCCCTTCATGAGTCTGTCGCAACTCTCAGTCATCGGTGTCGGTTTTTCACTCGATGGTGTCGGAATTGACATCTCATAAGTAAATTATAATCAAACGTGTCGGAATTGTCAAAGCTTTTTGTAACAAAATGCGCAAAGCACAACTTCCGGCCAGATTGAGGCATCCTTTTAACGCTCAAAGTCCATAATAAAAGAAGGGGCTTCTGTTCTCTCGCACCCCTTCTTTTATTCGACCCTTTTCATAAAAAACGGTAGGCGTGGATACTCGGGACTTCAGTCGTGGGTAGTTGACGAGTCACGCTTCTGTTGATTCCTGAACCGATCCTGAACTACCGCAGTTGAAGCATTGGTTCTGCTCCGTAGCGATTTGTGTTTCAGGATTTATGACAGTCTGCTTGACCATCTCTGTCCCGCAGTAAGGACATGTTGTGCTGTTCTCCATTTCCACTCACCTCTTCTGTCGTTATTTGTACATCTTCTTGAGGACTTGATTGAAGAACTTACCTGAAGCAGCTACAGCATGAAGGAACGAGTCTTTCTGCGACTCCATGTAAGCAAGTCCTTCTGGTGTGATTCTGTAATACTTCTTGACCGGGCGACTAGATGCCTCTGTTGTGATGGTCTCATTCTTATCTTCTGTGATCATCCCCGTTGCTTCCAACTTTGTCAGCATTGGGTACAGTGTGCCATGCGATGGTTTCCAGATGGACCCGCTAAAGATGTCTTCGATTTCGTCGAGGATCTCTTTACCGTAGACAGCGCGGCCTGCGTTGCTCATAAAGTATAAGGTATAAAGCTTTAAGAATCCTGTACTTGAAAGCTGTGACCGATTCGGAAACATTGTGGTGTAGGCATCTTTCTGAACTCTCTTACTATCGACTTTCTTCATCTTACGGTTCCCGACTAGGTTGATCCCAGTGGTCTCTGTTTTCTTTGCTTGCGCTCCCATAGACGTATCCCTCCAGTAGTTGACGTTTCTATCGTTGTGCTTGGCTCTGAGGTCGAGGGCGTATAGAACTCTCCACCCTTTACAAGGCATGACGGAATTGACATCCCCGCTGCTTGTACTATAATTACTACCAACCTTTGATATAATTATAGTACAAACTGTTACAAAAAACAAGGATTCCATCACATCCCCCGCAAATGATGTGACATATGTCAAGATGAGCCGTCAAAAACCGTTACTGAGATAAAAAGACGCCCGTGGAGACAACACACTCTCTGGTAGCCCGAACACACCACCTCCTTTCCTGCAAAATAAAGAACACGCCGTTTTGACGTGTTCTTGGTGTTATTCTGTATGTGCGCCGAAGATCCTACTCCTTCAGGTACGGAGTAACCTTTAGGTGTTTGAAGACACCAAGAGATGCGAGGCCAATCGACAAAGTCAGTAGCACCCTATTCGATAGTGCTCCCGCAAACATAAAGCTGAGTGAGATGTACACGTAGATGGATGCTATCGAAATCAGTTGGATGTAGGTCAAGACTTTGGCAGCACGTAAGCGTATCTTTCTCATCTGATCCCTCTCATGCTCTGCTCTCTGTGTGTCGGGGGACGTTGCTTTCGCTCCGGTCACGGAAGATCATCTCTTTTGTGGCCATGTAGGTGTACCCATCCTCATTTGCTTCGTGAGCGACATTGGAAGCATAGTGGTTAAACAATTTCGCATCGCACGCTGGGCATTTGGAATAAGTACTGCGAAGGATAGTCATACGATCCCCTTCATGAGAACAAACCGGGCAGTTGATGTACGCCTTTACGTGCTCTCTCGGACGTTCACGTTCTGTCATTTCCTTGAAGCGAGCCACTTCCTCAATCGGGTTGCTTCCGGTGTTCTCTGAGCCAATTAGCTTGACCTGATGTGGGCGAGAAGGTCCAGTAGGGATCTTTATGGGCTTCTCTTTCTCTTTCGGAGCTTCGGCTTCCACTCGGTTGAGTCTCTGTCTGAGTTGCTGAATGGGCTCAGAAGGAGCACTCACAGCTTCTGGTGTGTTCGGGTGATGAGAAAAGACTGGAAACAGGCTCGTCTGTGGTTTGCCTGCAGCAAGACGGTAAGCCGCTACTACCATCTCTTCGGTGATATCTGGATTGTCGATCTTGATGCTTACCCCTGTTAGGTCGTTCTTCATCTTGAATGTTGTCATCGGTCTTTTCTCCCTTAAACGTTATTGGCTGCTTCGAGTTGGTTTAATCTTTCCCGTAGCATTCGTATTTCCTTACTCTTCATATCGTTGTCTAGCAGATAGGCTTTCATCGAAACAACCAAGCTAGCTATGTCCTCGAAGTCGAAGATGCAGTAGATGTCTTCATCCCCCTTGAATCGGAACGGCAAAGCCATTACCTTATCCGAGGTGGCACACTCTTCTTTCGCTTTCTCTAGCCAGTCCCGCTTGATGCTCATGGACTTATCTCCACCGATTAGATCGTTGCCTTTTCTCTCCTTGCACTCTGGGTGCAGGATGTCATCCACAACATCCCCTTGTTCAAACCAAAGGGCGCCGGACATTCGGCTTCTTCTCGCTTCCTTCATGGTAGGGACTTGGTTCAGCTTCGCAGCGACATCGCCCTCCAGGTTCTTCCACGAGTCAACTGCATTGGCTTCCTTGTGGTTGTGGGCTCGGTTCATGGAACTGTTCTTCTTCTTTTGTTTGTCTTCAGGCAAGCTCAGCAACGAGTGCCCGAAACATCTGTAGCACTTGTCCGTGTTCTTGCAGCGTAACTCGTATTCGCAATCCATGGCTTTTCCTCCCGTTGATTCACTCGGATAAACACCAAAGCACGCACCACAAACGAGAGGGAGTCTATTCCCTCTCTAGGCTTGTCGGCAGGTGTTGATTGTTCGCGGGCCACAAAAGTCGGTTAGAACGGGGATCAGGCGCGTAGGTCAATCGTCTTTTCGATTTCCTCACTGTCGGAATTGACATCATAGAAACGTTCCTGCTGCCTGTAACCTTCCAGTTCCCATGCGCGGTCCAAGGCTTGCTCGAAGGCGTACTTGCGGCCTAGTTCAGCGTCGAACGTTTCAGGGTTCACGCAAGCAGAGGTTCCGATGACCTCGAAGCCGTTCTTCATGGTCAACAAGCAGATGGTCGTCTTTCTCCCCATCTGTTTGTATTCGTCTTTGTGGATCTGAGCTAAAATCATTTCTTTGGTTAGTTGCTTATTCATGTGGATCTGTTCTCCTTCTTCTAGCTAGGCTAGTTACTGATAGTCGATTCGATCTTCAGCATTCCGTTATCGGAGATGAGAGCGCCCTTCTTCTCGCTCAACATCTTCACTAAGGCATCCATAAAGACAAATCGTTGTTCTGCGCCCTGCACTAATTTATAGATGCTGGCTGTTGCCCCTGGCATTGCAGGGTGTGATTTCAGGTACTTAACAACCAAGCCTTTGATGTCATTCTCTGTCAGCTTGGTATTGGTCAAGTTACCTGGTGGGTTTTGCTTTAGGATGGCGAAGGTTTCCCTTTCGGCCAACTTCATCTGCATGTCTAAATTCTGGTACTTTCTCTTGATGTAGGCCATATCTAACAGACCTTCTGTCAAGAGTGCGTCAATCAGGGAGGTCAGTTTCATAACGTCCTTGGTGGTAGGCTCTGGAGGGATAGCGATCTTACCGATCTCACTAATGTAATAACGTTCTCTGTCTGTCCATTCTTGCTCTGTGTATGCGTCTTTAACGTTTTCTACGCCCATACTTCATCACCCTTTCTCAGTGCCTGTACGCCATCAAGAATCTCTTCTTGAATCCCGTCTACGGACTTCAGTGCGTCGATCAGTATTACCTTGCGGTCGGACAGGTTCTCTGCCAACCATTCATAGGCTTCTCTGGCTTTTGCAAGGAACGCTGGGTTCTCTTCAAAGCGATCCAGTTCCTCTTTCCGCTTGGCTACTTCCTCAGCCGGAAGGTCTAGCACAAACGTCAAGTCCGGACGGAGCAGCCTTGACTGCCAACAATCGTACACTAGCCCCATCGACTCCCCTATACTTCTCTCCGTCGCATAGTAGGCGAGCGTCGAAAGGTCGTAGCGATCAAGGACAACCGTGTAATCTTCCTCCAGATAGTGGCGTAACAACCCCTGTTGTGCCATCTGGTCAGCCACGAAAAGCATTTGCATCGCATCCATCGACAGTACGTTTTTACCAGTGTCGGAATTGACAGATAGCAACTGTTTAATGAACGCTCCGATCGGACTACCGTATGCCGGAAAGTGCAGGCGGATCACTTTGACTTCCTGTTCCTCTAACGCTTTGACCAGTAGGTCGGCCTGCGTGCTTTTGCCGGCTGTATCGACGCCCTCGATGCTGATGAGTTTGCCCGCATACACGCGAGCATCTTGTAAATCGTGTTCTGATAACATATCTTCTTCCCCCATGCTTTCGCTTGTCTATTATATCACTCGTGCCCTGCTTTACACTACATAATAATTGATGATTCGTCGCAGATTGTTCCAAAGTACCTGCTTTCGTTCCGTCATCTCGGACTCCTCTTCCGGAGTGCGTTCTTTCTGGTCCATCAAGGCGAGCATCCGGTCGAAGTTCTCTTTATCCAACTGGCAGATTTCGCAATCCGGAACGTCCACCCCGTAGTCTCCAAAAGTAATCATCAACTTCGGTTTGACTGTCTTCATCTCCAGAGAGAGGATTTCACGGTAGATGTCACTATGGTTAACGGGTGACTTCCAGAAAGCCGTATAGAACAGCTGATGGAACTCAACCTTTATCTTCGGAAAGAGTGTCTTGAAGAAGTCGAGGTACTTCTTGTCCTCGATGCGATCCAAGACGATTGCGATTTCCGAATTGTAGTTCCCGTATCCCGTTTCGATAACCTTTCCGCCTAGACGAGCGCGGAGATAATTGTACAGGTCATTAAGGTACAAGTGTTTGTTGTAGAACGACCAAGTGGCATTTGCTTTCTCTGGGTCAACGTTCTGTTTTAGGTATTCTTTAAACCCCAACAAGAGGGATTTGTCCTGGCTTTTGTATGTCATGTCATTCCCTGCTTCCTGTCGAGCAAGAGCCCTCAAAGAAAGCTCTTGCTCCGTTACTTGATCTTAAAGGTGTTGACTGCGGATGTCTTCACATAGTTCTGGAAGACAGCAGGGTCCATCTGACCTGTCGTGATTGCCTGCTTCATGCGGTCTACGTTTGGCTTCGGCTCCAAGTCGATCAGCGTGTTCAGTCCGTTCTGGATGAGGTAATTCAATAAGCCACTCTTGTCCTTTACGACGTTACGTTCGGCAGTAGACAGAGTGAACTCCCTTCCTGCGGCACTGAAAGACGTCTCCTTTGATTGGATCATGTCTTTCTTGATTTCATCCAACAACGGCTTCAATTTCTTTTGTAATCCCTCAATCTGTGTTTGTAGTTCTGCGACTTCCTCGAATACATATGTGCTTACTTGCATTGTAATTCCTCCCTGTGGTCTTTTTTCCATTTCGCTGACTCTTTCAGTAAAACCGCTAAGATAGAGCGCTCCGTCAGTCCTTCTACTCTGAGGACAACGTCGTCCGGCACGGCCCATCCCAATTCTCTTACCGCAACATCTCGGATCATACCGTGTGCCGGAGTGCGAGCTGGTGTGCTGAAGAGAGCATACCCTTCATCAAGATCATCCTCTTCGGAATCTTTTATTTTGTCGAACTCTGACTCTAAAGCAGATACGATTGCGTGGTTCAGCTGACCCGAAACAAGCTGCACGACCCCATCCGGAGCCTCCCAATTCATTTCTTCCTTCGCTACATCTCGAACCAAGTGTTCGGGGTCAACAGAGAGCGTAGCCTTTTCTTTGCCCTCCAGAGCGTTGGCGATACGCTTCAACTGGCGAATCCCCTCTGGTACATCTTGTTCATAAAATTTACGACCTAGTCGTGTTTGATAAAATTCCATTATACTTGTTCCTCCTTGTCTGCTTTGATGAGGTTAATTGCAAAAATCAATGCTGCTATGTACCCTTTGAAATAAGCACGACCTTTCTTTAAGGTGCTCATTTGTGTTACCCTTTTGTACTCAATCTCTAACCGACCTAAGATACTGGATGCTTCGTTGTTCATCTTTGTTCCTCCTGTAATAAGTTAAGGCATATTTTCATTTTCGCGTAGCTTTCGTTAGATGTCTCCGGGTGGGCTACCATCTTTTCTTGGTACTTGAGGACACTCCCCTTCAGGAATCCACGGTATTCTTCTGGAGTCAGCATTGTGCGGATAACGTCCATCGCTCCAATGCCTGCGACATTGCGTGTGTTTGGTGCGCTTGCGGTATCAACTGCGTCGCTTTCAAACATTTCGTCCGTCCAATAGCTCTCTCCCCCGTCGATGGCTAGTTTGTACGCATCCAAGCAGGCATCCGTTACAACCGAAGCGTCGCCAAGATAATAAATCATAGCGTCATCAACAATATTGGTCCCGTACATCGTTTCCTCGACTAAATCTTTCCGGATGCGAACCATATCGCCCACCTTAAACTTCATTCAATCTCCTCCATCGTGACTCGATTTTGTCCCTGAGTACGTTTAGACTCTCGGGGAATTGGTAGTACTCAAAGACGCTTCTTGCTTCGTCTTCCGTCGGGAAAGTCTGATCATACATGGTGTAATCCTCCCACCCCTTCAGTCCGCCGGTCTCATCCCAATACATATAACTGACGATTACACGCTTACGAGAGCGCCCATGCAGGGTGACAGTGTAAGTCGTCCCATTCGCAACAACTTGGAGTGTCTCCCTTAACGGCTTCTTCTTCTTCGGTTTCATTCGTCTTCATCCTCCCATTCGCCATCTTCATCGAGCCAATCACTTGTATCTCCTAGCTCAGGATCTATCAGGGTCAAGTGGAACCCCAGCAGTGTACCTTCTTCAATGAACCGGTCCAGTACAGCAGGGGCGGCACCGGGGTTTGTAGTGTCCAGCTTGCACGTTACTTCTGCATCCAGTTCCACATTGCTTAACGTATACTCCAGTCTCCATGTCTTCATTCCTCTTCATCCTGTTCCGTTATTTCTTCGCATCCGTAGTTGAAGTTGTTGAAGAAGATGTCCCGCGCTGACTCTTCGATGTCTTTTTCTGTGGCATCGTCTTCTAGTTCAAAGTCCTCTGTTGGATGTTGTCCTGCGTAAGGTGTTTCCATGTAAACTCTAAACTTTCTCATCCTGAACCTCCTCAATAACTCTGACGGCATCAATCGCTTTGCCGTCGAATACCCACTCGCCAACCCATATACGATTCTCCTCTGTGTGACTGTCGAGTCCGCACGTCAGGTCGAGCATTTCCTTATGTGTTACCTTTTCCAGTTTCACGATACGCCCACTGTTCAGGTAAACCTCAACTTTGAACGACTCATCACTCATCGCCTAGTCCTTGCTTTTCTTGTTGAGTTGATCCCAATCGAAGTTCTCCAACAATCCCCATAAGCGCGATACCGTGGGCGCTCGTAACGCCGACATCGCATAGGTGTGAACCTTGCTTGTGTAGTGGTGTCGATTCCCGTCGATGTGAGCCTGTGCTTCTTTTTTCGTCAGGAAGAAAGTGTTGCTACGGATGAAGTGTTCCTCTCTGACCGGGATCAGCTCCGTGTTCTCGTCCAAGTGCCTCGTCGCCCATCGGAAGACCTCGTCCTCGTCTGGCTCCGACTCTGTAATTTCAGCAAATCTCTCTCTTGCTTCGTCGGAAAGCTCTGACAGGGCATCTTCATCCATGCGATCCAGAAGCTTTTCAAGAGGTCCGTCGAACTCTTCTCCTGGGATGTGGAAGTGGTATTCGTCGCAGTAGTCCAGCGCAGTCGGCACCCAACGGTAATCACCTACTACCCAGAAGCGAGGACTTGCTTGGGAGTCAATCTCTTGCGTCTGTAGTTCAGCTTGCAGCTCTTTCAAGAAGTCGATTGTTGATTGTAGGCTCTCTCCGCCTTCTTTCGACTCAGTGACTTCTGGCGAACCTGCGGACGGTTCTAGCATGTCCTGTGACCATTTCCATTCGCCAGCGTCTGCGCTGACTTTGTAGAGTCCAGAAGACAATACCCCTGTTACCACGGCCTCTGTTCCTGCGAGTTTGCTCATCTGCTCGTTGCAGTAAACCGCGTAGGCCGTCTTTGTACTGAGGTCTTCTTTTGCTTTAACTTTGTCGCCAATTTTGAACTTCATATTAGTGTTTCCCCTCTCTCTTTTTTAACAGAGTGATCCCTGTCTCCTCCATAATCGTGTCATTGAGATCATTTAAGTTGACGTAGTCATTCTCGTATGCCTCGTAAAGGTCTACCATGTTGTCCATGAAACGATTCAGTCGTTGTGTTCCGAATCCGAATTTGTCTCTCAAGGTCAAGAGAGGGAAACCCATCATCATGAGGAAGCCCCTTTTTGTTGCCTCCATGCTGACTTCTTTTTTCATATTGTCAATCTGTGACTGTGTCAAGGTGTAGACTTTCTCTTTCTTGCCTTCGATGCGCTTGATGCGTCGGCGTTCTTCCCGGGTTAGCTCTGTCCGTGGCAGGTGTGGTTTGACTACTTTTTGTGTCAGGGTTCTCATGCTGTAACTTCCTCCTCTTCAAAGAAAATGATGGCATGGTAATCCTCTGGGTAGCCCGGATGGGGCGGTAACGCCATCAGTGTCGTGTGCGTCTGCACATCGTTTATCCTGACACCCGGTTTTGCAAGGAAAGCGTTCATTTGTTCTTCGAACGCCTCTGCCTGACCTGTAATTACTTTAACTTTCATTTTTTACTTCCTCCATGTCCCGTATTTAGAAACCTTGTACAGCAGATAGATAATAACCAAGAAGACGAGTTTGTCATCGTCGGGACTGACGTTCATCATCAGCGATGTGACGATGAACCAAGTGATTCCGATAGATATATATAGCCAGATATTCATTCGTCGCTCTCTTCGTCAATTCTTACAAGTATCTTCCTCTTACCGCCATCTCGCTTGGCGTTGGTCGGTGATGTTCTCCAGTAAACCGTCTTCAAACTGACGCCCTCTGCTTCAGCTATTTCTTTCGCTGTGCCTGTCATCAGCAAGTCCTCGCCCTTGTATACTGCATATATAGCAGCCATCCTTGTCCCTCCTGTCGTTAACGTGCGTTCTGCAGGTGTCGCTCTCTCCACTGTTGGATATGCTCGGCTAGGTGCGTACTGCCTTTCGATCCCCATCCACAATATCGGAAGATGATGCCTTCCAGTTTATGGATGCGATCCGGATTCACTGACGGGTGATTAGCGTATGCGCGTTTGTTGTACTTCACGTTCACCTTGTCTATGGAATAAACATGGATACCTTTTTCGATGATGTCCAGGGCCAGTGCCGAAGCATTCACCTGAAACCCATGCCGACTCATTTCTTCTTGGAATTGATTCCATCCAACGTGCTTGTTGACTTCGTTCTTTTCTTCTAACATTGATTCGTTTCCTCTTTCCCGTTAAGCCAATTTGTTATCATCTTCCCTAAGTCCTTGTCCGCATCTTCATTTACTATCCGGAAGGACTTGTTCTCTAATCCGTAAAAATCAATCGCGTGGATGTCGGCCGTCCTTGTGTCGATCGTTTGCACGATGTACTTGATGTGCTTGCCACCCACACCGAAACGATGTTCTTCGTCAATAAACTCCATCAAATCAGTGAAGGCTTCAAAATCCATTGGCTTCCTCATTAGAACCAACCTTTCTCTTCGTGGCCATCGCTGTTACTACTCCATAGCTCTTTGCCGCAGTACGGGCAGTAACTCCAAGAATCAACTCCCTCGTCCAGGTTCTCGTCACAGTTTCCGCAGTAACACTCCACGTCGTCTGTAGACCAGTCAGGTCCGCATGGAGGGTTCGAGTGGTATCGGATAAACGCCTTGCTCTCGTCCACGGGCTTTTCCGGAACAGGAGCGTTCTTCAGGAAGTCCAGGATGTCTTCACTCATTCTCGCTCTCCCCTTCTACGAGATCAGAAGCATAGGCCCATTTGAACCCGCCTGCTCTGACTCTTCTTTTTCTGCACACATCTTTTATCAGCAAAGGAGGAAGGTCAACCGCCTCCCCTGCTTCTGTTATGGATGCGAACCGATTTAACTCACGTCCATCTTTGTCCAGTTGAACAACAGGGATGACCTTTGCCGTTTTCCTCAGTCCCATCGAGGATGATTTTATTCTGACGACAGAGTAGGTTGTCCCGAGGTTTGCCGCTAGTTCTTTGTAGGGCATATCTTGGAAGTTCTCTTTCAGGTAAGTAACAGCTTCGTCAGTCCAGGTGAACACGACACCATTCTTATACTTTTCCTTGTCCTTCTCTGTTCTTGGTTTGACTCCCATGATGCTTTGCATTCGGGAGATCAGCGGATGGTCGGATTGTAAATGTGTCCATCCGTCAGGATAAGCTGTATCCAGCTCTTCCATTACATCTAGTAATTGTGGTGGGCAAGCCATCTAGTTATTCTCCTTTCTTCTCTGTAAAATATTTCGTGCTAACGTGGCACTCCGGCGATGCGTCTCATTTCGTCCTCTGTGATCACTGGGATGTTCTTGCGTTGCGCTTCGTTCAGTTTAGCTTGTCCTGCGCTTGCACCTTTCACGACGTAGTCCGTCAGTTTGTTGACACGATCCTGCAGAACGCACCCGCGATTCGCAAGATAGGTCGCAATCCCATCGCGGGTTTGAGACAATGTCCCCGTAACAACGAAATTGTACTGCATCTTTTGTTGGTGATTTGCAGGGAAAGTGGGGTTGCCTTTGATAGGCATATCCTGTGGCGTGATGTATTGGAATAACTTCACCACGTTTGGCCAGCAGTTCGTGATAGCTTGTATCGCCTTCTCTCCGACTCCTGGTATCTTCAATAGCACCTGTCCTTGTGTGGCTTGCAATTCATGAACCAAGATTCCAAAGGATCCGAACGCCTCTGCAATATCCTTTGTCATGTGGCGGCCTATTCCCGGCACACCTGCTGCGTAAAGGAATCGGTTAAGCGGTACGTCTTCACGGCTGTCCTGGATGCTCTTGTACAGCTTCTTCGAACTCTTGATTGCGTACCCCGGAATCTTGCGGATGTCGTCAGCTGTCAGGTCAAAGATGTCTGTCGGTTCTTTGATGATGCCGATTTCGAACATCTTCTCTACCGTTTCCTCGCCTAAGCCGTCAATGTCCAAAGCTTCTCTTCTGGCCATGTGTGTGACCATGCTCGTGCCTTTTGCCGGACAAACATCTTCGATACAGAATATCTGACCATTCACGTTCGACACACCTCCACCACAAGCAGGGCAGCATGTCGGCTCTTGGATTTTAACAGCCGAAGGATCGTTGTTGTTTCGCGCAGAAACGATGCGAGGGATGACGTCGTTTGCTTTCACTACATAGATTCTCGACCCAACGCAAAGCCCCATGGCTTCGATATAACTCATGTTGTTCAAGGTTGCGCGTGACACGCTGCTGCCCAGTATCCTGATTTCATCGAACACAGCAACGGGTGTCAATCTCCCGGTCCGGCCAGTCTGCCAGATAACTTCACGTAGGGTTGTCTCTTCGCCTTGGTTAGGGAACTTGTAGGCAACGCTGCTCTTAGGGTGGTGACCCGTTTCTCCAAAGATGTTTGCTGCGTCAGTTCGATTGGACTTGATGACAATGCCGTCAATCTCGTAATCCAGCTTTGTGCGGTCATAGTTCAGAATCCACTGTACAGCTTCTTCCTCCGTACCGAACATGCCTGTTGGAACCATGTCATATCCTTGCCCACAGATCCTTGACAACTGAGTCGACTCGGCCTCCGAAGAACCCATGACATTGTAAGCGAAATGCTTGAGCCCCTTTACCTTGCTAGGGTCCGAGTTGCGTAACATCCCGGCTGCAGCGTTGCGGGCGTTCTCGAAAAGCTTCTCTCCGTTAGCCAGTCGTTCTTCGTTGATCTTTCGGAACGTAGATAGTGGCAGGTAGACTTCCATGCGAACAGCCCATCTTGGCGGGGCGAATCGAATTCCCTCAACACAGGATGCTGTCGCTGTGATGTCCTCTCCTATCTCGCCTGTTCCTCTGGTAGCGTACTTGTCTCCATAAGCTACTACCGTCAACCCATCCAGTTTCGGCTGAACAACAACCGGCCAGAGGCGATGGATCGCGTCCCTTAGTTCTTGTTCGGTGTTTACTTTCTCTAAAGACTTGACGGGATAGAGATGCTTGATTCTTTCTGCTCCCTTGTTTGCTGCTCCTGGCACGGAGACGTATTCATCCAGACCTGCCAAGCTCAGGTAAGCTTTCTTCATCGCGTCATACTCAATGTCGGTGATTTCGGATGCGTCTTGGTTATAGTACAAATCGTCGTGTCGTGCCAATTCCAATCGTAAAGACTCTATGTTGTTCAATGTTGTTGTGGTTTCCATTTCCGTTCCCTCCGTATCTTCTTTTACTCAGGCCCCGTAAAGACCTGATTCCTCCGCAAAGTCCCGCTAGGGACAGTTGGCAGAGGTTATCAAGCATCCTCCACTAACTGTCATCTCCCGGGTATTCGTCTTCAAAGTCGTAGTCATTGTCTTCCGAGAATGTCATCGTACCTTCTATCATGATAGGAACCATTCGCAATCTGTGACTCAGTACGACATCCATGACTACATCGAAGTTCGGTTCCATTCGAGCCTTCAGGTCTATCTTGTACACGCAGTACAGAGAATAACCTGAACCTCTCGGATTACCTGCGTAGTCCTTGCTTTCGGGCGCTCCAGTATAACCAGCAGGCCCTCGTAACAGTAGCTTCAATTCGTCCCCTGTAAGGGAAAGAGTGACAATCATTACGGGCCCTTCCTTGCCGAGTTCTTCGTGTGTTTCGGCAAATCGAAGGGCGCTGTTTGCTCCGAGAGTCCGAAACAACCGATAGACTAACTTTAAGCTCTCGGCCTGACTACCGTAATGAAATCGTTCTGCGACAATTCGGATATCGCTTCCTGTCTCGTAACCTACAGATATGGGCATTAAGCCTCCCCCTCTTCCGCTTCAAACGGGACATCTTCCTCTACATGAATCACACTGTCCCGATCCACTCTGATGCCAGCGTTGGCGTCGTTTGTGCCTCTTTCCAATCTCGTAAAGAACAAGCCAAGTACTCCTGCTGCTCTATCTTTGTCCATCTTCTCGTTCAATTCGGTGTGAATCGTTACGGTTGTCTTTAGAATTGCCATGTGCGTTACCTCCTTTCTCTAGGTGTGGTTATTCTGCTATTGAACGGGCTCTCCTGCCGTGAATCGCTGCGCGTAAGTCAGTTGCGCATGAATATAAGGATCGTCCGCTCCGCCCCCTGACGCCATCCAGTCGGTGCATCGCTTCTCTATATCCGTCAGGACTTCCAGAGGTAGTTTGTGGGAGATCTTCCCGATTTGTGCTAATGCTGTATCCAAAACCATCATCCTTTCTTGTCGGAAATGACATGCGCGTTACGCTAATCTAATTAAATCGTCTAGTGCCATTAGGTCGAAGTCAAATGCCAACTGGTCGCGAACTAGGCGGCCCTCAGCGTCTACGCAGTCTTCAAAGAATAAGTACTTGTCCATTCTTAAAACCTCCTTCTAAAGCTCTTTTTCGGTGCAATGTGGCGATACTTGATCTGTACATCTGCATCGTTCTTCTCTAGTTTGTCATGAAACTCTTTGTTGAGTGACAGAATACCTTCCAACATCATGCCCACAACCTCAACCTTCTTGAACAGAGGTTTCCAGAAAACAACCCCATTGGTGACTTCCAGTTTTACTTTCATCTCATCACATCTCCATATCTAGTCGTTTGTATACTTTAGATTTATAGACATCTCTTTCGTAAGGGTTCTGTACCTTTTCAAGAAGAGGTGCCAAAGTCCCCATGGCTTTCAGTCGTTCCCGCACAACGATCTGCTCATAGGACTCAACGGTCCGGTCAATCACAACACTGAGTGCAGGCTTGGCTTTCTGGGAGATGTAAGTCTGCAATTTATCTGCAGCAAACTCCATCTTCTCGCAGATATCCGCTGCATCCATGTTCGCTTCTGCAATAAGCATCATCACATTGAAGCCTTTCTCAAATAACATCGGCAAAGCCTTGACCATGTTCATTACACCTGCAGAGTCTCCATCCATAAAGAGGATTAGGTTGCTTGTCAGGCTGCGCAACGCATCTGCTTGGGCTTCCGTCAAAGAGGTTCCCATACAGGCAACAGTGTTCTTTATCCCTGATTGGTGCAAGGAGATGACATCGAAGTATCCTTCTGTGATGATGGCGTAGTTCGCTTTGCGGATCTCGCGGTGAGCCAGCTGATACCCGTATAAAAGCTGACCTTTCACGAAGACGCCTGCGAGGTTCGCATCTTGAGCCGGACGATTGTTCTGAGCCGGTCTGCCATCCTGATTCACGTCGTTGATGTATTTCGGCTTCTCGTCCTTGCGTGTGCGATACCCCATGCCTACGCATTTCGCAATACCTGCATCCTTGTGTTCCAGAATCGGGAAGGCTATCCTGTCGGAAATGCCACCTATGTCGTTTCTGGTCTTGTATTCGTCCGTAGGAACTAATCCTAGTCGGAACTCGTTGATTGTGTCATCTGTTAGCTTACGCTCTCCCTTGAGGTACGCCATCGCTTCTGTACTGGACTGCAAGGTTCTCCAGTAGCGTCTTGTGTGTTCGTCCATTGCGTCCTTGTACGCTTCGTGATGTGGATTCGGAGGTGTCAATACAACCTCAACTCCAACGTTTTCACCTATCATTTTACAAGCCTCCTTAAAGCTGACGTGTTCTATTCTCATAACAAAGTCAATTATGTCCCCATGTTCTCCGCACCCGAAACACTTCCACGATCCGTTCTCAAAGATCGTGAACGACGGAGATTTGTCCTCATGGAAAGGGCAGCACGTTTGATGAACACTACCGGATCGACGCAAAGCTATTTTCGGATAGCAGTCCATAATGTAGGGCGCTGTCCTTGCTCGCTCCTTGAGTTCGTCTATAGGTATCATGCCTCTTCTCTCCCGTCTATTCACAAAACCGGCTCCACGCTGTTGATGCGTGGAGCCGACCTCTTCTAGTTTTTGCCTAAATCAGGCTTCGTATCTAATTTGAGCTGTTCAACGGACTCATCCGTCAAGAACTCCATTCCCTCTGTATCGACAAACTTGTCTTCTTCGGAAATCTCTTCGTCTTCACCGTAGTAACGGATCGGCCAGTCAGCGTCTTCTTTGATGTAAGCCCGCTGTACATTTTCCAGTACAAACAGCTTGAATGAATCTTCGTCGTGGAACAGTTTACGCTGTTCAATCATGTACTTGCAGAAGCTAGCAAGGCTCATCTTTAAGCACGCTTCTGTGTCGATCTTTTGCAATTCATCCAACAATTTACGCTCTACCATCTTCATTCCTCCAGATTCTTTTTGTACCCGCAGTCCAACCGTTCGCACTCCATTTGACTGCCGCCATCAGGTGAGATGGTCGTTACCGTTTCACTTCCGCAGACAGGGCAAGGATGCTCGAATTCTGAGTATTTCAGTGGATTACTATAAGCATCTACCCACTTTTCGACGACATCGTCATGATTGCACAAAGGACAATGCGCTTCCGACTCGCCATCTGCAACCAAGGTGACGCGTTCTGTAACCTGTGTTACGGCTTCCTTGTACTTGAAGTCTTCAAGGTTCACCCCTACTGACATATACGTGCCCCCTGTTTTTGCTTCGACGTCACGGATCAGGACACTGTTGTCGATTACTGTCACACTGGACTGCAAACAAGACGGGCATCGGAAGTTGTGGTGAGCTGTCGCCTTGGTAGGAGGGCTTACCTCTAACTCGGACACATCTACCGCTCCGCCCTTCTTGAAGGTGTTCGGTAATCGGCCTCTTAGTGGCTCGAAGTCTTCGTCTTCAAAGGGAGGGTCGGTGACCTCTTGAAGCACCCTCTCCACTTTCGATTCGACCGCAACAGGCCGTGGTGACGGCATCTTCTCCAGTACACTCATGATACCATTAAGCATTTCTTCATTCAACGGAGAATCGGATTCAATCTCCAATTCAACCTCTGCTGTCTTGTATTTAATCTTTAGCACGGAACATCCTCCAATTACAATTCAATATCTTCAAGGTTCAGGTTCTCCAAATCGAAGACTGAATCTTCTTCTTCCAGTATAACATCTTCTGTTGTGCCTGCATCCACACATGTAAGTTGGCTGACGCCATCGACCTGCCCTACTTGGAAAGCTTTTTCGGCAATGCCCATCAGGTTCTCGTTGTGAGTGATCATGATAGTCTGTCTGTCGAAGTTGTTCCCCAAGAATTTAATGAACTGACCGAACTTGATGGATGCAAGCTCCGATACCATCTTGCCCGGTTCATCCAAGAAGAGGACGCCATTCTGAATGGTCGGGTCAGAGAATATCTCCAGATAGGCGTAACGCAGGGCCGTGGCGATGATATCCACGAAGCCCCCACCTACTGCGCTCTCTGGGCGTTGTCGGCTCCTTACGCCGTTAATAGTGGATTCAACGAAGAAGTCGCAACTCGGCTTCCCACGGTCAAGCATTTCAATCTTGAACTCGTAATCTTCACCCGAGATAAATTGCAGGGCTTCCGTTACGATCTCTTCCAGATGCGTCTTCGCTTTTTCTCGTGCTTCGACGGACACTTGGCTGAGCAGTTCCAACGTTTTCGCACACAACAGAGCTGCCTCGGTGTGTTTGACGTTCTCTATCTCTGCCTTTTGGATGTTGGCCAAGATGTTCTCTTTTGCTCCGAGGCGCATATTGTAGCGCCCCTTTACTTGCTCCAGTGATTGTCGGTACATATCCGCACCCCCTATATCATCATGTCGCCGAAATCAAAGTCCTCAGTCGCCAACCCACTGAAGTCCATATCTCCCGGTGTAGGCGTCACATCTGTAAGAGGGCCTGAAGATGTGACTACCTCTTCAGGTTCAGCTTCTGGTTCATGCGCAGGCTCTGGTGTGACAGGTTCAGGAACCCCTAGCGAAGCCAATAACTGATTAACGTCACCAGGGAACGTGCCATCCGGATTCGGCATAATGCGGTCCAGTTTGTCTGTCAGCTGTTGCAGTTCATTCGTCTTGTCTAGCAAGGTTTCTTTCAGGCGGTTTGGGTTATATCCTAGCTCCTGACAGCGCTGAATGATTTCAGCCTGATTGCGCTCCAGGTTCTTCAGGTTCGTTTCATTTACAATCCGTTGTGTGCGGATGTCCTCGGCCATCTTCTTGAAGCCAGCCAGTTTTCGTTTCTGTTCGTTTAAGTTGTTCAGTATATCTTCCATGTCGCTTCCCCTACCCCTCTAATACGTGCTGCAAGTGTTCACCGGTTAACTCTCCCCCACAAAACGGACAAGAGTCGCCAACCGCTTTTATGACATCTTCCTCTGCCGACATAAGTTCAAGACAGTTCATGTTTTCTTTGTCGGCCAAGTCGTACCCTCTTATCCGCTCTGCGTTCTTCGCTTTGGTAAGGCGGTAATCTTCCTGAGCCAACTGCCTGAGTTCTTTCAGGGACTGCACGGAGGCTTCTGCTCGCAGGATAGCGGCTTCCATTCCTTCCGTCACGGCATCCAGTTGAGAGGAGTCTTGAACCGAGATTACTTTGTTCAGGCGGCCAATCTTCAGATAGACAGCAACCCGTTCTGCTCGAATCGTATGAATCGTCTCGATCTCTTTGATGCGCGCTTCCAGTTCGACCGCCACACCAACAAGTAGCTGACTATCAGGGAGTGACTGAAGCTTCCGTTCCGTTTCCTTTTTGGCCAAGGACACTTTCCTCAACCTTTCGATCTGGCGGGCGAGTTCACGGATTTCTTCCTCTAAGGCCAAACCTTTCTCGATATCAGGCTCAATGCCGGATAAGTCAGGGATGCGAGCCAGATTCTTTGCTGTCATCTCGATTTGCATCTTGTTGCCGTTGTACAGAGAATCCAGCTGCCCAAGGTTTGAAACCTCTCGATCACCGGCCTCTTTCTCGGAGATAAAGGCTTCGAGTACGTCTATGTAGCGCTTCGTACTCGAAAGGTCTTGATATTGTTTCAATTCCTCGTTCCAGTCATCTATCTGCTGACTTAAATCCTTAGCGCGTTTATTGCTTGCAAGTGTATCTCGGTTCACGCTCTTGATGGCGGCATCCACTACCTGTGTTCCGATGATCCGACCTACAGCTGCAGCTTTCACTTGTGGACTCTCACTGAGCAGGAACGGTGCATCCATTTGACTAGATACATTCAAACGAGCCTTAACGTCCTTCGTCAGATAAACTTCCGGCATCTGGTGTTCGTTCATAACCTGAACAGGTATCTCATTCGAGAAGCCTTTGAAGCTGTAAGAAGTACCGTCAACCTGTGTCACCACGTAATGTCCGGCACTCTTAACAGAACGAGAGCGCTCGATGGCCGATCCATCACTGAACGTCAGCTTGACCGAGCAGTCCTCTTCCCCTGTCATGATGAAGTCCGTTCCTTTCGGGTCATTGAACAGGGCCCAAAGAACGGCTCGTACAACAGCTGTCTTCCCTTTATTGGTTTCGCCGAGGATAACATTCAATCCATCATCGAATTCAATCACGGTGTCTTTGTGTGACTGGAAGTTGTGGATCTCCGCTTTCCGCAAGGTGATGCGGTTCGGCTTCTCGATATACCCTTTGATCTCCGGAACCATGTCAATCTCGTTTGTCTTGGCTTGATTGATATAGTCCATCGCTCCTTGCACAACCTCTGCCGGTACGCTCTGATTCTGTGCGACTAGCTGCAGGATGTTCGGGATCGTGTTGTTGTTCTGGAGGGCAATCGCCTGCTTGATGGATGACTTGAAATTCAGCAGCGTTTTCTGTTTTGTCTTCGCGGCCTGCTTGCGCGTAAAGTCGAATACTTCACTGCCTGGTTTAGATGTGCGGAAAGATTGATATTCCCACTGAACCAACTCCAGTCCATCCTGTGTTGCATTCTCCTCGATGTCCATGAGTAGATAACGTGGCATATTGCTTTGGTTGTACGCAGTCGCCTCTAATCGCGAAGCGGAACCGGGATTGAAGAACCATGTTCCGTTCTGTTGTACTTCTTTGAAGCCGGGGTGATAATGCCCACAGAGGACAATGTCAGCGTCCGTAACGACGTCCTTGATCAACGTATGCGGTAAGTCTGGGAAGAAGGGAGCTTCCATCAGCATCCCGTGAGCGGCCATGATACTGAAGTCGGCCGTATGGGGACTGATTTGATAATCATCAGCAAACCCATGGTCGATGCCATCATAGTACTCCTGTCCTTCCACAAGCAGTTCGTATTCTTTTCCGCTCGCTCCGATGACAGAGAAAGTCTCCGCATCTCCACGAGTCAGGAGTTGAATCGTGCCGTTCTTGGATAGGAAACCCAGCATCGTCTGATCGACGGTCTGTAAGTTGTATCCATCCAAGTCATGATTCCCTGGAGTAACGTAGATCGGAACACCCCAAGATTTCATGATTTCTGCGATCTTCCCTGCGAACTTGAGGGAAACCCTCGGAGAGTGGAACAAGTCGCCCGTATGGATAACGAAGTCCACCTGTTCTCGCTTGATGGTCTCAGTTAGTTCAAGAAATTTCTTGATGACCGCAACGGAAAAGACATCCAATCGCCCCGAAGGATTCTTGGCTGTCCCGTGAGTGTCCGTCATATGTAGTATTTTCATTGCTTTCCCCCCTGTCGGATTTGACATATATGTTGTTTTGGTTTAATTCTTCTTAATCTAAAGAGGTTCTTGCGACACGAAGGAGTAAGCCAGTTTTCTCGGCAAGGTCTATCATGTGCTTCGTTCCCCGGCTTTTCCCGTCCCAGAATACAACGCAGGCATCTGCATAGTCAGCCATTTGACTGTTACGGCGATAGCCTGCGCTCTTTCCGAAGGTATCCCAATCAGCGGGGAACTGCTTCAAAGCGTAACCCTTCTCCTTGGCAAAGCGTTCTCCCATTTCGTCGGCGCCTCTCGCTGTTCCGCTCACAATCTCAATTTCCTCTGTAGTCTTGTTGCTCAGAAGATGATCCATGGCTCTCTCCAAAAGTCCGTAGTCTCGGAAATCCCTTGACCCCGCTACAATTACCTTAAACACAGGCCACAACCTTTCGTGTCGGATTTGACATCCTTATTATAAACTATTCTGTAACTTTTTGGTACAAGTTTCGGGTCAATCTTTGAAAGTCATCGGTCCGAACATCATCGTGTCGAGACTTTCGTCATCTAGTTCGCCTTCATCTGGGGCGACTTCAAGAAACGTTGTCTCGCCCTGAAACTCTTCATTGATGTAAAGCTCAACCGAACTGCACTTTAAATCTGTTCGGCTTTTCAATAGGGAAAGATCAGTCTTCCCTGTCTCGGAATCGAAGGAAGCTACCACTTCTCCGTTGACCTCAACTGACTCGATGCAGATGTTATCGCCTTTGTGACTGATATGTACTTTCATTGTTCCATCCTCCTTCTCAAATTAAACAACGATCTCCCAGTCTTCCGACAACATATCCGCTTGAGATGCTAGCCATCCTGGTTGCCACTGTTTAGCTGCGGTCCACATGGAGATATAGGGTTGAGAGTCTAATGGCGAATCTTCCCCAATATGTTTGGCTGTGCGGTCGTTGACCTTCTTGAACGTGTCTTGTGTGTTATAGGATGGCAAATACAGTGATGGCATCAACACGATCCACATGCCTTTTCCGTTCCATCCTTTGCGTGCAACTTTCTTTCCCTCTTTCAGTTTTTCGATCGCTTGTCCAAAATTCATTTCGTACATCTCCTTTTCTTCTATCGTCTAACTTCAGATGTAATGTAACCTGACTCATCAGGTTCGTCTGCCGGAGCTTCTTCGCTCTCGACCAAAGTGTGTTCGTCGTCATTGCCGAACCAAATGAATTCTTTAGCGTCCTTCATCACGTAAATGTCAAAGATTTTATTGGACAGCAGTAGCGAGATGACTAAGGCCAAAATCCCATCGCTATCGCGAGGAACGACTTCCCCGTCTACCAAAAACTGCAGGCCAAATGTCATCATCATAACCAGGGGAAGTGTTCCGGAGAACACTACTACCCTGCTAATCAACATGTATACATTAATCCAAAACTCTTTCATCTTGCTCAAGGTTAAAACCCCTTTCTTATTTTCTTCCGGAGGCACCAAAGCCGGCCTCGCCTCTGTCTGTGCCGGAAAGACTCTGCTTCTCTTCCCACGCTACATCGCGGTAAGGGATGACCAGCATCTGTGCTACACGTGTCCCTTTTTCGATACGGCGAGGAAGAATCCCAACACGGTACATCAAGGCACTAATCTGTCCACGGTAGTTGTAGTCAATGATTCCTGACAACACAACATTCCCCCGAGAGCTCTCCCCTGATCGTCCAGTAAGGAATCCGAAGTGACCTTGTGGCAACTCCACTTTTAGGTTCACAGGAATCTTGCGTGGTATGAACGGGAAGATCCAGGTTGTTTTCGTTGCGTACATGTCGTACCCGGCATCCCCTTCTTTGTGCTTAAAAGCGGGCAGTTCTTCGTCTACCGTCTGGTATCCTCCTTGATGGATTTTGATGCCATCTGTGTTGACAAGTTCTTCTAGCGCTAAGTTCTCAAACCATTGTTGTTTCATCGTGTCAGCGCCTCTTCCAGTTTCTCGATAGCTCGGCCAACCGTAACGGGTTTTGGTGCAGGGGCTTTCTTATTTCCAGAAGGCTTCGCTTGCTTCTCAACGATGTCGGACAAAAGTACATCCTGAACATTCAGATCTTCGGAAAGAGCCAGTGCGTCCCCCAGAAGTCGCTTGATTTGACTCAGCTTCGCTACGCGGTCAATCTCAGTGGATGCGATCATGTAAGAGTTGCGGACAACACAAGTCTCCTCTTCGTAGTTGTAATACATCTCGAAGGCTTCCACTTTGTCCATCAGTAATACATCAGCAAACTCCTGCAAGATACCTACCGCACGAAGACGTAATGGCATCTTGGCCAGACCTAAATCCCTTGAAGATAAAGTGTAGTCAATGTAGTAAGACTCGTCTTCGCCTTGCTCGATGTAGAGAGTAAGTACCTTATTGCTCTCAATTTTTTCTCTGAAATCCTGAAGGACCTCCTGGGTGACTTTGATAATCATGTGATTGTTTCCCTCCTAAGAATAGTAGGGGTTCAAACTAGAACCCCTCTTTTAAAATGCTTCGTTAAACAGCGCGTCGTTCTCTAAGTCGCCAAACACATCATCGGTGACATCTAGTTGCGGAGGCGGTGTGTTTGCAACGGGCGCTTGTTGTTGCTGTTGCGGTTGTGCTTGTTGCTGTTGGTCTGGTTGTTGAATCTGTTGCTGAGGTTGAGGCTTCGTGTGATTGAATATCTGAATCAGGCGATTTGCTTCGTCAAAGCTCAATGTACGCAAGTCCGTCTTTGAGAAGTTGTCAATCATCAGATCACGACCCATTTCTGGCGTGATATTATTTTGTTTCATCAATCCGGCCAGTGCATGCATCTGTTCAGGTCTAATGGGTTCCACTTGAATTTCTGTAGCGGATCCGATTTCGTCCGAGCAAAGCATCCCAATGTTGGTGTAGTTCCGAAGAACACGACCGATCGCACGGGTTTCTGCCATCCGAATAAAAGAAGCGGCGACCATTTTAGAACAGTTGGCGGGATTGGCGTCCCCGATCGCACTGAATGCAACCTCTACGACCTTCTCTTCTGACGGAGACCAGCCGTAGCCGATCAAGTCAGCTTTGACGATACAAGTCATGTCGTTCGCGTTATTTGGATACTGAACGATTTCAGTCTTCAGCTCCTTGAACCCCTTTTCGTGACCAAGTACGGTCAGTCCGACAGCTGTAACAGCTTCCTTCCCTTTGATGTTCGTAAGGTACGCTTGTCGAAATTCGGAGGTCAGCTTTGGTGCACTATTATCTTTGTAATCCCATTTACCCATCTTGTTTCCTCCTTACCAGTAGCGGATGCCGTCGCCGACATCTAGCTTTTCTTTTGAGACAAAGTAACCGATGCGATTGACGAATCGTGCACCCTCAACAACCCAGCCGATGCCGTCTTCTTCTATCAAGGTGTACCAGAAAAGGCTGCTGCGTATTTCATGTGGTAGCCTCGCGTCCAACACCCGGAAGTCCTCCCACAAGAACTCGTACACGCCTTGCTCTCCTGTGCTGTCTTCGTTGGGAAGAAGTCCGTGCTTCTTCAACCCCTCGTAGAGTTGGTCCAAGGCGACCTCTTCTTCTGTCGTCATGGTAGAGGTTTCGTCGTCAGCAAAATCTTCATCTTCGAATACAATGTCGGAATTGACACCTGTGTTCATCATACCCATCCCTCACTTTCCTATCTTATTCTTGCCTCTCTATTGTACCATAGGCTAAATCTGCATCAGGCACGCTTTCGGTATTTCATCTATAAAGCGACTAGGCTCGTTATGACTGTACTCGCCGCCATAACCCCTGCGCTCCTTGGCGTTGAGGATGTAAAGTTGCTTCTTCGCTCGCGAAATCCCCACATAGGCGAGGCGACGCTCCTCCTCTAAAGTTTCTTTTGCAGACACGGAACTGCGGTGAGGTAACAGGTTCTCCTCCACCCCAACCATGAACACGTAAGGGAACTCTAAGCCTTTTGAGCTATGTAAGGTCATCAATGTCGCAGCGTCCTGATCCGCGCGGTCTTTCGGGTTTGAAGCTAAGCTGACCTTGTTCACGAAGTCTTCCAAGGATAAGCCCGGGTCTTGCAGTTCGTGTTCCTGGGCGATGGACAGCAACTCGTCAATATTCTCCAGTCGTGCTTTGGCTTCGACCGTACCTTCGCTGACAAGGTCCCGTCTGTAGCTTGTCTGGTCGATGACTGTCTCCAGAAAACGCAACGGGGTCTGAGGAGCACTGTTCAAAATATAGGTGAGCCTTGATACTTGGTTCTGGATGCGTCTTGGGGCAGGAAAGCCAGCTAAAGCCTGAAGGAAGTTCCCGCCGTTCATTCCGATCGTATTCTGTCCATGCTCTATGATGTCATCTACCGATTTGGCTCCGACACCCTTTTGGATGCCCAAGACACGGCGGAAGCTGATCTCATCATTCGGGTTGGACATGAAGCGACAATAGGAAAGCAAATCCTTGATTTCTTTGCGGTCATAGAACCCTAAAGATCCCACTAATTTAAACGGTACGCCGTTTTTCATCAACCCTTCCTCTATGGACCGGGACTGTGAGTTCGTTCGGTAGAGGACGGCCATCTTGCTGTAATCGACCCCTTGTGCGTTCAGTAACCCCATCTCGATCGCAACCCATTCTGCTTCCGCGTAAGAATCCTTCGATTCATGATAAATGATGGGATCCCCCTTCGGATTGTTGCAGAACATCGTCTTGTCGTTTCGGACCGTGTTGTTCTTGACTACGGCATTAGCTGCTTCAATGATAGTCTTAGTGGAACGGTAGTTCTGTTCCAACTTGAAGATGGTAGCATCCGGATAGGTTTCCTGAAAGTTCAACAGGTACTCCGGCTTTGCGTTCCGGAAGCTGTAAATCGACTGATCGTCGTCGCCCACCAACATCAGGTTGTTTGCTCCGGCCAGTGATTTAATCAGCTGAAACTGAGCGGTATTCGTATCCTGGGATTCATCCACATGGATGTACTTGATGTTGTCGTGGAACCACTTTACGACAATCATGTTCGTTGAGAGTAGGACAATCGCATACACAATCAAGTCATCAAAGTCGAAGGAACGTCTTTGCCATGTAATGTTCTGGTAGTCCTGATAGACATGCGCAAACTGGATCTCACTGTGATCCGTTGCTTTGGCCAAGACATCTTTCGGGCGAATGACGTTGGACTTACAGTCACTGATTTTGCTCATGAACTTGTTGACCAAGAACTTCTCGGTCGGGATGTTTCTGTCTTTCATGATTTCCCGCAGCACGGACTTAGCATCGTAAGTGTCCATGATAGTGAACTTGCTGATGCCCATGTGCGAGCCGAATTGACGCAGAATACGCACGCAGATGCTGTGGAATGTACCCAGCCACATCTTGTTTGCTTGCGAGCTGATCTGTCCGATACGCTCCTTGATTTCTCCTGCGGCCTTGTTCGTAAAGGTGACCACCATGATAGAGCTTGGGTCAACACCCATATCCTCTATCAGATAGCCCACTCGGGTTTGAAGCGTCTTAGTCTTTCCGCTTCCTGCGCCTGCAATTAATACGGTGTTACTGTCATAGGAGTTTATGACGGCATCCCTCTGTTGAGGGTTCAAACTACTTAAATCCATCTGCTTCCTCCTGTTATCTTGATATGATCGTGCTGTCTTCGGCATTAAAGTAACTGACGTGACTCGGGATAATGCCAAAAGAAATGATGTTGTTGAGGATCGTGAACAAGGTTGCAGCAGCCATTACATTTGTTGCAATGTTCTGAGGGAACTCATTCAACGATGCTCCACAACTGAGTGTTTGCTCTACAGATGTCTGTTCTTCCCTTATTTCCGGGAAGACGTCCCCTGCGGGAGATAGGACGATATCTCCCCCCACGACTCCGTGATCAAAAATATTGTACCCGTAGGTAGGGTGCTTTATCTGCCCCATACGAGCCTGCTTGTAACCCACTACAATCTGCCCCACTCTGTCATCGGTGCCGTTTCCAGAATCAATATAGATGATGTTGCCAATCTCTTCATCCATAAAGACTTCATCGAACAGTTTGCGGGTAGAATTGTTGTCTACGCATCCAATCAAAATCGGAACGATCTTGCCGTCTCTGTGTTCATCCTCTGAGTAGATGTGGCCTTTTAAAGTTTCTTTATCCTTGATGAACTCGTCCACGTACATGATGTCCAACTCCGGATAGACTGACTGGTACCGTGTAGCCAGAACTTCGGCTTTGACGCGGCCTACATCAGCCTGCATAAACTTCTGGTTCTTCAAATTCTTTTCCTCAATAACATCTCCATCCATGATGCGAAGGCGGTGGATGTTCTTGTTGGCCAGAAGCTGTGCCACGAATGGCAGGAGATGAGAGCCAGTTGCGCCAGTCCCTACAATCGTGATGTCATAAACGTGTCCTTCTTCAATCGGAACTCTCATCCTTATCCCTACCCTTTCTTCTGGAACTTCACATGAGCCGTAACGATACCTTCTTCATCTATGACCATAGCGGTACGGTCTGCCTTGAATTCAGGATACTGGTAATCTTCTACGATGCGCTTGCGAATGTCTTCCAGTGTGACGCTGTTATCTGTTTCGATCCAAAGTTCTTGTCCATAGACACGGACACTGCGAGGTCCGGTGTATTTCGGTGTCTCAGGTTCAGCTAATTTAGCCGGAGCTTTCTTTGTAGATTCTTTCTTCGTTTCTTCTGTGATCTGTTCAAAGAAAGAATCTACGTCATCAACCGGCTTCGACTCTGCTGCCGCCTGTGCTTCGATAGCTTGCGTTTCTTCGTCCGTCAGTTCCACATCTGAAACCTTTGCTTCAGCTACTGTGGTAGGCTTCGTTTCAACTGCAACAGCTACGGGTTCAGGAGTTACTTTCACGCTCTCTGTGACCGCTACTTCGACTACAGAAGCCTCTGCCTCTACCTTTACCTCAGCAGTTCCTTGCTCTAAACTGACTCCCGCCAGCTCGTCTTCCAGTCCTTCAAACAAGTCAAAATCTTCCATATTCATTTCCATATCCGTTTCCTCCTAATAATAGATATATGTATATATACCTTTATATATTTTTCTTAACTCAAGCCAGTCGTTGATTCGATTCGTAGTAAGCAATCGAGGCGTCCTTTAGTTCGTACAAATTCCCGAGAAAACTCTGCAACGCGTCTTCTTCGTAAAAGCACTCCCTGTTATGGTTTTCGGACGCTATCGCATCCACCAACCCATGAATCTTTATTCGGAGTTCGTGGTTCTTCTTCTCTTCTTCACTCATATATACCCTCTCTTTCTAATGGAACTTGTCCCGCCACTCGCCGTAAGTGAGCTGGGCCTCTTTCAGCCACTCTGTAGGGAAGTCTTTGCCCTCGATCTGCTCCAACAAAGGTCGGAACAATAACCCTGATGCATTCCTGGTTCCGTAATTGTCATCGTTGCTTGGCATAGAAAGGAACATGTTCGGCAAGCTATGCAACTGAAGAGGGGAGTCAAAGGAGTAGTCGTACAAGCGATTCCCGCCAAAGCAGATACCTCCAGTCGGGCCGTTCACATTGCTGAACGGGTAATTGTACAACTTGCTTTCATCGGTTATAGTACGATCAAGTGTCGCCATGACCGCAACTCTCTGAATGACGTTCTTTGAGAGTTTGATTGCAAACAGCAACTTAGGGATGCCGACTTGCTTGAATACAGTATCGTAGTACTGAAGGTCGAGCGGCCCAGCTTCCCTTGTTACGAAGTACCACTCCGCTCCGGTTGACAGCTTTCGCATTTGAACAGTGGACACAGATGGGTCTTGTGGGAAGATCGGCGTATCCACTTCCTCACCGTAGGTCTCCTCTTTTCTCTGTGCAGCAAGGATTGCCTCACAGTAAGCTTCAAAGCTAACCGTCTTGGTAGACTTGCCTCGCTCCGTTGTGCTTCTGATTTGCACCATATTGGTGTCCGTAAACGTTACTATTACGTTGTCAGCTCTCTTGTCCATTAATTCGCTCTCCATTTGCCTCAGCCCTCCTTTGTTCATTCATCGTCTTGCAGTAGTGAACCAGATACAAAGCTGCCTCTATGTTATTGCTCTTGACCCAGTCAAACCAAGTAGCCAACATCATGAGGCAGGAGTAGTCATCTGGAACGAAAATCTCTACGTGATTGTAGTCCCCGTTGTAATCCATGTCAGCCTCGATCATCTCGCCAACGGCGGAAAAGAACGCCCTGTGGGTTGGATGCTCTCTGTCGAAGTTTTGTTCTTTCAGCCATACCAGATACTCGTCCACTTCCGGGTGATTGAATGTCATCTCGATTATCGTCATCTCGTCCTCGTCGAAGAAGATTTCGTACTGATACAATTCACCTCTTTCTGGCGTAGCTGTTTCATATCCGACAACGAATCCGGCTGCCACAAGCATTTCTTCCAGAAATTTGTCCATCGTATAGAGGCACTCCTCGTCAAGAGATCCTACCGTCTGAGCTGGGAAAGCAAAACCTTTATCCGCAATCAGCTTCATTGACCGCAATCTCTCCAAAGAGTTCTCGAGGTAGTTTAGCTCTTCCTCGTTATCAACCAGATCTATCAACATACCGTCACCCCCTAAAAAAAGTCTGTACTACTTGCAATCTGCAACATCTTCATGTGTCGAAGATTGTCTTTGCCGTGCTGCACATCAATCATGTTACAGATGTAAGCTGCCCCCAGTTCATTGTCTGTCCGACTCGCAGAAAGCCTCGGGGAACGCAAAGCCTCAACCGCCTCGATAGCCCTGTCTATGTCTTCTATATCGAAAGATGCCATAGACTCGACATCAAACGATCTTTCTACTGACACCAACTCAATAATCGAAGTTAATCGCTTCTGTTTCTCTTCGTTCTCTTTTGTTTCTCCTTCTAAATTTGCCAAGTTGGTTAAGAACAAATCAGGTTCAAAGAAGATTTTTGTAGCCACAAAATCACCCCTCTCATCAAAAATAGGCTATATTGTTTCTCTCCCTTCGTTCATAAAAATCGAGAGGGGTCGATGCCCCTCCCAATCAGTGATTAAATCATTCCTTCTAGATCTTCGAACGTAGCATCCGCAAAGTTGTCGATCGGAAGGTCATCGTCACCTTCCATAAGTTCTTCAATCGGAATCTCTTTCGCTAAGTCATCCGCGGTCTTCTTGTTTACGGCTTCTGCCGCTTCGATTTCTTCTACTGTCATAGATGAACCACCCGCATGACCTTTGTTGATAGCTTCTGCGATAAGATCGTCAAACTTCTCACGCAATTCAGGATTGGCCCGCAACTCATTTACCAAAACAGACTTGGATCTGAATTTGCACTCCGTCCCAGCGTAAGTCAATGGTTGGCCGTTCTCGTCTTCCCAGTAATACCAAGAGCCTGCTTTGCGGACGATACCTTCACGTTCCAGGATGTCCGGAATCTCGGCTATCGAGTCAATACCCTCTCCGTAGATCGCAAAGTAATCGCAACGCAGGTAAGGATTCTTCTTGGCCAGACGATTCTTGATGATGCGACAAGTAACTTTCAACCCATCTTCTTCATTGATAGGGTCGGCAGCCTGTATCTTTACCTTTCTCATGCTGATACGCTGAGACGCAAAGAACGCTAGTGCCTTGCCCAGGCATGTTATCGTAAAGGCTTTTTATCCTCTACTTCTGGAGGTCACCCTCATACTCCAACCCTAGCAAGTTGGAGATACGACCAGTCATTTCTGGTCCAGCTCAGCATATCTTTTAACCCTCGTTTTACGTTAGGCCAGTATTCCCGTACTGGAGCAAGCCTATATCTTGCCGTTGCGGAGCCTCGTGGATGGGTTATACTCTGTCGGATTTGACAGTATCACCATCTATGCGTTGCGGCTGGCCGATTTCTCGTCAGCGATGTTGCCACCGCCTATCCCCCGAAAGGGCGCCTTCACCTCTGATTCGGTCAGTGACCGTTCCAGTTTTTTTCTCCGCTAATCATCCCGGGACTTTCATCCCGAGACGGCAGCCATTATCTTCTGTTCGATGACATCTATATGTCGAACGATATCGTGTTCCCAAAGTTCAAGAATTTTGTAACCCCTAGACAAGTAATAACATTTCTTGTAGTAATCTCTCAGTACGTGACGCGTTTGAATGTCATCTCCGGGCCCTTCACCGTAAAGTCTTGGGTTGCAGTGGAAGTAATCTCCTTGCACCTCTATCAACAACTTGGACTCCTTGATGTAGAAATCAGGTCTATATTCTCCGATTGTCACGTTGTACTGGTACTCAATCCCCAGTTTGTCGAGGAGACTCATTACAGCAATCTCTATATAGCTAGACCCTGTAACCTCGTTGCCCACCTTTTTGAGGCCGTTCTCAACTCTAACCGCGGCGATAGCTCTATCGGAGACGTGGAACATGGCAGCCATCTGATTGTCCGTGTACTGAAGATAATTATCAAGAATGAACTGTATTTGCGTCTTCTTTAGTTTTGAACGGTTCACGTGATTGATTGTTAAGCCGAGTTCATGAGCCTTGTTACCGATAGCTCTCACTGATCGGTCAATCTCCTTACTCATCTCCACGTAATCTATATGCTCAAAATTCTCTTTGAGGAAAGCAACTTCTTCCTCTGACCAGTTCTTATTCTTGAGGCTTATCCTCTCAATACCCTGTCGGGTTATCTCTCCTTCAACAGAAGACACGGAACGCTTCAGTACCTTTCCTATTTCCTTTACAGTCATCTTTCCGTAGTTAGCTTTCAGAAACTCGACATCTTCGTCGGTCCAGTAGTGTTTGTCTTTGTACTTGGTGGACAAACCCATTCTACCGATCTTCACGCTTACCGCAGAGGGAGACATGCTCAGGTCAGCGGCCATCTCTCTAAGAGTTTTAGTGTTGCTGTTCTCAGTAAGATACTGTTCCTGTTTTTTCGTCCACCCAATGTTATGAGCTTTGTCGTAAGCTTCTTTGAGGTTCAACTCATTTAGCTTCGACGTCAAAGTGGACTTGGGTACGTTGATTACTTTGGACATGTCGCTAACCGTTATGTCGGGGTTGTTGTGGTTCTTCTTTAGGTATTCGATTTGTTCGTTCGTCCATATTCTTCTTGTCATAGAGCACCTCATTGTCATTTATACAACAAGTGTACCACTATTCCGTCATTAAAAGAAAGATAAAGTTCTACCTGAAGTTGTTTCGGGATTACCAAACATTACCCCAACGTTGGTACGAACTTGATTGATGAAGACCAAAGAGGTTTTTGTCTTGTAGGCCGAACCTGTGATGACACGGAACAGCTTAGACAGCATACGAGCAGTCAGAGCGATGTTCGCCTTGTCCATGTCACCCTCTACTTCTACACGAGGAGCTAGTCCTGCAACAGAGTTCACGACGATCATATTGAACTGTCCAGAGGCAACCAAAGAACGCAAGATGTCGAACCCTTGCTCGGCACCCACTTCCGTCTGATCCCAATAAACTAGGCGGCTCATATCTACACCGAACATCTTCAGTTGGTCAGGGTCAACCGATCCTTCGGTCTCAAACCAACCTGCAACGAACTCAGGGTCAGTCTTTTGATTCTTTGCGATCGTTTCGATAGCCATAGATGTTTTACCTGAAGAGTTTTCACCGTAAAGTTCTACAATCCGTCCTTTGCCGAACCCGCCGTTCGTCATGATGTTAAATTCATGCGAAGGGGTTGGGTAGAACTCTACCCGTAAGCGATCCTGAATGTCTTTTACGAACGCGACGCTGTCCACGCCAAACTTCTTGTTGATCTTGTCTAGCACACCCGTTAAGGCTTTCTGTCTATCTTTTGAAATTGCCATTCTCTTTTCCTCCAGTCATATTCTGCTGCGCTTCAGAGAAAATCATGGTACGACATACCGTAATATGCCATCTCACCGTTCTTTCTGATATACCTCTCGTCTTCTTGTTCTTCCCTGATGGCATCGAAGTCAATCAGTTTAACGATCGACTCCGCCATCCAGTTTGGGTCAAGCAGGACGTTGCTGCTGTCCATCAAACTCTCTACTTTAGAAAAAGCCATATTTAGCGCCTCGTCTTCCATTAAGGCAAAACAGCTCTCTGGGTTGTCCCGAATCCACTTCTCGATAGATTCCGCAGACTCATCGAAAAAGTCATCCAGATCCATCTCGGGCTCGTGTAATGCACTAACTTTCTCCACTTCCACTGGGCTCATCTCCTTGTCCTATAGAAACGTACAAGCTTTGCAGTGTTCGTTTGACCATCTCTGTGTTTGCGGGTAGGAACGTCTGGTTCTGTTCCATCTCCTTCAACAAGACAATCATGTGTTGCAGTAACTCTTTCATCGACATGTCGGAATTGCCAGCAGCAGTCTCCGCCTGCACGTATTGGGCTTGCTTCTGAGATAGCTGAATCATCTTAGGAAGCTCTGTCGCCATCTCCCTTTTGGGGTCAGGATGTCCTGCTTCCACCAATGCTTGATAGTAATACATGAGCATGTTCTGTGTGGCAATCTTTGCCCCTCTAACTTTCTCCATGGGTCACCTCCTTCAGTTCCCCTTTCTCAAGCAGTTCCCGCTTATAGGCTCGCAACTGACGGACACTCTCCGTTAGGGATTCCCTGTCGTGGTACTTGCGCCAGTTCGCCTTATGTCTCTCCTTCACTCTTTTGGCTCGTTCGGGGTTGACGATGATCTGGATGAGTGACTTGCTGACTCCGTATTTCTTGCCCAATAACGAGCATCCAATACCGCCAAGAGCGTACTCCTTGCGGATCAGCTCTTTTTGGTGGGAAGTTAATTTTACGCGCCTATCCTGTTGTTCCGATAGGCGCATCTTGTCTACTTTACTTGCCAAAACCTTACACCTCTGACATCTTTTATTCGTTACCCCTCTTTATCAGAATGGGATGTCATCATCACTGATGTCGTAGAAATCTCCGGCAGGCGCTGCGTTGCTTGGTGCTGCGTTATTGTAACCGCCTCGGTTTCCGCCTGCGTTGTTGTAGCCACCGCCATTGTTATTGTTGGCATAACCATTATTACCGCCGTTGTTGTATCCGCCGTTGCTGTTGCCACCGTTATTGCTAGCTCCGCCGTTACCGCTACCGTTGCCGTTAGAGTTATCTGAAAGCGTGAAGCCCAATTCTTCTACTTGGAAGATGTGACCGTATTTCTTGTTGCCTGCAGCATCTTGTGTCACGTAAGACTGGTAACTCGCCCAGATCTTGATTGGTTTACCTTTGTGGAAGTATTTCTGAAGCAGATCTGCTTTTCCGCCGATTGCAACGAATTGCGGGAAGTCAGCTGTAACGACATCCTGTCCGTTCTTCTTCGCTTCACGTTGTGATTTTGATAACTGACGATCTACGGCAATCGTGAAAGTGGCTTTGTTAAAGGCATTCTGCCCTTGACCGACCGTGCTGAAGGTTGGATCTTTGGCCATGCGGCCCTCAAATTGACAAGCATTGTGTACGTTAAACATGTTAAATTCCTCCTGAAGGTATGATTTTTATTTGTACTATAAAGGTCCCGCTAGGGACAGTGGGTAAATCCTTTGATGACGGTCTGCCATTCAAGCCGTTAGCTAAAGAGCGTCACTGTGTTCGTGAGAGTCTGCGATGTTATCTTTGTAGTACTCCAGGCATTTATCGAAGCCTTGGTCCATTAATTTCATGTACTGCTCTCGGTGGTCACCTTTTAGGATGTAGAATTTCTCCATCTGACCCAATACAAGAGCTGTCGTTTCGCACCCATAGTCTCTAGCACTAGGATTGTAACTGACATAAAACCCGTTGTACGTTTTGTCGTTAAAACCTACGAGGTCGTCACGCTCTCCCGGCACCGAGTTGTATCTAACAATGTCATGTATTACGCGCATCCCTTTCACCCCCTCTCATTTGTGCCTGTTACCTCTTGCTAGCCAACGACATCAAATGTAGGTAAATGGAATCCGACAAAGCCCCGGTGATCACATAGGCTTCAATCGGATCAATGCCTCTCCGTTCGAACACATCCATCAGCTCTGAAGCTACGCTCATGGCTTGAGCAGCCTTCTTTTCATCAAAGGAATCCGTTCCATTGTCGGAATTGACAGCCTTCCGAGTCAGTGCATCGAGAAGAAAGGCTGTCGGGTTGTTGTTGTTGTCCATCAGTAACCTCCGTATTGTCCGGCTATTGCCTCGAATGGATTAGAGAATAGGTCATCTATCGGATCCTCTCTCGGTTGCATCGTGAATTGAGGAGTTTCCTGTACTGGTGTTGTGTCCGGTTCTTCCTCCTGCTCGGCATCCGTCATCACGACTTGGGCCCGCGGAATCTTCAAAGAGTTGACTTTGATGTTGGAGAACTTCTTGTTCACTTCACCAGATACGACGATGATGGCACCTTTCTTTATCCGGTCTTTGTACTTTTCCCAGATATTAGCGAAGAGCATACACTTGCGCTCCTGTCCGTCTTTCGTTTCGATTACAGCTGTACAGAACGCATTGCCATTCTTAGCTGTCTTAACAGTGGTCTTCATGACGATACCAGTCGTCTGCATGTTATCTCCATCCGCTACAGAATCAAAGTCTGTGTACGGGAATGGGTCCAGTGGATGCTCTGACACATAGGCTCCCATGAATTCCTTCTCTAAAGCCAGCTTCTCTTTCCGCTTGTAGTCCTTCGGATCGAGCAGCTTGTAGTCTTTCTCGCGACGAACGTCTTGCATGTAATGATTCAGTGTACGGTAGCGGTTCTCTCCGAAGCTGTCAAACGCTCCAGACTTGATGAGAGCTTGCTCTACGTCCTTCTTCATCGGGTTAGCTGTCTTCTTCCCGTTCGGGTGAATATAGCCGGCTAAGATCTGTTTTGCGGTATCTCCGTGCATCTTGTTGTAGAAGTCATCGAAACTTGTAAACTGTCCAGATGTTCTTCGGATGTCCTCAAGGAAGTCGATTGCTTTGGCTCCGATGCCTTTTACGGCTTGCAGTCCGAACCGAATGGCTTTCGTTCCATCAGGCTGCACGTCCACCGTAAAACCGACCTGACTCTTGTTGATGTCGGGAGGAAGAATCTTAATCCCACGTTTCTTGCATAGCGACAAGGTAGAAGTGATCTTGTCGGAGTCATCATCCACTGTCATACAAGCGACAGACCATTCAACAGGGTAATAGTGAGATAACCAAGCGGTCTTATAAGCCATCGCAGCATAGGCGCCACTATGCGCCGAGTTAAAGGAATACTTTGCAAACTCAGCCATTGCGTCAAAGATGGTGACGGCTACTTCTTCGGTAAAGCCGTTCGCTAATGCCCCTACACAATACGGAGAGGGTTCGTCGCTGATGCCGATCACGTTGTGGTGTTCATCGTACAAGGATTTCTTCCCGTAGATGAACTCGTTTCGGATTTCAGGAATCAGCTTCACTTTCTTCTTCAGTTATGTTATCCCAAAGGCTTTTTATCCATTGGTTCTAGGGATTTCTCCCATACTTTCAGGCAACAGCCCTATCCTACGACCAGTCCATTCTGGTCTAGCTCGGCGTACATTTTCACCCTCGTCCTACGTTAGGTCCCGCATTGACTAGATACGCGGAGAACAGACTCTATCTGTTCGTGCAGAACACTCTTGGCGGGATTGTATTCTGTCGGAATCGACAGGTTCACCCGCTACGCTCTACGGTACGTTGACCCTTTAAGGTCATCGCGTATATCACTATACGCTAGTAGTATCACACGTTACCTCGGTACTGGTATATGGCAATGCTTTGTTTTTCTTTCTCGTTAAGTAGTGGTTGGTGTCATCATACAAGTAGTGAAAGATGTTTAAAACGTCTTTCTTCGATCCATAGGTAAGCATACTCACTGTGCTTTTGTGGAACACAGTGACATCGTTGACACCAAGGCTCTTTTTCAGAGCCTGATGTATACCTTCAAGAAATTCAGGTTGACCGTAGAATACATATTTGGGGCACCCACTGTCCGTAAAGCTACCATCTCCATCAAAGTACCCTCTGATAAAATGACGAGTCAGGTGATCTGGCAGGTTGTTTGGGAATGACAGAGAGAAGGTCTTCCTCTCATTTACTCCCCACTTCGCCAAGTCATCGTATATTTTTTTGCTGTAGATATGGATGCTTCTTGTGTGAGATACCTTGCTTCTGTATTTGTCGTCGTCAAACCTGCCTTCTCGTCGGATGATATTCAAAGAAGAAGGCAGGTAGTAGACTTCTTTGTTAGCGAAGTCCTTTACCTTTTTCTTGCTCTGCAGCGCTTCAACGAGTTGCTCTAAGATGTACGCATCGTTAGCTTCTAGTTCCATCTGAAATAGCCATAATCCTCGATTAGTGACTCTGACGTTTCCGTCGGCATAAATGAAACCAAGATAATAAGCTTTCTGCTCGGTGTCGATATTCTCGAAAAAGCTTTCGTTCAAGATAAAGGAGTTGCTTCCAGCTGTTCCGACTTCAACTCCGAACTCTCGCAGTACGTTAGCGACAGTCTTGTCTGCTTTAACTTTGTCCTTGAACATTTTCGCGATATCGACTGTAGAAAAGCCTTTCTCGTACAGAGAGCATATCTCTTTTTTATCATCAATCGTAAGGTTCAACATGTTTTTAGGTATCCGATCCACGCCATTTCGCTTCAAGATACGATTCACATTTAACATCGACAAGCTCAAACTTTTAGAGATATGAGTTGTGTTGTGACCATGATTGAACATTTCGAGAGCCCTCGCCTCTACCTCTGGAGGTGTCCTGGTATTAGGAGGGGCCGCAAAGATGAGTCCCTTCTCTTCTGCTATTCTACTTACGACCTTATGAGTAACGCCTACCATTTGAGCTACTTGAGTTTTGTTGTAGCTTTTACCACTTAACGAAATTATTTTGTTTTCCACATCGACTGACGTCTTCTTTGGCATACCTTCAGCTCCTTCTGAGCTTTACGTTACACCTTCCGTAGCCGTGTGTCAACATTGCCACTTAACTTCTACCGATTTTGCTCTGCTTTCATCGCACTGTTTCCAGTACATGGGGCAAAAATTTACCCAAAGTCTTGCGAATTCTGAGGTCGGACATGCCGAGTGAGTATCCGGCCATGACTTGCCCCAATTCGATACACTGCTCCTGGAACCATAGACATCCCAATGTTGGGGCAAGGATGTAGTCGATGCGTGGATCAATCGAAGGGACGATACCTGTTTCGGCACGCTCGATGAAGGTATCCACCATGGACTTGTTGGTATCCTTGTTCTTGGCCAGAGGTCCTGGTCTGTTCCCTGCATTGACGATCGACAGTCCGGTAAGGTCTTTCACCTTCATGTCTTGAATCATCCGTGTAGCGACAAAGCTGGACATTTGGAAGATGTCGGTTGTTTCCCCTGTCTTCAGCATCTGATAAACACCTTGATCAGAGAAGTCTTCGGAGTCATACCATTCATAATCTAGTCCTACCAGTTGCATCGCCATTTGGAGTTGAGTCAGAGTCTTTAATCCTAAAACGTCAATCTTTAAGGCTTTAAAGAATTCAAGGTCTCCCATGTCGATCTGAACAAGAGGAAGAACCGCAGTATCAGAACCTTCAATAAGCGGGATATTCTCCCTTAATGGTTTTCCTGATACGATGACGCCGCCTGCATGAATACCTGTGCTTGCGATGCAGCCATTCAAATGCGTAACAGCGTCATAGACTTCCGGATACTTCTTGAACAGTTCAGTCAGAGCTGTGGCGGATCGCTTACAGTCAGAAATCTCTCTCGCCCCCAAGTCTTCGAACTTGTCTGGGTCGGCGGCCACTTCCATGATTAAATCGTAGGTCGCTGTCTTGCCGTCCAAGAAATCTGGCAAACCTTTCGTGATCGCATTGGCTTCCTCGTAAGGATAGTTGAACGCAGACATCACAGACTTGATGGTGTTCTTCAACTTGTATTGCCCAAAGGTGATAATTTGAGATACATACTCGTCCCCGTACCTTTGTTTAAGGTACTCAATCCCTCTCGCTCTGTCAGCCTTAGAAATATCCGAATCGCAATCGGGAAACTCTAAACGTTCCGGTGTCAGGAAACGCTCAAAGATGAAATTGTTCTCGATAGGGTCAATGGTTGTAATGGAAAGTGAATAACAGACCAATGAGCCTGCAGCACTTCCCCGGCCCTTACCCATCAAGATGCCTTGATCACGACACCAGAGGAACCAATCCCAAAGAATCAGGAAGTAACCCGAGAAGCCGGCTGTCGTAATGACCTCCAGTTCGTAGGCCATCTGTCTTGTGTACTTGGTCGTGTCCTTGATGCCTTTCTTTGCAAAGAACTCCATCAGATTGTTGTAAGCAATCTCTCGCAGGTAACTGTTCTCCGTATAACCCGGAGGGCACGGATACGTTGGCAGAAGACCGCGGTTATCCGTTGGGCGTGGATCTGCATGACATTGATTGGCGATGATGGCCGTGTTGTCGATACAGGAAAGCGGAATGTTGTACTGCAAGCAAAAGTCTTCCATCTCTTCCGGTGTCCGAACATGACAGTCGCAATCGAACGCTCTTTGGTAAGCCATCGCCTTCAAAATCTCGTGATACTTCTTGTCGGATTTGACACTATAATGAGCATCCGACGTAATGACTAACTCGATCCCCGTCTCCTGTGACATCTTGACCAGTGCTTCGTTGACGATCAGTTGCTCCGGAAACTCGTGCGGCTGAACCTCCAGATAGAAGTCATCGAAGATGTCCTTGAAATGAAGAGCGGTTCTTTTGGCTTCGTCATAATCACCCGAAAGGATCTGCTTCGGGATGAGTCCGCCGACACAGGCTGAAAGGGCGATGATACCTTCCCCGTATTGCTCAAAAGCAGGAATATGCGTGCGTGGGAAGTCTTTCGTTTTCCCCTTTAGCTTATGCAGTCCTCCATCTGACACGATACGGTACAGGTTGGCCAAGCCGATTTGGTTCTTGGCCAAGAGGACTAAGTGGTAGCGATCCTTGTCATCATTGGCTCGGTCAACCGTATGGTAGACCTCGCATCCAATGATGGCGTTGATGGGTTGCTTTCCGTCAGAATCATCGGTACAAGCCTCGAAGTGCTTGACCATCCCGAACATAACCTAATTGTTATTAACCTGTAGCTTTTTATCTACAGCTCTGGAAGTTTCCCTCATTTTCATCGACCTGTCATTTCAGGCCCAGTATAGCATATCTTTTTACGTATCCACTTGGGATGTTTCAACTACAACGTAGAACGGCCTCGTGGAGTATTATTTCAACTCTATGCGTTGCCCCTGACTGATTGATATTACAATCATCGCTATGTCGCCATAGCTTAGTAATTTAAAAATTACGCCTTCGGTGTCGGATTAGGATGTTAAACCTTCCCCGCTTAATTCCGTTCTAATAATCTTGAGCCTTCTGTAGTTTTGACTCAAGACGGCGAATTTGAAATGTTTCCTGTCTAAATAAATAGTAGAGCCCTCGTACATGTATTCCATTAATTTAAGAGTCTCTTTGATATTGGATTTCCTCATTTTATAGATGTTTCTAGTAAATTTTGGTATGCTAAAATTTACTCCAATTTGAGAAAGTATATCTCGTACCTGATTTAAAAATAGTTCTTCTCCCATCATAAATAATTCTACGGAGTAGTTTCTATCCTTCCCATTGTCCTTTATAGAAATGCACCCATCACCATCAAAAACACCTCTGATAAAAT
>Ga0075011_10000113_pt1 | contig 41212 bp, 34 predicted proteins | sample TARM_MetaG_T_14_FD_72354 | JGI IMG/M metagenome (GOLD analysis project Ga0075011, IMG submission 72354) | Freshwater microbial communities from Pennsylvania, USA, analyzing microbe dynamics in response to fracking - TARM_MetaG_T_14 | ecosystem: Environmental > Aquatic > Freshwater > River...
TTCTTAAACAGAATATTTTAAAGGTCAATGAATGAAAAAAAATGGTTTTACTTTAATCGAGTTGCTCATCACTATTGCCATTATTGCTATATTGGCGGGGGTGGCTTACCCAAGTTATATGCAGCATGTTTTAAAATCCAAACGTAGTGAAGCACAGTCCGCATTGCTGGATCTGGCTAATCGACAAGAGATGTACTATTTAGATCACCATAAATATGCGCTTAATTTAAACACTGAATTAGGGTTATCAGGCAATCCTTTTATTACCGACAACGGTTATTATTCGATAGCGACAAGCTCTGCAACGGCCACTGCCGATTTCACTTTAACGGCCACAGCCATAGGTACACAAGCCGCTGATAGCGAGTGTGCTACGCTGAGCATTAACCATCAGCAGACTAAATCAGCAAGCAATACAAGTTGTTGGAAGTAAATCGCTATTTTTGTATAAGGGGAGAGAGATGAACAATAAATTATTAGCGGCAATGCTTGCTGCCTTTTTAGTCAGTCCGCTTACATTGGCTAAAAATACGGACAAAAATAGCGTACGTATACATTATAAATGTCATCTCGCGCTCACTGATCAAAGTGATGTGGTGCATCGCTTTGTCAGCGCCGCCAGAACAGAGAGTGAGTTTGAAAGTGAACTGCAGGGGCGCATGGTTTATTATGCAGACGGCGTGAGTGGATCGACAATAGAAAGTGTTTATGAATGTGTTACTGCCGATAAAATATTTAAAACTAAAGAGGCAAGAGAGCTAGAGGCCATCACTCCCTTTTAACGGAAAATGACCTTTTAACTTAATGTGCAGTTTAACCGAACTAACATATGGTCTGTCGTGATTAATCACAATCAGTGGCATCGACAATTTTAGCTCGCCCGCTGTAGGCCAGGTGCACGCCGACTGCACCGTCACCACTACAATAACGAAACAGCGCCGAACTTCCGGTGATTTGGCCATCGGGCGTATAGGTGATACTCGATGTGGGGAAAACCAGAGTGTCTTTAGGGTTAAAAGGATCGCCCGGTTTAAGCAGCACTTCTGCGCTGTCGTAGGTTTTATTTTGGTTGGCATCAATAAATATATCCATCCCCTTGATCCAGTTTGTCGTGCAGCTATTGTTCTCTAATGGGCAGACTGTGACATAATTAATCAGCCCAACAGACTGGCTGCGAGCAAATGAAAGCTGACTTTGGATGGTGCTGGCGACCGAGGTCAAGCGATTATTTTGTATCAGTGTCTGAAAGCCGGGGATACCAATAGTGATTAACAACATACTGATGATTAATACAATAATAAGCTCTAGAAGTGTGAAACCTCGCACAGGTGGCATGTTTTTTCCTAGCGGTAGAAGATAAACTAGCAGTGTAATGTTATTTTACATTTTCTGCCTGCATATTTAGCTTAATTGTATTACAGTTAGCAATTATACCCAAACCACATCAAGATGCTGACTTCTGCATCTTGATGTGGTTTGGGTATATTATTAGTTTCAAAATCATATAAAGAGATCGCGATGAAAAAAATAGAAGCAATTATTAAACCATTTAAAATGGACGATGTGAGAGAAGCGCTTGCGGATATTGATATCACAGGAATGACAGTATCAGAAGTGAAGGGGTTCGGCCGTCAGAAGGGGCACACTGAGCTATACCGTGGTGCTGAGTATATGGTCGATTTTTTACCAAAAGTAAAAATCGAATTAGTTGTTAAAAAAGAGGATGTGGAGCGTTGCATTGAAGTGATCATCGCGACGGCGCAGACTGGCAAAATCGGAGACGGTAAAATATTCGTTATGCCTGTTGAACGCGTTATTCGTATCCGTACAGGTGAAGAGAATGAGGAAGCAGTTTAAAGCGCTTCTATTAAAAAAGGAGAGCCAAGCTCTCCTTTTTATCGATTATTTTACAACCTTATTACGCGTCTTTATTCCAGGATTCGGGGCCCGTTACAATACGGTTGCTTGGGAAGTTTAACTTCAGCACCGCCAGCGCATTATCTTTAGGCTCTTCAATACCCAGTGCATCGTAACCTTCAACCATTATTTCCAGCGCCTCTTCAACGGATGCGGTATCAGGGTAGTTATTTAATACTATTTTGCTGCGATTAATCGCTGCGATATAAGCTTCGCGTTTGATATACCATTTTGCAATGGCTACTTCATAACGTGCTAATCTGTCTTTAATGAAAATTAAGCGCTGCAGGGCGTCCGCCGCATATTGGCTGTCCGGATAGCGTTTGATCAGGAATGCAAAATCTTTGAATGCCTGTTGTGAATGGCTGGGATCGCGGTTAAAACGGTCAACACCGAATAAATTTTGGAAAAATTGCTGATCGGTTGCCATGTAGGTTAAGCCGCGCATGTAATACAGATAATCAAGATCTTCATGGGTTGGGTTAAGACGAATAAATCGGTCAATACTGGCCAGCGCTAAGGCTGTTTCATCACGTTTGTAATAAGCATAGATAAGATCTAACTGCACCTGATCTGAATGGGGACCAAATGGGTAGCGGCTGTCCAACGCTTCGAGCACTTCTGTTGCTTTTTCGAAATTTGCCGACTGCAAGGCGATTTTTGCATCCGCATAAAGTTCCACGGGAGGCTTATCATTCACTTTAGGTTTCTCATTTTTTTTAGAAGAGCAACCCGTGCCTAGTAAAACAATAAAAACAGAGGTAGTTAATAGTCTGAGTATCTTTTTCATAAGTGTTATAATGCCAGTGCAGATAAAAAGTACAGTATCTTCCATAGACTATAAAAAGAAAAGTTAAAAAAGATAAAATGTGGCAAGATTGCAGTGCAAACAATCAAATTAAGCTTATTCACCCAATTGCATACAACTAAAGCACTAGAAATAGAGAAAAGAGAACAAATATATGAGTCAACAGTTAAACCTCAGCGCAGAAGTTACTGACCAACAATTAGGGTTTCGTTTAGATCAGGCATTAGCCTCGTTATTTCCTGATTATTCACGTACGCGCATTAAAGAATGGATTTTGGCAGATATGGTCAAAATTGATGGTGAAGTTATTGCCCGCCCTCGTGAAAAAGTTTATACAGGTCAGGTGGTTGATGTAGACGCCATATTAGAAGATGAAGTCGTATTTAAAGCGCAGGATATCAAATTAGATATTGTCTATGAAGATGATGATATCTTAGTTATCAATAAACCCGCCGGTTTAGTGGTACATCCCGGCGCTGGTAATTCTGATGGCACGATTTTAAATGCCCTGCTGCACCATTACCCTGAAATTGCAGAAGTACCGCGCGCGGGCATAGTACATCGTTTAGATAAAGACACTACAGGTTTGATGGTGGTGGCTAAAACAGTACCGGCACAGACGCATCTGGTGGCAAGTTTACAGGCGCGTGAAATAACCCGTGAATATGACGCGATTGCTATGGGCTGCTTTACAGCTGGTGGACGTGTTGAAGCGGCGATTGGCCGTGATAAAGCAAATCGCATAAAAATGGCGGTCAATGCAACAGGTGGCAAACATGCGGTCACCCATTATCGTGTTGCCGAAAAATATCGCGCCCATACCCGTCTGCGTCTGCGTCTGGAAACCGGGCGTACCCACCAGATTCGCGTGCATATGGCACATATTGGCCACGTATTGGTTGGCGATCCGGTTTACGGCGGTCGTCCTCGTCCACCTAAAGGTGCATCAGAGGAACTCATCACCACCTTGCGTGCTTTTAAACGTCAGGCACTGCATGCCATTATGTTACGTCTGGCACATCCAATCACAGGTGAAATGATGGAATGGCATGCGCCCGTGCCCGATGATATGGTCGAACTTGCACGCGTGTTACGCGCGGATGCTATTTTCTTTTCCAAGTAAAAGTCAATGCTTAACCTGCTCAAGCCAAATTGGTCTGCACCTGCACATGTCCACGCCTTTTCGACAACACGACTAGGCGGCATAAGTTCAGGTGCTTATCAGGGACTCAACTTAGGTCTGCACGTTGCAGATAACCCCGCTGTTGTTTTAAAAAATCGCGCCTTGCTTGCCCAATACCTCTCCTTACCCGCTTCATTATGCTGGCTAAATCAGACGCACAGCACCCTGTTGTATAAACTCGAAAATAATAGCGATTGCCCCCTTGAAGCCGATGCTGTCTGGACATCCTTTAAGCATCAGCCTTGTATTGTGATGACCGCTGATTGTTTGCCTGTGCTGGTGACCGACAAGCAAGGCAGTTTTGTTTGTGCTATTCATGCGGGCTGGCGCGGTTTGTGTGATGGTATTATTGAAAAATCGCTCGCTGCTATTTGTGGCGCATTAAAAACAGATTCAACCGAGTTGCTGGTGTGGCTGGGGCCATGCATCGGCAAAAGTGCTTTTCTGGTGGGCGATGATGTTCGCAATCAGTTTATTGCTGAGAACAAACAGGCGCAATCTGCTTTTACACCTGCTCAGGGGCGCTGGCTTGCCGATCTGCAACTGCTGGCGAGACTGCGTTTAGCGCCTTTTAATGTTGCCCAGATAAGCGCCAGTGAACACTGCACCTTCAGTGAGCCTGAGCTTTTTTATTCTTACCGCAGAGACGGGCAGACAGGACGTATGGCGACTTTAATCTGGCTGGATTAATGGGCTCTGTCAGCTTGTTATTGGAAATAAAGTGCATTAAAAGTCTCTGACTACGCCATTTTTGAGCGACGATCCTTGATATATTGCCAATAAACCACCATCTTCATGCTATAGATGATCGTTGGAGGTTCAAGTCATGCGTTTAGATAAATTAACCAGTAAGTTTCAATTAGCCCTTTCCGATGCGCAGTCCATGGCATTAGGCAGAGATCACCAATATATTGAAGCAATTCACCTGATGTTGGCACTGCTAAATCAAGATGGCGGCTCAATCCGTCCTATTTTAGCGGATTTGGAAATTGATATTAATTTACTGCGCTCACAACTCTCTACAGAATTAGACAAAATACCCAAAGTGACGGGGATTGGCGGTGATATTCAGCTTTCTGCCCAGTTGGGTATTCTTTTTAATCTCTGTGACAAATACGCACAAAAATCGAAAGATAAATTTATCTCTTCCGAGCTTTTTTTACTCGCCGCTTGTGAAGATAAAGGCCGATTGGGTGAGATCTTAAAACAGTTGGGCATAAGTAAAGAAAAAGTTGCCGCATCCATTGATAAAATCCGCAACGGCCAAAAAGTGAACTCGCAAAATGAAGAGGGTCAGGATCAGGCTCTCGCTAAATATACCATTGATTTAACCGAGCGTGCCGAGCAGGGCAAGCTGGATCCGGTTATCGGCCGTGATGATGAAGTGCGCCGCATGTTGCAGGTACTGCAGCGCCGTACCAAAAATAATCCGGTTATTATTGGCGAGCCGGGGGTGGGTAAAACCGCGATTGTTGAAGGGCTGGCACAACGGATTGTCAATGGTGAGGTGCCCGAAGGGTTAAAGAATAAACGGGTTTTGTCCCTGGATATGGGCGCTTTAATTGCCGGAGCTAAATATCGCGGAGAATATGAGGAGCGTCTGAAATCTGTTTTATCTGAGCTGGCCAAAGAGGAAGGGCGGGTCATTCTCTTTATCGATGAGATCCATACTATGGTCGGTGCGGGTAAAACTGAGGGATCCATGGATGCGGGTAATATGTTAAAACCGGCTCTGGCGCGCGGTGAACTGCACTGCGTCGGGGCAACTACGCTTGATGAATATCGCCAGTATATTGAAAAAGATGCCGCTCTGGAGCGTCGTTTCCAGAAAGTTTTAGTCGAAGAGCCCACTGTTGAAGATACCATTGCTATTTTACGGGGGCTAAAAGAGCGTTACGAGCTGCACCATAAAGTAGAAATTACCGATCCCGCGATTGTTGCCGCTGCCACGCTTTCGCACCGCTATATTGCCGATCGCCAGTTACCGGATAAAGCGATAGATCTGATCGATGAAGCTGCATCGAGTATTCGCCTGCAGATGGACTCTAAACCGGAAGAGTTGGATAAACTGGAGCGTAAAATTATTCAGCTGAAATTAGAGCAGAAAGCGCTGCAAAATGAAAATGATGAAGCCAGCATTAAGCGCCTGCACGATATAGATAATACCCTGGCGGACAGAAATAAAGATTTTAAAGAACTGGATGAAATTTGGAATACCGAAAAAGCGGCCTTGTCGGGTACGCAGAATATAAAACAGGCATTAGAGCAAGCGCGTTTAGATCTTGAAGTGGCCAGCCGTGCGCTTGATCTAACGCGTATGTCCGAGCTGCAATACGGCAGGATCCCGGAGTTAGAAAAACAGCTGGATCTGGCCACACAAGCGGAAATGCAGGAGATGACACTATTAAAACACAGTGTCACAGAAAATGAAGTGGCAGAAATTCTCGCCCACTGGACAGGTATCCCGGTGGCAAAAATGCTGGAAGGTGAGCGGGATAAATTATTGCAAATGGAAAAACAGCTGCATTCACGTGTGATTGGACAAAATGAAGCCATTGACGCCATTGCCAATGCCATTCGTCGTAGTCGGGCAGGATTGAGCGATCCCAATCGTCCCATCGGCTCATTTCTTTTCCTTGGGCCAACAGGGGTAGGTAAAACCGAATCCTGCAAAGCCCTCGCTAATTTCCTTTTTGATAGCGAAGATAATATGGTGCGCATCGATATGTCTGAGTTTATGGAAAAACACTCAGTCGCGCGTTTAGTCGGTGCGCCTCCTGGCTATGTGGGCTATGAAGAGGGCGGTTATCTGACCGAGGCGGTGCGCCGCAAACCCTATTCAGTTATTCTGCTCGATGAAGTGGAAAAGGCGCATCCCGATGTGTTTAATATTTTATTACAGGTTTTGGATGACGGGCGTTTAACGGACGGGCAGGGGCGCACTGTAGACTTTAAAAACTGTGTGATTATTATGACCTCCAATATAGGCTCAGAACTGATTCATGAACGTTTTGATAAAGTCGGTTATGAACAGATAAAATCGGCATTACTCGATGAACTGAGCAACCATTTTCGCCCTGAATTTCTCAATCGTATTGATGAAACCGTGGTTTTCCATCCACTCGGGCAGGAGCATATTAAATCTATTGCCACCATTCAGTTACATCAATTGCAGCAACGTCTCAAGGCTCGGGATTATCAGTTGACCTTTACGGAGCAGGCAATCGATCTGCTGGTGTCGGCGGGGTACGACCCTGTCTATGGTGCGCGGCCATTAAAACGCGCCATTCAGCAATTACTGGAAAACTCCCTGGCGCAAGAGATGCTTTCAGGGCGGCTGCAGACGGGCAAAGAAATAACCGTTGATGTTAAAGGGGGGGAAATCGATTTTATGCAGTGAGTAGATCTGTCATTCTAGTTCTTCTGAAACAGTAAATGGGCCGTTATCTTGCGGCCCGTTTATTGTTACAGTCTTAGATGTTTACACTTTCCCTTCTGAAACTTAGCCATTCTTTTGTCACAAAACTGCAATACTACTGAAATAGACTCTGCTACTTTGATTATCAATATCTACTTGAGCGGGATTATGAATTTAAAAACAGTAAGTAACGCAATATCACTCTTAATTATTTTATTTACCTTATGCTTAATTGTGATTGGAGGCTGGGGGTGGAAAAAAATGGATCGCCCTTATCAAATCAACCAAGAGTTTTATGATCTAAAAAATATTATCGATACGCAGGTGCATATCAAATTAGAGCAGTACTTAAATTCAGGTAATGCGACGGATCTGCATTCAGCGCAGGGGGCATTAAAAAAACTGGCTGACAAAACTATCGACTGGCTATCAGCGGATGAAAATGCAGATATTAACGCGCTTATTAATAATCTCGATGCCAATATATTAGCGGTACGTGCCGCCGGTAAATTATCTGCAGATCCCAGTGCATTGCTGATTAATAATGAACGGGGCAGGGAAGGGGATCTCAAGAGTTTGATGGGGTATGTGGAAAAATCAGAGATTGCAGAAACCGATAAGTTAAAATATTTACAGCTGTTATTAACGCTTAGCCATAAACTGCAAACTATTACTCAGCTCAGGGCCCGCTTTATCGACAGTAATAAAGATCTTATCAAAAATGATTTATTAAAAGAAAATAGTGACATGGAAAAATTAACGTTAACATTTTCTAATTTGCCTGATCTGGGCATTATACAAGCAGCTGATGAAGATGACTTTGATCCGCAAGAGGTTAATCTGGCCAGTGAAGCTGTGCAAAGTCTGCAATCTCTTAATAAACGCTACGGCAAAGAGCTCGCCAGCACGCAAAGTATGCAGAGTAAATTGATAGAAAGCCGGATGGCGCTGATAGCCGCATTAGAAACGCTAACAGAGCGGTTCGGTTTATTTAACGGCAAAGTTAAAGAGATTAAAGCAGATATTGCCCAACAGGTTTCATGGGCAGTATTAACAGCCGTTTCTGTGATTATCTCCCTGCTGGTTATCTCATTTTGGCTGCAGGGGTTAACCTTCTCCTTTTTATCTCAGTTGGCGCCCTTCTTTTCCGGCATGACGCGCGGCGAGTTTGACAAAAAAATCATTAATAAGATCAACTTTAAAGAGATTGAACTGGTGAAGAGATCTGGATTGCATCTGCAAAGTTATCTGCAGGATCTGATTGAGCAGTTGCAGCAGCAAGCTGAGCTTATTGTGGCCTCGGTGCAGGAGATGCAAAGCATCTCCAGCAATGCCCTGCAGGCATCAAATCTGCAAAGTGAAAAAACGGAAGAGGTTGCCGAAACTCTGCAACAGCTTGCAGATTCGTTCTCTGAAGTCGTGGAAAATGCTGCAGAAATATCATTAAGCACTCAAGAAACAAGCCTGGCCATTAACGATGCCAATAAAAAACTCAATGATGCGGCCAGAAAAACTGAACACTTAAGTCATGAAACTTTGTCGCTAAATGCCTTTATGAAGCAACTCGAGCAGGATAGCGGTGCCATCGAGTCGGTTTTAGATGTGATAAAAAGTGTTGCCGACCAAACAAACTTACTGGCACTCAATGCGGCCATTGAAGCTGCCAGGGCCGGTGAACATGGTCGCGGTTTTTCTGTGGTAGCGGATGAAGTGCGCCAACTTGCACAACGTACTGCTAACTCCACACAAGAAATTCAAAGCATTATTGTTAACCTGGTAAAAACTACAAAATATGCAACCTCCGCGGTACAAACCCAAAGTGAAAATGCCAATGAAAGTTTAGCGCACACTAAGATAGTGCAAAACAGGCTCGCGCCCGTGGTCAGCTCTGTGGCGCTGATCAGTGATTTTAATGCAGGAATTGCCACGGCAATGGAAGAGCAATCTATCACTGCAGCGGAAGTGACTAAAAGCACAGTTGAAATTCAGCAGCATGCCCGACAAGTTTCGCAAAATATGCAGCAAGTGCAGGATTCCAATGATAAATTAACCAGAGTGAGTGAGTCTCTGAACGAGCTGGTCAATAAATTAAATATCAGACACTGATATTTAAACTGCGCTTACTATAAAGGCTAATAGCGGCCAGGAATTGATTGATCCTTTCCTGGCTTGTTAAAGCGCTAGTAAATTTCATAGTTTCTTACAGCGTAATTTTTCTGGCACCACAAACCATAAATCAATGAGGCATAAGAAAGCCATAAGGCCCATAGTTATAATTTCTATGGTGCCGAAAATCGATATGGCATAGGCGAAATAGGATGAAAATTTAGCTAACCACCAGGAGCTCATATCCAGCCACAGACTTAACCAGGCAGTGCTAATGAGCAAGGTTTTGATACTTCCCAGATAACAACTACAACTAAATATAAAGGTCAGTGACACTAACAGCAGTGAAATCCCAAAGAGGTGAATATGCGCCGTTTTTGCCATGGCTGTCCAGGAATAACCTTTTTCAGTAAAAACGGCAATATCGGCATAACTATTAAAGGGCAGCGAAGGAACGGCATCGGTCATAGTTGATGAACGGCTATGGCATTTTTGGCAATCCGCTTCAATAATGTACATCACTTCATTCTTAAAATAATCATTGTCTAATGCGCCATCCTCAATCCATTTTTCCACGACGTTAATATCTTCATCTACAGTGACATGCTGATACATAGTGGTTTTCATCGCCCCCACTAATGCAGATTCGCTGTATTTTGCTTTTACTTTATCCATTTCCGGTATATTAAAACCGCTATCAGAGCTGGAATAAACTAAGCCGATTAAGGTGGCGGCACTTAATAGTCCCAGCATAATGCTGAGAAGAAAACCGGATAACCCTAATTTACTGTGAAAATTCAGTGTGTTCAGGCGCATATCACCTCCTTGTTCGATACGATTAGCGACACAGTGCCTGCCGATTAAGGCAGGCATAACAGAGTTAGTTAAAGGTAAAAGAGAGTGAACCATCATGGTAGAGATGGTTAATTTGTGTGTTATCAAAAACGGAAATACCGAAATAATAGGTTTTCTTTAAATCGCTAAACTGCACATCCTGTAACTCGGCCAGTTCGCCCGTGGTAATGAGTGGGCGCTTTATTTCTATGGTCCATATCCCATTATTCCAGACGCCGCGCGCCCAGATATCACCGCGGGAGCCGGTGAATGGCTCTGAAACAATGGCCGGAATAAGATCGCCAGTTTTAAAGCTGTCAACAAAAGCGGTTTTTTGAGAGGGGGTGATGGTGAAGTCATTCAAACCATCCTGACTGCGGTTCATAAATGCGGGAGCAGATTTATCCTGATTGATATTATCGACGTAACCACCTGATTTTTTAGCATCGCCATGGCGTCCCCAGTTTGCATTCACTTGCGGATCTTTGACATCATCAATAAACTGATCGTCTATTACCCCGACAGGGTTCATACGCACACTTTTCCAGTGCCACATATCGATAGTTTCGCCGGCCCTGCGTGTATATTTGCGCCCGGCCGTCATCCCTTTCTGGTCAATACCGGCAATTTTGCCATCATCATTGGGCAGATGGCAGGCTATATCGCAGCCTTTCTTGGCAAATCCCGGCGCGTTAATCTCCCATAAAAATGCAAATTTATCTTCATAATAAATATTGGAATGGCCGACCTGATCTTTATCTTTAAGCTGTTTCCATTGACCATCTTTTTGTTTCTGCCAGGGGAAGCGCTGTATACTTTTAGTGGGATCTGCATATTGCACTAAAAAATAAACATACTGGTTATCGTATAAGGATTTGATAGTAACATCTGTTTCTTGTATGCCCTGATAGTTATCTGCCAGGTAGGGCTGTTTAGCAACTTTAACCTGTAATGGCTGAGCGCTGTCCCACAGAGGCTCGGCGATGCCATCAATGACTACTGTGCTAGCGGTTTTAAAGCTGCTCAGATTGTTTTCTGCTGCGAGCAAGTTGCCTTGTTGAAGCGCGCATCCGAGCAGAATAATAGTGGTTGCAAGTTGTTTTTTATCCATTTTCATCAGATTTATCCTTTTTCGTCATAAAATAAAATTGCAAAGGGGATCTTACTGATCTAAAACTAGGTCTGACGCGAAGAAAATGCGAATTATTTTCATTGCTATCTATAAGTTTTTAATCAGCAGGGATAGCCGACAGTTATATAACTCACCACTTGCCGATTAGCAGCAGTTCAAGTAGCTTGCCTGCAGCGCTTATTTATTCAGGAAAAAATCATGCTCGATGCCATTTGCACATTTGTTCAGGACAAACCAAAAATTTACTCAATTTTTGAGTTTAAACTATTACCTGAAACGCAAATCGATAAGTTACGTTATTCGCTGTTATGCCCTGTGTGTAAGCAAAAAGCGTATTTTCGCCGAGCTTCCAAAGATGGCAAACAAGCCTGTTTCGGTTCGCGTTACCATAAAACAGACTGCCCTGAATTTAACCCTTCTGCCCGCAAAAGTGAGGAGGAGAAGCAGGTTGCAGAAGTGGAAAAAATATTATTAGAAGAAGATGCCCTGCTGATCGATTTTAATCAGGCGATTGTTAAGAAGAAAAAAGCCGCGTCGAGTGTTGCAGATGGCGTGCTAAATCCAGCAATGGCTAACGCTAAAGCTGTAACAAAAACGGCGCCTGAAGAGGGGCTGCTGGCAGCAGAAAACGCTCTGCCTAAGGCCGCCAAGCAAGGTTTGGCAAAACTGCTCACTAGTTTATTACGGGGGAGTTCGCTCGCGATATCCGATCTTTGGATCTATACCAGCGCTACCCATAAATGGCGAGCAAAAAATCTGTTTGTCAATATTGCTGATGCGCAGCCCACAGATAACGGTGCGCCGCGCATGTACTGGGGAACGATTTCCCATGCAGATATTGCACTTAACTGGTTAAATCCGGCTGAAGATCGCAGTGTCGGCATACCTATCGCAAAATATCGCGAGCCATTGCTCAGTCGCTTTGCGATTGAAAATCCCCAAGATGTTGAAGGGGCGGGCATTATTTTATTTGGCAAGTGCGTGGCCAGCAAAGATAAAAAGCGTAAATATATTTATCTGTGGGGAAATGACCTGAAGTATATTTATCTGTCTGCCGCGCCAGAAGCATAAGAGTTTAATTGCAGGTACAAAAAAAGGGCATAAAGCCCTTTTTATTAACCAGTTACAGAGTAAATTTAACTTTCAATAATACCCTGGCTTTTCAGGTATTCGCTGTAAGGGCCGTGGAAATCGATAACTTTATCTTCTTTTATTTCAATAATACGGGTCGCCAGTGACGAGACAAATTCACGGTCATGACTGACAAACAGTAGCGTCCCTTCGTAGTTTTCCAGCGCCAGGTTTAATGACTCGATAGATTCCATATCCAAGTGATTGGTTGGCTCATCCATTAACAGAATATTCGGCTGATCCATCATTAATTTACCAAACAGCATGCGTCCCTGTTCACCACCTGAAATGATTTTCACAGACTTACCGATATCGTTTGAGCCAAACAGTAAACGCCCTAATGTACCGCGCACAAACTGCTCGTCATTACCCGGTTTCATCCACTGACTCATCCATTCCATTAAGGTTTGGTCTTTTTCAAACGCGTAAGCATGATCCTGCGCGTAATAGCCTAAGTTGGCATTTTCAGACCACTTGAAAGACCCGGAATCTAATGGCACTTCGCCCATTAATGCACGCAATAAGGTGGTTTTACCGACACCATTCTGACCGATAATGGCGATCCGCTCACCTACTTCAACCATCAGGCTAAGGTCTTTGAAGAGCGGTTTATCAAATGTTTTACTGATAGCCGTGACTTCAAGCGCGTTACGGAACAGTTTTTTCTCCTGTTTGAACACTATGTACGGGTTGACCCGGCTTGATGGTTTAACTTCATCAAGCACGATTTTATCCATCTGTTTGGCACGCGAGGTTGCCTGTTTAGCTTTCGATGCATTGGCAGAGAAACGGCTGACGAAATCCTGCAGCTCAGAAAGTTGTGCTTTTTTCTTGGCGTTATCAGAAAGCAGACGTTCGCGAACTTGTGTGGCCGCCGTCATATATTCATCGTAATTACCCGGATATAAACGCAGCTCGCCGTAATCGATATCCGCCATATGAGTACACACTGAGTTTAAGAAGTGACGGTCATGGGAGATAATAACCATAGTGCATTGACGCGCTTTTAATTCATCTTCTAACCAGCGGATAGTGTCGATATCCAGGTTATTGGTCGGCTCATCGAGGAGCATGATCTCCGGATTGGAAAACAGTACCTGTGCCAGCAGTACGCGCAGTTTCCAGCCTGGCGCAACTTCCGACATCAGGCCGTAATGCTGTTCAAGTGGAATGCCCACGCTCAGTAACAGTTCTCCGGCACGCGAGTCTGCTGTGTAGCCATCCATCTCTGCAAATTCAGTTTCCAGATTGGCAACCAGCATACCGTCTTCTTCACTCATTTCCGGAAGACTGTAAATGCGGTTACGCTCCGCCATCACGGTCCACATCTCTTTGTGGCCCATCAATACGGTGTCTATCACAGAAAACTGTTCGAAAGCGAACTGGTCCTGGTTTAATTTTGCGATACGCTCGTTCGGATCTTTGGCAACATTACCGGCACTTGGCTCAAGATCGCCAGTCAAGATCTTCATAAAGGTTGACTTACCACAACCGTTAGCACCAATCAGACCATAGCGGTTGCCGTTACCAAATTTAACTGAGATGTTTTCAAAAAGAGGTTTTGCACCAAACTGCATGGTGATGTTGTTAGTACTAAGCAAGGTAATTTTCCTAATTATGTATGGACAAATAAATTGCCGTCATTATACATTGCCCATTGATTATTTATAGAGCAATAGCGATTTAAGTCACATTGTTTTGTTTATCGTAAAGGGGCTATTTTTATTACTGATATTTTATTAAGCCCGCAAAAGGGTGATTTTATTGATGAAATTCGTGATTGGCATCACAATTGCTTGTGTTTTTAATCTCAAGTTATTTTCATTTTTCAGATTGTGGAAATTTTAACAGTTGTTAGCACAAAGAGAGCAATTATGATTGATAGTCAGATGGAAATAAAAGCAAAAATTGATGGTGTAGCTGATATCGGTCAATACCAAAAATCGGAAATATCTACCTTTGAACGGGTTATGGCGCAAATTAATATTGCCGGGCACAGTGATTTTGAAAAACAGCTGACACAATATTGGCGAGACGTTACAGGTGAAAACGAATTATTATCTGTGCTGATTTGTGAAATTGATTTTTATGATGAATATGTTGATAACTATGGCGTGCAGGGGGCTTCTTTTATGCTGCTTGTGGTTGCTCTGGCGCTAAAGAATATTTGTGAACAGCACGGTTTTTTCTTAGCGCGTTATAAACAAGGAGGATTTGCTATTTTAATAAAGGGAGGTGACGAGCATAGTGTGTTAGCGATATCTGAGCGTTTATGTAAAGCTGTTGAGGCATCTCGTACTGAGCATAAATATTCGCAGAGCAGCAATATCGTGACCTTAAGAGTGGGCATTTCAGCTACTTATCCGGAATCGATGGCAACGCTTAAAAGCAAAGCGGACAAGGCGCTGCAAAATGCCAAAATATTGGGCCGTAATCAGGTCAGTAATGACAGCCGAAAAATGGCGGCTGTTGTGACTGAAATAGAAGCACAAGTGGCAGCCTCTGTAACTGAACGGGAAACCGATAAAGAAGATCTGTTTGCACCAAATAAAGATGAAAACGCACCAAATAGAGACGCAGCAGGCTTTCCTTGCGATCCGTTAAAAGAAACGATTAAAAAAATGAAAATAGAAAAGAAGCCGCCTGCAGTGAGGATGTATAGAGGGTATGCGATTGATAGTTGATCTTTACAGATAGCTTTTATATTAAGGATAATAACGATTTAAAGCATATATAAGCGAGTGTTTGCTGTAAGCTTGGTAAAATTATTTATTATCCATTTTGTAAAAGAGATCCAGTTTATGAGTTTTGATTCATTAGGTTTACCCGAGGCGTTAGTAAAAGCGGTTACAGAGCAAGGTTATACAACACCTTCACCGATTCAATCTCAGGCAATCCCTGCTATTTTAGAGGGCAAAGATGTTATGGCTGCCGCGCAAACAGGCACAGGTAAAACGGCGGGTTTTGCTCTGCCTTTATTGGCACTGCTGGAAAAGGGCGATCGCCCTAAAGCGAATCAGGTGCGCGCGCTTATCTTAACGCCAACTCGTGAATTAGCGGCGCAGGTGCATGCCAGTGTCGCAGCTTATGGGCAGCACACTAAATTACGCAGCGCTGTGGTGTTTGGCGGAGTTAAAATTAATCCGCAGATGCAGACTCTGCGCGGAGGCGTTGATATATTAGTGGCCACACCCGGTCGTCTGCTCGACTTGTACAACCAAAATGCGGTGCGTTTTAAACAGTTAGAAATATTTATTTTAGATGAAGCGGATCGCATGCTGGATATGGGCTTTATCCATGATATTAAACGTGTCATTGGTTTTTTACCGCAAAAACGTCAGAACCTGCTCTTCTCAGCGACTTTCTCAGACGATATTCGTAAACTGGCAAAAGGGTTAGTGAATAATCCGGTGGAAATTTCTGTTAGTCCGCGCAATACGACCGCAGAAAGTGTTAGTCAAACTCTTTATGAAGTTGATAAAACGAAAAAATCTATTGTCCTAAGCACGCTGATTCAAGATAACGACTGGAAACAGGTGCTGGTCTTTGTAAAAACCAAACACGGTGCCAATCGTTTAGTGAAAAACTTAGATGCGCGCGGTATCCGCTCTGCGGCTATTCACGGCAACAAAAGTCAGGGCGCACGCACTAAAGCATTAGCGGAATTTAAAGCCGGGCAAATTCAGGTATTAGTGGCAACAGATATCGCCGCGCGCGGCATCGATATCGATCAGCTGCCGCAAGTGGTGAACTTTGATCTGCCCCATGTCAGTGAAGATTATGTACACCGTATCGGTCGTACTGGTCGCGCGGGTAATGACGGACATGCTGTTTCACTGGTCTGTAATGAAGAGTTTAAACTGCTTAAAGATATTGAAAAACTGATCAAGAAAGAGATCCCGCGCCTGACTCTGAAAGGATTTGAACCCGGCGAGCCGCTGCCGCCTTCAGCCTTGGATACACGCGCAGTTCAAGCTAAAAAACCGAAAAAAGCGCATCTCGATCATCGTGACGGCCTGCGCTCTGGCGAACATACCGGCAGCAATAAAAAGCAGCGCTCAGTACGTCATAACTTTGTTGGTTCATAAGCCTGTTATTTTTACCGCGCTGTTGTTATGTATAAAACAGCGCAAAAAAGGTCTGTTATGAAAAAAATCGCCCTGTTTGCGGATGTGCAGAATATCTATTACACCAGTCGTCAGGCTTACGGGAAACAGTTTAACTACCGTAAGCTGTGGCAGCTTATCGAAACGCAGGGGGAGATAGTTAGCGCTTTTGCCTATGCTATCGACCGCGGTGATAGCCAGCAGCAAAAATTTCAGGAAGTGCTCAGACATCTCGGCTTTAGCGTAAAGCTCAAACCCTATATTGCGCGCAGCGACGGCACAGCGAAGGGGGACTGGGATGTGGGCATTACCATAGATATTATGGAGATAGCAGGGCAAGTTGATACTATTATTTTGCTCTCGGGTGATGGCGATTTTGCTATTTTATTGGACAGAGTAAAAGAGAGCTACGGGGTAACGACAGAGGCTTATGGTGTACCTCAATTAACGGCCAAAGCCTTAATTGATTCCTGCTCTGTGTTTCATCCTATCGATAGCGAACTATTACTTTAATAAGTAACCTGTGTCTTTCCTGTAAAATTTGCCGCTCCGGGTTTGTTGACTGTGAACCATTTGCCATTAAACTGTTCCTCACTTTTACACTATATGGCGCTTTTATGGATACTTCTGCTCTAATACTGTTTATTCCCACTTTCTTTGCCGTTTCAGCCACCCCTGGTCTTTGCATGACACTGGCTATGACTTTAGGTATGAGTATTGGTGTTCGCCGCTGCTTGTGGATGATAATGGGCGAGCTGGTGGGCGTCGCACTGGTTTCTTTGTCTGCTCTGATTGGTGTTGCAACCATTTTATTGGCCCGTCCTAATCTGTTTTTAGCGCTGAAATATCTTGGCGGAGCTTACCTCTTTTATCTGGGGGTACAGATGTGGCGCTCGCGAGGTAAAATGGCTCTTTCAATAAATATTGAAACGCAAGCTAACGTTGCTCCATTGACGCTTGTTATGCAGGGATTTGTCACCGCTATCGCCAATCCGAAAGGGTGGGCATTTATGATTTCTCTATTACCCCCTTTTATCGATGCCAGCCAGCCACTGCTTCCGCAGGCCACTATTTTGATTGCTGTTATCTTGTGTTTCGAGTTTCTCTGCCTGTTGCTTTATGCTACGGGTGGGCGCAGCCTGCGCAATCTGTTGCAGAAGCGCGGTAGTGTGATCATTATGAATCGAGTTGCGGGCAGCATGATGTTGGCTGTCGCGTTATGGTTAGTTATTGTGTAGTTGTTTTCTCGCTCTTTCACTGCGCTTGTAAATTTAGTAAAGTCACTGTTTATATTTACTTAATAAGGTTTGTCTTGTGCCAAAAATTATAATAATCGTCCTGATATTAGTCGCGCTGTTTTTTGTTTTTCAACGTTTTTCAAGTGATAAAAATGCACCGCAAAACATTCAGATTGGTGCTGAGTTCCTTGCTGAAAACGGGCAAAAAGAGGAGATCGAAAGTACTGAATCCGGTCTGCAGTATAAAGTGTTAACAAAAGGAGAGGGCACGGTTCATCCTACCGCCAGCAGTAATGTGAAAGTGCATTACCACGGCACGTTGATTGACGGTACAGTATTTGACAGCTCGGTTGATCGAGGCACGCCCATCTCATTTGCTCTCAATCAGGTGATTGCCGGCTGGACGGAAGGTGTGCAGCTGATGGTGGCCGGTGATAAACTGCGTTTCTATATCCCCAGTCATTTAGCTTACGGAAATCGCGGCGTGGGCAAAATTCCCGCCGGCTCGCTGCTGATTTTTGATATTGAATTAATTGCTATTAACTGATAGTTAAACCTTAAAAACAGTCACCCGTTTTAGTTTGCGAGTGGCTGTTTAGCGGTTACTCACAGGGCTGCGAGTCAGGGGGAAGATGCGTTAGCCGCTTCGGGCTCTTGTTTTTTGTATCTAGTATTTGCGCAAACGCGGACTTCGGTGATAGATTGAGCTGGATAATAATTTTAACTGCATGTTTTTATACGTAATTTAGATGATTTCCGGAGTGATAACGCAGTGAAATAAGGGGAGCAGGAGGTCAATCTTTGCTCCCCTTGTTGCCTCTATGACGGACAGAATTTTATACAGACTCATGTGAAAATCGGGTTATGGGTATACTCTTGTTGGCATAGTGCTGCTGGAAAAATAATCAAAACGACTTTGAGAGTTGTACTCAAACTACAGAATAAGACACCGGATACGCACAATGCAGTTGATTCCTTTAGTTAAATACACATCCTGCGGCAATAGTTTTGTTATTGTCGATGAGACAAAGCAGCGTTTTCTCTGCGAGGATGATATGTCTCGTTTCGCGTTCCTTGCGACCAATATCAGTTTCGGTGTTGGCTGTGATAATCTGCTGGTCATTCAGCGTTGTAATGAATCTACACTGCAATCAATCGATCAAAGCCGGCCTTACTGGATGCGAGCGCCACAGGCTGAGCAGGCTGAATTCTTGTTTCGAATGTTTGAACCGTCGGGAGAAGAAGCGTTGTGCTGTGGGAATGGTCTGATGTGTATCGCAAGTCATTTGTTGTACCAGCATGGCATAAGCAGCGCTTCCATAATGACAGAAATTCCTCTGGCTACGCCTAAGGTTATCAATATCGGTGCAGACCATGACCGACTCGGTAGTTGGGTTAATCTCGGGCATCCACGATTAACGCCACCGGAATTGGTGAACTATGAGTATGCCTGGCAGGTTGCTCCGGCAATCCATCAGATGCAGGAACTGGTAGTTAAGTTCCGCGATGATGACCTCAAGGCCTGTACAAGCGATAGAGAATTACGTATCCGAGCGTCCTTAGTGTTTACCGGTGAACCCCACCTGGTGATATTTCCCGATAGTGGCTTCTCTGTGCCGGAACTGGCGGATTATATCTTTGCCAGTTGCGCGCATGGCGCTATGTATGAGCGCCGTGAAAGTTTTGGCTCCTGGCTGATCGAGCATATCGGCAACTATATGAACAAGCGGATGCGGCATATTTTCCCTGCGGGTATAAATGTTAATTTTGCCCGCCGTACTGATCCTGCTGTGATAGAAAATCGCTGTTATGAACGGGGCATCAATAGGGAAACCCTGGCTTGTGGGACCGGCGCGTTGGCTGTGGCATATATTTATAGTCGAATGCAAAACCTGAATATCTCTGCGATTGATGTGTTACCCCATCGTTGTCGTTGGCATGATGAGGAGGCAATAATTCGTATTAAACAGGCTTCTGAAGGGTGGCAGATAAGCTCTAATCCGGTGATGTTATTTGATGCTGTGTATCGTCTGCCAGCTGAAAATAACAGGCAGGCTAAAGCCTTAAATAAGGTGCGTGATATCGTGGTTCCTGAAAATGAGAAACTGGAGGTTTAAGTGGCTATGACTAATTCCGTATCAATGCGTCCAGTCACTATTACAGCGTTGATAGTGTTGCCTTTGAGTCTGGCAATCACCTATCTACTGCTCAGTATGGGATCTGCGCTTTCTGATGATCTGACTTATCTTGCTCGGGGTGTGGGTGAGGCGGCAGAACTTCAGGCTGTGTTATGGTCGCTGCTGGCAGGTGTGCTGGTGCTGACAATGTTTAACCTGTATCGTCCGGCTGCCCGGTTCTGGCTGGAACGAAAGCCTGTTGCCGGTATAAGTCTGGTGCTGGCCGCAGCGCTGCTTACTCTCCTGTATCTCTATATAAACCCAAAGGTTATGCCTGGTGCCTTGCCAGAGTTGCTGGCTGCCGGGATCACCGCCATTTTGATTGCTGTATTGATCTGTCTCGAAATCTCCTATGTGCTTATTTCCAGACTCACTGCCCGGGCCAAAAGGAATCTTCTGCAAAAAGAGGCTGTGGACTACCGGCTGATGCGGCCGGCGATCTTCGTCTTTCTCTTTGGAATTGATCTGTCGATGGCTTTTATTCCGCTGTATATGGGAAAGATGGATCAAGATTTCTTCGGATTATCACAAAATGTGCTGATGGGGCTGCCCATTTCCGTTGAGTTTTTTTGTGTTGGTGTGGCGATTCTGCTGGCGGGCATCTGGTTTGACCGGCGCGGCTGGCAGGAGCCTTTCTATGCGGGACTGGCACTGGCAACGCTCGGTGCGCTTTACTCCTGGATGGCTCCCGATGCCCTGCATTTTATCCTGTCACGTGGACTGGTGGGGTTTGGTTATGGCCTGGTACAACTATCCTCTCACGGTTTTGTTATGCGTAATACCGATAAATCCACCAAGGCGCAGGGAATGGCGCATTTGGCTGCCGGTCTCTATGCCGGCAGTATTTGTGGTGCTGCCACCGGTGCCGTGCTGGCGGAGCAGTTCGGTTACGAGGTGGTGTTCCTCAGCGGTGCCTTGGTTATTACCTCTGTAGTATTATATAGTTTGTTGATATTGGGGTATCCCGCCACTACGCCAAGCAAGACTGAAACCGTGCCGCTGCAACATGCCGGTAAGTCGGTGTTGCGCCGCTTCCTGCTGGACAAACGGGTGCTGGCTGCAATCTTTTTCAGCAGCATGCCTGCGTCTATTGCCGTGGTTGGTTTTCTTAACTATTTCAGCCCGGTTTATCTGGATCGACAAGGTGTATCTGAATCCACTATAGGTCAGGTACTGATGCTCTTTGGCATTTGTCTGGCGGTGCTCGGCCCAAGGGTCGGGCGGTTGATAGATGCGACCGAAAATAAACAACAGCTGGTGTTGATCGGCAGTTTGCTGGGTGCCGCGGCATTCCTTACTTTTAGTCTCTGGGACGGGCTGCTGGCAACAACCATTGCCATCTTTCTGCTGGGGCTTTCCAATTGTCTGGTACTGTCGGCGCAGAGCGTTTTCCTGCTGAAACTGGATATCACTCAGCAGTTGGGTGAAGGCAAAGCGTTGGGGATATTTCGTTCTAGCAGTCGTATCGGACAGATGCTGGGGCCGATAATTTTCGCCTGGCTGTTCCTGTTCGAGGATGTACGTATCGGCATTACTTATCTGGGGCTGGCGTATATCGCCATGGCACTCATTTTTATCTGGTTGACAGGTCGGGATGTCGATCAACTGCAACAAATACGGGAAGGAACTCAATAGTATGAACAATCAGAAGAGTGATGACTCCTTGATCGCGCACTACATGGCCGAGATCAGAAAGCGCCTGCCGGTTGTCGACAGAACATTGGCATTGTACGGTGATATGCCGCTGAGCGACTATCTCGACGTGGTCACCGAAACCACCAGCGAGCGCTATCAGTCAGCCGACGATCTCGCTGATGCTGTTTATGAATACGCAGCACCACTGCTCGGTGAAGAGATCGCCGCAATGGCGCGGGAAGAGCTTAAACAGAGCCCTGTGGTTCTGACGGCGAATCACCATGGCGTAGACTACTTCGCCCAATCAGTACAGGGAACGCTGCTCTTCAGCCAGCGAAAACTGCCCAATGGTCAGAGGGCCAGAACAGTGCCAGTGCTGGCGTGCGGCAGTATTTCCATGAATAACCTGACCTATCCGCGCGGGATGCTGGCTTATGGTTTGCACCCAGAAAAAAAATCACCTGTTATCACCAAGATACCTATTTTCTCGAATCAGGTAACAGGGAAAGCGGTTACCTGGGTACCTGGCTATGATTCAGACTCTATCAAAAGAACTGAAAAGTCAGTGTTGCAGATGGTGCGGGAAAAGCGACTCTCAGAGCAGAATGCAAACGTAATAATTGAAATCCTCCACAATGAGTATTTATCACCAGATTTACTAGCCCTCAATAAATATTCGGATCAGGCCGTTATACTGAATTCCCGGTTGTGGTCAAGGATGTTTACCTCTATTTCTCCACGCCCGGAGCTCCTTTATCTGGAGATGGAGAAGGTTTGCAGTATACTGCTAAAGAAGGATCTTATGAATGTTCAAAGTTTACTCAGTTTTATTTTATTCGATTCTGAATTACGCAAGGTAGTGCTTACATCCCTTAATCAGGTTAAAGGGTGCTGGGTAAAAGAGGAATTGGAGCAGCGTTGGTTGGACAAAGATTGTCCACAAAAATTAAAATCAAAGTCTTGCGGAACATTTCTGTTCTGGTGGATTGATAAAGAGGGACGTAGGGTACCTTTACTTCCTGTAATGATGCAAGGGCGAGATCTATTAATAGGAGTCGACGACCGAGGAAAGACAGTTGAACTGCCACTTGAGAGTAAGTCGCTTTCAGCCCTATTGGATACCGGACAGCTATTGCCTTCAGTGTTTGCCTGTTTTCTTTCAATGACTTTGGCAAGAGGGATCACTTGTGCCGGGGGCTATTATCAGGCTGAATATCTAGGCTTGATGAGGCAGGGGCTCTTCAAAGCGCTGAAAAATGTTCAGGGTTACGAGGATCTTGCCGCTATCGTCGTTCAGGCAAGGACTGATTCCTATTTGTCAGGAATGCAGACAATAATGGCTGAATCAGGAGGCAATGGTGTTTATCCGTTAGGACCACTGGAGCTAATAGGTAAAAATGCTTTGACACCAAAGGCGCTGTTAAAGTTTAACAAAATAAGTGTCATAGAGGCTCATAGAGCTTCAATAGTTGATACGCTTACAGATGCGGCCTCGGATATTCAAGTAAGCGAAGAGCAATGGCTATCTGTGGCCAGAGAACTTGGAAAGAGTGAATCTTTAATAAAAGTCGCAAGTTTACCTTTGAGAGCTTCTTGTCCTAGAAGAGAGGCCGCGTACTTATGTTGCGCTGAAGCCCAAACTAAGAGGAGGTGATATATGATTAATAAAATTCTGCTGTTATCACTCTATCTGACAGTAGTAGTAAGCTTTTCTGTAAAAGCCACTGACACTCTGGATGCATATAGTCCCTCTGTAACCGAGGTAGATGCCACCCCTGTAACCAATGAAGGCAAACGATGGCGTATCGGTTTCTATGAAGGTGGAGAGTATATTGATTACCAGCAGGAATTCACTGCAATGATTCGTGTGTTTATGGAGCTAGGTTGGATAGAGCCTAAAGTGCTGCCTGAACAGTCTGGTGAAGCCACTCAGCCACTTTGGCGTTGGTTAGCAAATGAGGTGAAAAGTGATTATGTCGAATTTGTTGAAGATGCTCACTATAGCGCATCATGGGATGATGAAAAGCGCAAGGAGATTGCCGCAACTGTTTTAAAAAGAGTTAATACAAAAAAAGATATTGACTTGATGCTGGCATTTGGAACATGGGCTGGTAAGGATATGGCTACAGGAAAGCATCAGACGCCAACCTTGGTGGTTTCTGCAAGTGATCCACTAGCCTCGGGTATAATTAAAAGCCTGAAGAATTCCGGATCAGAATATCTTCATGCGACTATTGACCCCTATAGATTTGAGCGTCAGTTAAAGGTATTTCACGAACTAGTTGGTTTTAAGCGGCTCGGTGTAGCCTATGAGAATTCAGAGCTGGGGCGCAGTTATGCGGCAATAGCGTTCGTTGAAAAAGTCAGTCAGGAGAAAGGCTTTGAGATAGTGCGATGCTATACCAAAAGTGATATTAGTGATAAGAAAATAGCAGAAGACAGCGTAGTTGATTGCTTTAAATCACTAGCTAAAAACGTAGATGCAATCTACGTAACTAACCAGGGTGGTGTTACAATGGATAGCATTCCCCGTTTGGTAAATATTGTCAACGAGCAGAAAATACCTACATTTTCCCAGTCAGGGGAGCAAGAAGTGAAATATGGCTTCTTATTTAGCTTGTCTCGTTCAGGTTTTCGTTATGTCGCTGAACACAATGCCAACGTTATTGGAAAGATATTTAACGGCATGGCGCCAGGTGCAATACCTTTGATTTTTGAAGAGCCATTAAAAATAGCTGTTAATCTGAAATCTGCAAAAATCGTCGGTTTTAATCCTCCACTTCTGCTACTCGGTGCCGCCGATGAGATCTACCGCGAAATTCAGGGCAGCAAATGATATGCAAAATCGGCCATTAATATTAGCGGCAGGCATGGGGCACGGGAAATGATGCAACAGATAAAAGGTTTTTTTACCTTGCTGCTGTGCTGCACTGTCCTGACTGCGAGTGTCAATGCTGAGAATTTCAGTAGCAGTCCGCAAGCTCAACCAGAAAAACGCTGGCGTATTGCTTACTATCAGGGCGGTGAGTATAAGGATTATTATGATTATCTGCATGCAACGACTGAAGGTCTGATCCAGCTCGGCTGGGTTGAACCGCTTTCACTGCCCTCTTTTCCCGATAAGGATAGCCGGAAATTGTGGCGGTGGCTGGCGCATAATGTAAATAGCCAGTATTTGAAGTTTGTAGCTGATGGTTATTATTCAGCCGACTGGGATGATATTGCCCGTCAGAAAGTTATCAACAGCCTGATCAGTCGGCTTAATAATAGCAAGGATATCAATATGGTTTTTGCTATGGGGACCTGGGCCGGGCAGGATCTGGCAAATAATCTTCATCACATTCCTACCGTTGTAATCTCTGCTTCTGATCCCCTACGTTCAGGTATTATTCAAAGCCTGGATGATTCAGGCTTTGACCATCTGTTTGCCAGTTATGATCCTAGGTTACTGCCACAACAGATACAGGTTTTTCATAAACTGATCGGATTTAAAAAACTGGGCGTTCCTTATGAAAACACAGCTAATGGCAGAAGCTATGCAGGTTTAGATCTGATTGAACTGGCATCGCTTGAGCTGGGATTTGAAATTGTGCCCTGTTATACCTTGAGTGATATTGCAGATCAACAGCGGGTTGAGCGGAGCGTCATAGAGTGTTTCGATAAGCTGGCACAGAAAGTTGATGCTATTTTCGTTTCCAGTCAAGGGGGAGTAAATGTTAAAACTACGCCTAGGCTTGTTGATATTGCTAATAGTCACGGTGTTGCAACTTTTACAACAGGGGGTGAATGGGAAGTTCGTTATGGTTACCTTCTAAGTCTGATACCGCGTTCGGGAGCTGGCCCTGAAGGCCTTTTTATCGCTGATAATGTAGGTGAAATTATTAATGGCGCCAAACCGCGCAATCTGAAACAGGTATTTAATGGTTCATTCAGCATGGTGTTGAATATGAAAACCGCTGAAAAGATAGGTCTTTATCTAAATGCAGGCTTACTTGCAGCAACCGATAAATTATATTGGCAGATTGAGGTCCCTGAATGATTTTTACTTCTTTGAAATTTAAGGTTGTTGCGCTGATCCTCGTTGTGCTGGCGATGACCTCTTTGAGCACTTTTTACTTTACCCAACGTGATGTCGGTAGCGCTATGCTTCGCGCAGAGCAGTCATCAGCGGAAAATGTGCTGCAACTGGCTGATCTTAATATTCGAGGCAGTTATGATCAGCTGATCAGTGAAAAAATTGAGCTGTTAACGCAGTTAAAAGCAGAGATGGTACATACGGCCAATATCAGCAACTCTGTTCTGCGGGAGTTTAAGCTGCTCAACAGGGATAGCCGTTTGTCGGAGGAGGAAACGCAGCAAAGAGCAAAGAGCTGGTTACGTAAAGTTGATTACGTTAGTGGTGAGCTTATGATCTTTGATCACAATGGAACTATCCTTGCTGCCAGTAAACCGGAGCTGGATGGACGGGATATTAGTGATATACGGGATGTTAAAGGGCGCCAGCTCTATAAAGCGATGAGCAACGAACAGTTGGGGCCGCGGGGTGATACGGCGATTTTTTCCTGGCAGAGATCAGGACAGACAACGCCGGGTCAATTTATGGGGCAGTTTCTACCCGTAACCGGCTGGCCCTGGACCCTGGCTGTTATTGTTAATTTTGATAATGTTGAGCAGGAAAGTCAGCGTAAGATGAAGAGCATTATTGCCACTCTGACCCAGACCTTTACTAAGATTCAGATAGCAAAAACCGGTTATGCTTTTCTCTTTAATGGCGATAAAGAGATCCTTATTGCCCCTAGAGATAGCTTAGATAATATTAAGGAGCAGTCTCTGCCCCGATACAGCGCAGTGCTGGATAAGATCATTTTTGCAAAGGGCGAAAATGAGAGCACTATCAGTTATAACGATCCATTTTTTGGTGATCGTAAAGTAGAAGTTTTCATCAGCTACTTTAAAGCATTTGACTGGTATCTGGGAGTGGTCGTCCCGGTGGCCGAAATCGAAGCGCCGGGTAAAAGTCTGATCAAGCGGCAGAGTCTTGTTATCGGCCTGATTTCACTGCTCGGTTTAGCTGCTGCACTAATTTTGGTGTTTCGTATATCCCGTCCACTGAATACCCTGGCATCTTATGCTAATGCTCTGCCGACACAGGATTTCAGTCAGCAAAACCCTGAAACTATAAAAATCCAACGGCTAGCGATGAAATACCGGGATGAAGTGGGACGCCTGGCAGATTCTTTTGTCTTTATGGAATCATCTATTCGTCAGAATATTCAGCAGGCACGGCATGAAAAAGAGATCGCCGAAAAAGCCAGCCAGGCAAAAAGTGAATTTCTGGCTATCATGAGTCATGAGATCCGCACCCCGATGAACGGCGTGCTGGGTATGACTGATCTGATGCTGGAAACAGAGATGAGCGCGGATCAGAGCCGCTTTATGGAAATGATTAAAGGCTCCGGCTCCGGATTGCTGGATATTATCAATGATATTCTGGATTTTTCTAAAATTGAGGCGGGTAAACTGCAGCTGGACTGCCGACCTTTGCTGTTGCAGGAACTGATTGAAAATTTACTGACAATGCTCAGGCCTCAGGCTGAGAAAAAAAGTTTGCAGTTAAGTTGCAGTTTGCCCCGAGAGATGAACAGCAGAGTGTTGGGAGATGGGCTTCGCTTGCGTCAGATACTCACTAACCTGATCGGCAACGCGATTAAATTTACTCACAGCGGCGAAATTTCAGTGTCGGCGGTCATTTTTGAACAGTCACAGACGGAATTATCGTTGCAGATACGGGTGCGGGATACTGGTATAGGAATTTCGCCTGATCAGCAGGATGCTATTTTTAAATCATTCTCTCAAGGCGATAGTTCGACCACCCGACATTATGGCGGTACCGGGTTAGGTCTGGCTATCTCCAAGCAGCTGATAGAGATGATGGGGGGAAGCATCGGCTTTAGCAGTGAGTTAGGCCATGGCACTACTTTCTGGTTTAACCTTAAACTGCAGAAAACAGAGCAGGCTTTAAGTAATGACTCTTTGCCTGTAAGTGCTGTAGAGAAGCGCCCCTTAAAACTGCAGGGTAAGGTGCTGCTGGTGGAAGACCATCCGGTTAATCAGCAATACGCAGTGCAGATTTTGAGGGACTTAGGTGTCGATGTAGATCTGGTCGGGAATGGTGTCGAAGCGCTGAGCCGATTGCAGGAACAGCGCTATGACCTGGTCTTAATGGACTGTCAGATGCCGGAGATGGATGGTTATCGGGCAACGGCGCTGATCCGTCAGGGAGAAGAGGAAAACGGATCGCAGCGTCTGCCGATTATTGCGCTTACCGCAAATGCTATGTTAGAAGATCGGCAGCGCTGTATCAGTGCCGGTATGGATGATTATCTGCCCAAGCCATTCACTAAAGCGCAAATAGCCATGCTGCTGCAGCGCTGGCTTCCGGATGCTTCCGGTTCAGTTGCCGTTGTTGGTCCTGTGGTTGTTGCAGAGCCGACTGCTGCAGATGCTCCGCTGCTGACGACTGCTATTGCGCTGCTGCGTGAGATGGATGATGACGGTCGTTTCTTTAATCGTATTATTGATGCGTATCTGGAAAAGTCCCCTACCGATATTAAACAGCTAAATCAAGGCGTGGCGCGCTCTGATGCGGAAACACTGCGCAAGGCTGCCCATAGTTTCAAATCCAGTAGCTATAATCTGGGTGCTCATCGCCTGGCTGAACTGTGTAAAACGCTGGAGATGATGGGGCGGGACAAAGATCTCAAGCTGGCAGCATCGCTGTGCGTCAGTATTGATACAGAATATCAGCGGGTCAGAGCGGCACTCATTAAAATTAAAGAGAATAATAATGCAGAAAATTCAGATTAACAGAGCAACCGCTGAATTGACCAAAGTATTAGTGGTTGATGATGATATCACGGCACGGATTCTGGCCCGTCAGGCGTTGGGCAAAGAAAATTTCACTGTCATAGAAGCGCAAGATGGAATTGTTGCATTAGCGTTATTTCAGGCTATTCAGCCGGATATTGTGCTGCTGGATGTTGCCATGCCGGGTCCAAACGGTTTTGAAGTCTGTGAGCAGCTGCGCTCTTTACCCTGCGGTAAATTAGTGCCGATACTGATGGCGACCGGACTGGACGATATGGATTCTGTACGCCAGGCTTATGAGGCGGGTGCGACTGATTTTGTTACTAAACCGTTTAATTGGAAGATTCTGGCACATAGATTGCGCTATATGGTGAGGGCCAGTGATACCACAGAGCAGTTACAGGCATTGCAGAAAAGTGAATCACGTTTAGGTAATGCACAACGTATTGCCCGCTTGGGAAATTGGGAGTGGAACCTCAATAATAATGAAATTTACTTGTCAGAACAGCTTTATCAGATGACGGAAATGCGTCGCGGAGTTGACAAGCTAAGTTATCGCGGTTTTATCAGTAAACTGCCTCATGGCGAACGACAGGAGTTCCGGCACTGGATTCATAGTCTGGTGCATGGTGAGCAGACGGACCTGCGCCAGAGCTGGAATCACAGCATTGTTCAGAGCGATGGCAGATACTTGAATGTACAGCATCAGGCCGAAGTGTTCTATGACGAAAACGGTGTCGCAAAGCTGCTCTCAGGTACCGTACTTGACGTGACTGAATTGAAACGGGCACAGGGCAAGATTCTTCAGTTGGCTCACTTTGATAGTCTGACTGGATTGGCTAATCGCAATGTCTTCCGGGAACGGGTCGAGGCGGCGATGGAACGGGCAAAACAGCGTGATCACATTGGTGCTGTATTATTTTTGGATTTGGATAACTTCAAGAGAATTAACGATACCTACGGTCACAGTATAGGTGATCAGCTTTTACAAGAGGTGGCCAGACGATTAACTACCACTGTGCGCAGCAGCGACAGTATCTGCGATACGCATCTGCGTCCTGCAACAGATAGTAATATGATTGCCCGTCTTGGCGGCGATGAGTTTACTGTATTACTGCCCAATATCAGACATAGAAAAGATGCCGAAAATGTTGCCAGACGAATACTGGATTCCATGGAGTTCTGTATTCACCTGTCCGGACACGAATTTGTTGTAACCCCAAGTATTGGTATTGCTATTTTCCCCGATCACGGTGAGGATGTTGAAAGCCTGCTTAAGAATTGCGATGCTGCAATGTATTGCGTTAAGCATACGGGCAAGAATGGCTATGAACTGTTTGTTAATTCGATGAATGTTGTAGTTAAACGGCGCCTGGAAATGGAAAATTATTTGCGCCGCGCTATGGATGATAACGAGTTGTCGATCAACTATCAGCCTCAGGTGGATATTCAAACCGGACGCATCATTGGTGTTGAAGCACTGCTGCGCTGGAATAGTGCCGAACTGGGTATGGTTTCTCCGGTTGAATTCATTCCGGTTGCTGAGGAAACTGGGTTGATTTCGCCAATCGGAGAGTGGGTGCTTAGAGAAGCGTGCCGTCAGGTAAAAAAATGGCGGGATGACGGCTTGCCTGAGATCCGTGTGGCAGTGAATTTATCAGTACGGCAGTTCGCTAAACAGAGTATTGATAAACTGGTCTCTCAAGTGCTGTTAGAGACAGGCCTGCCGGTGCATTGCCTGGAACTTGAGATCACCGAGAATATGTTGATGGACGATGTCGAGGGGGCTGTGGAGACCTTGCATAAACTAAAAGCCTTGGGGGTTTATCTGGCGATTGATGACTTTGGTACCGGCTATTCAAGCCTGAGTTATCTGAAACGTTTCCCGATCGATAAGCTTAAGGTTGACCGCTCCTTTATTACCAATGTGACGACTGATCCCAGTGATGCGTCTGTCACTCAGGCGATTATTGCTATGGCGCATAGCCTGGGGTTGACGGTGACAGCTGAAGGTGTAGAAGAGGCATCTCAACTGGCGTTTTTACGTCAGAATGATTGCGAAGAAGTGCAGGGGTATTATTTTAGCAAGCCGCTGACTGAAAAGGATATGGCGCATCTTTTACAAAGCAGTAAAGGCTATCTGGCGGTTTGATATTACAAATAAAACGCTCCCCATTATTTTATCGGGGAGGCCGTTTTAAGCGCGCAGAAAACTATTCACAGGGCGGCGCAAGGTGAATGATAGCCAATCCACCCAGTGATGTTTCCCTATATTTTTTATTCATATCCTTACCTGTCTGGAACATGGTCTCTATCACTTTATCCAGTGAGATCAGCGATTTACTGTTTCTTTTAAGCGCCATGCGCGAGGCATTGATTGCCTTGACGGCGCCCATCGCATTACGCTCAATACAGGGAATTTGTACTAAACCGCCGATCGGATCGCAAGTCATACCCAGCGAGTGTTCCATGGCAATTTCAGCGGCAATGCAAATCTGCTCATTACTGCCGCCACGAATCGCTGTTAACCCCGCTGCTGCCATGGAAGATGAAACACCTATTTCCCCCTGACAACCCACCTCTGCCCCTGAAATGGAGGCATTCTTTTTATAAAGCATGGCAATGGCGGCAGAAACTGCTAAAAAGTCTTTCAGCTGTTTACTATCCAGCTCACGGATAAATTTATGGTAATACATTAAGACCGCAGGAATAACCCCGGCAGCTCCATTAGTTGGCGACGTGACAACTTGTCCGCCGGCCGCGTTTTCTTCACTGACTGCAAAAGCGTATAGATTTACCCAGTCAAGAATGGTCATAGGATCGCTATCAATTGCCTGATTGGCCTGCAGTGTTTTAAATAAAGCCGGTGCGCGGCGTACGACATTGAGTCCGCCATCGAGCAAGCCTTCTGTCTGCAGCCCCTGCTGCAGGCATAAAGACATCACCTTCCAAATCTGATCGGTTTTTTGTTCTAACTCTTCACTGCTGCGAAAAACCTGCTCATTTTTTAAAATTAAAGCACCGATACTTAAACCTGCTGCATCGGCTTTCTGTAATAAACTCGCTGCCGAATTAAATACAAAGGGCAGAGCCGGACTCTGCTCATCGTGCGCATTCTCTAATTGCTCAGCCGTTTTGATAAAACCGCCACCAATTGAATAATAGGTTTCAGTGAACAGCACTCGGCCTTGCTGATCAAATGCACTGATCGACATGCCATTTTCATGCAGAGGCAGACTATTACTGTGAAACTGAATATGCGTTTGTGCATCAAAATAAATATTTTTTTCATTTAAAACAGGCAGAATTAATCTCTCTGTGCAGTGAGCAAAAAGTTGATTGGCACTGTTTATTTTAATCGTATCAGGTTGGAAACCGCATAACCCTAAGATAACGGCTTTATCTGTGTGGTGACCTTTGCCTGTAAGTGCTAATGAACCAAACAGATCAACCTGTATCTGCTGAAGTGCTGCTAATTGATTTTTAATCGCCACAGCAAACTGATAAGCGGCAATCATAGGGCCGTTGGTATGAGAGCTTGACGGACCAATGCCGATTTTATAGATGTCAAAAATGGAGAGCATGGACATTCCTCGTTATAATTCTTCGCTGATGCTTGATGGCTATTTTACGCATTGTTTAACATTTAATCTCGGCTTTTCTGGCCAGAAGCATCTCACGAATCGTTTTTAAGGCCTTGCCTTGATTCACTATTTTCCATGCTAAAAACAAGGGCATTGGCGGGTGAATCTGCTCTATCTGCAGTTCAATCAATTCGCCGCTGCGCAAATATTTTTGAATACGCTGGCGCGGTAAAAAACCGCAGCCGATACCGGCAAGCTGGGCATTTATTTTGTATTCCAGGCTCGGCACATAAAAGTAGCGATCTTCGCTGATAACTGCCGTGGTATTGGCTATCCATTGCCGCGCCGTATCGTGCGCCACAACGGCGCGGTGGGTTGCAATAATCTCATTGCTTAAGGGGTGTTGCTCCCGAGTGAGAGGGTGGTCGGGACTGACCACAAAGACCGGGTCAAAATCGCACAGATATAAAGTCTGAATCCCTTTTTGTTTGGGGATGGGGTGGGATGCGCCGATGATCATATCGATTTTATCATCCACCAGAGACTCCCATGCACCGTTCATTATCTCCTCACTAATATCTATCTCCACACTGGGATGTGATTTTAAAAACTCATTCAGCACAGAAAATATAACCTTGCTTTGTAATATGGATTCAATGGCAATGTTTAATTTAGGCTCCCAGCCATTGGCTATGGTTTGGGTTCTAACTGCCAGCCGCTCGACAGCCTCAAGAATTAAGCGTCCTTCGAGAAGCAGGTGTTTGCCGGCAGGCGTTAAGACTGAGCGCCTGCCCTGTTTTTGAAAAATGGTAACTTCTAACTGCTCCTCTAATTTTTGCACTATATAGGAGAGTGCAGAGGGTACTTTGCCCAGCAACTCGGCAGCGGACGCATAACTACCGCGTTTTTCAATCGCATCAAGTACAGTGATCGCTTCAAGGGTAATAGGTAACTGTGACATTCGGGCGCCTTATAGAGCGTAATAAAGTTATTGTTCAAATATTTTGAACATAGGCCATTAATTTAATGCCTTATTAAAAAAGAAGCAACTTCTATACTGTGGACATAAGAACGGAGGAAATATGGGATTAATTGTAAAAGGTCAATGGGTCGATAAGTGGTATGACACTGCCAGCAGCGGCGGGGAATTTATCCGCCAGCAAAGCCAGTATCGCAACAGGATTTCCAGTAAAGCGGGCAGTCAATATCAGGCGGAAGCGGGGCGCTACCATCTTTATGTTTCACTCGCCTGTCCATGGGCGCACCGCACCCTGATTTTGCGTCAATTAAAACAGCTGGAAAATATTGTCTCGTTAAGTATTGTTGAGCCGGAGATGTTAGATAAAGGCTGGGTTTTTACTGAGAAGGGTGATGACTTATATCAGCTCACAGAGCTCTCTGCGCTGTATTTAAAGGGCGATGAAAATTATCAGGGACGCGTTACCGTGCCGGTTTTGTGGGATAAAAAAACAGAGACTATTGTGAATAATGAGTCTAGCGATATTGTACGAATTTTTAACTGTGCATTTAATGAGTTAACAGCTAATCGGGATGATTATTATCCTGCACATTTACGCGCAGAGATTGAAATTGTTAATAGCCGGATTTATAACGATATTAATAATGGCGTTTACCGGGCCGGTTTTGCGACGACACAAAACGTTTATGAAGCCGCCTACTTACAGCTGTTTGCTGCATTAGATTGGTTGGAGGCGCGCCTGGCCACGCAGCGTTATCTGCTCGGCGATAAGATCACCGAGGCTGACTGGCGTCTGTTTACCACTTTAGTGCGTTTTGATGCGGTATATCACGGTCATTTTAAATGTAACAGGCAAAAGATCAGTGAGTTTACGCATCTTTGTGGTTATCTTCGCGAGCTTTATCAAATGGCTGGTATTAAAGAGACGGTCAATATGACCCATATTAAAAACCATTATTACCGCAGTCACCGCTCTATCAACCCCACCGGGATTGTACCATTAGGACCTGATTTTGATTTTTGTGCCGCGCATAATCGCGATTATTTATAATACCGAGGAGTTTTTATGATTAAACATATTCGCTATGCCAATTTGGGGCGTGCCGATCACGGTTGGTTACAAAGCCGTTTTCATTTTAGTTTTGCAGATTATTACAATCCCCAGCGCATGGGATTTGGCAAGTTACGGGTGATCAATGACGATCTTATAAAACCGGGTTACGGCTTTGATCTCCATCCGCACAAAAATATGGAAATAATCAGTTATATCCGCAGCGGGGTTATCTCTCATCAGGACAGCGAAGGCAATAAAGGACAGACCAAAGCGGGTGAAATTCAGGTGATGAGTGCGGGGAGTGGGATCCGCCATTCGGAATATAATTTAGGTGCTGAGCCGTTAACGCTTTACCAAATTTGGATAGAAACAAATAAACCGGAAACGCAGCCGCGCTGGGAAACACAAACATTCCCTGTGCAGCCGGTGACAGACGCTTTACCTTTATTAGTTTCGGGGTTTGCAGGTGAACAGGAGCATGCGTTATTTATTAATCAGAAAGCGCGTATTTTTGGTGGGCGTTTAGATAAGGGCGCTGTAATTAGCCATAAGATCACAGCGCAAGCCTACCTGCTTGCATCACAAGGACAATTTGAAATTTCCGGCAGCGGTTCTGCACAGAGGGTGATCCTTAATCAGGGGGATGGCGCAGAGGTGACAGAAACAGGGGAGTTAACAATAAAAGCCTTAACTGACTGCGAGCTTGTTTTAATTGATCTGCCTGCTTGATGGTGCTGAGCCAGGTTTTCAGAAACAAGCTAAGCCGTATTTTTAGAAGTAACCTGGCAGCCTTGTCCGGGTTACTTCTCTCACGTACTTTTAATGGTGTTTTTTGTGGGGGCTTTTTTTAGCCTGCTGCTGCAGTTCAAAATCAAATTCATCGGGGAAAAAGATCAGCCCTTCGCAGTTTTGATCCGGGAAAACCACAATCGCCAATTCATCACTTTCTAAACCAGCTGTCCAGCGATTATGCCATTTTTCCAGTGAAATCGATTTGGCGGTGCAATGGGACCACTCCTCCGTTGCCCAGGCTTGTGCAAAGGCCTGATTCGGCCAGACGGGCACACAATCTTCCTCTTCGGTATTGAGCATGACACAGCCGTGCTCATCAACCAGTAACCAGATTTCTCTGTTTTTAACTACTTCTTTAATGAGATAGGTATAACGCTGCTGCGCATCATAGTGTTGAATTGTTTTAATTTGCTGATCGCTTAATGGCTCACTCATAGTCGCAGTTCCTGTACAGAAAAATGTTGAATGGACAGGATAATTGAAAACTGCGGGTACGTCTGTATATTTTTGAGCTAAGGGAGCAGATGCGGATGAGTCAGTTCTGTGGTCATTAAGTGGTCAAGAACAGGCACCATCACAATCGGATCATAAGCCTTGCTGATGGCGTTGATCATTTTAATGCGCGCTTCTTCATGCGTATCTTTTAGATTCTGCGCGTTGTTGAAATGCTCTTCGCTGATCCACTGACTGTAGGATAGCCAGAGATTACCTTTGGTTTTGTGTAAGCGCGAGCCAAGTGCCCCGTATTTTTCAATATTGCGCTGGATGATTTCAGACCACCCCTCTTTAAAAGATTGCTCAGACCCAGGTTTGATTTCCCAACGAAAAAGTACAGCTATCATAAAACCTCCAAACTGTGGCGAACAGATAGTTAACTAACATAATCTTAAGTCTTTTCGACAATGGCATTTCTGTCAAGTATAACAGCCTGATCAACCTCGGAATTTTGCTATTAAGCATCCCGTGGCAGCCCTTTTTCTATGGCGTTGACCAGACGCTTCGTCAGGCGCTCATTGATTATCGGAATCTGATCTTGATGCTGCGCCAGCGCCCACTCTATATGCTCATTGAGCAGCGTAGAATCAGAGTGGTCGCGTTTATTTTTTAAAGCACTTAGCACGGCGTCACTTGACGGCGCATTGCCCAGTGCAACGGCGATATTACGCAACCAGCGCTGATAACCTATACGGCGAATCGGCGATCCCTCTGTGTTGCTTAAAAATTCCGATTCAGTCCAACTAAAGAGATCTAACAGCGGCTGCTTTTGCAGCTGCTGGCGGGCTTGATAGTCCGCTTCCTCCGTGGTGCTGGCAAAACGGTTCCAGGGGCAGATTAACTGGCAGTCATCACAGCCATAAATTCGGTTGCCGATGGCTTTACGAAATTCAACCGGAATGGCACCTTGCAGTTCGATAGTGAGGTAGGAGATACAGCGCCGGGCATCAACAATATAGGGGGCAATGATCGCTTGGGTCGGGCAAATTTTCAGGCAGGCAACGCACGCTCCACATTGGTTTTCAACAGGCTTGTCAACGGGTAAAGGCAGATCGATCATTAATTCGCCGAGGAAAAACCAAGAGCCTGCTTTTGCATTGATTAAAAGTGAGTGTTTACCTACCCAGCCAAGTCCCGCTTTTTCAGCCAGCGGGCGCTCTAATACCGGTGCACTGTCAACAAAGGGGCGGTAGCTAAACTGACCGACTTGCTGCTCAATTTTTTGTCCTAACTGCTTGAGTTTTTTACGTAATACCTTGTGGTAATCACGGCCCAGCGCATAGCGGCTGATATAAGCACTGCTTTTGTCTTTGAGAGTGCGGGCAAATGCAGCATTTTCGGGCAGGTAATCCATACGCACAGAAATCACCCGCACTGTACCCGGGTGAAGCTCAGCCGGGCGAACCCGTTTCATGCCATGTTTTTCCATGTACTCCATTTCGCCATGGTATTTGTTATCCAGCCACTGCTGTAACTTGCTCTCATGTTGTTTAAGATCGATATCTGTGATCCCTACCTGCTGAAAGCCTAGAGCTTTGCCCCATAGTTTGATATTTTCAGACAGAGCAAGCAAATCAGGTTGTGCAATTTCCAAACTGTTTTTAATTGCAGCGCTTTCAACTATATTTGTAGGACTTGTCATTTGTACTCTCAATAGGGGAATAATCATGCTTTCTGATCAGATAAAAACCAAGTGCAGTTTACCATATTCTTTATACTGTGGTCAGCAGATCAAGGATTTTGAAGGTGAAGCGGCGGCCATCGCCGGTATAACCTTATACAGCCTGATGGAGCGTGCCGGTCAAGCTTGCTATGACGTTTTCAGCAGCCATTTTCCCGATGCCAGGCAGGTCTTAGTTTTATCAGGTAAAGGCAATAATGGTGGTGATGGTTATATTTTTGCCGCCTTAGCTAAAAATGCCGGTCTTTCTGTGCAGCTCTGTCAAATCGGCTCACCTGATGACTTGAGTGGTGATGCATTGCAGGCCTGCAATGGCTGGCGAGCTAAACAAGGCGTGATTGAGGGTATTGAGCAAGCCGATTTTGAGCGTGCCGATGTGATTGTGGACGCTTTATTAGGCACAGGTTTTTGCGGCACGCTGCGCCCGGAATATCAGCGTTTAATTTATAAAATTAATCAAACCAGTAAAGCTGTTTTGAGTGTGGATCTTCCCTCTGGTATCAATGCAGATACAGGAGCAATCAGTGATGTGGCGGTCAAAGCCGATGCAACAATAACCTTTGTGGGTTTAAAGCAGGGGTTATTTACCGGCCGGGCCATTGATCATTGCGGGCAAATCTATTTTTCAGGACTGGGTATTACTAAGCAGTTTGAGTCTTTATGTCCGAGCACAGTTACGCGCATCACCTATCAAGATCTGTGTGCTTTATTACCCCCCCGCAGACGCACTAGTCATAAAGGATCCTTTGGTAACACATTAATATTAGGCGGTAATATGGGCATGTCTGGTGCAGTGCGTTTAGCCGGAGAGGCGGCTTTACGCAGCGGATCAGGTTTAGTGAAAATATTAACCCGGCAAGAGAATCTGCTCGCTGTGATGGCCGGGCGTCCAGAATTAATGGCGGCCGGTTTTGATCTGCTCAAAGTCGATGACAGTGCCATTCGCGATTGGGCGACCACCTTAGTGATTGGCCCCGGGCTGGGCAAAGATGATTGGGCAAAGATGCTTTTAGAGTTTATTTTAGCAAGTGATTTACCCACTGTGGTTGATGCTGATGGTTTAAATTTGCTGGTGGATAAACCTGCCTGGAAAGACACTTGGGTGTTAACGCCACATCCTGGTGAAGCCGCGCATCTACTGGGCTGCTCCATCAGTGAAGTGGAAGAAAACCGTTTCACTGCGGTGCGTAATCTGCAACATAATTTCGGCGGCGTGGTTATTTTAAAGGGAGCTGGCACCCTGATTTGTGACGGGAAAAAAATCTATCTGGCCAATGTCGGCAATCCAGGTATGGCAAGTGGTGGCATGGGGGACGTGCTTTCTGGTATTATAGGTGGCTTACTAGCACAAGGCTTAAACTTACAACAGGCGGCAACGCTTGCTGTGTGTATTCATGGTCAAGCTGCCGATTTAGCTGCGCAGCAAGATGAGCGCGGTTTATTAGCCAGTGATCTTTTCCCTTATATCAGGAAATTAGTTAATCCATAATGTTAAATGTTTTTAAAGAAAAATTAGCAGATGCCGAACAGACGGTGGCTTTTGGCGGAAGATTAAGCGCGGCCTGTGATGAGCCTGTCTGTATCTATTTACACGGTGATTTAGGTGCGGGTAAAACGACCTTAACACGTGGATTTATTCAGGGGCTGGGTCACCAGGGGAATGTAAAAAGTCCCACTTATACCTTGGTGGAACCCTACGAGCTCGCTGACTGGCAGGTTTACCATTTTGATCTGTACCGTTTAGGTGATCCTGAAGAACTTGAATTTATGGGCATTCGTGATTACTTTACTGATAGTAGTCATTGTCTGGTGGAGTGGCCCGAGCGTGGTGAAGGTATTTTACCTGAACCGGATATTGATTTAACACTGTCCTATCTGGGACTGCAGCGAACCATTGAGCTGCGGGCAAATACAGATATTGGCTTACGAGTTTTAAATAAATTATGAAATTAAACACCCGCTTTTTTATCCGTTATCTGTTTTTGCTTACTTTGTGTATGGCAGGTTTTTTCTCGCTTGCCAGTGCTGCGCAAACTAATCAATTAAAAGGAGTGAGAGCATGGCCTTCACCGGATAATACGCGTGTTGTTTTAGATCTTTCCAGCAAACCCGATTATGAGATTAATTATTTAACCCACCCGGATCGTGTCGTTATCGATCTTAAATCAAGTATCAGCCATGTTAATTTAAAAAAAATCAGCAATGACGGGCCTTTGGTTAAGAGCCTGCGTGAAAGTGCCAGTGATGAAAAAGGTACTTATCGCTTAGTTATCGATCTCAATCAGGCCAGTAAAGCAGAAATATTCACACTGCCGCCTGAAGCGCCTTATGGACACCGTTTAGTGCTTGATTTGCCGCATCAGAAATCGAGCCGCAAACCGATTGTAAAACCGCAAGTAGCTCAGTCTGTGGGACGGGATATTATTATTGCCATTGATGCCGGTCATGGGGGAGAAGATCCGGGGGCTTTGGGTAAATATACCTACGAGAAAAAAATCAATCTGCAAATAGCCAAGCGATTAGAGCAGAGAATTAATCAGCAAAAAGGGATGAGCGCCTTTCTCATCCGCACTGGCGATTATTTTGTTAATTTGAATAAACGCTCAGCGATTGCGCGCAAGGGAAAAGCGGATTTCCTGGTGTCAATCCATGCTGACGGTTTCACTTCAAGTCAGCCTAATGGCGCATCTGTCTGGGTTTTATCAAACCGCCGTGCCACCACAGAGCTTGGCCGTTGGATGGAAAATAATGAAGCGCATTCGGAACTTTTAGGGGGCGCGGGAAATTTGATTCAGGACTCAAGCAGCGTGCCGTTTTTGACTGAGATGTTTTTAGATATGTCCATGGGCAATACGATGGATGTGGGCTACAACGTGGGCAGTCTGGTGGTTAATGAGTTAAAACGGGTAACTAAACTGCATAAAAAAATGCCCGTTCACGCCAGTTTAGCTGTCTTAAAGTCCCCCGATATTCCATCTATTTTGGTCGAAGCGGGATTTATTACTAACCGTACAGAGGAAAGGTTATTAAATAAGGCAAGCCATCAAAACAAAATTGCCAATGCCGTCTTTAATGGCATTTACAGACATTTTACAGAAGCGCCGCCGCAGGACACTTTGTTTGCACAGAAAAAACGCGCTATCAGACATACAGTGCGTGGTGGTGAATCGTTATCAATATTAGCTGCGCGTTATAGCGTCACGGTAAAGGAGCTGCAGACCTATAATAATTTAAAATCAAACGCCTTAAACATTGGCCAGGTGATCAAAGTACCTGCTAACTATCGGTTAGTGGTGAATCAGGACCCCGTCCGCCAGGCTGTGACCACAGCACAAAAAGCGCGTGTTCATAAGGTTGCCAGCGGCGAGTCTTTATCGCTTATTGCCAGCCGTTACAGCACGACCACAGACACCCTAAAAGAGCATAATAATCTGCGTAGCACAGTGTTAGCTATCGGTCAGAAAATAAAAATTCCGGGCGATGTCGAGGTGTCAGCGGCTATTGTCAGACAAGCCTCTGTACATAAGGTTGCTCGCGGTGAGTCTTTATCGCTTATTGCCAGCCGTTACGGCACAACTACAGCTACCCTAAAAGAGCACAATAATCTGCGCTCTACTGTTTTAGCCGTCGGCCAGAAAATAAAAATTCCGGGTGATGCAAAGGTCTCAGTAGCTATTGCGGATATTGTGAAGCTGCCTTCTGTACACCGCGTTGCCCGCGGTGAGTCTTTATCGCTTATTGCCAGCCGTTACGGCACAACTACAGCTACCCTAAAAGAGCACAATAATCTGCGCTCTACTGTTTTAGCCGTCGGCCAGAAAATTAATATACCGGGTGATGCCGTTACGCCAGCGCCTAAAGCGCAGATTGTAGTTACGCAAAAGCCTTCTGTGCACCGCGTTGCCAGTGGTGAGTCCTTATCTGTTATTGCCAGTCGCTACGACACAACAATGGATATATTAAAAGAGCACAATAATCTGCGCTCTACTGTTTTAGCGGTCGGCCAGCAACTTAACATACCGGGTGATGCCGTTACGCCAGCGCCTAAAGCGCAGATTGTAGTTACGCAAAAGCC
>Ga0075011_10000115_pt1 | contig 40751 bp, 26 predicted proteins | sample TARM_MetaG_T_14_FD_72354 | JGI IMG/M metagenome (GOLD analysis project Ga0075011, IMG submission 72354) | Freshwater microbial communities from Pennsylvania, USA, analyzing microbe dynamics in response to fracking - TARM_MetaG_T_14 | ecosystem: Environmental > Aquatic > Freshwater > River...
GTCATGGCTGTCGAGGTGGTAGAGTGCGGCCCTGTTGGCGCCGACCGCCGCCTGCGCGGCGGCAAAACCGCCTTCGTGGGCGGCATAGTCGGCAGCCAGCAGGAGGTCGGTCTCCTCCAGATCCTGCACATGGACATAGGCGTCGGCCTGTCCGACCCGCTCGCGCAAGCCTTGTGGATCGGGCGCGAGGTCGGCGTGGTCGAGCGGCTGGTCGGAGGCGGCAAGCCAGGCCTCGCCCCCGGCCCGGCGGCCTTGCTCGCCATAAGCCTCAAGCGCCCCGCCCATGCCAAGGCCATAGCGCGCAGGCCGGGGGCCATAGACGCGGTGGGGCGCCTGCTGGCCGACGAAAGGGTTCCATTCGGCAGGCTCGTCGCGGTCGGCCAGCGCGCGCACGGCCTGTCCGAACAGAAGCGGCAATTGCGGGAAGGCATCGCGAAACAGGCCCGAGACCCGCAAGGTCACATCGAGGCGCGGCCTTTCGAGCAGGGCGATGGGCAGGATTTCCACGCCGGTCACCCGGTCGGAGGCACTGTCCCACACCGGTTTCGCGCCCAGCAGGTGGAGCGCCATGGCAAACTCCTCGCCCGCCGTGCGCATCGTGGCCGACCCCCAGAGGTCGACGACGAGCGCGCGCGGCCAGTCGCCATGGTCCTGAAGATGGCGGCGCACGAGTTCCTCGGCGAGGGTCACGCCTTGGGCATGGGCGGCGCGGCTGGGCACCGCGCGCGGGTCGATCGTGTAGAGATTGCGGCCCGTGGGCAGGACATCGCTGCGCCCGCGATAGGGCGAGCCGGAGGGGCCGGGTGCCACCCGCCGCCCGGCAAGCGCGGCACGCAGGCCGGTGCGCTCGGCCAAGCCCTGCTCGCCCCGGCCAAAGACGTGAAGCCCTTCGCCAAACCGGCTTTCCTTGATCTCGCACACGAAGCGGTCGATGCGGGTGATCGTTTCGGCGGCGGTGGCCTGGGGGGAGAGGCCGAGATCGGCGGCAAGGCCGAGGGCTTGTGCCTCGCCGCAGATGGCGCCGGTCAGGCGGTCGCGCCGGGCCGGGTCGAGACCGTCGGCATTGGAAAATTCGTCGAGCAGGGCTTCGAGGCGGTCCAGCCCGGTGGCCTTGCCGGCGGGGACGAGGGGCGGCGGGGCATGGCCGATGGTGACCGCACCAATGCGCCGCTTGGCCTGCGCGGCCTCGCCCGGATCGTTGACGATGAACGGATAGACCACCGGCAGCGATCCGACCAGCACCTCGGGCCAGCAGGCGCCCGAAAGCGCGACAGCCTTGCCCGGCAGCCATTCGAGCGTGCCATGGGCGCCCAGATGGATCAGCGCATCGAGGCCAAGGCTGCGCAGCCAGAGATGGAACGCGACATAGCCATGGCAGGGCACGCGGTCGAGGTCGTGATAGTCGTCCTCGCGCGTGGCGCTGGCGCCGCGTTCGGGCTGGAGCAGCACGTGCACGGAGCCGCAGGTGAGACCGGCGAAATGGAATGCGCCCTCGCGGCAGGCCGGATCATCGGCCGGATCGCCCCACGCTTGCGCGAGATCGGCCTGCAAGCCGGGGGGCAGGGTGGCCAGCGCTTCGCGATAGGCAGAAAGGGGCCATGACAGGCGCTCGTGCTGCAAGGCGGTGGCGAGATCGGCGGGCACCGGCTGGCCCAGATCAGCCAGAATGGCCTGCGCGGAAGCCAGCGCATCGAGGCCGACGGCATGGGCGAGCAGGTGAGGTTTGCCCGGATAGGTCGAGAGCACGAGAGCGAGGGATTGGGGTGAAGGGCGCCGGGCCAGTGCCATCCAGCCCTCGACCCGCGCGACGATGGCCGCGATGCGGTCGGGATCGGCCCGATGGCGCGCCGGGGCAAGGCCCAGCGCCGGATCGGGCGTGCCGCTTTCCTTGAAGCTGGCGACACCGGCCAGAATGCGCCCGTCGATCTCGGGCAGGACGACATGCATGGCAAGGTCTGCCGGAGACAGCCCGCGCGGGGAGGCTTCCCATGCCGCGCGCGGCGCGGTGGCGAGTGCGAGTTGGAAGACCGGCACCCCGGCACTGTCGAGCGGGCTGTGGCCGCCCTCGCCGCGGGCGGAAAAGGCGGTGGCGTTGACGATGGCTGTCGGGGCGAGGGCGGCGATCCATTCGGCGATGGCCCCGCGGGCCTCCGGGGCCTTGAGCGAGGAGGCAAAGAGGCCAAGCGCCGCAGCCCCTCGCGCCTCGAACGCGCGGATCAGCGTGGCGATGGGGTCAAGGTCACCTGCGGCCAGATAGGCACGGTAGAACACCACGAGCACCAGCGGGCGGGCCGGATCGCAGGGCACTTTGAGCGGATCGACGAGGCCCCGGTCCGGGTGCCAGCCGCCAGCGGGGGGGAGGGGCTCTTGCCCGGCAGGATTGGTTCCGGGCGCAAAGCCTGCCTGCCCGGCCAGAAGGGCAAGCGCCGCGCGGGCGGCGGGCGCGCCGCCTTGCGTGCAGAGCCGGTCGAGCGCGCGCAGGGTTTCGGGGGGGACCGTGGAATAGCTGTCCAGCCGGGGATCGGGGCGACCGTCGCCGGGCAGGACGGCCAGCGCAATGCCCTGCGCGCGGGCCATCAGGCTCACTTGCGAAAGACCATAGGCCCAATAGGCCTCCCCGCCGATCAGCCGGATCAGGATCGCCCGCGCGCCGCCCAGCGTGCGCTCGACATAAGTATCGACCGAAAGCGGATGGGCGAGCGCGGCCAGATTGGCCAAGCGCATGTCGGGAAAGGCCGGATCGTCTGCGCGCGCCGCGTGCCAGGCAGCGCCGAAGGCCCCGAGGTCACTGTCGGAAAACGACAGGACCACGAGGGGCGCGGGCGCCTGCCCGAGGTCTTGCGGGATGGCGGTTTCCTCCATCCCGTGGGTTTCGCGAAAGACGATGTGCATGGGGCCAGCTTCCCGCTTTGCGCTTCAGCCTGCCTGCACCGCTTCCTGTTGGGGCACGGCCCTGAGCACGGCCTCGATGGCTTCGGGCACCAGCGCCTCGCGCTCGGCGATCACCACGAGGCGGGTTTCGCGCGGGTCTTGCGGGCGCCACGGGCGGTCGTAGCTCTGGCGCAGGCGCGTGCCCACGGCCTGAACCAGCAGGCGCATCGGCTTGCCCGCGACGGCGGCATGGCCCTTTACGCGCAGCACCGCGTGATCGCGGGCGAGGGTCTCGATGGCGCGGGCCAGCGCGTCAGTGTCGGTAATCGCGCCCAGCGTCACCACGATGCTGGCGAAGTCGTCGTGTTCGTGGTCGTCCTGACCGTCGTGGTGCGAGGGGCGGGCGGCCAGATCGTTTTCTGCGGCGGCGTCAAGGCCCAGGATCACGCGCGGATCGACCACGCCTTCGGACAGTTCGATCATCGGGATGGCGCGCGGGGCCAGCGCGGTGATGGCGGCGCGGGCGAGGGCAAGGCCTTCGGGCCCTGCCAGATCGGCCTTGGTGAGCAGGACCATGTCGGCGCAGGCGAGCTGGTCTTCAAAGACTTCGGCCAGCGGGGTCTCGTGGTCGATCCCCGGATCGGCGGCGCGCTGGGCGTCGAGTGCGACCGGGTCGGGCGCGAAACGGCCCGCGGCCACCGCTTCGGCATCGGCCAGCGCCAGAACGCCATCGACGGTGATCCGGCTGCGGATGGCGGGCCAGTCGAAGGCCTTGAGCAGCGGCTTGGGCAGGGCGAGGCCGGAGGTCTCGATCAGGATGTGATCGGGCCGGGGTTCGAGCGCGAGCAGGCGCTCGACGGTCGGGATGAAATCATCGGCGACGGTGCAGCAGATGCAGCCATTGGCCAGTTCGACAATGTTTTCCGCCGGGCAATCGGGGATCGCGCAGGACTGGAGAATGTCGCCATCGACCCCCAGCGTGCCGAATTCGTTGACCACCACGGCCAGCCGCCGCCCGCCCGCATGGCGGATCAGGTGGCTGATGAGGGTGGTCTTCCCCGCGCCCAGAAAGCCGGTGACGATGGTGACGGGCACTTTGCCCAGATCGGGACCCAGATCGGCCATATGCACACACTCCCCGCGCCCGAGCGAGACAGGGCGGAGCGTACCGGACACAAGGCTGTCCGGCTGGCGCACGGCAAGGAGCAGGCGCGAAAATCGCCCGAGACCGCACGGCCCATGCAGCTCCGGCCACATGGTTTTCGTCGCTCAGACGGAAGTGTTACCGTGCCTTGGCCATCCCCTGGACCCGGGCAAGAGCGACCGGTGCGCCGGCAGGTCTCCTGGCTTGCGGGTCACAGCTTGATGCATGCCTTCCCAGCGCCGCGTTCCTGCGGCCTCCAGTGGCTGCCCCGTCGAAGGGGCCATGCATCGCGCTATCCGCTCACAGTTGCAGGGACAGCCGCGGATTTGGGGAACAGGCGCAAGGCGCCTTTTCTCCTCACCGCATTCCCGATTAAGCCCCTTTCGGGGCACCGGCGCGAGTCTGATGTGAAGGCATGGGGCCAATCCTTGTGGGACAGGCTCCGTGCTTTCGGGAGTGCTCCTAGCCGCATCGCCGCCGCTGTGCAATCGGGCAGATGGGGCCCAATGTCAGGCGGAGGCGGAAATGTCGATTTCGTCCAGTCGCTTCCAGCGATAGATCGCGAAACTGATGAGCCAGCACCCGGCAAACAGGGCGATGATCGCAAAGCCCAGTGCGTTGAAGTGGGAGGCCGCCTTTGCGGCCATGTTCCAGGGCCAGCCGGTGAGCGCCAGCTTGTCGCCGATCAGCGCGCATGTCTCGATCCCGCCGATCACGATGGCCACCAGCGCCGAGATCGCCGTGATGGTGATGTTGTAGTAAAGCTTGCGGATCGGCTTGACGAAGGCCCAGCGGTAGGCGCCCAGCATGATTACCCCGTCGAGCGTATCGACCAGCGCCATGCCTGCGGCAAACAGGGCAGGCAGGACCAGCATCGTTCCCAGCGCCAGATGATCGGCGCCCTGATTGGCCGAGAGCCCCAGAATGGCAACTTCGGTGGCCGTGTCGAAGCCCAGCCCGAACAGGAAGCCGAGCAGGGCCATGTGCCAGCTCTTGCTGACAAGGCCGAACAGCGGGCGCAGCAACCTTGCCAGCCCCCCGCGCGAGGCGAGCAGCATGTCGAGGCTCTCCTCGTCGTGGGGAAGACCGGCGCGTGCGCGCCTGAAGGCCTGCCAGACCGAACGCAGGATCGCGAGGTTGAGCCCGGCAATGGCAAACAGGAAGAAGGCCGAAATGCCCGTGGCCAGAACGCCGCCCACTTCGCGGAAGGCTTCAAAGCGGCTGAGCGCATTGGCTGTGAGCGCGACCGCCACCGAAAGCGCGGCGATGATGCCCGAATGCCCGAGCGCGAACCAGAAGCCCACCGCGATCGGGCGCTGGCCCTGCTGCATGAGCTTGCGCGTGACATTGTCGATGGCCGCGATGTGATCGGCATCGACCCCGTGGCGCAGGCCAAGGCTCCAGGCGAGCGCGGCGGTGCCCAGCAGCAGCGGCTGCGCGCCCAGGGCGCCCAGTGCCCAGGCCCATGCCGCCAGATTGGCGAGGACCAGGGCGGCGAGCAGGATGAGGATGCGGCGCTTGAGCGGGGCGCCATGGAAGAAACGGGAGAAAGAGACAGCCATCGCGGGGCGAACTTTCGGCAAAAGGACGACAAGGCCCGAAGCCGTCCACACGCAAGGCACAGCCTTCCGCGCAGCCGGTTCGAGCCGCTACAGCGTCGCCCTGACGGAGTTCACCCGGACGCAGTTTGCCGGGGGCGAGTTCACCGTGCCCTGGCCATCCCCTGGACCATGGCGTGAGCGACCGGATGCCGGCAGGTCTCCTGGCTCGCGGGTCATCGCTTGATGCTTGCCTTCCCAGACCTCGCATGATTTTGCGTCCGGCCCAGTGGCTGCCTCCCCCTCGATGCGGGGGAAGACGTAAGCATCGCGCTCTCCGCCTACAGTTGCAGGGACAGCCACGGATTGGGGCGCCCGCAGGCGCCCGCACCGTATTCCCGATTAAGCCCCGTTTGGGGCACCGGCACGATCTGGAAGGCCATTTATCGACGCGGGCCCATCAAGGTCAAGCCCGCATCCGGCCCGCATGGGGGCCGCAATGGCGTTGGAGGGCGCTCAGCGGTGGCTGGCGTTCCAGGTCTTGACCGCGGCCATGGCCTTTTCGATGTGGGTCAGCGGATTGTGGTCGGTATAGCTCGACACGATCTTGCCATCGGGTGCGATGACGTAGGAAGTCCGGTCGGAAAGTATCTGGCCATTAAAGGAAATCTGGTTCTTGTAGAGCCCCGCGATCCGGGCGCCGGGGTCGGCGGCGACGGCGAACTTGTCGCGGCATTCGACTTTCGAGAATTCGGCCACGCGCTCGATGTTGCCAGCCGTCACGCCGATCACGGTGGCGTGCTGGGCCTTGAAGGCATCGGTTGCCTCGGCAAAGGCATGGGCCTCGATCGTGCAGCCGCTGGTGAAGGCCGCCGGGAAGAAATAGAGCACGACGGGGCCCTTCTTCAGGCTCTTCCTGAGCGAGAAGTCCATGGCCTTGCCCCCTTGCGCGGCCTTGAGCGTGAAATCAGGCGCGATGGTGCCTGCAGGAAGCGCGGCCTGTGCCGGAACCGCGCTGGCAGCAAGGGCCAGCGCGCCAAGAGAGCCAAGCATAAACAGGGCCTTGCTGCGCGAAGCGAGGAAACGGGGGGAAGCGGTGAGGGCGGTCATGGGATGCTCCTTGGCGGAAATTGGGGGCGGAAACTGGCCCGGCTGTTTACGGGTGTTGTAATGCGGAACGGGCAAAAGGCGCGCGCAAACTTGCGCAAAAAACGCAGGTCAGGGCGTTTGCGGCGCAGAACCCTGGTTTTTACCCGCAAACGCGCTTGAAAGCGCAGGCGCCATGCCGCACAAATCGGCCATGACTGAAATGCCTGTCCCTTCGCTTCCTCCCGCGCCCAGCCTGGCTGTCGTGGGCAGCACGGCCCGTTTTCCGGTCGGGCGGATTTTCTGCGTGGGGCGCAACTATGCCGATCATGCCCGCGAGATGGGGGCCGATCCGGTGCGCGAGGCGCCGTTCTTCTTCACCAAGGGGCCCCACGCCATTCTCGACGCAGGCGGTGCGCAAGGGGCGAACCTGCCCTACCCAACGCAGACCGCCAACCTGCACCACGAGATCGAACTCGTCGTGGCCATTGGCGTTGGCGGCGCTGACATCGCGCCCGAGGCCGTCGCCGTTCATGTCTTCGGCCATGCCGTGGGGATCGATTTTACCCGCCGCGACCGTCAGGACGAGGCCAAGGCGGCGCGCCGTCCGTGGGACATGTCGAAGAGCTTCGATGGCGCAGGGCCGGTCGGGGCGATCACGCCGGGGGGCGCCGCGCTCGACGGGGACAGCGCGATCACGCTCGATGTCGATGGCGTGCGTGTCCAGTCGGGCCACCTTGGCGCGATGATCTGGGGCGAGGCCGAACTCGTCGCGGAACTCTCGCGCTGGCAGGCCTTGCAGCCGGGCGACCTCATCTTCACCGGCACGCCCGCCGGGGTCGGCGCGGTGGGCGTGGGCGCGCGTCTGGTCGGGCAGGTCGACGGGCTTGAGCCGGTGGTTGTGACGATCGGCGACCGGTCTGTCCCGGACAATGCTCTGTCGTGACAGTGAAAACAGGGTTTGCCTGAGAGTTTCTGGTCCCGGAATGTTTGCCCGGCATGCGTTTGCCTTGCTGGATATGGAAAGAGATTGATCGGCCATGGCCGCCCCGCCGCTCAGCTTTGCTGGCGTTTACGAATCCTTGCGTATTCCGACGCTGCGCGATCTGGTGTTTTCGGCCAAGGCCTATCTGGCGGCGGCCGTGGCGCTGTTCATCGGGTTCAGCCAGGGGCTTGAAAAGCCCTATTGGGCGGTGCTGACGATCTATAGCGTGCTCACGCCCCCTGAATCCGGGGCGATCCGCTCCAAGGCGATGTTCCGCCTGATCGGAACGCTGGCGGGCGGGGTGATGATGATCGGCCTGACCGCCCTGTTTGGCGACCAGTTGGGCATTCTGGTGACCGCGACGATTGCGGTCGTCACGCTGGCCACGTTCCTGCGGCAGGCTGACCGGACCCCGAGCAACTACCTGTGGTTCTCGACCGGGATCACCATGGCGGTGATCGGGTTGACGAACCTGATGCAGCCCGAGAACGTGTTCGCTGCAACCACCGCGCGGGTGGCCGAGATCACGCTGGGCATCCTTGTGGTCACGGCGGTCGACGCGATGTTCTGGCCCCGGCCGATGACGCCCGATTTTCTCGACACGATGACCAGATGGCGGGGCGACGTGCAGCACTGGGTGCTCGACGCGCTCAGCCTGACCGCCGCCCAGACTTCAGGCGACGAGCGCCGCATGGCCTTGCGGCAGGGCTTGCGCGACCTGACCAAGGCTGTGGGCGAAATCGACGGCAAGGCGGTCCAGCTTCCCTATGATGTGGTCGCGGTCGTGCCCCGGCGGCGCCAGATCGATCTGGTGCGACGCCAGACGGTCAGCCTGATTGCCGATCTGGCGGGCATCGAGATCTGGGCGCGCTCGCTCCGGCGCGACCTGCTGCTGCACAGCCATCTGGGCGCAGTGCTCGATGCGGTCAGCGACTGGGTACGCGAAAGCCATGCGGCCGGCCATTCTCAGGCGGCGAGCATCGCCACGCGGGGCGATGCGCTGATCGCCGATTTGCAGGCGCGCCGGGCCGCGCTCGATCCCCGCGACGGGCGCACCACGCTGACCGAACGCGGGCTGATCACGCGGCTGGCGGCCTTTGTGCGCGACTGGAGCGATCTTTTGCTGGCCTTGCGGTCGGTCGAGACGGGCGAGGCCCTGCCACGCCGCCTCGACGTGATTGCCCGCGCGGCGCGGCCCGTGCGCAGTGTCGACTATCTGGGGGCGGTGCTCGACATCCTGCCGATGGTCCTCTCGATGACCAGCGCCGCCGTGCTGTGGTATTGCACGGCCTGGAACGCGGGAGGCGGGGCCTTGCTGTTCTCGTTGATCGGCTGCGTGTTCCTGATCGGGCAGGGGCAGGTGCTGCGCTCGAGCGCCGGGCTGATGACGTGGATCATCACCGCCTTTGCCTTCGTGTTCCTCTATCAGTTCGCGATCCTGCCCCGTGTCACCGATTTTCCGGTGCTGATCGCGGTGCTGGGGTGCCTGCTCCTGCCGGCAGGGCTGTTGATGACGATGAGCATGGCCGGCATGCTGATCTGCGTCTACGTGTTCTCGTTCCTCGGGCTTCAGGATGCCTATGCCGGGGATTTCAACCAGAGCCTGCAAACCCTCAACGGGTCGCTGGTGGGGCTGATGATCGCCATCGCCTGGCTTCATGCCTGCAACTATGACCGGGGACGCTTCAGCGTGCGCCGTCTGGTCGGCGCGGCGCGGCAGGATGTCTATGACATCGCGCGGGCGCGGCACTTGCCCGACCCGCAGCGCTTCCTGTTCCTCGCGATCGACCGCCTTGCGCTCTATTTTCCCGCCGCCGAACTGGTGGCCGACGGAAAGCCGCTGCCACGCCTGCGGATGATCGATGATTTTGCGGTGGGCATGAACCTGATGATCATCCGGGCCGAGGCGGCGCATATGCCGCCCGTGCTTGCCGGCAAGCTCGAACAGGTCCGGCGCGAGGTCGCGCGGGTCTATGAGCGGCACCGGTTCGAGCGGCCCTTGCTGGCCGCGATGCGCCCTGCTGAGCTTGGCGATGATCCGCGCGGCGACCTGTCCGGCGATCTTCCGGGCGAGGCGCTGCTCGTGCTGGTCGACGATGCGCTTGAGGAAGCCGCGCGCACCGATGTGCACGATCACGAGCATCTTCTCGAAGCGCTCACCGGCCTCACCCTTGCTCTGGCCGATATCCGATCCTTGCCGCCGGGGCCGATTGCATCATGAAACAGAACTTCCTGATTGGCGGGGTGATCCTCTCGCCGCTGGTGCCGCAAGTCCTGCTGGCCCTGATGCTCACGGTGATCCTCTCGATCGTCCTGATGCGGCTGGGGTTCTACCGGCTGGTGTGGCACCGTTCGCTCGTGGAACTTTCGCTGTTCTGCATCCTTCTCGGACTGGTGGTGGTGCTCGACCCCCTGGGGATCATCATGGCTATCCTTTCTCCCCACAGCGGCCTTGCTCCTTTTTCTTTTGGTGGACCGACCCGATGACCAGACTGATGCCGGCGCTTGGACGCGTCGCGCTTACCCTTCTTCTGCTGGCCGGTGCGGGGGTCGCGCTGTTTGTCGTGTGGGGCCACTACGAGAACGATCCCTGGACGCGCGATGGCAGTGTCGAGGCTGATGTGGTTCAGGTGAGCGCCGACGTGAGCGGCCTCGTCTCGCAGATCCGGGTACACGACAACCAGTTCGTCCATGCCGGCGACGTGCTGTTCACCATCGACGAGGACCGCTACGAGGCCCAGTTCGAGCAGGCCGAGGCCGCCGTCGCCACCGCAAAAGCCAATATCGCCAATGCCCGCGCAGGGATCGTGAGCGCGCAAGCGGCCCTGGCCAATGCCCGCCGCGAACAGGCCCGCTATCTGAGCCTTGGCGATCTGGTCAGCCGCGAGGTGCAGGACCAGCGCACGACCACCGTCGAGCAGGACCGGGCCGCGCTGGCGCAGGCCGAGGCCACGCTCGCCCAGGCCCAGGCCGGGCTCGATCAGGCGGTCGCCAACCGCAAGCTCGCCCATGTCAATCTCGACCGCTCGTCGGTCCGGGCGGGGGTCAATGGCTTCATCACCGGCTTCAGCCTGCGTCCGGGCGATTTCGTGACCGCCGGTTCGCCCCGCTTCGCGCTGCTCGATACCGACAGCTATTATGTGCTGGGCTATCTGGAGGAAACCAAGCTCCACCGCTTCGAGATCGGCGACAGGGCGAAGATCACCCTGCTGGGCGATGGACGCCCGCTGTGGGGCCATGTCGAAAGCCTGTCGGCGGGGATCACCGATCGCCAGCAGAACAGTTCGGGCGTTCTCCTGCCCAACATCACCCCCACGTTCAGCTGGGTCCGTCTGGCCCAGCGCGTGCCGGTGCGCGTGGCGATCGACAGCGTGCCCGCCGGTCTGCGGCTGGTGGCCGGGCGCACGGCCACGGTCACGATCTTGACCGATGGCCAAGCCGACGGGGAGACGGGCGGGAAGGCTACCCTCCGGTCTGGCCGGAAGCCGTCGTGAAGCGGGGTTTGCTCAGGGCGTCCGCGCTGGCGGCGGGCCTGCCCCTGGCGCTGCTGGCCGGGTGTACGGTCGGCCCGAATTATCGCGCGCCAGCGGTGATGACCGGCAAGGCACCGGTTCCCCCGCTCGCCACGCAAGGTGCCGCGGCCTTCGAGGCGGCCCGCCCGTTGCCCGCCCACTGGTGGCATCTCTATGACGATCCGCGCCTCGATGCGCTGGTCGACAAGGCGCTGGTCCACAATACCGACTTGCGGGTTGCGCTCGCCACGCTCGAACAGACGCGCGCGCAATTGCGCGAGATCGAGGTGCAGCGCACGCCCCAGACGGGCCTCACCGTCGATCCCAGCTATGCCAAGCTGTCGGGCGATGCGCGCGGGGTCGGGCAATCGATTCCGACCACCGCGATCTATGATGCGGCGGCGAGCCTTTCCTACAACCTCGACCTGTTCGGGCAATTGCGCCGCTCGGTCGAGGCCGGGCGGGCCGATGTCGGGGCGGCACAGGCCGCGCTCGATCTGGCGCGGGTCAATGTCGCGGGGCAGACGGCGGCGGCCTATGCCTCGGTCTGTTCGGCAGGCTTGCAGATCGCGGTGACGCAACGCTCGATCGCGGTCGCGCGCCATGCGCTCGATGTCACGCAGCGGCGCTTTGACGCCGGGATTGCCGGGGCCAACGATGTCGTCCGGGCGCGCACGCTATTGCGCCAGACCGAAGCGGGGCTGCCCGGCCTCGATGCCGCGCGGCAGGCGGCGCTGTTCACGCTGGCGACCCTGACCGGTGACACGCCCGAGGCTTTTCCCGCTGCCGTGGCTAGATGCGCCACGCCGCCGCTCGTCCGCCAGCCCATCCCCGTGGGCGACGGGGCGGCCTTGCTGGCACGGCGGCCCGATGTGCGCCAGGCCGAGCGTTCGCTGGCCGCTGCCGTCGCGACCATCGGGGTGAGCACGGCGGGGCTCTATCCGTCGGTTTCGCTGGGCGGTTCGTTCGGGACGACGGCGACCGCGTTGGGCCATGTGGCGCAGTCGCGCGCGTTTCACTGGAGCGTGGGGCCGCTGATCACCTGGCATGTGCCCAACCTGAGCGCGGCGAGGGCGCAGATCGCGGGTTCCAATGCCGCCGCGCGGGGTGCGCTCGCCCGGTTCGACGGCACCGTGCTGACGGCCCTGCGCGAGAGCGACACCGCGCTTGTCCGGCTGGCCCGGCAGATGGACAACGAACGCGCGCTGGGCGCCGCGCGCGACGATGCCGCCACCGCCCAGCGCAATGTCGAGCGCCTCTATGCCGGGGGCGTGGGCGAGTTTCTCGATACGCTCGATGCCGAACGCACGCTGATCCAGTCCGAAAACAGCCTCGCGCAGGCCACCGCCCAGGTCTCGCAGGATCAAGTCAGCCTGTTCATGGCGCTGGGCGGAGGCTGGGAGGAAGCCCCCGCGGTGGAGAACACCGCGCTCGATGGGGTTGGGCAGGGCAAGTGAGGCGTGCCCGATCTTTTGCCCGAACTTTTGGATTGCGGTCTTTTGATTGCGCTGGGCGGTCCTGCGAGCCTATGACCCTGCCATGTCCATCGAACATCGCCGCGACGTCATCCGTGACCTGACCACGTTCGTCGTCGTGGCGCGCGAACTCAATTTCACGCGCGCGGCGGCCAAGCTGGGGGTCACGCAGTCGGCGCTCAGCTACACGATCAAGGTTCTCGAAGAGCGGATCGGCGTGCGCCTGTTGACCCGCACCACCCGCAGCGTGGGCCTGACCGAGGCCGGGGAGCGGCTTCTCGACGAGGCCGGGCGCCATCTCGACGGGATCGAGCAGGTGCTTACCTGCATCAGCGGCCACAACGACCGCCCGGCCGGCATGGTGCGCATCGTTGCCTCCGACCATATCGCCGCGAGTGTCATCCAGCCCGCGATGGTCGATGTCCTGACCCGATATCCTGAGATCAACCTCGAACTGCTGATAGACAATGCGATGGCCGACATCGTGGCCGAGCGGTGCGATGCCGGGGTGCGTCTGGGCGATCATCTGGCTTCGGACATGATCGTGCTGCCGCTGGGCCCGGAACTGCGCATGGCCGCCGTGGCGACCCCGGCCTATTTCGAGGCCCATGGGCGGCCCCGCCTGCCTGCCGACCTCAACGGACACAATTGCCTGGCCTTTCGCATGCAGTCGGTCGGCAACCTCTATGCGTGGGAGTTCGAGAAGGACGGCAAGGTCGTGAGCGTGCGGCCACAGGGGCAATTCGTCAGCAACGATCCCGCGCAGATCCTGGTGGCGGCGCTCAAGGGGGTGGGCATTGCCTTCATGAAGGAAATCTCGGTCCAGGCCTATCTGGAGGATGGGCGGCTGGAGCGCGTGATGGAGGACTGGTGCCCCGGTTTCGGGCGCTATTGCCTCTATTATCCGGCGGCCAAGCAGCCTACGGCAGCCTTTGAAGTGGTGCTCGACACCTTGCGCGACGGCTTGCAGTGACGGCTCATTGACAAGGCTGCTTTATTGATGGATGCTCGCCCCATGGCCGGAACAGCACCGTGCATGGGCTTTTTGGCTGATATTCCAACGATTCTGGCTCGTGACTCCGGTTTTTTAGCATCGCATCCTGCTCCTGAAGCGTGCTCTGTGTGGGTTTTGCGCGGGCAGGGGCCATTCTGGCGGGGCCGGAAACAGGTGTTTCTGGCACGCATTTATCGACCTGATTCATAACTGCATCAAAAGTACGGCATATAGCCAAGCCATTGCCTGCCATTTAAACACTGTATCAGGCGTCAGGTGGCCTCGCGCGGGTTTTGCGCGACCTCCTGGCACGCATCATCATAATCGGGTCTGATGTCAGGCGTCCTCGACATGTTTCGCAAGAATGTCGGGGCTGTCAGGCATTCAGGTGCGTCGGAGAAATGACAATGAGATGGACCATTGGTCGGACGCTGGCCGCGAGCATGCTCCCGTTCGTGGCCGCCGCCTGCTCGCAGCAGCCGCAGGCCCCGGCCCCCGCCACGCCTGAAGTCGGTGTCGTCACCCTTCAGGAGCAGGATGCCGGGATCGAGACCTTGCTTCCCGGTCGGGTCGTGGCGCTCGAAACCTCGGAAGTGCGCCCGCAGGTCAACGGCATCATCCGCCGTCGCCTGTTCGAGGAAGGCACGCTGGTGAGCGCAGGGCAAGTCCTCTACGAGATCGAGGACGCGCCCTATCGCGCCGCACTGGCCAGCGCGCAGGGCAATCTGGCCATGGCTTCGGCCTCGATCCGCTCGACCCGCCTTCAGGCCGACCGCTACGGGCGCCTGCTGGCGGTCAAGGGGGTCAGCCAGCAGGACTACGACAATGCCGATGCCGCCGCGCGGCAGGCCGCCGCGACCGTGCAGGCCCGCCGCGCCGATGTCATGTCGGCCAATGTCAGCCTTGGTTTCACGCGCATCCGCGCGCCCATCAGCGGGCGCATCGGGCGTTCGCTGCTGACGGTCGGCGCGCTGGCCCAGACCGGTCAGGCCGATCCGCTCGCGACGATCAGCAAGATCAGCGAAGTCTATGTCGACGTGACAGAATCCGCAGACAAGCTGCTGAACCTCAAGGATGCGATCCGCGCTGGCGGGGTTTCGCGCGATGGGTCTTCGACCGTTGCGGTGCAACTGGTCCTGCCCAATGGCAAGACCTATCCGCTTCAAGGCAAGCTGGCCTTCACCGATACGACGGTGGACCCCAGTTCCGGCTCGGTAACCATCCGCGCGCGCTTCCCCAACCCTGACGGCACGCTGCTGCCGGGCATGTATGTGAGCGCCAAAATCGTTCAGGGCGTTCGCCACAACGCCATTCTCGTGCCCCAGCAGGGGGTCAGCCACGACGCCCATGGCGATGCGGTCGCGCTCGTTCTGGGCAGCGATGGCAAGGTCGCGGAGCGCAAGCTCGTGCTTGGCACGGCGCTGGGCGACAAGTGGATCGTGGATTCAGGGCTCAAGGCCGGTGATCGCGTGATCGTCGAAGGGCTGCAACAGGTGAAGCCGGGCGATGCTGCCAAGGCCGCTGCCCCCCAACAGTCCATGGCCGCCCCCGGACAGGGCGCACGTCCCGAACTCGGGAAGGAATAAGGCTGCATGTCGCGCTTTTTCATCAACAGACCCATCTTTGCATGGGTCATCGCGATCATCCTGATGATGGCGGGGGGCCTGGCCCTGCGCTCGATCTCGATCGCCCAGTTCCCCTCGATCGCGCCCCCTGCGGTCCAGATCACGACTGTGCTGCCCGGCGCTGACGCGCGCACGCTCGAACAGACGACCGCGCAGGTCATCGAGCAGCAGATGAGCGGCCTCGATCACCTCGAATACTTTGCCACGACCAGCGACAGCGCGGGCAACCTGTCGATCATCCTGACTTTCGCGCAAGGGACCAATCCCGACATCGCGCAAGTGCAGGTGCAGAACAAGCTCCAGCAGGCAACCCCGATGCTGCCGCAGGAAGTCCAGCGCCAGGGTCTGATCGTCACCAAGGCGGCCAAGAACTTCCTGATGTTCTTCACGCTCTACTCGGAAAACAACAGCCACAACGACCGGGATCTGGGCGACATGATCGCCTCGAAGCTCAAGGACCCGATCAGCCGCGTGAACGGGGTGGGCGACACCCTGATGTTCGGCGCGCAATATGCGATGCGCATCTGGGTCGATCCGATCAGGCTGTCGAACCTGAACCTGACGATCCAGGACGTGGAAGCGGCCGTTCGCACCCAGAACGCGCAGATCGTTTCGGGGCAGGTCGGTTCGCTTCCGGCGGCCAAGGGACAGGCGATCAACGCCATCGTCACCTCGCAGACCCGCCTGAGCACGCCCGAGCAGTTCCGCAACATCATCCTGCGCACCAACCAGGATGGCTCCAGCGTGCGCATCGGCGATGTCGCGCGGGTCGAACTGGGCGCGGAAAACTACAATTTCCGTGGCCGCTACAACAACCACCCGGCGTCCGCCTTTGCCATCAAGCTCGCCTCGGGGGCCAATGCGCTCCAGACCGTGGCGGACGTGAAGACGGTGATCACCCAGATCGCGACCCAGTTCCCCTCGGACGTCAAGGTCGCCTATCCGCTCGACAACTCGGAATTCGTCAAGCTCTCGATCGAGGAAGTCGTCCACACCCTGTTCGAGGCCATCGTGCTGGTCTTCTTCGTGATGTTCCTGTTCCTCCAGAACTGGCGCGCCACGCTGATCCCGACGATTGCCGTTCCGGTCGTTCTGCTGGGCGCCTTCGCGGTGCTCTATTACGCCGGGTTCACCCTCAACACGCTCACCCTGTTCGGCATGGTGCTGGCCATCGGCCTGCTGGTCGACGATGCCATCGTCGTGGTCGAGAACGTCGAACGCCTGATCCACGAGGACGGCCTGAGCCCCAAGGAAGCCGCGCTGCGCTCGATGGACGAGATTTCGGGCGCGCTGATCGGCATCGGCCTCGTGCTTACGGCGGTGTTCCTGCCCATGGCCTTCTTCGGCGGGTCGGCGGGCGTGATCTTCCGCCAGTTCTCGCTCACCATCGTCATCTCGATGATCCTCTCGGTGCTGGTCGCCCTCATCCTGACCCCGGCACTGTGCGCCACGATCCTCAAGGCGGGCGACAACATGGGGCAGGAACATGCCCGTCCCGACGCCAAGGGCATCGTGGGCCTGTTCGACCGCTTCTTTGCCTGGTTCAACCGCACGTTCGACAAGGGCCGTGAACGCTACAAGGATGGCGTGCGCAAGGTCGACCGCAACTGGAAGCGCTCGCTGGTCGTCTATGGCCTCGTCGTGGCCGGGTTGGCGATCGTGTTCGTCCGTCTGCCGGGCGGGTTCATGCCTTCGGAAGACCAGGGCTTCCTGTTCGCGCAGGTGACCTTGCCCAATGGCGCGACGCTCGAACAGACCGAAGACACGATGAACCGCGTCACCGATTACTTCAAGACGGTCGAGGGGAACAACGTCGAGGGCGTCTACAACGCGGCAGGCTTCGGCTTCGTGGGGCAGGCGCAGAACGTGGGCCTTACTTTCGTGCGCCTCAAGGACTGGTCGGTCCGCAAGGGCGCGGCCAACAGCGCCAATGCCATCGCGATGCGGGCCTATGGCGCGCTCAGCAAGATCCGTGGCGGCCAGATCATCGCCTTTGGTCCGCCCGCCGTGTTCGAACTGGGCAATGCCGACGGTTTCGACTTCCAGCTCAAGGACACCGGCAACGTCGGCCACGACAAGCTGCTCGAAGCCCGCAACCAGTTGCTTGCCGCCGCCGCCAAGGACCCGCGCCTGGCCATGGTGCGTCCCAACGGGATCGAGGATCTCGCCCAGATCAAGCTCGACATCGACCAGAACAAGGCCGGTGCGCTCGGGCTCGACCTGTCCAACGTCAACGATACCCTCTCGACCGCGCTGGGTGGCAGCTACATCAACGACTTCATGGACCGTGGCCGCGTCAAGAAGGTCTATGTCGAGGCCGACGAGAGCGCGCGCATGACCCCCGATGGCATGGGCACGCTCTATGTGCGGGCCAGCAACGGCACCATGGCGCCGTTCTCGGCCTTTTCGAACTGGCACTGGATCTTCGGGCCGAGCAAGCTTGAACGCTACAACGGCCAGTCGTCGATGGAAATCATGGGCGCGCCCGCGCCGGGCCACAGCTCGGGCGAAGCCATGCAGGCCATGCAGGAACTGGCCAGCAAGCTGCCCGCCGGGATCGGCTATGAATGGACCGGGCTGAGCTACGAGCAGGAAAAGAGCTCGGGCCAGGCCGGGATGCTCTACGCGCTCTCGCTGCTGATCGTGTTCCTGTGCCTTGCCGCGCTCTATGAAAGCTGGTCGGTGCCGCTCGCGGTGCTGCTGGTGGTGCCGCTCGGCGTGTTCGGCGCGGTTCTCGCCTCGTGGCTGACCGGCCAGTCCAACGACATCTACCTTCAGGTCGGCCTGATCACGACGGTGGGTGTTTCGGCCAAGAACGCGATCCTGATCATCGAGTTCGCCGAGGAAATGATGCGCGAAGGGATGAGCGCGGGGGCGGCCGCGGTCGAGGCGGCCAGGCTGCGCCTGCGTCCGATCCTGATGACCAGCTTTGCCTTCACGCTCGGCGTGCTGCCGCTGGCGCTCTCGCATGGTGCGGGGTCTGGCGGTCAGAACGCCATCGGCTGGGCCGTGGTCGGGGGCATGCTCTCGGCGACCCTGCTGGCGATCTTCTTCGTTCCCACCTTCTTCCGTCTGGTCAAGCAGCTGTTCCGTCAGGACCAGCCCGAAGGCCATGTCGCTCAGGAATCCTGATCCATGATCAAGCACAGCAAGACGCTGGCTTTGCTTGCCCCCGGCCTGTTGCTGGCCGGGTGCAACATGGCGCCGCACTACGTTCGCCCCGACCTGCCGGTGGCGCCTTCGGTCTCGTCCGGCATCGGGCAGGAGGCGGATACACAGGCCCAGGCTTCGGACGCCGCGCCGATGGCCTGGAAGGACTATTTCACCGATGCGCGCCTGCGCGCGGTGATCGGCCTTTCGCTCGAAAACAACCGCGACTTGCGCGTTGCGGTGGCCCATATCGCCCAGGCGCGGGCCCGCTACAAAGTGCAGGGTGCCGACCTGTTCCCGACCATTTCGGCCGGGGCCAGCGGCGACATCGCCCAGGTTCCCAGCGGGTTGAGCGGCCTGACCGGGGGCAGCGGCGGTTCGGCGGGTGGTCCGGCCAACAGCACCCGCTACAACCTCTATCGCGGGCAACTGGGGGTCTCGGCCTGGGAGATCGACCTGTTTGGCCGCGTGCGCAACCTGACCCAGGCGGCGCAGGAGGAATACTTCGCGAGCATCGACAACCGGGCGGCGGCACAAGTCTCGCTGGTGTCCGAAGTGGCCAATGCCTGGCTTCAGCTTGCGGCGGACCGCGAGCAACTGGCCATCGCCCGCGATACCCACGCGGCCTTCGCCCAGACGCTGGAGATCACGCAGGACCGCGCGAAGATGGGCGTGGCCTCGGACCTCGACCTGCAACAGGCCCGGACCAGCTTCGAGCAGGCGCGCGCCGATATCGCGCGGCTGACCACGACCGTGGCGCAGGATCGCAACGCGCTCGACCTGCTGGTCGGCACGCCCGTTGGCGACGCGATGCTGCCCGAGGGGCTGGACACGACCGAAGCAACCATCGGGCAATTGCCCGGCGGGCTGGCATCGAGCGTGCTGCTCAAGCGGCCCGACGTGTCCTCGGCCGAGCATGACCTGCGTTCGGCCAATGCCAATATCGGCGCGGCGCGGGCGGCCTTCTTCCCGCAGATCTCGCTGACCGCGGCGGTCGGCACGATGAGCATGGGTTTTGCCAATCTGTTCCGCGATGGCAGCCTGAACTGGTCGGCATCGCCTTCGGCCACGTTGCCGATCTTTGACATGGGCAAGAACATCAACAATTTGCGCTATGCCAAGGCCACGCGTGACGCGATGGTGGCGACGTATGAAAAGGCGATCCAGACCGCGTTTCGCGAGACCGCCGATGCGCTGGCCCGTCGCGAGACGATCGGCACCCAGCTTGATGCCCAGCAGAAGCGCGAAGGGGCCGCCCACAGCGCCCTGACGATTGCCCAGGCCCGCTACAAGGAAGGCGTTGATCCGTTCCTGACCACGCTGGACAGCGAGCGGACCTACTATGCGGCCCGGCAGGATCTGGTCTCGGTCCGGCTGGAGCGGCAGACCAACGCGGTCGAACTGTTCCGCGCGCTCGGTGGCGGCGTCTGACCCTGATGCCGCCCGCCTGAGAGCCCGACCCAAAAGTCGGTCGGCGGAGGTTTGGCGAGGGATTTTGGGTCACCACAAGGAGGCTGAGAGCCGAGCGATGCTGGAAGCATCGTGGCGAACAGCCGACGCCGTGGTGGCGCAAAAGACCCGCCAAACCGACCCGAAGGACTTTTGGGTCGGGCTCTCAGGCGGCGTGCTGCCGGTCCCTTCGCCACAGCATGGGCGTCGTGCCGATGGCACGCCGGAAAAGCCGGGTCAGATGGGCCTGATCGGTAAGCCCGCAGGCACAGGCGATCTGGGACAGGGTGTCCCGCGTCTTCAACATCATCGTCTGGGCCCGTCTCAGGCGCTGGCGGACGATATAGGCGTGCGGGGTCTCGCCCATGCTCGCCTTGAAGGCACGGCAGAAATGCCCGGTGCTGAGTTGCGCCACGCGCGCCAGTTCCTCTGTAACCAGCGATGTGTCGAGATGCTGTTCGATATGGGCGGTCACGCGCCTGACCTGCCATCCGGCAAGTCCACCTTTTGTCGAAGTGCCATGCTCGTCGAGACGGCGCGGAAGGAGCAGGGCCTCGGGAACGCCAATCTCTGTTTCCTCCTCGAACAGTGCCGACAATTGATCGAGATAGCGGCGCGCGAGATTGAGATCGGCATCCAGCGACTTGCGCATGTCGGCCAGCAGCGAACTGACTTGCGTCGTCGAGATAGCCTGTTGGATGTAGTAAAAGTGTTCCTGCCTGACCATGGCCTGGGATTCATGCAGCATGACAAACTCCTGATCGATTGGACCGGAGTGTCGCGTTCCGTCGCGTCGCGAGAAACTGAACGACGGCAAAGCCCTGCATCGCCTTCGTATAGCGAATTCATACCATGGTTTAACTTGCGCAAATGGTGTTTTTGGCAGCTGTACTTCAGTCAGCTTCTCGCGTTTATGATTGTGTTGCAAATTCAGTGAGATGGCATCTGGTTTTGCAGTAACGCCTCTTTCGGGTGGGTGTCTGGCGCCCCGCATGGGGCTTGTCGGCGGCTGTCGAACACTGTTTCCCTGAGCGGGAGAGGAGCCGGAGCCATGACTGCCGCCGCCGCGCTGGACAAACCCGTCATTATTGTCGTCGATGACGATCCGCTTCTGCGGGCGTCACTCGATGCCCTGTTCCGCTCCGTCGATTTCACGGTGCTTGCCTTTCCTTCGGCGCAGGAACTCCTTGAGACGGAGCTGCCTCAGACGCCCATCTGCCTCGTTATTGACGTCCGGATGCCGCAGATGGGTGGCTTTGAATGTCGCAGGAAACTCGTCGAGCGGGGTATCGACATTCCCTCGATCTTCCTGACCGGGCACGGCGATATTCCCATGTCTGTCAAGGCGATGAAGGCGGGTGCCGTCGATTTCCTGACGAAGCCGTTCCGCGAAGAGGACATGCTCGACGCCGTCTACGCCTGCCTCGGCAAAGCCGAACGAAAACAGGTCGAACTCGACCAGATACGCGTCACGCGCGAGCGCTTTTCCTCGCTTTCGCCACGCGAACGGCAAGTCATGCAGGGCGTTGTGCGCGGGTTGCTCAACAAGCAGATCGCCGGTGACCTGGGCGTCAGCGAAATCACGGTGAAGCTCCACCGTTCCAGCATGATGAAGAAAATGGCGCTGCGGACCGTGCCCGACCTCGTGCGGGCGGCTGATGCACTGGGGACGCATCTCCCATCGGACCGTGCCGAGACGGCCGCATAAACCGTCGTATAGCTGTAGTCTCCAAGATTGCACGATTATGACAGGGGTAGGGCAGGTCACATTCGAGCTGTCCCACCGGAGTAGATATCTGTGACCAATGCGGTCATTGCCATCATCGACGATGACGAGCTTGTGCGAAACTCGACATCGAGCCTTTTGCGATCACTAGGTTACAAGACGGCGCTCTATGAGTCGGCCGATGCCTTCCTTGGCGCGCCGGTGCAACACCTCGACTGCATCTTGTCGGATCTCCAGATGCCGGGATGCTCGGGGCTTGACCTGCGTGCAACGCTTAAGGCCCAGGGATCAACCGTGCCCATGATCCTGATGACCGCCTTTCCAACATCAGGTGCCCACGCGCAGGCCAAAGCGCTCGACATGATCGCCCTGCTTGAAAAGCCGCTGGACGCGGATCATCTGGCCGACGCTTTGACAGAAGCGCTAACCTGACCTGGAAGCGCCGCCGGTCTCATGCGGGTTGGGGTCGCAAGGCATACCCACAGGCAGGCTGAGCGCCACTTTCGCACCACCCTCGGGGTGATTGGATAGCGAGATATTCCCTTCGTGCAGTTCGACAATCGAACGGCAGATCGACAACCCCAATCCCATACCGCCCGGCTTTGTGGTGAAGAACGGCTCGAATTGCTTGCCGGCGGACGCCATTGCAAGGCCGGGGCCCCGGTCGCGCACGGTGATCTGCGCTTCGCCCTGATCTGCGCGAAGGTCGATCTCGATCAGCTTCTCACCGCGCCTCATTTCTTCCATTGCCTGAAGGGCGTTGGTGATCAGGTTGAGGAGGAGGTGTTTGAGTAGAATTCGATCGCCCATGATCACGACGTCGTGGGCAGCATGGGAGAATATGAGCTTCGCGCCATGCGTGTCTGCGTCCCGATTGGCAAAGGAAACGGTGTCACAGATCAGCGATCGTAGATTGACCGGCGCGGTCTCCCCACGCGAACTTCCGACCAGATTGCGCACGCGCTGCATCACCTCATAGACATTGACCACCGCGCTCCTCAGTCCGTCCAATGACGAGCGTACTTCCTCCAGGTCCGGTTCGTCCCGTTCGAGCCAGCGCATCGCCGAGTTCGAAAAGCTCTGGATCGCCGACAAAGGCTGGTTGATTTCGTGAGCGATTGATGCAGACATCGCACCGACCGCCGCGCTGCGCTGAACCTTGTCGAGCTCCTTGCGAGTGCCTTCGATCGTACTTTCCAGCCGCTTGCGCTGGCGATTGTCCAATATGCTGCCCGGCACGCTGTGCAGGCAGCGGTCAGGTGACAGGCTGAAGGCCACGATGACATCGATCATCTCGCCACTGGCGGTGATCATCCGTGTTTCGGCCTGGAACATCTCCCGGCGTTCGTCGATCGCCAGAATGCAGTCGTAGAAGCTCTCGTCTGTCTCGGGGAGAAAATCGCTCAATCGCTGGAAGAAGGCCTGTTTGGTCGGAACCCCCATCATTTCCAGCGCCGTCTCGTTGACGTCCGTGATCTGGACCAGCGCCCTGGTCGCGACCACAAAGCCGGGATTGGTGTCCAGAAAAGCGCGCAAGTCACTGACGCCGCTGGCCCGAACAGCGTCGATGGCCGCTGCGACCGGCGTGAAATCATGCTCCCAGATAGCGACGGCAAGCGAGTTGAGCATTCCTTCGTGCCGTTGCCGCTCGCGGGCGACGCGGGCGTCCATGACCTGGCGGTGAAAGAGCATTCCGGTGGTCACCGCAACGGCGCCGAGACTGACGATCATTCGGCCGATCGCATCGATATTCGCGTCTCTCCCGTGTGCGATGCCAAAGGCCGTGAGCGTCAACGCAGCGCAACCTGCCGACCAGGCTACAAGCAGCGTTCGGCTTATGCGATCGCTGGCCATGAGCAGCACCAGAACATAGAGCGTCGCAATGGCACTTCCGAGCCTTGTAAACGCGTCTGCCCAGAAAATCGCGCCTGCGAGACCCGCAGCGGCAATCTGCCGGGGAGCGGAATCAATGCTCCCCTGAAAGCTGTCCGCGGCGTCTTCCAGCGAACGCATCCTCTTTGTTATCCTGCCTGGCATAGCCGCGATCATGCCAATCAAGCCCTTTCGGTGCCAGCCCAGGCCGAGCGAGGATTGTCACACGGGCGAGGGGGGAAATTGCCCCCCGATCGAGGTTGCGGGGCCCTTTGCGGACCAGTTGATTTTTCCGGGCACAGTGCCGCCAGCGCCCGAAGTGTCGACACAGCGGGAAAGCCCGGAATGTGAAATTGGCCACAATGAGGGCTGTTTCCGGCTCTGACCGGCGACCAATATCGATATAAGTGATTGAGGAGATGGTGGACGCACTAGGGCTCGAACCTAGGACCCGCTGATTAAGAGTCAGCTGCTCTACCAACTGAGCTATGCGTCCACACCGGCCATCTGGGCCGCTGCCGGGGCTTGGTGCCGCCCGGTGACGCGGCCTTTAGGGGGGATGCGGGGACGGTGCAACAGGGGATGTGCGGCTCTGGGCGAGTTACCCACAGGCGATTTTCGGGAAAGGGCAATTTTGCGTCAGAAACGCAGGCAGCGCACCATCGTGCCTTCGCCGGTGGCCGGGGAGCCGGCGCGGCGTTCGACCAGAAGGTTGGCGTGGGCCAGCATCATCTGGGCCGAGGCTTCCTGTCGGGCAAGGACGCGCACGCCGGTCGGACTGCCGGGCTGGGCGTCTTCGGTGCTGGCGCAGAGGAATTCGTCGCGATCGCCCACCGGGCCGACGGGCTCGATCAGGTGGCGCGGGTGCCAGCGCAGGGCGTGGTTGAACCCGGCCCCGGCCAGTTGGCAGACCAGCGGGGCGAGGAACAGGCGCGCGGTGGTGAGCGCGGCTGTCGGGTTGCCGGGCAGGCCCAGCACATGGGTCTTGCCGATCGTGCCATACCACAGTGGCTTGCCCGGCTTGATCGCGATGCCTGCAAAAGCCAGTTCGAGGCCGAGGGGCGCCATCGCTTCGCGCACGAGGTCGCGCGGCCCGTGCGAAGCGCCCCCTGCCACCACGATCAGATCGGCATCGGCCAGCACCTGCCGGGTGACCGCGCGCAGATAGTCTGCACGGTCGGGCGATTGCCATGTGCCCATGGGCTTGGCGCCCCATTGCCGGGCCATCAGCGAGAGCGCCTCGCTCAGGCTGTCGGGGATGGTGTGGCTGTCCTGCGCGGCGCTGCCCGGCGCTGCGAGTTCGTCGCCATTGGTCAGGACATGGACGCGCGGGCGGCGCCAGACGGGTACGGTATCGACATCGGCGGCGCCCAGAATGACCATGGCGCGCGCGTCGATCGGGGTGCCGGGCTGGAGCAGGGGCGCGCCACAGGCAAAGTCGGAGGCGCGCGGGCGAATGTGCGATTTGCGCCCGGCGCGCGGGACGATCACCTCGTCGCCCTCGACATGGGCCAGTTCGCGCAGGATCACGCGATCGGCCCCCTGGGGCATCGGCGCGCCGGTCGAAACGCGGATCGCCGTGCCGGGATAGAGCGGGGCGGGGGTGGAGTCTCCGGCGTGGCTTTCGCCTTGCAGCGAGAGCCGGTTGGTTTCGCGGACGAGATCCTGTGTACGGACGGCATAGCCATCCATGGCCGCGCAGTCGCGGCGGGGCGAATCGATCCGGGCGGCCACTTCGCGGGCGAGGATGCGCCGTCCGGCCTTGTGCAGGGCAACCTGTTCGACACCAAGGGGGGCGCTGCCGGTTCGGACAATGGCCTGCGCCTCGTCAAATCCGATGGTGGCGGCGCAGGGGACTTCGAACACGGAGGCCATGGGATCGAATCTCAGTCCTGGATCGGGTGGGTTGCCGCAGTGGCGAGAGGGACAGTGCCGCTCGCCTGTTCGACGGCCTCGCCGATCAGGATCAGCGTCGGGCGGTCGGCGGCAAAGCCGCGTGCGACGAGGGGCAGCAGGTCGAGCCGGGTGCGCAATTGCTGTTCCTGCGGCAGCGAGGCATCGCAGGTGATCAGCGCCGGGGTGCTGCCCGGAAGCCCGGCGGCCATCAGCGCGCGGCTCAGTTCCGGGGCGGCTTCGCGGCCCATGTAGACGGCCAGTGTGCAGGCCGGATCGGCCAGTGCCTGCCAGTCGAGGTCGAGGGCCTGACCGTTGCGGCTGTGCGCGGTCACGAACTGGACGCGCCGGGCGATCCCGCGCAGCGAGAGCGACAACCCTGCCGAGGCGGCCACTGCGCTGGCTGCCGTGATGCCCGGACAGACCCGGACATGGGCTCCGATGGCGCGCAGGGCGGTTATTTCCTCGGTCGCGCGGGCAAACAGCGCCGGGTCACCGCCCTTGAGGCGGACCACCCGCTTGCCCGCGAGCGAGGCCTCGACCAGCATGGCGTCGATCGAGCCCTGGTCTTTCGAGTGGCGGCCAGAGCGCTTGCCCACGCAGACCTTTTCGGTGCCTGTCGGGATCAGCGCGAGGACGCCGGGGCCCACGAGCGCGTCGTAGAACACGATATCTGCCGCGCCGATCAGCCGCTCGGCCTTGCGCGTGAGCAGGTCGGGATCGCCGGGCCCCGCGCCAACCAGCCAGACATCACCGGGTGCGACCAGTTCATTCTGCGGCATCGAGGGCCTCCTCGTGGGTACGGGTCTGAACCTGATTGAGAATGGTGGCAAGAGCCGGGCGGCACGAGCCGCAATTGGTGCCCGCGCCCAGCGCCTTGCCGATGGCGGGCACATCGACCAGATGCTGCGCGCGAATGGCCGCGACGATCTGGTTGAGGCCGATGTCGAAGCACACGCAGACGGTTGCGCCCTTGTCGGCCTGTGCGCCCGGCCCGCGCGCGGCGAGCACGGCGGGGCCGACATCGCTGGCCGCCAGTTGGCCGATCAGCCAGTCGCGCGAGGGGAGCAGGCCGGTGCGGGTGAGGATCAGCACGCCCGCCAGCCGCCCTTCGACAAGGATCGCCACGCGGCGGGTGCCGCGCGCGGGGTCGATGGCTTCGACCCGCTCGCCCTTGGGCAGGCAGGCCTCGATCCGCGCCGGATCGCCATTGCCCGCGATTTCATAGAGCGCGCCGCCCGGCACGGCGACCCGCGTGGCCCACAGGCATGGCACCTTGACCGGCGTTTCTCCCCGCAGGATCAGGAAGCCTTTCCATTCGGTATCGACGCGCGCGAGCATGGCCGGGGTCGACTTGTAGCCCGGCTGGCCCGAAATCGGATCGACGAGCGGGCGCGGGAGCAGGCCGGTGCGCCCGCCGGTGGAAATCTGGTCGGTCCAGTGGATCGGCGTGAAGATTTCGCCCGGACGCTGGCCATCGCTGAGCGCGACGCGGAACACGCTGGCCCCCTGCGGGGTGGAGACTTTGGCAAGGTCGCCAGCCTTCAGGTCAAAGCGCACGGCGTCGTCGGCGTGGATTTCGACCAGCGGTTCCTCGCGATGGCGCGCGAGCTTGGGGGCAAGACCGGTGCGGGTCATCGTGTGCCACTGGTCGCGATAACGCCCCGTGTTGAGCGTCAGCGGCCAGTCGGGCAGGGGGCCTTGCAGGTCCATCTGGCGCACAGGCACGAGGCGGGCGCGGCCATTGGGGGTGGAAAAGCGCCCGTCGGCAAAAGGCTGGCCGCCCCACACGAAGGGTTCCATCGCCTCGTAGGCGCGGTTGGTGAGGGTGGCCTGCGCGGCGAGGTTGAGGACGCGCGCGCCCTCGTTCTGATAGGCGGTCAGGCGGGCGTGTTCGCGCCAGATGTCGGCGGGGGTGTCGTAGGCAAAGGCGCTGGCCCAGCCCATGCGCGCGGCCACCTCGCTCATGATCCACCAGTCGGGCCGGGCTTCGCCGGGCAGGGGCAGGAACGGGCGCTGGCGACTGATGGTGCGGACAGAGTTGGTGACGGTGCCGTCCTTCTCGCCCCAGGCGGCAGCCGGAAGACGGACATCGGCATAGGCGCCGGTGTCGGTCTGGGCGATGACATCCGAGACGACCACGAACGGGCACTTTTCAAGCGCGGCGCGCACGATGCCCGCGTCAGGCAGCGAGACGGCCGGATTGGTGGCCATGATCCAGACCGCCTTGATCCGCCCTTCGTTCATCGCGCGGAACAGGTCGACGGCCTTGAGCCCCGGCTTGGCCGCCACGCGCGGCGCGGCCCAGAACCGGCCGACCCGCGCGACGTTTTCAGGGGCGAAGTCCATGTGCGCGGCAAGGGTCGAGGCAAGGCCGCCCACTTCGCGCCCGCCCATGGCATTGGGCTGTCCGGTGATCGAGAAGGGGGCCGCGCCCGGCTGGCCGATGCGTCCGGTCGCCAGATGGAGGTTGATGATCGCGTTGCCCTGGTCGGTGCCCCGGATCGACTGGTTGATGCCCTGGCTGAACACGGTGACCGTGCGCGGATTGGCGGCGAACAACTCGTAGAATTCGCGAAGGCGGGCCGGGTCGAGGTCGCAGGTGCTGGCCGTCGACCACAAGTCGTGGCCCTGTTCGAGCGCTTCCCAGAAACCTTCGGGAACGTCGACGCATTGCGCCAGATAGGCCTTGTCGACGAGGCCTTCCTGCATGCACCAGGCCAGAAGCCCGTTCATCAGCGCCACGTCGCTGCCCGGACGCAGCGCGAGGTGAAGGTCGGCGCCTTCGCAGGTTTCGGTGCGGCGCGGGTCGATCACCACCAGCCTGGTGCCGCGCGCGGCGCGGGCGGCCTGGATGCGCTGGTAGACGATCGGGTGGCACCAGGCCGTGTTCGAGCCGACCAGCACGATGAGGTCGGCCTGTTCGAGGTCTTCGTAGGAGGCCGGGACCACGTCCTCGCCAAAGGCGCGGGTCTGGGCGGCGACCGCGCTCGACATGCACAGACGCGAATTGGTGTCGATATTGGCCGAGCCGATGAAGCCCTTCATCAGCTTGTTGGCGACATAATAGTCTTCGGTGAGGAGCTGGCCCGAGACGTAGAAGGCCACGCTGTCCGGGCCATGCTGGGCGATGGTCTCGGCAAAGCGCTTGGCTACGAGGTCGAGCGCCTTGTCCCAGCTTGCCCGTCTGTCGCCGATCATCGGGTGGAGCAGGCGGCCTTCAAGGCCGACCGTCTCGCCCAGATGGGTGCCCTTGGAGCACAGGCGCCCGCCATTGGCCGGGTGGGCCTCGTCGCCCCGGATGGAAACCTCGCGCCCGTTTCCCGAAGGGGTTGCGGCGATGCCGCAGCCGACACCGCAATAGGCGCAGGTGGTGCGGATCGCCGCGGCCATCAGGCGGCGTCCTCAAGGTTGGCGGCATCTGCGATGCCGGCAGGATGGGCGAGCAGGATGCGCCCGTTTTCCTCGCGCACGGGTATGGTGGGGGTACAGCCGCTGTCGGGCCCCTGCGCCTCGCCGCTGCCCAGCGCGATGTTCCAGTTGTGGAGCGGGCAGGCCACCGAATGGCCGTGGACGATGCCCTGGCTGAGTGGGCCCTTCTTGTGGGGGCATTCGTTGACGAGGGCGAAGACCTTGTCGTCGCCGGTGCGGAAGACGGCGATTTCCTTGGCCCCTTCGAAGCGCACGGTGCGCGCGCCGCGCTGGGGAATGTCGTTCAGGGTGCCGATGTCGATCCAGTTGGTCATGATCCTGATCACTCCGCAGCGTTGGCGAGGGGGAAGGCAAGCGGTTCGAGGTGCTGGTGCAGGTCGGCCCGGTCGCCCGCGGCGCGCTGCGCCCAGGGGTCGGTCTGGCTGAACTTCTGCGAGTGGTGGAAGCGTTCGGCCAGTGCCTTGCGGCCCGCCTCGTCCTCGACCACGCGGGCCTTCACATAGTCGACACCAACACGCTCGATCCACGGCGCGGTGCGTTCGAGGTAGCGGGCTTCCTCGCGGTAGACCTGGATGAAGGCGGCGCAATATTCGAGCGCCTCTTCCTCGGTTGCCACCTTGCACAGGAAGTCTGTCGCGCGGACATGGATGCCGCCATTGCCCCCGACGTGGAGTTCATAGCCCGAATCCACGCAGACAATGCCGAAGTCCTTGATCGTGGCTTCGGCGCAGTTGCGCGGGCAGCCCGAGACGGCGATCTTGAACTTGTGGGGCATCCAGCTTCCCCAGGTCATCTTTTCGGTCTTTACGCCAAGGCCGGTCGAATCCTGGGTGCCGAAGCGGCACCATTCGGAGCCCACGCAGGTCTTCACCGTGCGCAGCGACTTGCCATAGGCATGGCCCGAAACCATGCCCGCCGCGTTGAGATCGGCCCAGACGGCGGGCAGGTCTTCCTTCTTGATCCCGAAGATGTCGAGGCGCTGGCCACCGGTCACCTTGACCATCGGCGCGTTGAACTTTTCGACCACGTCGGCAATCGCGCGCAGCTCGCGCGGGGAGGTGAGGCCACCCCACATGCGCGGGACGACGGAATAGGTGCCATCCTTCTGGATATTGGCGTGCATGCGCTCGTTGACGAAGCGGCTGGCCTGATCGTCGACATAGTCGCCCGGCAGCGCGCAGAGCAGGTAGTAGTTGAGCGCGGGGCGGCACGAGGAACAGCCATCGGGCGTCGACCAGTGCAGCTTGTGCATCACTTCGGGGATCGAACGCATGCCTTGCGCGACGATTTCGCGGCGCACGTCGTCATGGGTGAAGCTGGTGCACTTGCACAAGGTCTTCGGCCCGGCTTCGACATCGGCGCCCAGCGTCAGCGCGAGCAGGTTTTCAACGATGCTGGTGCACGAGCCACAGCTGGCCGAAGCCTTGCACCCGGCGCGCACGGCGTCGAGGCTGCATGCCCCCGCTTCGATGCAGCCGACGACCTGACCCTTGGTGACGCCGTTGCAGCCGCAGACCTCGGCATCGTCCGAGAGCGCCGCAACGGCGGCCTTAGGGTCCAGCGCGCCCCCTCCCGAGGCGCTCATCGCGGCATAGGCCTGTCCGAAGATCAGCAGGTCGCGCAAGTCGGCGACGTTTTCACCCTTCTTGAGCAGGTCGAAATACCAGCCACCATCGGCGGTATCGCCATAGAGCACGGCGCCGATGATCCTGTCGTCCTTGATCACCACGCGCTTGTAGACCCCGCGCGCGGCATCGCGCAGGACAATGTCCTCGCAGCCCGCACCGCCCGAGAAATCGCCGGCAGAGAACACGTCGAGCCCGGCAACCTTGAGCTTGGTCGAGGTGACCGAACCGCGATAGCCGGTGTGCCGGTCGGTCAGGCCATCGGCGAGGCTGCGGCACATGTCCCACAGCGGCGCGACGAGGCCATAGACCTGGCCGTCATGCTCGACGCATTCGCCCACCGCCAGGATCGCCGGGTCGCTGGTGACCATGTGGTCATCGACCTTGATGCCGCGGTTGACCTCCAGCCCGGCCGCGCGGGCCAGCGCGACCGAGGGGCGGATGCCCACGGCCATGACGACGAGGCTGGCGGGAATTTCGCGCCCGTCCTTCAGGCGCACGCCCTCGACTTTGCCGTTCCCATAGATTTCGGCGGTGTCGGCGCCGGTCAGGATGGTCTGGCCCCGGCTTTCCAGCGCGGTCTTGAGCAGCCAGCCCGCCGCTTCGTCGAGCTGGCGTTCCATCAGGGTGGGCATCAGGTGAATGACGGTCACCTTCATGCCGCGCAGGCTCAGGCCATGGGCGGCTTCGAGGCCGAGCAGGCCCCCGCCGATAACCACCGCGCTGTTGCTGGCCTCGTCGCCGGGGCTGGCAGCCTTGCCTGCTTCGGCAGCGGCCAGCATGGTGTCGACGTCCTTCATGTCGCGGAAGGCGATCACGCCGGGCAGGTCCTTGCCGGGAACGGGGATGATGAACGGATCGGAGCCCGTGGCGATCAGCAGCCGGTCATAGGCCACCGTGCGACCCGAAAGGGCGGTGACTGTCTTGGCGGCGCGGTCGATGGCGGTGACCGGGTCCGAGGTGATCAGCTCGATGCCGTTGTCGTCGTACCAGGCGCGCGGGTTGATGACGATCTGGTCGAACGTCTTTTCGCCCGCCAGAACCGGCGAGAGCATGATGCGGTTGTAGTTCACGTGCGGTTCGGCGCCGAAGATGGTCACGCGATAGCGGCCCGCGTCGCGCGCCAGAAGTTCCTCGACCGCGCGGCACCCGGCCATGCCGTTGCCAACGACGACCAGATGCTCGCGCCCGTCGTCGGCAGGAACGATCAGGCTTTCGGTCTGGTCGGCTTGGGCGGCCTGACCGGTTCGGGGCATGTCGGCGGTGGGGGCGATCCCGTCCTGAACATCCATGTGCGAGGCTCCAGAAAAAGAATGCGGAAAAAGAAAAAGCCGCCATTTCGAAACCCGGTCCGTGACCAGATATCGAAATGGCGGCTTTGCCATGAAACGGTGCCGCAAAACCCCATCGGCGGGATTTCTTGGCTATTTTGAGAAGAGCAACATTGCCCTTTGACACCACCTTAAATGGAATCGCCCGAATGATCAAGCGATTCCATCGTGTCGCTGTCAGATAGCCCAGTCGAGCTGGAGCCAGACCTTGTCGGTATCGGTCGCGAGCGCGTGCGCCTCGTAATGGGCATAGCGTACGGCCATGGTGGTCTTCTTCAGCTTGGCCTGGGCCAGCAGGTCCACTTCGTCGCCATAATGCTGGTCGAGGCGGTCGCTGTTGAAGCGGTGCCAGGTGCCCTGAAGCGTGATCGCGGTGAGCGGGCCGAACTTTTTGGCGCCATAGCCGCCGCCGAAGTAGAGATCGCGCACGCCATTGGCAGGCGTGGTCAGGAACTTGTCGGCCCAGCCCTGGAACTTGAAGTTGGTGCCCAGCGGGGTCTGGAAGCTGGTGAAGGCGACCCCCTGATCGGCGCCGAGCACTTCATAGCCCGCGTTGAGCTTCCAGCCCTTCACGTCGAGCGTGCCATCGGCCAGATAATAGTCGGCGCTATAGCTGTTGGGGTTGCGGCGCCAGTCCGACTGGTGGGCGTAGCTGGCCTGATAGGCGAGCTTGACCGCCTTGGAGAAGGCATGGGTCCCGGCAAATCGCCCGCCATAGGTCTGGCTCGACAGGCGGAAACCTTGCACGGGGGCCTCGTTCTGGTCGACGAGATAGGCAAAGCCGGTCAGCGTGCCCAGCGGGGTCGTCCACGACAGGTTGCCCAGCACGTTGTTGCCGCTGATGCCCTGCTGGCGGGCGCCGTGGCCGTCCGAACCCCAGATCGTGCGCACGTCCCAGGCATAGGTAACGTCGAGCTTGACCGACTTGATCGGGGTGATTTCGGCGCGCACGGCGTCGAAGGTCTGGGCATTGTTGCGAAAGCCCACGTTGCCCACGAAGCGTTCGTCGTCGAGGACGATCTTCTGGCGACCGGCGGTCAGGGTGAAACCCTTGGCCTTGTACTGGAGCTGGCCGATATAGAGCCCGACATTCTGCGGATCGGCGACGAGAGGCCGCGTGGCGGCGCCGTTGAGACCGTCGTAGTAGTGGCCATCGATGGCAAGGTTGCCTTGCGCCACGACCGTTGCGGTAAAGCGGCCTGTCGTGGCCTGTGCCCCGCCGCGCACCCGCACGGTCACGGCATCGGCCTGATCGGCAATGCCTTGCTGCTCGACATGTTCATAGCGCAGGCGGGCTTCGACGACCGGCTTGATCGAGAACTCTTCGGCCTTTGCGGAGTGCGCGCAGAAGGCTCCGCCGACGGCCAGGACGGCCGCCGCAGTCGACATGGTCTTCATGGAAAGGTGTCCCCCTCAGGACAGTCAGGCCGGGCGGTGGTCCCTGATCCGCCGCCCGGCCCGGTTATGGTGTGATGAGGTCAATGAATGATGAGGCTATGGTACGTTCAGATGCGTGCGCCGGTCTTCCAGGTCGCGCGCCAGCGGGCCTTGACCAGGGCCACCGCGCCCAGAGCGACGACCGCGAGGGCTGCGAAGATCAGGAAGCCGGGGGCAAACGAGCCGGTGAACTGCTTGGCAAGACCCAGCGAGCTGGCGAGGTAGAAGCCGCCGATGCCGCCAGCCATGCCGACCAGACCGGTCATGACGCCGATTTCAGCCTGGAAACGCTGCGGCACGAGCTGGAACACCGAGCCGTTGCCGGTGCCCAGAGCCAGCATGGCAACCACGAAGAAGCCGAGTGCGGCGGGCAGCGTGGTGGCCTGCGAAACCCCGACGAGGGCGAGAGCGGCAACGGTGAAGACCATCATCAGCGCCTTGACGCCACCGATCCTGTCGGCCAGCGCGCCGCCCATCGGACGCACCAGCGAACCGGCAAAGACGCAGAAGGCGGTGCAGTAACCGGCGACCACGGTGGTCAGGCCGAACTGGTCGGTGAAGTAGATCGGCAGCGAGGCGGCCAGACCCACGAAGCCCCCGAAAGTGACCGAGTAGAAGGCCATCAGCCACCAGGCATCGACCTGCTTGAGCAGCGCGGCATAGTCCATCAGCTTGCGCGGGGCGGGCTGGTTGGGCGAATCCTTGGCCATGATCATGTAGAGCACGAAGACGATGGTCAGCGGGATGCAGGCCAGACCCAGAACGGTGTTCCAGCCGAACAGCTTGGCCAGCGTGGGCGCAAACAGCGAGGCCAGCACGGTGCCCGAGTTGCCCATGCCCGCAAGGCCCATGGCCTTGCCCTGGTGCTCGGCCGGATACCAGCGGCTGGCCAGCGGCAGCGCGATGGCGAAGCTGGCACCGGCAAAGCCCAGGATCACGGCGAGGGCAAGCGTGCCTTCAAAGCTGCTCACGCCCATGATCCAGGCGGTGAACAGGCCGGCGATGACGATGACCTGGTTGATCGCGCCCGACAGCTTGGGGCCGATACGGTCGACCAGAAGGCCGTTGATCACGCGCAGGAACGCGCCCGCAAGCGTGGGAAGCGCAACCATCAGCCCCTTTTCGGCAGGGGTGAGGTGCAGCGTCTTGGAGATTTCGGGCGCCAGCGGCCCGAGCAGGACCCAGACCATGAAGGCAAGGTCGAAATAGAGGAAGGCCGCGATCAGCGTGGGCTTGTGGCCCGCCTTCCAGAAGCTGGTCGAAGGCTGGTCTGCCGGTTGGATGGCCGCGCTCGAGGGCGCGGCCTTGTCTTGGTCATTGCGCATGAATGCGGTTGCCATGGTTACGTCCTCTGTGACTTTCCGGCCCGGTGACGTGTCGAGTGGTGGGCTGGAGGGTGAATCAGGAAAGCGGACACGAAAAAAGCCGCAGGCCGGACGTCACCCTTGGGTAAGTCCGGTCAGCGGCTTTGCTGCGAATGTCGGTAGGAATAGCGCCCCGCCTTTGGGACGAGCTATCCGGAATGGGCACGCTTCATCGCGCGACAGCCCCATAATCCTTCGAATCGCCCAATCTGGCAAGTCGGAAAATTACGTGATGGCCAAGGAAACGTATCGGCTCAGGCTAAAATCATGACTGAGAGGCAAAACTGGCCAGATATTCGTCGATCCGCTCGGGGTCGAAAACCCGTCCGTCGAAGAAGCGGTCGGGCCCGAGCATCAGGTTGCCCTTGCTCGATCCGGCGGGAAGCGGGGCGGTCAGCGCGCCTTCGACTTTCATGCTGGCGCCGGGCATCGGCAGGTCGCTGCCGGTCAGCGCGCGGCGGTAGATGTCGGGGCGGAACACTTGCGCGGCACGGGCGGCCATCTCGGGCGAGGCTTCGACCATGTTCCAGCGGACCAGTTGCGAATAGATCCACAGCGCCTGGCTGCGCCACGGGAACGGCGTGGCCTCGCGCGAGAACAGCACGAAATCGGGACATTCGATCGCGCTGTCGCCCGCGCGCGGAATGATCGTGCCCTTGAGTGTCCGCTCGATCACCTCGACATTCTGGCCGACATAGCGTTCCTCGGCCAGAATGGCGGCAAGGGCCGGACGGTTTTCCGGCTCGTCGCACCAGAGCGCCGCGCGGGCCAGCGCGCGCAGTAGGCGGTCGGTCAGATCGGGGTTTTCCGCCAGCCATGGTTCGCGGAAGGCGAGGACTTTTTCCACCCCGCGCTGCCAGATCCGCTCGCCCACGGCCACGGCCTCGGCCCGGCCCGAATCGATGGCGGCGCTGCCCCAGGGCTCGCCCGCGATGAATCCGTCGATTTCCCCGGCATGGATCGCCTCGACCGTGAGCGAGGGGGGGAGCACGCGCAACACCACGTCGCGGTCGGGATCGACCCCCGCGCTCGCCAGCCAGTAGCGCAGCATCAGCGCATGGCTGGAAAAGCGATGGACGACGCCGATGATCGGCTTGCGTCGCCACAGGCCGATGGCGGCGGCAAAATCGTGGGCGGTTCCCAGCGGATCGGCGAGCCGCGCGACCGGATCGGGATCGAGCGCGGCGGCAAAATCGCGCGCCATGACCAGCATGTTGCCATTGACGCCCAGCTTGAACGGCGTGGACAGCGCGGCGGGCTGCTGGCTGAGGCCGAGCGTGACGGCGACCGCAAGCGGGGCAAGCATGTGCGCGGCCTGGACCTGACCATAGACGAGCCGGTCGCGCAGCGTCGCCCAGCTGGTCGTGCGCACGAGATCGAGGGCAAGGCCTTCTTCCTCGGCAAACCCCCGTTCGCGCGCGACGGCCAGAACGGCCACGTCGTTCAGGGGCAGGAACGCGATACTCAGCTTGGTGGTCATGAGGCCCCTCCCAGCAAGTCGCTGGCCGTGATCAGTGCTTGCGCCACATCGACGATCTTCTTGCCCTGGTTCATCGCGCCCGAGCGGAGCAGGGCATAGGCATCCTGTTCGGTAAGGCCGCGCTGGTTCATCAGGATCGACTTGGCGCGGTCGATCAGCTTGCGGTCGGCCAGCGCCGTGCGCGCTTCCTCCAGCTCGGTCTGCATGCGCGAGAAGGCGTTGAACCGCCGCACCGCCAGTTCGAGCACGGGCTTGACCCGCTCCTTGCGCAAGCCATCGACGACATAGGCCGAAACCCCCGCATCGATGGCCGCGCCGATCATCGCCTCGTCCGACTGGTCGACGAACATCGCGATGGGCCGGGCCAGCGCACGGCTGACGGTGAGCATTTCCTCAAGCGTGTCGCGGCTGGGGCTGCCCAGATCCATGAGCACGACATCGGGTGCCATGCGTTCGAGCCGGGCGACAAAGGCGCCGCGCGGGGGCACGATGTGAATGTCATCGTACCCGGCCTCGCGCAGGCCTTCTTCCAGAACTGTCGCACGCAACCCGCTGTCGTCGATGATGACTATGCGCATGAAGGCCCTTTCGCGGGGCATCCTTGCCGCAATGTCCATATGGCGTCAACGCCGGGTGCCGCTTGGCATGGCGGGAGGCGACAGTCTGCTCCCGAACCTCAGATCCTGAACCGGAGTTCGGCCAGAAACGTGCGCGGCTGGCCCGGGAAATGCCCGCTCTGCGCGCTGAAGCCCGAGGCGGCATAGACCTTGTCGAAGAGGTTGTTGACCTTGAGCAGCACCTCGGCAAACTTCAGGCGCTTGGTGATCGATGCGTCGAAGATCGCATAGGGACGCACCGTCTGTCCCGACAGGCTCAGGCGGCGCGATACATATTCGCCGCCAAAGGCAAAGGCCGCGTCGATCGCGGGAACCTGATGGCGTGTCCAGAAGCCCAGCTTGTGCCGGGGGGCGTTGGCGAACTGGTTGCCGACGGCATTGGTGATCGACTGGCCCGGCGCGGTTCCCGTGATGCGGGTATCGTTGTAGCCATAGTTGGCGAGCAGGACCCAGTTGGGGGTAAGGTCGGTGGACAGGTCGATCTCGAAGCCCTTGCTGGTCACTTCGCCGACCGGGGCGAGCTGGTCGATGCCGTTGACCGGCGCCAGCGAGGGATCGACTTGCAGGATGTTGCGACGCACGATCCGGTAGAGGGCCAGATTGGCCTGAAGGCGGCCATTGAAGAGCTGGGACTTCACCCCGCCTTCGATCTGGTTGCCGGTGACGGGCGCGAAGGGGCCGCCTGCGTTGGCGTCCTGGCTGGCGGCAGTCTGTGGCTCGAAGCTTTGCGACCAGCTGAAATAGGTCGATATGTCGTGGCGGGGCTTGAAGATCAGGCCGCTGCGAAAGGTGATGTCGCTATCGGAGTAGGACGAGCGGGAACTGGCCGTCTGGCCGGTGCCGGTGGTCACGCTGTCTTCGAAGTGATCGTAGCGCACACCGCCCACCAGCAGCAGGGCCGGGGTCAGCGCGATCTGGTCCTGAAGGTAGATGCCGCGCCGTTTCGAGCGGGTGTCGGTGACCGTATAGGGCAACAGGGCCGCACGCGCGGGATCGGAGGCCGATGTGCCATAGACCGGGTTGGACAGGCTGAGCGAGGTGACGCCCGCGCGCAGGATGCGCGAGTTCAGCACGCTCTTTTCATTGTACCAGTCGGCACCGGCCTGAATCTTGTGTTCCATGCCCAGGATATCGAGTCGGGCGGTGGTGTTGGTCGAGAACGACAGGCCGTGCACGGGCCGGATCTGGTCGCGGAATTCGCGGCGGACGAGGTCGGGATTGTTCGGGTCCAGCCCGCGCGGCTCATGGTATTTCTGGACTTCGCGGGCGTTGAAATAGCGCACGCCCGCATCGAAGGTCACGCGCTGGCCGATGCTCGTCTGGTAGCGCGCCTGATAGGCCTGGCTCTTGAGGTGGAGGAAATCGGTCCGCTCGTTGGCATTCCAGGAAATGTCGGACAGGAAATGGCCGTCATCGTCGGTCAGCACCCCGCGCAGGCGATTGGCGCGCAGGTAGTTGTCGTAGATGGTGGCCTGAAGGGTCAGCTTGCCGCCCTCGTTGGTGCGGATGGCAATGCCGCCATCGGCGATCCGCGACTTGTTGCTCGTGTTGCGGCGATAGGGATCGGTCGCTTCGTAGAACCCGCCGAGGCGATAGGTGACGATGCCATTGGCGTCGATGGGGCCGGTTGCCTCGGCCGAAAGCCCGGCGCGGGCATAGGTGCCGCCGGTCAGAACCATGCGCAGGGCGCGCTTGTCCGATGGTGTTTTCGAGACATAGTTGATGATGCCGCCCGGCGAACCGGGGCCGAAGAACAGGCCTGCGGGGCCTTTGAGCACTTCGACGCGCTCGATGTTGAAGAGTTGCGGCACGGAAAAGCCGATGAACGGATTGCCGCGCTGTCCGTCGTAGAAGGACTGGTCCTGCCGGAACCCGCGGAAGGTGACCCCGGCATAGCTGAAGAAGCTGACCCCCGAAATATTGCGGTAGATATCGGTCGCATCGCGCGCGCCCTGATCGGCGAAGAGGTCTGAATTGATGACCTGGATCGCCTGGGGAATGTTCATGGGGTCCTCGACGGACTTGCCGACGGTCGTTTGCGTGGTGCGATAAAGGCGCTGGACGCGGCCGGTGACGAGGATGGTATTGGCCGGATCGCTGGCGTCATCCTCCGGTGCGGGGCTCTCCAGTGCGGGCGCGTCCTGGGCCAGGGCGGGTGAAGCGATGAGTGTGGCAGTGCTCAGCAGGATGAACCGGAACGCAGACAAGAAAGCCCCCTTGACGATTTGATAATGAAATCGACTCGCAATAGCTATTTTGAAAGGGTGCTGCAAACGCGAAAATGGCAGGGCCGGCATTTACAGGCGGAGAAGCGCCTGAATGCTCCCGGATCACTCCTCAGGGAAGCAGGGTTGCAGGGCAGGGGGGGCGGCGTCCGATGCCGCCGGATCAGCCGTCCCTGAAGGCGCTGGTGGCCTGCCGGGCCATAGCCTGTGGCACGCGATTGGCGATCGCCACCGGGAATTGCCCCATGTTGCGCTCATCTTTGGCTTTTGACGGGTGAGGGGGCGCCGGACATGGCACTGTTGAGCGTTGTCCGGTCCGGGTATTGCCCTTGCCGGCGCATGGCCGGGTCTTTGGGAATATACGCGCGTTCTTGAGCGGAATGATGCGCTACTATTTCGGGGGGTGGTGGACGCACTAGGGCTCGAACCTAGGACCCGCTGATTAAGAGTCAGCTGCTCTACCAACTGAGCTATGCGTCCATACCTGCCTGGGGGCAAGTCCTGCCGGTCTGGTGAGCGCGAGCAGGGCCGGTGATGGTTACACCGGAAAGGATTTGGTGGACGCACTAGGGCTCGAACCTAGGACCCGCTGATTAAGAGTCAGCTGCTCTACCAACTGAGCTATGCGTCCGGGTTCCCGAGCGACCGTCGCCGCCCGGGAGCGGCCCCAATACTGATTTTTGAGGGTATGCCAACCCCTAAAATGAACTTTTTCAGGCTTGATGTGCATTTTCTCAGGAAAGTCCGGTGGACGTCCGCCGGCTCCAGCGGTCGACCGCCATGATCGTGCCGATGCAGATCATGTTGGTCATCATCGAGGACCCGCCATGGCTCAGGAACGGCAGCGGGATGCCCACCACGGGCGCCAGCCCCATGACCATCATCATGTTGATGCAGGCATAGAAGAAGATCGTCGCGGTCATCCCGGCGGCCAGCAGGCGCGAGAAGCGGTCGGGCGCGCGCAGGGCGACCTTCAGGCCCCAGCGCAGCACGATGGCGAAGATCGCCAGCACGAAGAGGCCGCCCAGCATGCCCCATTCCTCGGCCATCGTGGCGAACACGAAGTCGGTGTGGGCCTCGGGCAGGTAGTCGAGGTGGCTTTGCGAGCCATGGCCGAAGCCCTTGCCCAGAAACCCGCCCGAACCGATGGCGATCTTGGACTGGGTGATGTGATAGCCAGAGCCGAGCGGATCGCTTTCCGGGTCCATGAACACCAGCACGCGCTTGCGCTGGTAGTCGTGGAGGGCAAAAAAGAAGGCAAGGGGCGCCGCAATGGCCCCGGCGGCGCCTGCGCCCAGGAACCAGCGCAAGGGCAGCCCGGCCAGGAACATCACCACCACCGCGCCAAAGCAGATCGCCAGCGCGGTCCCCAGATCAGGCTGAAGCATTACGAAAGCCGCCGGAAAGCCCACGAGCCCGGCGGCGGGAACGATGGCCCGCCAGTTGCGCGTCTCACCGATGGGCAACACGCTGTAGAACCACGAAAGCACCAGAACGATGCCCGGTTTCATCAGTTCGGAGGGCTGGAGCGTCATGAAGCCGAGGTTGAGCCAGCGCTGGCTGCCCCCGCCGATGCCCCCGATCAGTTCGACCAGCACGAGCAGGACGCACAAGGCGCCATAGAGCGGCAGGGCTGCACGCTTGAACCATTCGCGCGGCACGCGGGCGAGGACCATGGCCATGACCAGGAACACGCAGAAGCGTGCCACATGCATCAGCGCCCAGGGCTGGAAATGGCCGCCCGCCGCCGAATAGAGCACCGCGCCGCCAAAGTTGACGAGCAGCAGCAGCGGCAGGAGCACGCCCCAGGGCTGGCGGGCAAGGGCGGCGGGAATATAGGCGCGGCGCATCGCGGTCAAAGCCCCGGATTGGGAATGGAAGGGGCGATCGGGCCACCGGCGCTGCCCGGCGGACCGGAGG
>Ga0075011_10000116_pt1 | contig 40111 bp, 36 predicted proteins | sample TARM_MetaG_T_14_FD_72354 | JGI IMG/M metagenome (GOLD analysis project Ga0075011, IMG submission 72354) | Freshwater microbial communities from Pennsylvania, USA, analyzing microbe dynamics in response to fracking - TARM_MetaG_T_14 | ecosystem: Environmental > Aquatic > Freshwater > River...
CCGCCCCCCACCACCACGGCCAGAACCGCGCGCGGCAGGCGCAACTGCGCCAGAATGACCATCGCGTTGTTGCCGGCGTGGCCGAAGGGATTGATCCACACCTGCCCGGCCATCAGGCTGAGCGGCAGCGCGAACAGGAGGGCCACCCCCAGCACGATCGGGAGGGTTGCGCGGTTCGTGGCGCCGTTCATGGCCTGATGTCCTGTTGATGCTGCTCCAGTTGGCGGCGCACCGCCACCAGCCGCGCCAGCATGCGGGGGATGGTCGGCCCGCCGCAGTAGATGAGATTGGGCGCCAGCGTGGCGCGCGCGGTGTCCCCGAGTGCGGCCAGCGCCGGATGGAACAGCAGGCGGTCGTCTTCGGGAATGGGGCCGCGCGCGTGGCCGACTGCCAGAATGACCCTTGGCGGATCGGCCAGCATGCGTTCGAGCGGCAGGCGCTCGGATTGCCCGAGCCCGCGCTGCGCACTGAAATTGGCAAATCCGGCCTGGGCCATCAGTTCGGCCACGAGCGTTGCCTGACCGGGCACGGTGCCGCCCGGCTCCCACAGCACGGCGGGGATCGGCTTGCTTCCGGGCGCTGGCGCGGCTTCGGCCATGGCACGGTCGATCTGGCGCACGAGGGCTTCACCACGATCCACATGCCCGGCCAGCCGCGCCAGATCGCGCACTTGCGCGCGCGACTGGGCAACCGAATTGGCAATCGCGAACGTCTCGACATGCAGGCCCACCGCGCGCATGGCCGCCAGACTGGCCGGATCGGTATAGGTGCTGGCCACCAGCAGATCGGGATGAAGCGCCAGCACGGCCTCGACCGCGCCATTGGTCGCCGGAAACCGCCGCGCCAGCGCCACATCCATCGAGCTTTGTTCCGGGTCGCTGCTGTAGGCAGACAAGGCGCGGATCTGGGCCGGATCGGCCACTTGCGCAAGGATCGCATCGGTACACGGGTTGAGCGAGACAATCGTGGGCTGATGGTGCGGGGAACCCTGTTCATGCCCCCCCTTCCCCTCGCCCCCCGGCGCCTGTGCATCCGGGCGACAGGCCGAGAGGGCCAGCCCAGCAGCCAGAGCCCCCAAAGCCAGAATCCGGCGCACGCGCGACCGCCCGCCCGTCCCGGCCAGACGCGCCGGGAGAGTGGGACAGACTGGGCGGAAGGCCGCGCGCGGGTTCACCGGGATGTCACCCGCCCCGTCAGTAGCGGACGCGCAGGCCGCCGAAGACCGACCGGCCCAGCGCCCCATAGCCCGCCGCCGTCACCAGCGGATGATCGAACAGGTTCTCGATCCGCCCGAACAGTTCGACATCGTGGCGAACCGGCAGGCTGGCGCGCAGCGTGGTCACGCCGCCGCCCTTGAGCTTGGTGGTATTGGCTGCATCGTCATAGGTTTCCGACTGGAAGCGCTGGTCGACCCCCAGGGTGAGGCCTGCCCAGGGCGTTGTCCAGTCAAGCACGGCAGTCAGCGCGTTGCGCGGACGGCGGGCGAGCGTCTTGCCATACAGAGCGCCGCCCGGCGTGCGGTCGACCGCCTCGGTATAGGCATAGAGCAGCTGGCCGCTCACCCGCGGGCTCAGCTTGGCGGCCAGTTCGAATTCGGCCCCCTGCGAGCGCGCCTTGCCGACATTGTCGTAGAAGCCATAGGAATGGGTATCGCACAGCGGGCTGGTGACCGAGAAGCACGAGACATAGTTGACGAGATTGCGCGTGTCGCGGCGGAAGAACGTGAGCCCGGCGCGGAACGTGCCCTCGGGGCTGACATAGCTGATCCCCGCGTCATAGCTGCGGCTGCGCTCGGGGCGAAGGTCCGGGTTGCCATAGTCGGGCGAGAGCAACTGGTAGAGCGTGGGCGCGCGGAAGCCTTCGCCATAGCTGGCGTTCAGGCGCACCCCGCGCACGACCTCGACCGTGCCGTTGGCGCCCAGGCTCCAGTTGCCGCCGAACCGGCTGTGGCTGTCGTAACGCCCGCCCACGGCCAGGCTGGCCTTCTTGCCATACCAGCCGAGCAGCGCATGGCCGCTGGTCAGGCTGGCGGTCTGGTGGCTGTCATACGTGCTCGAAAAACTGGTCCATTCGTTGTCGGCGCCGAAATCGAGCGCGAAGTCGGCAGGCAGGTCATAGCGCCCGGTCAGTTCGACACGCTGGCTGCGGCCATTGTAGCCATATTCGAACGTGTCGTCGGCCCCGCCGGTGAACGTGCGGCGACGGGTGATCGCGGTGCTGTAGCCGCCATCGAGGGTCAGTTTGCTGCCCGCATAGTGGAACCCGGCATGGCCGAAGAACTGCCGCGTGAGCGCATATTCGCTGGTGTCGCCAAAGTTGAAGTTGGCGTCATAGCCATCGATGTCGGTCCGGCCGTCGGCATAGCGCGCATTGGCGACCAGCGAGAACGTGTCGGTCAGGTTGACGCGGGCCTTGCCGCCCACGCGCCACTGGTTGTAGCCATCGCGCTCGGTCCCGCTCGACGCGGCCGAGATGCCGTTGGTGCCCACGTAGCCGCCATCGAGCGAGATCGCATAGCCATCGCGCTTCACGCCCGCGATCGCATCGACATCATAGCTCCCGCGCGAGCCACCCTCGGCAGACACTTCCGCGCCATTGATCTCGCGCGTGGTCAGCGCGATCACGCCGCCCATCGCCGCACTGCCCCAGATGATCGAGTTCGAACCGCGCAGCACCTCGACGCGCCCGATCGAACCGCTCGACAGCGTGCCGAAATCGAACCCGCCCGAAGGCGACGAGGTATCCTCGACGCGCACCCCGTCGACAAGGACCAGCGTGTGCTGGCCTTCATCGCCGCGCAGGCGCACCGCCGTCTGCGAACCCAGCCCGCCGGTGCGCGAGAACGTGAGGCCCGGCACGCGTTCGAGCACGCGGGTCAGGTCGAGGCCCTGCACCGACTGGATCGTTTCGAGCGGAACGACAGTGATCGCCTGGCCGGTCTGGTCGAGCGGGCGGTCGCTGCCGGTGCCCAGCACGGTGATCTGCTGGCCGATCTGGCCCGGATCGATCGCAGACGCATCGGGGGCCGGGGCGTCAGGGGCCCCGGCATCGGGAGCAGGCGCCTGCTGGGCGAGCGCGCTTCCCTGCGGCACGGCCTGTGCCAGCGCCAGCCCGCAGGCCAGCGCGATCAGCGATGTCTTCATGTCTTTTCCTCCCGGCCCATGGACTTGTTGCCGTCCATGGCGGGAGGTCCGCCGGGCCAATGGCGGAAAGGCTCACCACGCTTGCGTCCGGTACACCCCGCCCGGCCGCGGAACGACCACACACCGGCAGGTTTCCTGGCTCTCCGGGTCATCGCGACACACCGGCCTTCCCGACCCTGTAACCGGGCCAGTGGCACACGAGGGTGCGGCGCTCGTCCGGATACAGTTGCGGGGGCAGCGCCGGTGGTCCGGCTTCCCTCTTAGCCTGCGCGCAAAGGCAGGCACCGGTGGCGTCTGCGCGGGCCGATAGCGCCGCGCGCGCGCCACGGCAAGAAAAAGCCGTTAACCTGCATCGGATAAGGCGTTAACGCCCGGACCGGGGCCTGTGTCTATTCGGGACGCCGGCAATTGTCAGGGTGCATTGCCCGCCCATGGTGCTAGCGGCAGGCAGACCAAGAAGGCTTCTTTCCCGTTTCATGACCCAGCCCTTTCCCCTGCTCCCGCCTGAAGCGCTCGTGCCGCCGCTGGCGCCGTGCGCCCGCGCGGATCAGGCCGCGCTGCGGCAGGAGGCCGGGGAAAGGCTCGCCATGCTGGTCCTGCCCGAAGTGCCGCCCCGCGACTTCACCGGGCGCATCCGCCGCCGCGACATGGTCTCGTGGCGCCACCAGCATCGCCGGGCCGGGGTCATCCGCGCCCGCGCCGGGGGCATTGCCGCCATCGGTGCGCTCGGCCTCGTGCTGGGCGCGCTGGGCTGGGGCGAACCGGGGATCGACCGCGCCGCCGCCGCGCAGGACAGCGACGGCAGGCTGCGGGCCATGCCCGCCCCCGATCAGCCCGCCATGCAACCGACGCCCACGCGCGACGGCACGCAGGCCGATCCACGCAGCGCGCAGAACAGCCCCGAGGCCTCCGGCAACTGGGCCAGCCGCCTGTGGAACGAACACTTCGCCGCGATCCATTCCGACGCTGCCCCCTCGCCTTTCGCGGCAGGGCCTTTCGCGGCAGGGCCTTCCGCGACAGGTTTTCCCGCAGCGCCGGGCGTCGCCCGTCCGCTGTTCGCCGCGGGCGACGCGCAGGATCGCTGGCGCGCGCTGCAATGCCTGACCGCCGCGATCTATTACGAGGCCGCCTCCGAGCCGGAAAACGGACAGCGCGCGGTCGCCCAGGTCGTGCTCAACCGCGTGGCCCATCCCGCCTTTCCGAAAACCGTGTGCGGCGTCGTCTATCAGGGCTCCGAGCGCCCCGGCTGCCAGTTCAGCTTCGCCTGCGACGGGGCCATGGCCCGGCGCCCGATGCCCGTGGTGTGGGACCGTGTACGCCGCATCGCCGCACAGGCGCTCGACGGACAGGTCTATGCCCCGGTGGGGCTGGCCACGCACTATCACACCAGCGCGGTCCACCCCGGCTGGGCCGACAGCCTCGCCTTCATCGGCACGATCGGCGCCCATCGCTTCTACCGGTGGTCGGGCGCCGCCGGGCTTCAGGCCGCCTTCCGGGGCATCTATCACGGGGGCGAACCCCTCGCCGCGCCCCATCCGCGCAGCTGGACCTCGGTCGCAGCCGACATCGCCGATCCGCTGACCCTCGAACAGGCCTTCGAACAAGGCCGCATGGCCGCCCTCGACAAGAGCCTTCCGGCCCAACCCGCGCTCGCCCCGTCTCATGCCCCGCTTCATACCGGCACCGCGCACGAAGGCATGAGCGGACGCAGCCCGGCAGCCTCCGCTCCGCTGCCGCAAGCGGGGCCCGCCGCTCCCGCCCTGCGCCCCGAAGCCAGCGCGATCTACGAGAACGCCGGCAAGTGGATCGCCCAGCCCGGCAGTTGACGTGGCCCTTTCCCGGTGACGGCTCTTTTTGCGTGACTGATCGTCATGAAACGGCAGGGCAACAGTCAACAGGATATTTACCGTCTCGTCTCACGCCCTGTTAGCGCGTGCAAAAGTATCAGGACGGCAGCGGCCGTGCAGATTTCATCCCGATCCGCCCGGCGCTCCACGAAAACAGACCATACAAAAACAAACCATCAGCCGAAAATCGGCGTCGCACACACAATTCGGAGACCCCGCGCATGCTGCGCTTTGCCCCCCGATATGGCATGATCTCGCCCTGTCTCCGCCGCCCTGCCGGCCGGGTGCCGCAGGCCGTCAACGACAATCCGGCGTCCTTGCGCCCCACGACGATGTCCCCCCACACGCTGACCCCCCGCGCGCTGGCCTCGCTGCGCGGCCCCACCCGCCATGCGGCCCCGCGCTCCGAACCGATCGGCCTGCCGGCCCCCACGCGCGAGGATGAAAAGGCCCTGCTGGCCGCCGCGCTGCGCCTGTTCGCCAGCCATGGCCACGCCGCCGCCCGCCAGGCCGCGCGCGCGGCGCGTGCCGCGGCCGACAACGACGACCAGGCGCTGATGCACTGGTGGACGGCCGTGTGCCACACCCTCGACCGCAACCAGGCCCATGCCCTGCGCCGCCATCTGGCCGAACGGGCCTGATCGTCACATTCTTGCGCTACCCTGCCCTCAGGCAGATTGAGGATAGCAGACAAGACGCTATCAAGAGACCGGAAGAGTCAGAATCAGGCCCTTCCGGTGTCTTGCCGGACACGCACTTGCAGATGCGATTTTCGCGGATTTTCGCCCGATCCGCCGCATTCGTATGAACGCCGGATTTACCACATAATGCTATTGCAAACTGATAGCAAAGAAACCCGGCCATGCGCGTTTTTTTGCGGTTGCAATCGGCCTTCGGCAGGCCTACCTGCGCCCCACTTGCCGGCAACCCTTCCCGTCTCGCGGGCGCGGGGGGGCCTCCATCCGGGGGCTTGAGTCGGCAACGCTTGAACGCTTGTCCCGCGACGACTCCGGGAAAGGACCGTAAAGCACATGGCACGCAAGAAGATCGCGCTCATTGGCGCGGGTAACATTGGTGGCACTCTGGCGCACCTGGCCGCACAGAAGGAACTGGGCGATGTCGTCCTGTTCGACGTCGTGGAAGGCGTGCCCCAGGGCAAGGCTCTCGACCTTTCGCAGTGCGGCCCGGTCGCCGGCTTTGACGCCAAGATCACCGGCACCAACGATTACAAGGACATCGCAGGCGCAGACGTCATCATCGTGACGGCTGGCGTGGCGCGCAAGCCCGGCATGAGCCGCGACGACCTCCTCGGCATCAACCTCAAGGTGATGAAGGCCGTTGGCGAAGGCATCCGCGACAACGCACCCGACGCCTTCGTGATCTGCATCACCAACCCGCTCGACGCGATGGTCTGGGCGCTGCGCGAGTTCTCGGGTCTCCCGGCCAACAAGGTCGTGGGTATGGCCGGCGTGCTCGACTCGGCCCGCTTCAGCACCTTCCTCGCCTGGGAATTCGGCGTTTCGGTGCGCGACGTGAACTCGTTCGTGCTCGGCGGCCATGGCGACACCATGGTTCCGGTCGTCGAATACTCGACCGTTGCCGGTATCCCGGTCACCGACCTGATCAAGATGGGCGCCTCGACCCAGGAAAAGATCGACGCGATCGTGGCCCGCACCCGTTCGGGCGGCGGCGAGATCGTCGGCCTGCTCAAGACCGGTTCGGCGTTCTACGCTCCGGCCACCTCGGGCATCGCCATGGCTGAAGCCTACCTCAACGACCAGAAGCGCATCCTGCCCTGCGCCGCCTATGTCGACGGCGCCTATGGCGTGGACGGCCTCTATGTCGGCGTGCCGGTGGTGATCGGCGCTGGCGGCGTGGAAAAGGTCATCGAGATCTCGCTCGACGACACCGCCAAGGCCAACCTCCAGGTCTCGGTCGACGCCGTGAAGGAACTGCTCGTGGCGTGCAAGGGCATCGACCCCTCGCTCGCCTGACACGGGAAACAGGACCGCGCGGCGGGTTTCCGCCCGCCGCGCGGCTCTCCTTTTTTCCGGTACTGACATGATTGCCTTGCCCCCTCGGGTTACACCTGATCCAAGGGCAGGCCAGACTATCCGGGCCTCTTGCGCCCGGCACCAAACGCTTTCGCCCAGCACCCGGCTGGCCGACTTTTTTCCGAAGCCCCTCCCCTCCCCACGGGGCACAGGAGTGACCGACGATGGGACAAGAAGTGCACGAGTTCGAAGCCGATCCCTCTCAGGACGGGCCGCAGCAGGGGCCCTCGTGGCAGTCCAAGCGCTGGCCGATCACCGACGCGCTGGCCGGTGACGACCTCACCCGTGCGCTCGATCCCATGGCCCTCAAGGTCGAAGTGCAGAAGGCTGCCAAGAAGGGCGGCGCGCCCGCTCTCGACGAAGCCGCGCTCGAACAGGCCGCCAACGACAGCTATCGCGTCATGCTGCTGGTCCGCACCTATCGCGTGCGTGGCCACCTTGCTGCCGATCTCGATCCGCTCGGCCTTTCCAAGAAGGCCCTGCCCGCCGACATGAGCCCCGAATACTACGGGTTCACCGGCAAGGATCTGGACCGCAAGGTCTATCTGGGTGGCGTGCTGGGCCTCGAATGGGGCACCGTGAGCCAGGTCGTCGAGATCCTCCGCAAGAACTATTGCGGCAAGGTCGGCCTCGAATACATGCACATCGCCGATGTCGAGGAACGCCGCTTCCTCCAGGAACGCATCGAAGGTGGCGACAAGTCGATCGACTTCACGCCGGAAGGCAAGAAGGCGATCCTGGCCGCCGTCGTGCGTGGCGAGCAGTACGAGAAGTTCCTCGGCAAGAAGTACGTCGGCACCAAGCGCTTCGGCCTTGACGGCGGCGAGTCGATGATTCCGGCGCTCGAAGCGGTGATCAAGTATGGCGGCCAGCTGGGCGTCAAGGAGATCATCTACGGCATGGCCCACCGTGGCCGCCTGAACATTCTGGCGAACGTTCTGGCCAAGCCCTATCGCGTGATCTTCCACGAATTCTCGGGCGGCTCGGCCAACCCCGAAGACGTGGGCGGCTCGGGCGACGTGAAGTATCACCTGGGCACCAGCACCGACCGCGAGTTCGACGGCACCAAGGTTCACATGAGCCTTCTGCCCAACCCCTCGCACCTCGAAACGGTCGATCCGGTCGTGCTCGGCAAGACGCTGGCCCAGCAGGTGTTCCGCGACGACGTCGGCCAGGGCAAGCACAAGCAGGTCCTGCCCGTGCTGATCCACGGCGACGCAGCCTTCGCCGGCCAGGGCATCGTGTGGGAATGCTTCGGCTTCTCGGGCGTCAACGGCTACAACACCGGCGGCTGCATCCACTTCATCATCAACAACCAGATCGGCTTCACCACCAGCCCGCAGTTCTCGCGCGGCTCGCCGTACCCCTCGGATGTCGCCAAGGGCGTCCAGGCGCCGATCATCCACGTCAACGGCGATGACCCCGAAGCGGTCACCTTCGCCTGCAAGCTGGCGATCGACTACCGCCAGAAGTTCGGCCGCGACATCGTGATCGACATGTGGTGCTATCGCCGCTTCGGCCACAACGAAGGCGACGAGCCCTCGTTCACGCAGCCGCTGATGTATGGCCAGATCAAGAAGCATCCGGCTGTCTCGGCGCTCTATGCCGAACGTCTTGCCGCCCAGGGCGTGATCGACGGGGGCTGGAAGGGCAACCTCGAAGACACCATCACCGCCACGCTCGAAAACGAGTTCGAGGCCGCCAAGACCTACAAGGCCAACGAGGCCGACTGGTTCGGGGGCCGCTGGGCCGGGCTCAACAAGCCTGCCGACCCGGTCACCGCGCGCCGCAACGTGGCCACCGGCATCGAACAGAAGCTGTTCGACAGCCTGGGCCGTACGCTGACCACCGTTCCCGACGACCTGACCGTCCACAAGACGCTGGGCCGCGTGATCGATGCCAAGCGCGAGATGTTCGCCACCGGCACCGGCTTCGACTGGGCCACGGCCGAAGCGCTCGCCTATGGCAGCCTCGTCACCGAAGGCTACAACGTGCGCCTTTCGGGTCAGGATTGCGGTCGCGGCACGTTCAGCCAGCGTCACGCCGTCTGGGTCGACCAGAAGGACGAGCACAAGTACGTGCCGCTCACCACGCTGCCCCATGGCCGCTTCCAGGTGCTCGACAGCCCGCTGTCGGAATATGGCGTGCTCGGCTTCGAATACGGCTATGCCAGCGCCGACCCCAAGACGCTGGTGCTCTGGGAAGCGCAGTTCGGCGACTTCGCCAACGGTGCCCAGATCGTGATCGACCAGTACGTGGCCGCCGCCGAATCCAAGTGGCTGCGCGCCAACGGCCTCGTCATGCTGCTGCCCCACGGCTATGAAGGCCAGGGACCGGAGCACTCGTCGGCCCGTCTGGAACGCTATCTTCAGCTCTGCGCCGAAGACAACATCCAAGTCTGCAACATCACCAGCCCGGCCAACTACTTCCACGTGCTGCGCCGGCAGATGCACCGCTCGTTCCGCAAGCCGCTCATCATCATGACGCCAAAGTCGCTCCTGCGCCACCCGCTGGCCAAGTCGACCGCCGCCGATTTCCTTGATGGGGCCCAGTTCAAGCGCATCCTGTCCGACCCTGCCGCACCGCAGGACAAGGACACCCGCCGGGTGGTCCTGTGCACGGGCAAGGTCGCCTACGACCTGATCGAGGCGCGCGACGCGGCTGGCATCACCGACACCCAGATCATCCGCATCGAGCAGATCTACCCGTTCCCGGGTGAACCGCTGGCCCTGCGCCTCTCGCGCATGGCCAACCTCGAAGAAGTGGTCTGGTGTCAGGAAGAACCCAAGAACAACGGTTCCTGGTTCTTCGTCGAGCCGCTGATCGAGGAATCGCTCAAGGCTGCCCAGTGCCCGGTTGCCCGTGCCCGCTATGCCGGCCGTTCCGCTTCCGCCTCGCCCGCCACGGGTCTGGCCAAGCGTCACGCTGCCGAACAGGCTGCCCTGGTCGCCGACGCCCTGTCGCTGTCGGTCCGCGAAGAAATCCGCCGCAAGCAGAAGGCCTGACCGGCCGTTTCGTCCCACTGAATTCTCCCCAAGGAAGACCAAGTCATGTCCATCGAAGTCAAGGTTCCGACGCTCGGTGAAAGCGTCAGCGAAGCGACGGTCGGCCAGTGGCTGAAGAAGCCCGGCGAAACGGTCGCGGTCGACGAACCTATCGTCAGCCTGGAAACCGACAAGGTTGCGGTCGAAGTGCCCTCGCCGGTTGCCGGCGTGCTCGGCCAGATCCTCGTCGCCGAAGGTGAAACCGTCACCGTCGGCGCCCTGCTGGCCACCATCGGCGAAGGCGGCGCCGCCGCTCCGGCAGCAGCGCCCGCCGCTGCTGCCCCGGCTGCGGCTCCTGCCGCCGCTGCCGCGCCCGTCGCTGTCGCCCCCGTGGCGGCAGCCCCCGCCGACGACGAAACGGCGGTCACCGCCCTTTCGCCCGCCGTGCGCCGCGCCGTGCTCGAACACGGGATCGACCCGGCCACCGTCAAGGGCACCGGCAAGGACGGCCGCCTGACCAAGGAAGACGTGCTCGCCGCCGCCCAGGCCAAGGCTGCCTCGCCCGCGCCTGCCGCCAGTGCCCCGGTCCCGGCCACGGTTGCAGCTCCTGGCCGCAACGAAGAGCGCGTCAAGATGACCCGCCTGCGCCAGACGATCGCCAAGCGTCTGAAGAGCGCGCAGGAAAACGCCGCCCTGCTCACGACCTTCAACGACGTCGACATGTCGGCGGTGATGGCCGCGCGCGAAAAGTTCAAGGACAGCTTCGAGAAGAAGCATGGCGTGAAGCTGGGCTTCATGTCGTTCTTCGCCAAGGCTGCCGTCCTTGCGCTCAAGGACATCCCGGCGGTCAACGCCCAGGTCCAGGGCGATGAAATCGTCTATCACGACTATGTCGACATCTCGGTCGCCGTCTCGGCGCCCAACGGTCTGGTCGTGCCGGTCGTGCGCGATTGCGACAAGCTGTCGTTCGCGGGCATCGAAAAGGCCATCGGCGACTTCGGCAAGAAGGCCCGCGAAGGCTCGCTGACGATGGAAGACATGAAGGGCGGCACCTTCACGATCTCCAACGGCGGCGTGTTCGGCGGCCTGATGTCGACCCCGATCATCAACCCGCCCCAGTCGGCCGTGCTCGGCCTTCACCGCATCGAGGACCGTCCGGTCGTGCGCAACGGTGAAATCGTGATCCGCCCGATGATGTACATCGCGCTGTCCTACGATCACCGCATCATCGACGGTCGCGAGGCGGTCACCGCGCTCAAGACCATCAAGGAAGCGATCGAGGAACCCACCCGCCTGCTGATCGACCTCTGATCGGCAGGACCAAGGCGCGCACGGGGCTGAACCACCGTGCGCGCCCCGGCGGAATTTGTGCGTGATTCGCGCGAGGCTCCATCCCGTGGGAGGGGCCGCGAACAGGAGGCCGACATGGCTGAATACGATTATGACGTCCTGGTGATCGGTGCGGGCCCGGGTGGCTATGTGGCCGCGATCCGCGCGGCCCAGCTGGGCCTCAAGACCGCCTGCGCCGAAGGGCGCGAGACCCTGGGCGGCACCTGCCTCAACGTGGGCTGCATCCCCTCCAAGGCCCTGCTCCACGGCTCGGAAAAGTTCGAGGAAGCCGTCAACGGCACGTTTGCGAGCTATGGCATCAAGACCGGCCCGGTCGAACTCGACCTTTCGGTGATGCAGCAGCAGAAGCTCGACTCGGTCAAGGGCCTGACCGGCGGCATCGAATTCCTGTTCAAGAAGAACAAGGTCACCTGGCTCAAGGGCTATGCCACGTTCGAGAACGCCCACAGCGTCACCGTCGCGGGCCAGAAGGTCTCGGCCAAGCACATCGTGATCGCCACCGGTTCGTCGGTCACCCCGCTGCCGGGCGTCACCGTCGACAATGACGCTGGCGTGGTCGTCGATTCGACCGGCGCGCTCGCTCTCGACCGCGTTCCCGAACACCTCGTGGTAATCGGCGGCGGCGTGATCGGCCTCGAACTCGGTTCGGTCTGGCGCCGTCTGGGTGCCAAGGTGACCGTGGTCGAATACCTCGACCAGCTGCTCCCCGGCATGGACGGCGATGTCCGCAAGGAAGCCGCGAAGATCTTCAAGAAGCAGGGCATGGAGCTCAAGCTTTCGACGAAGGTCACCGGCGTTGCCGTCGAAGGCAAGAAGGCCACCATCACGGTCGAACCGGCTGCCGGCGGCGCTGCCGAAGTGATCGAAGCCGATTGCGTGCTCGTGGCCATTGGCCGCAAGCCCAACACCGATGGCCTCGGCCTCGACAAGATCGGCCTTGAGCTGAACAAGCGCGGCCAGATCGAGACCGACCACGACTTCCGCACCAAGGTCGACGGCGTCTGGGCCGTGGGCGACGTGATCCCCGGCCCGATGCTCGCGCACAAGGCCGAGGACGAAGGCATTGCCGTGGCCGAGAACATCGCGGGTCTCACGGGAATCGTGAACCACGACGTGATCCCCGGCGTGGTCTACACCTTCCCCGAGTTCGCGGGCGTGGGCCTGACCCAGGAAGCCGCTCTCGAAAAGGCCGGTGGCGACAAGAATGCCATCAAGGTCAGCAAGTTCCCCATGCTGGCCAACAGCCGCGCCAAGACCAACCACGAGCCCGACGGCTTCGTGAAGATCATCGCGGACGCCAAGACCGACCGCGTGCTCGGCGTCTGGGCGATTGCCTCGGTGGCCGGCACGATGATCGCCGAAGCAGCGCTGGCGCTGGAATTCGGTGCGACTTCGGAAGACATCGCCTATACCTGCCACGCGCATCCGACCCATTCGGAAGCGATCAAGGAAGCGGCGATGGGCATTCGCGAGAAGCCGATCCACACCTGATCAATACCCCGATACCGGCGCCTTGATCCCCTCGTGATCGGCGCTACGGCGAGGGCCGCGCGGGATTCCCCCCTCCGCGCGGCCCTTTGCATTTGTGGTCCCTTCAAGGCGCCCGCCCCGATGCCTCCATCCCGGCGCAAAAACCGCTATCCCCGGTTCTGTGTCCCGGCGGCGCCATGATGCTCGACATGCCCCCGCCCTCGCGGCAGGATCACATCCATGCCGCTACCCTCCTCGATCCATGCCGCGCTGCCCCATGCCCTTCCCGCGGCGATTCCCGCCGCCCTGCCCAAGGTCGTGCTGCCCGCGATGATCGGGGTTATCGATCTGGGCGGCATTGCCCTGTTCGCGCTCTCGGGTGCGCTGGTGGCCGCGCGCATGCGCCAGACGCTGGTAACGATGTGCTTCTTCGCGGTGATCACCGGGGTCGGCGGCGGGTCGGTGCGCGACCTGATGATCGGCGCGCCGGTGTTCTGGATGCACGATCGCTGGGTCGCGCTGGTCTGCCTGGTCGCGGCGGTGGTGTGCTGGGTCACGCCCAACCGCTGGTGGCGGGGCGCCGCGCTCGACTGGGCCGACGCGGTGGGCCTTGGCATCTATGCGGTGATCGGCACGGCCAAGGCGCTGGCCTATGGCATCCCCCCGGTGCCCGCCTTCATCATGGGGGTGATAACCGGCTGCGCGGGCGGGGTCATCCGCGACGTGGTGGCCGGACGCCCTTCGATCATCATGCGCCCCGAACTCTATGTGACGGCCGGCGCGCTGGCCTCGGCGATGTGTTCGGCAGGGCAGGCGCTCCACTTGCCCAAGCCCTGGGTCTGGACGGTCTCCGCGCTGGCCGGCTTCGCCCTGCGCGCAGCCGCGATCCGCTGGAAGCTGGCGATCCCGGCCTATGGCGGGCGTCTGGCGGGCGAAGGCTCCGGGTCGACCGTCTGAGTATCAGAAGCCCGGAGCGATGCCCCCTGCGAATGACGTTGCAGCGCACCATGATTTGCGGCAACCTCCACAACCATGATCAAGGCGGGCCTCCATCACCTCACGCGCTATTCCTATGCCAAGCCGGTCCGTCTGGGGCCGCAGGTGATCCGATTAAGGCCCGCATCGCACAGTCGAACGGCGGTCCCCAACTATTCGCTGAAGATCAGCCCCGACAATCACTTCATCAACTGGCAGCAGGATCCTTACGGTAACTGGCTGGCGCGGGTGGTTTTTCCCGATCCCATCGACCATTTCCAGATCGAGGTCGACCTGCTCGCCGACCTCGTGGTGATCAACCCGTTCGACTTCTTCGTCGAGGAATACGCCGAGACCTACCCGTTCGCCTATTCCGACGAACTCGCCGCCGATCTGGCCGCCTGCTTCGAGACCGAGCCCCAGGGCCCCCTTTTCGACGAACTGCTGGCGCAGTTCACCGGCCATGAAGGCCGCACGATCGACTTCCTCGTGGCGATCAACCAGGCGGTCAACGCCCGCGTGGGCTATGTGATCCGCATGGAACCGGGGGTTCAGGCCCCTGAGGAAACGCTCGAAGTGGGCACCGGTTCGTGCCGCGATTCGGCCTGGCTGCTGGTCCACCTGCTGCGCCGTCTGGGCTTTGCCGCGCGCTTCGTCTCGGGCTACTCGATCCAGCTCACCCCGGACGTGGCAGCGGTCGATGGCCCGGCCGGTGTCGCGCAGGACGTGTGCGACCTTCACGCCTGGACCGAAGTCTATGTGCCCGGCGCAGGCTGGATCGGCCTCGACGCGACATGGGGGCTCTTTGCGGGCGAGGGCCATATTCCGCTCTGCGCCACCCCCCACTACCGCACCGCCGCCCCGATCGAGGGCGTGGTGATGGAGCCGGTCCATTCCGACTTCCAGTTCGAGATGAAAGTCTCGCGCATTGCCGAGGCAGTGCGCATCACCAGGCCCTTCACCGACGAACGCTGGGCCGCGCTCGATGCACTGGGCCACAAGGTCGATGCCGATCTGGCCGCCCACGACGTGCGCCTGACCATCGGAGGCGAACCCACCTTCATCGCCGACCGCGATTTCGAGGCGGGCGAGTGGAACGCCGACGCCGTCGGCCCGACCAAGGCCTGGTATGCCGACCGCCTGATCCGCAAGCTGCGCGGCAAGTTCGCGCCCGGCTCGCTGCTCCACCATGGGCAGGGCAAGTGGTATCCGGGCGAAAGCCTGCCGCGCTGGGGCTATTCGATCTACTGGCGCAAGGACGGCGTGCCGATCTGGCAGGACGAAAGCCTGATCGCCGGGGACCGCCTGCCCGAGGATGACACCGTTACCGTCAGCCCCGACGATGCCGGGCATTTCCTGCGCGAAACCGCCACGATGCTGGGCATTCCGGGCGATTATGTCGCCCCGGTCTATGAAGATACGCTCGAATGGATCGTGCGCGAGGCCGAATTGCCCGACAACACCTCGCCCACCGACCCCAAAATCGACAACCCGGAAGAACGCGCGCGCATCGTCCGCGCGTTTCAGGGCGGGCTGACCAAGACGGTCGGCCATGTCCTGCCGATCCAGCGCCAGCAGCCCTGGCAGGCCCGCCGCGCCCATGCCGCGCGCCAGTGGTATTCGGAAAAGTGGCGGTTGCGGCGCGGCGCCCTGTTCGCCGTGCCGGGCGACAGCGCGCTCGGCTATCGCCTGCCGCTCGCCTCGCTGCCCCATGTTTCGCCCGCCGCCTATCCCTATATCCACCCGCGCGACACGAGTGAACCGCGCGAGCCGCTCGCCGACGTGCGCGCGCAAGTGATCGAGCGCGGCACCCAGACGCGCGAGGCGCTGGCACGGGGCGAGGACATCCATTTCCAACCCGTCCAGCGCACCGGAACAGCGGGCATGACCCCGCAGGCCCGCGTCGAACAGCAGATCGCCATCGAAGGCGCGGTGCGCACCGCGCTCACGGTCGAGCCCAAGGGCGACCACTTGTGCGTGTTCATCCCCCCGGTCGAAACGCTTGAAGACTATCTCGACCTCGTCGCCTGCGTGGAGACGGTCGCGCAGGACACCGGCCTTCCCGTGCGGATCGAAGGCTATCCCCCGCCACCCGACCCGCGCCTGATGGTCCTCAAGGTCACGCCCGACCCCGGCGTGATCGAGGTCAACATCCAGCCCACGGCAACATGGGCCGAGGCGGTGGACCTGACCGAAACGCTGTATGACTGCGCGCGCGAAGTGGGCCTGACCGCCGACAAGTTCATGGTCGACGGGCGCGCCACCGGCACGGGCGGGGGCAACCACATCGTGCTGGGTGGCCCCACCCTGCTCGACAGCCCGTTCATCCGCCGCCCGGACCTGCTCAAGTCCTTCGTGATCTACTGGCAGCGGCATCCCTCGCTCAGCTACCTGTTCTCAGGGCTTTTCATCGGCCCGACCTGCCAGGCCCCGCGCATCGACGAGGCCCGCCACGACGGGCTCTACGAGCTGGAAATCGCCCTCGCGCAAGTGCCCGGCCCCGACCAGCCCCAGCCGCTGGCCTGGGTGGTCGACCGCCTGTTCCGCAACCTGCTGGTCGACGTGACCGGCAATACCCACCGCACCGAAATCTGCATCGACAAGCTGTTCTCGCCCGACGGGCCGACCGGGCGCCTGGGCCTTGTCGAGTTCCGCGGCTTCGAGATGCCGCCCGACGCGCGCATGTCGCTGGCCCAGCAACTGCTGCTGCGCGCGCTGTGCGCATGGTTCTGGCGCCAGCCGGTCGAAGGGCCGCTCGTGCGCTGGGGCACCCAGCTTCACGACCGTTTCATGCTGCCCCACTTCGTGTGGAGCGATTTTGCCGAAGTGCTCGCCGACTTGCGCGGCGCGGGCTACGATTTCGATCCCGTCTGGTTCGAGGCACAGCGCCAGTTCCGCTTCCCCGTCCACGGCACGATCGAGGGCGGCGGGGTCAGCCTCGAAGTGTCCCACGCGCTCGAACCGTGGAACGTGCTGGGCGAAACCGGCGCCATCGGGGGCACCGTGCGCTATGTCGACAGTTCGACCGAACGCCTTCAGGTCCGTGCCAGCGGCCTCGTGCCGGGGCGCCATGTGATCACCTGCAATGGCCGCCGCGTGCCGCTCAGCTTCACCGGCACGCCGGGCGAGGCGGTCGGCGGGGTGCGCTACAAGGCCTGGTGGCCCGCCAACTGCCTCCACCCGATGATGCCGCCCCATGCGCCGCTGACCTTCGATATTTTCGACACCTGGAACAATCGCTCGCTGGGCGGTTGTGTCTACCATGTGGCCCATCCGGGCGGGCGCAATTACGATTCGGTACCGGTCAACGGCTATGAAGCCGAAGCGCGGCGCAAGGCGCGGTTTCAGGATCATGGCCATTCGCCCGGCCCCCTGCCGGTTCCGCCCGCCGAACTGCCGGGAGAATTTCCGATGACCCTCGACCTTCGCCGTCCTGCCGGTCTGGCCTGAGCGATGCTGCCCATGGCCATGATCCCGTCATGACCGCCGTGACCAAGGAAGACACCCCGGCCCCAACGCCGTCTGCGGCCCCGGCCCCAACCCCGGCTTCGCCCGCGACTCCTGCTCCGGCAGCACCGCCGCAGGGCCTCGCGGCCTATCCGGTCGATGTCGAGGCGGGCGATCTCTATCGCCACGCCGCGCCCGATGTCGCGCAGGCCTGGCAACAGGTCGCCCGGGGGCTCGAAGCGCTGGAGGACGAAGCCGGGGTGCCGGTGCAGGAACTGGTCGGGCGCCAGATCCTCGAACTGGGCATGTCCTTCCGCCTGACCGGCGAGGACGACGAGCGCGACTGGCCGCTCTCGCCCATGCCGCTGATCATCGGCGCACAGGAATGGGCGCAAGTCGAACGCGGGCTGATCCAGCGCGCCCGCCTGCTCGAAGCCGTGGTGGCCGACATCTACGGCCCCGGACGGCTGGTTGCCGAAGGGCACCTGCCCGCCGCCCTCGTGGCCGGAAGCCGCTATTTCGCGCGCTCGATGGCGGGCCTGCCACCGCGCAGCGAACCGGCGATCCATGTCTATGCGGTCGATCTCGCACGGGGGCCGCGCGGGCAATGGCGCGTGCTGGGCGACCGCCTGCGGCTGGCCAACGGCATCGGCTATGCGCTGGAAAACCGCCTCGCGCTCAGCCGCGTGACCGGTTCCCTGCTGACCGACATCCGCGCGCGCCGCGTGGCGCAGTTCTTTGCCGACTTGCGCGGGGGCATCGCCCGCGAATGCCAGCGCGAGAACCCGCGCATCGCCCTGCTCACGCCGGGCCGGTTCAACCAGTCCTATCCCGAACAGGCCCACCTCGCCCGCTATCTGGGCTTCCCGCTGGTCGAAGGGCGCGACCTGACGGTGAGCGACGGGCGCGTCTACGTGCGCACCATCGCGGGCCCCAAGCGCGTCGATGCGGTCTGGCGCTGGATCGACACCAATGCGCTCGATCCGCTGCGGTTCGACGCCCGCTCGCAGATCGGCGTGCCCGACCTGTTCGAGGCGCTCTCGCACGGGGGCGTGGCCATGGCCAACCGCCCCGGCGCCGAAGTGCTCGAAGCCCCGGCCTTTGCCGCCTTCATGCCGGGCCTGTTCTCGCGGCTGCTGGGCGAGGAGCCGATCCTCCCCAATGTCGCCACATGGTGGTGCGGCCAGCCGCGCGAGGCACAGGACGTGCGCGCCCGGCTCGACCAGTTGATGATCACCCCGGCCTTCGGGCAATCGGTCGAGGGCCTGCCCCATGGCCGCCCGGTGGCCGGGGCCAGCCTCGATGCAGAAGCGCGCGCCGCGCTGCTCGCCGCGATGGAGCGCCGCCCGGTCGACTATTGCGGACAGGAAATCGTCTCGCTCTCGACCACGCCCGCGCTCATCGCCGAGGAATTCGTCCCCCGTGCCTTTACCGTCCGCGCCTTTGTCGCGCGCGATGCGCAAGGCCAGTGGACGGTCATGCCCGGCGGCTTTGCCCGCCTTTCCTCCTCGCGCGAGATGCACACGACCCTGATGGGCGAGGGCGACATTTCCGCAGATGTCTGCGTCGTCGATCCCGCGCCCGGCGCCGATACCGTCAGGGGCCCGATGCTCTCCGCGCTGCCGCCCGGAACGGCCCGCATCACGCCGGCCTCGGCCCTCGCCACGCCGCAGGCCGTGCGCCGGGGCGGCGGCATTCTGGCCAGCCAGGCCGCCGACAACCTGTTCTGGTTCGGCCGCTATGTCGAGCGGGCCGAGGCCGGGGTACGGGTGATCCGTGCGGTTCTGGGCAGCTCGATCGATGTCGATGCCGCCGCCGGGCACAATCCCGAAGTGATCGCCCGCCTCGTCGGCCTGATGGTCAGCCGGGGGGCACTGTCTCCCGATCAGGCCGCCCTGCCGGTGCCCCAGGCCTGCCGGGCCGCGCTCGCCGATCCGGCCCTGCCCGGTTCGCTGGCCTCGCTCATGGCCGCGATCCGCGCCACGGGCCTGACCCTGCGCGACCGCTTCACCACCGATTTCTGGCGCATCGCCAGCCGCCCGCTGCCCATGTTCGACGGCCAGCGCCCCGGCGTCATGCTGCGCGCCGCGCGCGAGTTGCTCGAACGTCTGGCCGCGCTCTCGGGGCTGATGGCGGAAAACTTCACGCTCGGCCCCTCGCGCCTGTTCCTCGACATGGGCCGCCGCCTCGAACGCGCGCTCGCCCTGTGCGAGACCTTGCGCGCGCTTGAGGCCCAGATCGACACGCCCGAGGCGCTCGGTGTCCTGCTCGACCTCACCGATTGCCAGATCACCTACCGCTCGCGCTATCTGGCCGTGCCCACGCGCGCGCCGGTGCTCGACCTGCTGCTGCTCGACCCGCACAATCCGCGCTCGCTGGCGTTTCAGGCCGAACGGCTGGTCGATCACATCGCGCGCCTGCCCGCGCTGGGCGAAGACGCGCTGCCCGAAGCCCCCCTGCTGGAGGCCCGCGCCCTGCTCGCCCCGCTCGCCAGCCTGCCCGTCGCCGCCTGGGATTTCGCACGGGTCGCCGATGTCGAGGCCCGGTTGCTGGCCCTGTCCGACACGATTGCCACCCGCTACTTCCTCCAGTTCGAAAGGGCCGATCTCCCGGCCAAGGGCAGCCTGCTCGCGTGAACTACTCCATCCGCCATACGACTTGCGTCGATTATGCCAGCCCGGTGCGCCTCGCCCGGTTCAACCTGCGGCTGCGCCCGGCGCCCTGGCCCTCGCAGACGGTCAGCGACTTTGCCTTGCGCATCGATCCGCTGCCCTGGACCATCGACGAGGAATCCGGGCCCTTCCTCGTCAACCGCAACCGCCTGTTCATCCGCGAACCGATCGACCGGCTCGAAGTGGAAAGCACATTCAGGGTCGACGTGCGCGCGCCCGCCTGCGACGAGACCACGCCCAGCCCCTCGCTCGCCCAGATCGGCGCGCAGGCCGCCGCCCACCGCGATCTTTCCGCGCTCGGCCCGGCCAGCTACATCTATCCCTCGCTGATGACCCCGCTCTCGCGCGAGATCGTCGATTGGGCGGGCCACATTCTGGCGGGCCCGGCGCGCGGCGCGGCCGGGCGCAGCGCCCAACCCTCGGTGATCGATGCCGGGCTGGCGCTGATGCACGCGATCCACGACGAATTCACCTATGACGGCAGCGCCACCACCGCCGAGACTTCACCGCTCGAAGCCTTCCGCGAACGCCACGGCGTGTGTCAGGATTTCGCCCATGTGATGATCGTGGCCGCGCGCGGCCATGGCCTTCCGGCGGCCTATGTGAGCGGCTATCTGCGCACGCTGCCCCCGCCCGGACAGCCCCGGCTGGTCGGCGCGGACGCCACCCATGCCTGGGTCGCGCTGTGGTGTGGCGAGGAATTGGGCTGGGTGGGCTTCGACCCCACCAATGCGATGCTGGCCTCCACCGACCATATCTTCACCGCGATGGGGCGCGACTATGCCGATGTGGCGCCGATGGACGGCGTTTTCCATGGCGGCGGCGGCCAGACGGTGACCGTCGCGGTCGATGTCGCCCCCGAAGAAGAGGCGCCGATTGCCCCGGCATCCGTCACCCCGGCGCCCGAAAAGCCGCTCAAGGAAGCCGGGGCACCAGCCCCCGCTTCCTGAAAGCAGATCAGGCTAAAAACGGATCAGGCCGGGACCACGCCCTTGGCGAGGAACGGGCGCTGCTCGGCCACGACACCCTCGAAGGCGCCGATGGCATCGTTGCGGGCCAGCGTCAGCCCCACTTCGTCAAGGCCGTTGAGCAGGCAGTGCTTGCGGAACGGGTCGATCTCGAAGGTGAAGCGATCCTGGAACGGCGTGGTGACCGTCTGGCTTTCAAGATCGATGGCAATGGGGTCGGTCTTGGCGACTTCGAGCAGGCGGTCGACCTGTTCCTGCGGCAGGACCACGGTCAGGATGCCGTTCTTAAAAGCATTGCCCGAGAAGATGTCGGAGAACGAAGGCGCGATGACCGCCGTGATGCCCAGATCGAGCAGGGCCCAGGCCGCATGCTCGCGGCTGGAGCCGCACCCGAAGTTGTCGCCCGCGATCAGGATCGGCGCGCCCTTGTAGGCCTCGCTGTCGAACAGGTTGTCCGGGTCCTGGCGCAGGGTCTCGAACGCGCCGCGGCCCATGCCTTCGCGACTGATCGTCTTGAGCCACTTGGCCGGGATGATCACGTCCGTGTCGATGTTCTTGCGGCCAAACGGAATGGCGCGGCCGTCGATGTGGGTTACCGGTTCCATGGCCCCGCTATACCCGCCACCGCGCCGCGCGCAATGCACGAATTGCGTGCGCAATGCATGAATTGCGCCCAACGCCACCCCCTGACAAGAATCTGGCGCCGGGAGGAAACGGAACGGACGAAAACTGCGCGACCGGAAAAACCGGAAAAAGAGACAGAAACGGGGCGGAACCATGTGGCCCGCCCCATTGCCTGATCCTCAGTCGGTTTCGGGTGCATCGCCCAGCGGGGTCTTGACGACCACCTTCTGGGCCTTTTCCTTGCGGCGGCTGCTGTAAAGCAGGGCCGCAGCGAGCGCCGCCGAACCGATTGCCGCCGCCCCTGCCAACACGGCCGATCCGGCCCAGTTATCCCTCTTCGACACGCTTTCCTCCATCGCTGCGGGCCGCGAGAATGGACCCTGAACGGGCCACCTTGCAACGCTCAATCCCCCATCGGTTGGTGGAAATCGTCCAGAGCCTCTCCGATGCGGTTCCATGCCTGCTGCTTGGTAGCCACTGAAACCGCACAATAAGCCGCGCTGCTTGACGGCAGTTGAATGAAGGAAAGCCCGCCGAGTTTTTTTGCCTGTACCCGCCCCAGCCGCGCCGCCGTGGCCCCGTTGAAGGCGATCAGGCGCAAGGCGGGCAATGTGCGCGCCAGATCGGCCAGGGGCGTGGGCGCCACCGCGCGAATCGCCGAATCGAGGCTTCCGCTGCGCGTGGCACTGCCCACCGTGTCCCACAGCCCGATCCCCGCCGCGAGCAGGGCTTCGAGCCGTGCGGAATAGTCGAGCACGACCAGATCACGCCCGATCACCCCGCCGACAAGGCGCCAGAACTGGTTGGTCGGATGGGCATAATAGCGCCCCGCCGCCAGCGAGGCCTCCCCCGGCAGACTGCCGCAGACCAGCACGCGGGTCTGCGCGTTGACCACCGGGGCAAAGGCCTGTTTGCGCTCTTCCGTCAGGGTGAAACCCGGCCTTTTTCAGGCCAGTTCACGAACGTCGGTCAGGCGGCCCGTGACGGCAGCGGCAGCGGCCATCGCCGGGCTGACGAGGTGGGTGCGCGCGCCCGGCCCCTGACGGCCCACGAAGTTGCGGTTCGAGGTCGAGGCGCAGCGTTCGCCCGCAGGCACCTTGTCGGGGTTCATGCCCAGACAGGCCGAGCAGCCCGGCTCGCGCCATTCGAGCCCGGCATCCTTGAAGATCGTGTCGAGCCCTTCGGCCTCGGCCATGGCCTTGACCAGGCCCGAACCGGGCACGACGATCGCCCACTTGACGCCCTCGGCCTTCTTGCGGCCCTTGAGGATCGCGGCGGCGGCGCGCAGATCCTCGATCCGGCTGTTGGTGCAGCTGCCGATGAAGACGTTCTGGATCTCGACCTGGCTGAGCGGGGTTCCCGGTTCGAGGCCCATGTATTCGAGCGACTTGCGCGCGGCTTCCTGCTTGGCAGGATCGGCAAAGCTCTCGGGCGCGGGCACCTGTCCGGTGATCGGCAGGACATCCTCGGGGCTGGTGCCCCAGGTGACCGACGGCGCGATGTCGGCCGCATCGATCACCACGACCTTGTCGTAGCGGGCACCCGCATCGGTGGCGAGGCTTTCCCACCAGGCCACGGCCTTGTCCCAGTCGGCACCCTTGGGCGCATAGGGACGGCCCTTCACATAGGCGAAGGTCTTTTCGTCAGGCGCGATCAGCCCGGCGCGCGCGCCATGCTCGATCGCCATGTTCGAGATGGTCAGGCGCCCCTCGACCGACAGGCCACGAATGGCCGAACCGGTATATTCGATGACATAGCCGGTGCCGCCAGCAGCACCCAGCACGCCGGTGATGTGGAGCACCACGTCCTTGGCCGAAACGCCCGGCGCCAGTTCGCCCTCGACGCGCACTTCCATCGTCTTCGAGCGCTTGAGCAGCAGGGTCTGCGTGGCCAGAACGTGTTCGACTTCCGAGGTGCCGATGCCGAAGGCCAGCGCGCCAAGCCCGCCGTGGCAGGCGGTATGGCTGTCGCCGCACACGATCGTCGCGCCGGGCAGCGAAAAGCCCTGCTCGGGGCCGACGACATGGACGATGCCCTGCTCGGCATCAGCGTCGCCGATGTAGCGGATGCCGAATTCGGGGGCATTGCGTTCGAGCGCGGCGAGTTGCTGCGCCCCCTCGGGGTCAAGGATGGGAATGCGATGGCCTGCCGCGTCGCGACGCGCGGTCGTGGGCAGGTTGTGATCGGGAACCGCCAGCGTCAGATCGGGGCGGCGCACCTTGCGCCCGGCCACGCGGAGCGCCTCGAACGCCTGCGGGCTCGTCACTTCGTGAACGAGGTGGCGGTCGATATAGAGCAGGCTGGTGCCATCGTCGCGGTTCTCGACGACATGGGCGTCCCAGATCTTTTCATAGAGCGTCTTGGCGCAAGCCGGAGCGGTGCTGGTCATGGAAGTGCGGTTAAGCATGCCCCCGGCGCTTTTCAAGCATGAAACGACAAGAAAGGCCGGGGGCACGCGACATTTTCATCGCGTAGTGAGATATTTTTCTTACCAGCGATCATTGCCCCAATAGGCCCGCTCCATGTGCAGGCGCATGCGCACCGCGTTCACGCGGTCGGCCAGACGGCGCACTTCGCCCCGGCTCAGGCCATTGCGCGAGGCCCATTCATAGTGCCGGGTGATGGCATCGGCCTCGCGGCGCAGGCCCCAGGCATCACGCGGGGAAATCTGGCCCCGCCCCTGCGCGCGGTCGATCGCCATGCGCAGATCGATGATGTCGTGGCGGATCGCCGCATCGCGGCGCGGCGTCATCCACCCGCCGGGGCCGCCGGCCTCGTGCCAGTCGTCATGATCCCATCCGCCCCGATCCCATCCCCCACGGTCCCATCCGCCATAGGGGACGGGCTGCGCGCTGGCGCTCCCGGCCATGCCGAACAGGGTCGAAGCGAGGGCGACGGGGGCCAGGACTGCACAAATCTTTGTCTTCACGGGCTTTCTCCCTTTGGCAATGCCAGCCTGCAAACATGTGTCTGCGGCCGGACGATGAGTCAGGTTTGGCACGGCAAAAATGAACGCGGCAGGATCGGACCGTTCGGCAAGCAGCAAGAAACTCGTCGCCTGCCCGGCTCGCAAAAGCTATGGCAGCCCCATGGATACCGCGCTTGCAGCCCTGATCCCGGTCGCCCTCGTGCTGGCGGCCACCGCGGCGATGGAACTGGTCGCCTGGGCCAGCCACAAATATGTGATGCACGGGTTCGGCTGGGCCTGGCACCGCGACCACCACGAGCCCCACGACGGTTTCTTCGAACGCAACGACCGCTTCGCCCTTGTCGGCGCGGCCATCTCGATCACCCTGTTCGCGCTGGGCAGCCCGATGATCATGGGGCCACATGTCTGGTGGCCCGGAACATGGCTGGGGCTGGGCGTGCTTGTCTACGGGATCATCTATACCCTGATCCACGACGGGCTGGTCCACCAGCGCTGGTTCCGCTGGGTGCCCCGGCGCGGCTATGCTAGGCGGCTGGTCCAGGCTCACCGCCTCCACCACGCCACCATCGGCAAGGAAGGCGGGGTCAGCTTCGGCTTCGTGATCGCGCGTGATCCGGCCCGCCTTGCGCGCGAGCTTCAGGCCCAGCACGCGGCGGGGCTGGCCACTTTGCGAGGCGACAGTGCAAGCCGGGACGTTCCGGAAGAAATCTAGGCCAGTTCGACAGCCTCACCCAGCGCGATCTCGCCCGCTCCGTCGGGAATGGCGTTCATGCCGAAAACCGGCATCTTCTGCCACACCCGGCCCATCGCGCGCAGGGTCCTGAGCGGTTCAGGCCCCTTGCCTTCGCCGGTCAGCGGGTCCTGCGTGGTGATCACGCAGCGCGTGCAGGGCTTGACCACGCGCAAGGTCAGCCCGCCGATCCGCAAGGTGCGCCAGCCCTCCTCGGCAAAGGCCTCCCCCACGCCCTCGATCACCAGACTGGGCCGGAACCGGGCCATCGTCACCGGGGTTTCAAGCTGCCGGTTGAGGGCCGCGAGCGAATCCGTCGTGGTCACGAGCAGCGGAAAACCATCGGCAAAACCCACCATGTCGCCACTCTGGCCATAGGCCGGATCGACCGGACGCACCGTCTCGCGGGCCATGTGGACGAGGCGCACCGGGCGATCGAAGCAATCGGACAGCCAGGCATCGGCCTGCGCGCCTGCCACGCACGCCTCGACCCGCTCGCCCCAGACGGTCACCACTTGCGAGGTCTGCGAAGAGGGTTCGGGCACGACCAGCGAAGGCGCGCCCACGCGGCGCAGTTCGATCCCGCCGGCCTCATGGGGCACGGCCTCGACCTGCGCCATCGCGGGCAATTCGCGGCGGGTGAGAAAGCGCCCTTCCGGGGTCACCATCATCCAGCGCCGGTCCCCCTCGATCCCGCGCGCGGTGATGGTCGCGCGGGCCAGTGCCTGCCCGCCCATCGATTTGACCGGATAGCGAAACAGCCCCGAAACCTTCATGCCCTCTCCCCCCTGTTTTCAGCTTATTCCGCGCGTGTCCAGATCCACGCGCCGCTGCCCGCCATGACCGCCACGGGCAAGAGAACCCAGGGCCAACCCGCCGTCAGGCCGGTGACCACCACGCTGACGGCCATGGCCGTGAGCGCGGCCTTCTTGGCCCGGCGCGGAATGGCCCGGCGCTCGCGCCATTCGCGCAGCGGCGGCCCCCAGCGCGGATGATCGAGCAGGCGCTGCTCCCACGCCGGATTGCCTCGCGCGAAACAGAACAGCGCCAGCAGCAGGAACGGCACCGTGGGCAGCAGCGGCAGGAACGCGCCGACCACGCCGATCCCGACGAAAAACAGCCCCCCGCCGGTCCACAAGTGCCGGCGCATCGCGCCTTACCCTGCCGCAGCCAGCCGGGCCGCATGTTCGCGCACGAGCGCGATCATGTTGGGCAGCCCCTGCGTGCGGTTCGACGAAAGCTGGTTCTTGAGGTTGAAGGGTTCGAGCAGCGCGGCAATGTCGGCCCTGGCCACCACGTCGGCGGGCTGGTCCTGCACGGCGGCCAGCACGAGGGCGATGATGCCCTTGGTGATCGCGGCATTGCTGTCGGCCAGGAAGTGCAGCTGCCTGCCCCCTCCTGTGGCAGCGCCCTCGGTCGGATAGACCCAGACCGCCGCCGAACAACCGCGCACGAGCGTGGCATCGGTCTTGAGCGCGTCGGGCATGGGCTCCAACTCGCGGCCCAGCTCGATCAGCAGGCGATAGCGTTCGTCGCCATCGCAGAATTCATATTCGTCGAGAATGTCCTGAAGCGTGCGCATGCATCGGCCTTAGAGCGGGCAGGCCCCATCCTCAAGCCCGAACGGCCCTTTGCAGTTCGACTTAGAGCCCGACCCAACAGCCGACGCCGTGGTGGCACAAAAGACCCGCCAAACCGACCCGAAGGACTTTTGGGTCGGGCTCTTACAAATCAACCCCGGCGGCAATCGCCTCCAGCCGCCGCAACCGTTCGCGCAGGGCGGCCAGCTCGATCCGCGAACCGGCATCGAGCCCGCCCCGCTCGACCTCCCAGCGCCGGAAGGCCAGCCAGCCATGCCAGGCGCGCAAGGCAGCAAAGGTCACGATGCCAAGGCCCGCCAGAGCCGCCAGAGACACCGCCATCATTTCGAGGATCATGATTACGTCCCTCCTCCGCAGCCGGCCTCCGGTCAGTCCCGAAGCGCCTCGATCTCGCGGGCAAGGCTGCTGCTCGAATCGCGGCGGTCGGTCAGGATGCGTTCGAGCACCTCGACCCGCTCGCGCAAGCCCGCCACTTCGCGCGCCAGCGCCGCATTGGCGACCCTATCCGCCCCCGCCTGATCCTCGTTCGGGGCGGCATGGCGGCGGTGGCGCAGGCTGGCCCAGGCCAGGATCGCGACAATGGCGACAAGAGTGGCTCCAAAGCTCACGGGATCGTTTCCTTTCAACGAGAAAGCGCAAGGAATGAAGACGTTCAGATCAAGTGCGGATCGGCCTGCGCCACATTGGCCAGCTCTCCACCGGCCAGCCCCCGATTTTTGACAGGATCACCGCCGATCGCAAGGCCTTCGAGGATGCGCACGCGCTGTTCGAGGCGGGCGTTCTGGGCCGCATTCTGGGCGGCCTGCTCGGCGGCGACACGGGCCAGAACCTGCAATTCCTGCTCGCGCAGGGCCATCCGGCCCGAGGCCGAACGCATCCCCACGAAGACCCCGACAAGGCCGGTCGTCAGCATCGGCACGCCCAGCACCAGCATGGCCCCCAGAACGCTCATTGCACCGTGCCCGCTTTCACCGCGTCCGCTGCACCGGAACGCTCGACACGCGAGACATCGCGCAGCGCGTCGATCTGCAAGGCCACGTCATAGCCGCGATCGGTCACGATGCGTTCGAGCACCCGTACCCGGTCTTCGAGTTCCTGGTTGTGGGCGGCATATTGCGCGGCCTTCTCGGCGGTCGCGGCGGCGTGAATTTCGGCCATCTTGCGGTTATGCCGTGCCCAGATCGCAAAGCCTCCCAGCAGGAAGGGCGCGAGCGGCACCAGCAGGGCCAGCGTTCCATGGTCCATGACAATCATCCCCTTTGATGCGCACGTGGTATTGGCGTGCTTTAGCGCAGGCTTTCGATTTCCTGGGCCAGACGCGGATTGCTCGACACGTAGAAGTGTTCGACTTCGGCCAGGCGGCGGTCGATGTCGCGCAAGGACGCGCGCACTTCGCGGGCCGAACGGGCGGGCGACTGGCGCACCCCCTGCCAGAACTTCTGCTCCTGACGGTCGGCATAGAGCGCGGCGGGCTTGGCTTCGGCCAGAAAACCGAGCGCGAGATAGACGATCGGCAGGAAGCCGAGGCCGCACAGCGTCCCCACCACCACGGCCAGACGCACCCACAGCACGTCCACCCCGGTATAGTCGGCAATCCCGGCGCACACGCCCATGAACTTGCCGTTGGCCTTGTCGCGATAGAAACGCGTTCTCGTGCTGGTCACTTCGTGGTCCCCCGGTTTTGCGCCATCAGGCGGTCAAGTTCGGACAAGTCGGCTTCATGGGCGCTGCGCTCTGCCCCCAGGCGCGCAGGGCGGAATTGCGGATTTTCGGCAGCCACCAGGCGCTCGACGGTGTCCATGCGCTCTTCAAGGCGGCGTGCCAGCGTGTAGAGTTCCTCCAGCAGCCGCTCGTCGCCGCTGGTCAGCGTGGCGGCGGTCTTCCACTTGGTGATGTAGTGGAGGATGACCCACGGCAGGCCGATGAACAGCGCGCAGACGACCAGAAACGGTGTGAGATCCATGATGGTCAGCCCTCCCCGTGCTGGTTGTTCTGGCCCAGACCGTTTTGGCCCAGCGCACGCTTCATCGCGGCCAGTTCCTCGTCGATCTTGTCCTGTCCGGCCAGTGCCGCGATCTCGTCGGCGAGGCTCGCCGGGCCGGTTTCGGCAATGCTGAGCGCATCGGCGCGGCCTTCGGCATAGTCGACCCGGCGTTCGAGCTGGTCGAAGCGGGCGAGCGCCTCGTCCACGCGCTCGTTGGTCATCAGGCTGCGCAGGCGCACGCGGTTTTCCGCGCTTTCGAGACGGGCGGCAATCGCGGTCTGGCGGCTGCGCGCCTCGCGCAGGCGGGTCTGGAGCTTGTCGATGTCCTGTTCATAGGCGCGCATCGAATCGTCGAGCACGGCGATCTCGGACCGAAGCTGGTCAGCCATGTCCACCGCCTTCTTGCGCTCGACGAGGGCCGCGCGGGCGAGGTCCTCGCGGTCTTTCGACAGGGCGAGCTGGGCCTTGTCCGACCAGTCGGCCGCAAGGCGGTCGAGCTTGACGACGTGGCGCTGCATTTCCTTCTGGTCGGCGATGGTGCGGGCCGCCGAGGCGCGCACCTCGACCAGGGTTTCCTCCATTTCGAGGATGATCATGCGGATCATCTTCGAGGGATCGTCCGCCTTGTCCAACAGGTCGTTGAAGTTGGCGGCAATGATGTCGCGCGTCCGCGAGAAAATGCCCATCAGGTTACCTCCATGTGAAAATTGCCGCGAAGAATCAGCCAGGCGTTCCGGTGCAGCACCAGCATAAGTCCTGCCCGCCCGCGCTGTCTCCAGCGCTGTGGCAAAGCGTGAACCTTCCACCGGCTTGAGGGTACGGGGATCGAAAGCCTGGCTCATGCCACCCCGCCCGTGATCGCCGCAACCGACGCGGTAATCCCCCCGGCATGCCCGGCAAGCGGGCCAGAAACCGCCGCATGGGGCGCGAAATCAGTCAGGTCGGGAAAGTCGGGCATGTGCCGCGAGACGACCACCACGTTCATCGCCACCATCGCGGCGATGCTGACAAGGGCGGCGCGTCCAAGGCGGGTGGTGAAGAACGGGGCGGTGGTCATCGAGGCTCTCCAAAAGGGTTGCCAAGGGAATAGCAACAGGCGTGCCAAACTTGAAAAAGCCCTGAAATCCTCGCTTCTTTCCGAAAACCGCCCTCTGCAACATAGCGTATCTTGCCCAGTCTTGGGAAAATATGCCAAACCTTGGGTCATGGAACGCGATGTTCAATTCATCGGCCAGTCCGGCGCCTTTCTCGACGCGGTCGAGCGCGCCAGCCGCGCCGCCCCCATGCGCCGCCCGGTGCTGGTCATCGGCGAGCGCGGAACCGGCAAGGAACTGATCGCCGAGCGTCTCCACCGCCTGTCGGCTCGCTGGCAGGAACCGCTCGTCACGATGAACTGCGCGGCCCTGCCCGAAACCCTGATCGAGGCCGAGCTTTTCGGGCACGAGGCCGGGGCCTTTACCGGCGCCACCCGCGCCCGCGCGGGCCGCTTCGAGGAAGCCGACAAGGGCACGCTGTTCCTCGACGAACTCGGCACGCTCTCGACGGGCGCGCAGGAACGCCTGCTGCGCGCGGTCGAATATGGCGAAGTCACCCGCATCGGCGCCAGCCGCCCGATCCGGGTCGACGTGCGCATCGTGGCGGCCACCAACGAAGACCTGCCGCGCATGGCCGCGCAAGGCCGCTTCCGCGCCGACCTGCTCGACCGCCTGAGCTTCGAGGTGATCACCCTGCCCCCGTTGCGCGTGCGCGAGGGCGACGTGGCCGTGCTGGCCGACCATTTCGGCCGCCGCATGGCCGCCGAGCTGCAATGGGACATCTGGCCCGGCTTTGCCCCCCACTGCGCCGACCAGCTCGAAACATATCCCTGGCCGGGCAACGTGCGCGAATTGCGCAACGTGGTCGAACGCGCGGTCTACCGCTGGGACGATCCCGACAGCCCGATCGCCCACATCCAGTTCAACCCGTTCGACAGCCCGTGGAAACCGGCTGGCACGCCCCAGCCCGCCCCCGCCATACCGTCCGAAGCCCCTGAACTTCCCACCAACTTCGACACGATCGAAGACTTGCGCGCCGCGGTCGACGCCCACGAACGCGCAATCCTCGAACACCACCTCGGTCGCCACCGCTACAACCAGCGCCAGACCGCCAAGGCCCTGGGCCTGACATACGACCAGCTCCGCCACTGCCTGAAAAAACACGGCCTCCTCGAACGCACCCAAGGCTAACCGCCATAGTTCCTCCCCGCTTGCGGGGAGGGGGACCGCCGGAACGGCGGTGGAGGGGAGATAGCGCAGCATTGAAAGGCAATCCCCTCCACCACGCCGCTTCGCGACGCGGTCCCCCTCCCCGCAAGCGGGGAGGAACCGGAATAAAATATCTACGCCAGCGCATCGCCCGATGCGAAAAACCGGTTCCCACTTTTTCGCGCGATGCTCTAACGCACCCCGGCCATGGCCCTTACCCGCCTCACCTTGCGCCAGTTCCGCAACCACGATGCCACCCGGCTCGATGGCCTTGCGCGTTTCAACGTGCTGGTGGGCGAGAACGGCGCGGGCAAGACCAACGTGCTCGAAGCGATTTCGCTGCTCGCGCCCGGACGCGGCCTGCGCCGCGCGCAACCGGCGGACATGGCCGCGCGCGGGGGCGATGGCAGCTTTGCCGTGGCCGCCGAACTCGAAGATGGCGCCCTCGTGCTGGCCACCCATACCGAGCCGCGCGCGCCGGGCCGCCGCCTCGTGCGGATCAACGGCGCGCAAGGGCCAGCCACGCGGCTGGCCGAGTGGCTCTCGCTCACCTGGCTGACCCCGGCGATGGACCGGATCTTTGCCGAAAGCGCAGGGGGCCGCCGCCGCTTTCTCGACCGTCTGGTGCTCGCCCGCCTGCCCGGCCATGCCCGGCAAAGCGCCCGCTATGAAACCGCCCTGCGCGAGCGCAACCGCCTGCTGGCCGAACCGTTCGAGCCCGACCCGGCCTGGCTCGACGCGCTCGAAATCCAGCTCGCGCAGAACGGCGCGGCGATTGCCCATGCCCGCGCCGAACTGGTCGCCGACCTTTCGCGCGTGCTCGATGCCCTGCCCGAGGCGCCCTTTGCCCGCCCGGCCCTCGCCTATCTGGCCGAACATCCCGCCGACGAAGAAGCGCTGGCCCGCGCCTTGCGTGAAGGCCGCCGCCGCGACCGCGCCGCCGGGCGCACGCTCACCGGCCCCCATCGCGACGATCTCTCGGTGCGTCTGGCCGCCAAGGACGCGCCTGCCGCCGCCTGCTCGACGGGCGAACAGAAGGCCATGCTGATCGCCATCGTGCTGGCGCATGCGGAACTGGCCCACCTCCAGACCGGCGAACCCAGGCGCCCGCGCCTCCTCCTGCTCGACGAAATCGCCGCCCACCTCGACCCGCTGCGCCGCGCCGCGCTCTATGAACGGCTGGCCGCCTCGGGCGCGCAAGTGTGGATGACCGGCACCGAAATGGCCCCCTTTGCCGAGATTGCAGGCGAGGCCGCGCTGTGGGACGTGCGCGACGGGATCGCCAGCCGTATCTGAGGTTTAGCGCGCGGTCTTGAGAGCCTGCGCCAAAGCCCTGGCCACTTGCGGCTCGGTCGCGGCGACCAGAACATCGACCCCTTGCGCATTGGGGTGCATGTGATCGGGCAATTGCAGCGCGGGCTTGTCGAAGATCGGCTGAAGGAAGAACGGCACCAGCGGCACGTCGTATTTCTTCGCCAGCGACGGCCAGATCGGGTTGAACGCGGCGACATACTCAGCCCCGAGGTTGGGTGCGGCCAACATGCCCGTCAGCATCGCGGGAATGCCGCGCTTCTTCAGTTCGGCCAGGATCGCATCGAGGTTTGCGCGCGTCTGCGCCGGGGGCAGGCCGCGCAACATGTCGTTGCCGCCCAGCCCGACCATCACCAGCGCCGGCTTGACCGGCTGGTTGTCGAGCGTGAAGGCCAGACGCCCAAGCGCCGCGGCGGTCGTATCGCCCGAGACCCCGGCATTGACCACCCGCACCTTGATGCCGCCCGCGCGCATCGCCGCTTCGAGCCGGGGCGGATAGCCCTGCCCCTGATCGAGCTGATACCCGGCATAGAGGCTGTCCCCAAAGGCAAGGATCACCGGCGCATCATCGACCACCGAAGACGAGGCCTGCGGCGCATCGCTGCGCCGTTCAAGCGGCTCGGGCGTCTTCTGGCCGGAACAGCCGCCAACCAACAGGGCCAAGGAAACAAGAGGCAGAAAGGCACGCGCGCGCATGGATGCTCCGGGGAAAACCGTCGTCGGGCCTCTCATGTCGTTGATGGAATGGTCTGTTGCAAGGGGCTGGCTGCCTGTGCCACCCCTGCACCGTGACCCAACAGCCCCCGCTCATCGCCGCCCGCGCCCTCACCCTGTCGCTGGGCCAGGACAGTGCCCGCGTCGACATTCTCAAGGGGATCGACCTGACCGTCATGCCCGGCGAGACCGTCGCCCTGCTCGGCCCCTCCGGCTCGGGCAAGTCGTCGTTGCTGGCCGTGCTTTCCGGGCTGGAGCGCGCAACCGGGGGCGCCCTGATGGTCGCCGGACAGGATTTTGCCACGCTCGACGAAGATGGCCTCGCCACCGCGCGGCGCGGGCGGATCGGCATTGTCCTGCAAGCCTTTCACCTGCTGCCCACGATGACCGCGCGCGAGAATGTCGCCACGCCGATGGAACTGGCGGGCATGGCCGATGCCCTTCCCCGTGCCGAGGCGGAACTGGCCGCCGTGGGCCTTGCCCACCGGCTCGATCACTATCCGGGCCAGCTTTCGGGCGGGGAGCAGCAGCGCGTGGCGATTGCCCGCGCGCTCGCCCCGCGCCCGGCGCTGCTGTTTGCCGACGAACCGACCGGCAACCTCGACGCGGCCACCGGCGCCGTCATCGCCGACCTGCTGTTTGCCCGCGCCCGCGAGGCCGGGGCCAGCCTGCTGATGGTCACCCACGACGAAGCGCTCGCCACGCGCTGCGCGCGCATCCTGCGGCTGGCCGACGGGCGCATCGTGTCCGACACCCTGCAATCGCTTGCAACAGGCGATCCGCAATCGCTTGCAACAGGCCAGCCGCGATGAGCGGCGCGCGGTTGGGATGGGCGGGGGCATGGCGGCTCGCCCGGCGCGGGCTCGACTGGAAGTTTCGCGGCCTGCGCCTGCTGGTGGTCTGCCTCGTGCTCGGCACGGCGGCGCTGGCGGCCATCGGCACGTTGACGCAATCGATTGGCAGCGAGCTGGCCCAGCGCGGGCAGGCCATGCTGGGCGGCGACGTGGAAATCGAGATCGCCGGACGCGAGGCCTTCGCCCCCGAACGCGCTGCCTTCGCACAGGCCGGAACCCTCTCCACCGGCGCCCGCATGCGGGCCATGGCAACGCTCGCCGGCAGGGATGAAACGGCGGTTCCCATCGCGCTCAAGGCCGTCGATGCCGCTTGGCCGCTCTATGGCACGTTCACGCTTGCCACCGGCCAGAGCGCCCACGCGCCTTCGCCGCAAGGCGCATGGATCGCCCCCGATCTTGCCAGCCGCCTCGACGCCCATGTCGGGCAAAGCCTGCACGTGGGCGGCGCCACATTCCGCATCGCGGGCGTGATCGGCGACGAGCCCGACCGGCTGGGCGAAGGCTTTGCCCTTGGCCCCACCGTGATCATCAGCCGCGAAGGGCTCGACCGCACGGGGCTGGTCCAGCCCGGCGCGATGGTGCGCTGGAAATATCGCCTGCGCCTGCCCCCCGGCAGCGCCATGGCGCAGACGCCGCAACGTCTGGCCGACAGCCTGACCCACCGTTTCCCCGCCGCCGGGTTCGAAATCCGCACCCGCGACACGGCCTCGCCCGGTCTCGACCGCTTCGTTTCGCGCATGGGCCAGTTTCTGGGCCTCGTGGCGCTGGCCGCGCTGCTGATCGCGGGGATCGGCATCGGCAATGGGGTATCCTCTTACCTTGAAGCGCGGCGCGGGGCGATTGCCACGTTCAAGATTCTGGGCGCGACGGGCGCCGATGTCGCGCGCGTGTTCCTGCTGCAACTGGGCGTGGCGGCGGGGATCGCGATTGTCCTCGGCCTCGTGCTGGGGGTGGCGACGACGCCGCTGATCGGGCTGGCGCTCAAGGGGCTTCTGCCCGTCCGGCAAGGGCTGGTGCTGGCCCCCGGCGCGCTGGCGCTGGCCGGTGTGCAGGGCCTGCTGATCGCGCTGACCTTTGCCGCGCCGCCGCTGCTGCGCGCCCGCGCGGTTCCGGCCATGGCCCTGATGCGCGGGGCGCTGGTTTCCTCGGGTGAAAACGGGAGCCGCACCGCACAAGCTCTTGCGCTGGCCGCCGGGCTGGGCCTGATCGCCGCGCTGGCGATCCTGACCGCCGGGCAGCCCCTGCTCGCCGCCGGGTTCCTGGCCGCCTCGGGCGGGGTCATGGGGGTTCTGGCACTGCTGGGCTGGGCGATCACCCGCCTTGCCGCGCGCCTGCCCCGCCCGCACGCGCCCATCGCGCGCATGGCGCTGGCCAACCTTCACCGCCCCGGCGCGCAGACCGGCGCGCTGGTTACCGCGCTGGGCTTTGGCCTTGCCGCCTTCGTCCTGCTCGCGGGCGTGGAGACCAGCCTCGACGCCAATATCGCCGCGCGGGTGCCTGCCCGTGCGCCCGACTATTTCGTGCTCGACGTGCCCGCCGCCGACCTGTCCACGTTCGAGAAGATCGTCCACGATGCCGCGCCCGCTGCGCGGCTGCGCACGGTGCCTGCCCTGCGCGGCGCGATCGTCGCCTTCGGCCCAGAACACGCGATGACCCGCGTGGCCGATCTGGCCCGCATTCCCGACGATGCCTGGGCCTTGCGCGGCGACCGGGGCCTGACCTTTGCCGAGACCCTGCCCGAAAGCAACGTGCTGACCGCCGGGCACTGGTGGCCTGCCCGGTACAGCGGCGAACCGCTGGTTTCGGTCGACGAGAAACTGGCGCAGGCCATCGGCCTCAGGCTGGGCGACCGGCTCACCGTCTCGCTCCTCGGGGTCGAACGCAGCGCGCGGGTGGCCTCGTTCCGGCGGATCGACTGGGACACCTATGGCTTCAACTATGTCCTCGTGTTCAGCCCCAATGCGCTGGCCGATGCGCCCTATAACCTCGCCGCGACCATCGAACTGCCCCCGCAGGAGAAAACCCCGAAGACCGCCCGTGCGATCCTGTCAGGCCTCGTCCATGCCCTGCCCTCAAGCTCGGTGATCGAAGTCGGCCCGGTGCTGGCGCAGGCGCGCGACATTCTGGGCCAGATGGCCGTGGCGATCTTTGCGGCGGCCAGCGTGGCGATTCTGGCGGGGATGGCGGTTCTGGCCGGGGCCATCGCCGCCGCGCGCGAACGCCGCCATTATGATGCGGTCGTCCTGCGCGTGCTGGGCGCCGGATCGCGGCAATTGCTGGGGCTGGTTCTGGCCGAACAGCTGATTCTGGCGGGCCTGCTGGCGATTGTCTCGCTTGGCCTTGGTACGCTGGGGGCCTGGGCGGTGGTGACGCAAGTGTTCGATTTTGCCTGGATGCCGAACTGGGGCACGATGCTTGCCGTGCTGGCCGGGGCCACCGCGCTGGTGCTGGCCATGGCCGTGGGCGGATCGCTCAGCGTCCTGCGCACCCGCCCCGCGCAAGCCTTGCGCGAACTCTAGAAGGCGGGCGGGTGCGGGGCCTTGCCGCCCCGCCCCCGAAAAGTCAGCCTTCAGAGGAAGACATCGACATCATTGGGGTTTTTCGGGTCCAGCCCAAAGCGGTTGGGGCCGCGCGTGCCGTCGAGGCAAGTGAAAATGAACAACGCGAACCAACCGAGGATCGGTAGGAAGACCAGCAGGAGCCACCAGCCCGAGCGGTCCACGTCGTGCAGGCGCCGGACCAACACCGCGAGCGAGGGGATCAGGTTGAACAGCGCGAACAGGCCCGAGACGATGTCCCCCACGACATTGAGTTGGGTATTGACCCCGACATACCACCCCATCGACGTATAAGCCGTGCGCCCGAAGACCACCGTGATCGCCGCGTTCACCAGAATGCCGAACAGGGTGAACATCCAGTATTCCATGCGCCGCGACCGCCCCGAAAATTCGAAATAACGGCGATAGGGCAACAGCATCCATTGCATCGGCACACTCCATGGCAATCACCGGCCACAAGGAGCCAGAAAAATGGGCTCAGGGCCAGAAAAATGCGTTCAGAACAAAAGAAAAAGGGGGCCCAGCAAGGAGCCCCCCTCAAGTCTTGCGCTTCGCGTCCGGGTTAGAAGCGACAGCACACCGATGCACCCTAGGTGCGCGGCTGGTTGGTGCAACCCGAGACCTGACGGAAACGGACCACCGATTCGAATGTTTTCAGGCTTCAAGCCTGCTCGCGCGCTTGCGCCGGGCCTTGCCTGCGAACGCTTCTCTCTCCGCGATGAAAGAGCCGCCCCGCGATCAACAGCCTGTGATGAACAGCAGGCCTGCGATGAAGTGCGAACCGCTTCGCCGTTCAGCCTGGCTGCATGCATTTCCCATTCTGGCCAAGGGCCCCGGTTGGCAGGCCCGCTATCCTGAACGCCCTTATCCTGATCTGCTCATGCCCCCTCCCCGGTCATGCAGCAGCCTTGAATGACTTCGTAACGTGGTTGTCGCCAGCGCTCAAATCGCAATTGGTCCAATTGACGCCCAAACCTCTCGTGACGAAGACCTTTTGATCGCACTGTGGCACCTGCGCCACAAAAACCCATGGCCCCGGACAGGGCGCGGACGCGCCTTTTCGCCGGGCGTGAAACGGCGCACCCTTGTGGCAAGAGCCAATGTCGAGTAAGCGCGCGGCCAAGTGCGGCCCGGACCGGGAATGCCCGGACAGGAAAATGCGGACTGCAAAGACCGGTTTTTCCGCCACCGTGGCTGCCGCCAAGATCCATCGCCGGGGCATCCCGGCTTGCGAAGAAAGCCCTTCATGTCCTTGCCCTTGCGCAATATTGCGATCATCGCCCACGTTGACCACGGCAAAACCACCCTGGTCGACCAGCTGTTCCGCCAATCCGGCACCTTCCGCGACAACCAGCGCGTGGAAGAGCGCGCGATGGACTCCAACGACCTGGAAAAGGAACGCGGGATCACCATTCTGGCCAAGTGCACCTCGGTCGAATGGACGAACCCCGCTTCGGGCGAAACCACCCGAATCAACATCGTCGACACCCCCGGCCACGCCGACTTCGGCGCCGAGGTGGAACGCATCCTGAGCATGGTCGACGGCGTGATCCTGCTGGTCGACAGCTCGGAAGGCGCGATGCCGCAGACCAAGTTCGTCACCGGCAAGGCGCTCGCGCTCGGCCTCAAGCCGATCGTGGTCGTCAACAAGATCGACCGTCCCGACGGCCGCGCGCAGGAAGTGCTCGACGAAGTGTTCGACCTCTTCGTGAGCCTCGATGCCAACGACGAACAGCTCGAATTCCCCGTGCTCTACGCTTCGGGCCGCAACGGCTATGCCGGAACGGATGAGGACGTGCGCGAAGGCACCCTCCAGCCGCTGTTCGAAAAGATCGTCTCGCACGTTCCGGCGCCCTCGCTCGACACCGAAGGGCCGTTCAGCTTCCTCGCCACGCTGCTCGACCGCGACAACTTCATGGGCCGCGTGCTGACCGGCCGCGTCCAGTCGGGCACGATCAAGATCAACCAGCCGATCCACGCCATCGACCGCGACGGCAAGGTGCTGGAAGTGGGCCGCGCCTCGAAGATCCTCTCGTTCCGCGGCCTTGAGCGCGTGCCGGTCGAGGAAGCCCGCGCGGGCGACATCATCGCGCTGGCCGGCCTTGAAAAGGCGACCGTGGCCAACACCGTGGCCGATCCTTCGGTCACCGTTCCGATCGAAGCCCAGCCGATCGATCCGCCGACCCTTGCCATGCGCTTTTCCGTCAACGACAGCCCGTTTGCGGGCCGTGAAGGCGACAAGGTGACCAGCCGCATGATCCGCGACCGCCTGATGCGCGAAGCGGAAACCAACGTGGCCATCCGCGTCACCGAAAGCGCCGACAAGGACAGCTTCGAGGTTGCCGGTCGCGGCGAACTCCAGCTGGGCGTGCTCATCGAAACGATGCGCCGCGAAGGCTTCGAGCTGGGCATCAGCCGTCCGCGCGTGCTGTTCGGCACCGACGAGAACGGTGCCCGCACCGAGCCTTATGAAACCGTCATGATCGACGTCGACGACGAATTCTCGGGCACGGTCGTGGAAAAGATGCAGCGCCGCAAGGCCGAGCTGACCGACATGCGCCCCTCGGGCGCGGGCAAGACCCGCATCACCTTCTCGGCGCCCTCGCGCGGCCTGATCGGCTATCACGGCGAATTCCTGTCCGACACGCGCGGCACGGGCATCATGAACCGCCTGTTCGAGAAGTATGGCCCCCACAAGGGTCCGATCGAAGGCCGCCCCAACGGCGTGCTGATCTCGAACGCGACCGGCGAGGCGGTGGCCTATGCCCTCAACAGCCTTGAAGATCGCGGCGTGCTGTTCGTGCGCCCGCAGGACAAGGTCTATGAAGGCATGATCATCGGCGAAAACGCCAAGCCCGACGACCTCGAAGTCAACCCGATGAAGTCCAAGCAGCTCACGAACTTCCGTTCGACGGGCAAGGACGACGCGATCCGCCTGACCCCGCCGCGCGTGATGACGCTCGAACAGGCCATCGCCTACATCGACGACGACGAAATGGTCGAAGTGACCCCGCAGACCGTGCGTCTGCGCAAGGCGATCCTCGATCCCAACGAACGCAAGAAGGCGAGCCGCAAGAAGGAAAGCGCCTGATCCCGCCCGCCATCGGGCGGAGCTGAGTGTCTGATCCGAAACTTTCGTTTCGGATCGCTCGGCACCGGCCCTCTCCCCCACCCGACCTCCCATAGGGTACTATCGTAGGGAGGTCGGGTGGGGGAGAGGGCCGGTGCCGAGCCGAAATTCGCCTCTTCGGCGAATTTCGAATCAAACTATGCCGCGATGACATGAAAGGGGCGCTTCCTGCCGGGAAGCGCCCCTTTTTTCGTGTCCTGTCATTCCCTGAACGAAGGTTTCATCGCCGGTTCAGAGCCTGTTGCATAAAGTTGCCGCAATGAAACCCGACGGGGGCACATCGCTCACGGGACAAAGCCGCCGGGTTGGAGACGAACCATGAACCTGTTTAACAAGATCGTTCTGGGGGGCGTCATGGGAGCGACCGCGCTGGCCGCAGCAGCCCCTGCGCAGGCCCATGGCTATTATGGCCGGGGTGGCAATGGCGCTGCGCTGGCTGTCGGCGCTGGCATTCTGGGCATTGCTGTTGGCGCGGCTCTGGCCGACCGCCCGCACGGGTATTACGTCGAAGAGCGGTATGCTC
>Ga0075011_10000117_pt1 | contig 39961 bp, 32 predicted proteins | sample TARM_MetaG_T_14_FD_72354 | JGI IMG/M metagenome (GOLD analysis project Ga0075011, IMG submission 72354) | Freshwater microbial communities from Pennsylvania, USA, analyzing microbe dynamics in response to fracking - TARM_MetaG_T_14 | ecosystem: Environmental > Aquatic > Freshwater > River...
GAAGCAATGGTAATATCACCCAGCACGTCGTTGTTTTGAGCCGCTTTATGTGCGACAACCCAACCAACGCCGCCCGCACCAATCTGTAGAATTGACATTATTTTCCGTTACCTTTATTTCGCTAGCTCAGACGCTAGAGTTTCAATTTTAGCCAGTAGAGATTCGAAGTCCGAAATCTTCAAGCATGGATTCAAGATTGTGAATTTCAAGGCAGTTTTGCCATCCACAATGGTCTCACCAAGTACAGCGATACCACGTACCAGCGCTTCCATTCGAACAGCTTTATTCAGCGCATCGAAATCAGTCGTCTGGCTGTCTACAGCGCGGAATAACACGGTAGACAAAGATGGTTCAGCCAAAAGCTCAAACGCTTTATGCTGACGAACCAAATCAGCCACTTGCAGAGTTTGCTCTAATAAGTGGTCATACATCGCGCCTAATTGTGCCGGCCCCACATTTTGCATGGTCATAAACACTTTGAGCGCATCAAATCGTTTTGTTGTCGCGATAGATTTATCAACCAGATTTGGCAGAGTATCGTGCTCGCGATTTAAATAATCTGCATGATGAAGCAGGAACTTAAAGTTGCTCTTGTCTTTTAACAGCAGAGCACCACAGCTGATGGTTTGGAAGAACAGTTTATGGAAGTCGACACTCACTGAATGTGCTCGCTCAATACCATTCAAACGATCTTTGTAACTACTCAGAATTAATGCGCCACCGTATGCACTGTCTACGTGCATCCACAGGTCGTATTTTTCTGAAATATCAGCAATCGTCGTCAAATCATCAATAGCACCGTGGTCAGTCGTACCAGCTGTACCAACGACCGCAAATGGAATTAAACCTTCCTGTTTAGCGGCTTCTACAACAGATTCCAGCTTAGTGACGTCCATCGTGCCGTTTGGTAGCGCGTCAACCGTCAGAACGGCTTTCTCGCCAAGACCCATCCACGATGCCGACTTCTGCACCGTGAAGTGTGATTTTGCAGAGCAAATAATACGTAGCTTGTCAGCGTAGTCAGGCAAACCTAGCTTCTGAATGGAGTGCCCACTCAGTTTGTGAGCAATCCAATCACGAGCCAGCATTAAGCCCATTTGGTTGCTTTGTGTACCGCCACTGGTAAAGATACCGTCAGCGTTTTCACCCAGTTCGTACTTGCCACACAACCAATCAACGACTTTCTGCTCAACATAGGTGGCTGCAGACGCCTGATCCCATGAATCCATAGACTGGTTGAGCGTCGCAATGATCGCTTCCGCTACCACTGAAGGCATTAGCGGAGGAGTATGCAAATGGGCAATACAGTCAGGGTGCTGCACAATAATAGAGTTCTTAGCAACCAACTCAGCCGTGTCAGAAATAACATCGCTTAAAGAAGCATTCTTGTTATCCAAATCAACCGCATAAACAGCTTGTTCCAACGCTTTTGGATCCATGCCAGAATATGGCGCATTAACTTCTTCAAACACGGCTTTCATTGCAGCCGTTGTGTGATTCATCATTTTTGCGAACTCAGAGCTGCCCATATCACCAGTGTGGATGAAATGTTTTTTCCACTCTTGATTTGCCGGCTCCGGATCTTTGGAACCACCGCCAGCCACCAGAATCGCTTCTTCCAGCGTACGAAGTGCAAAATCGATTTGCTCAAACGAAATAATCAATGGTGGCAGGAAGCGGATCACTGAACCTTCACGGCCGCCCTTCTCAACCATCAAACCACGTTCAAGAGCAGCACGTTGAATATCCAGTGTTAATTGTGGCGCCGCTTTAGGCTCACCAAACTTGTTCAATTCACCACTTGGCGCTGTAATTTCTAGACCCAGCATGAGGCCTTTACCACGTACTTCTGCAATGCAATTTACGCGGCTTTGAATTTTTTCCAGCCCCATACGCAGATATTGACCTGCAATATTGGCATGTTCTACGAGGTTATCGCGATTAATGATCTCAATCGCTTTAGCGCCAGATATCATCGCTAATTGATTGCCACGGAATGTACCGGTGTGCTCACCAGGCTTCCATGTATCAAACTTTTTGTTGATCGCCAGCAACGCCATTGGCAAACCACCGCCAATCGCTTTAGAAAGACATAATATATCAGGTACAATTCCCGCTTCTTCAAACGCAAAGTTGTAACCTGTTTTACCAACACCACACTGAATCTCATCAAGAATCAACAGGATTTCGTGTTCATCACAGATGCGGCGCAATTCACGCAACCAGAAAGCCGGAGCAGGCATCACGCCACCTTCCCCCTGCACTGGTTCAACGATGATAGCAGCAGGCTTCATGATGCCGGATTCGTCATCATTCAAAAGACGTTCAATGTAACGAATACTGGCTTTAGCGCCTTCATCACCACCGAGGCCAAACGGGCAACGGATGTTGTAAGGGAATGGCATAAAGTGTACGTCTGACATCAAGCCTGTACGGCGCGCTTTGGTATTCAGGTTACCCATCATACCCATGGTACCGTTTGTCATTCCATGGTAAGCACCGCGGAACGCAAACATGGTATTACGACCAGTCGTTTGTTTAGCGAGCTTGATTGCAGCTTCTACAGCATCGGCACCAGACGGACCGGTAAATTGCAGAACACAGTTATCACCAAGTTCAGATGGCAAAAAATCCTTTACTGCTTTAATAAAGTCAGTTTTAGACTTGGTTGCGATATCAAGTGTTTGATACGGCAAACCGGTATCTAACTGCTCTTTTAACGCCTGATTGATTTCAGGATGGTTGTAACCTAACGCCAGTGTTCCGGCTCCTGCCAAACAATCTAGGAACATTTGTCCACGAGTATCTTCTACCAAACAACCATAAGCTTGTTTGATAGCAATAGGCAAACGGCGTGGATATGAACGAACTTCAGATTCATGTTCTGCCTGCTCGAGGAGTACAGTATCTGGAGTAAGATCGTAAACACCGTCTACGACTGGGATCTGGTTTGAAATTGCGGTTGCGATAGTGTTATCGACTTCAAAGGCTGTACTCATCTTGGTCCCCTTGAATATTTAAAGTTCTGTTCATTTCTCTTCAAAAGCGAAATGACAAATAGCAAACGTTCCGTATACAAAAAACAGATACGGAATACCGGGCCATCTTTTATCGATGGCAATTAACTAAAACAGAGGATCAAGGTTCTGTAATGCTACTGACTTGGTAGACAGGGCATTTTGGAAGTACAAAGCTGATTACTGGTTGTAGTTTAAATGAATTCAATGTTGGGTTTCCCATTAACATGCTGTTCCCACAGCAACAGTATCCCGTCTATCAGCAAAAGGACTTGCTGATACCTACCCTACGTAATGTCACAATCAGCCTGAATGGTCATTACGCGTATCCCCCAGAAAACTCAGTCCGAGATTGAGGCGGAAATTAACATAATTCTGATAAGTTTAGCAATAAAAAATTCGTCAGGAATATCGATCTTTCCTACAAAATAAATATGTAACATTGAATAATTGACTAATATATAAACGATAAAAAAACGAAAGCCCTCGCATGGCAAGGGCTTAAAGAAATAAATTCTGTTTTATGAAGTTTCAACAGTGTTTGCTTTTAAAACATCTGTCAAAAATTGTGTGGAATTGAAGTCCGTGCCGCTGCCATAGTCATCCAAACTCACTTCTTCTATTACGATAACCTGAGATTCATCCTCACCATGACTAACAGTTAAAGTAACGTCGTCATCAACAACGTCTACCTCGATGCTAGCGACCAGTTGTTCAAGATCATTCGCCTCATCACCGTCATCCTCTAAAATGTCAGTCAGATCAATTTTATCTTTACCAATTTCAAAGTTTTTAATCGTGTCACTAGAATTATCCAAGGCATCATCAAGCCAAGTGAAAATATTAGCTCGATCATCACCAACAAACGTCTCATCGACACCGTCATCCCCCCCTGAGGTGGCGTAGACAATATTGCTTCCGTTTTCAACATCTAACGTAACCTCATAGGAGATAACATTATCATCTCCATCAACAGGCATCGCTCCTTCTGAATCTGCAACCGTATATTCAAAGGTAGGATCATTGATAACCGCTTCTTCACCTGACAAGTGGGTAACAACATAGTTAGAGCCAGATCCACCAGCACCAGTATGATCTGATGGGTAAAACTCAATTTGTACAATAGGATTATCATCTGAAACAGAATATACCCCTGTAGAGCTTTGACTGAGTGAGCCATTTCCATAGTGGTACTGCTCAGAAGTGGTACCATCAAGGTATGTATAAATCACAGTGGCCGTATGGTTATCATTCAAGCCATCAATACCGAAATCTACTGAGTAAAGAGGGTTATCACTTAAATCAAAAATTAGTGTTTCCCCGTTTCCGATACCGTTGCCACCGTCAACCCCAAAACCGATACCTTGGTTATTATTTTCATTGCCGGGATTAGTCTCCAAAGTGACTTCACCTTTGTTGTCATTACCTTGAGTACTGGTCGCTGATACTTTAACAATCGCACCACTACTCAAACGTAAGGAATAAGTCCCAGAACCGGCTTCTACTACATTATCAATATTAATTATAAAGTCTTTAGGCTCACCCGCTTTGTAATAAATAGAGTCAGGATCGTATGCTGTAGCATTAGCGGCACCGTATAAATTATAATCTTCTATTTTGGTATAGTTCGCGCCATCTTTAACATACAGATTCCCGTGATCAGGCAACGCTGTTAAATAAATAGACAATGTTTGATCGGTATAGAAGTCTTGGTTGGCATCATATCCGGAAGCACTATTATCTAGCGGATTCAGAGTAAAGAAATCGACGTCCTCATCTGAAATGTGGTCTCCCTCTGTATTTACACCAGTATCAAATACCACTTGGATATAATCACTTTCACTACCAACACTTACAGTGAAATCTTCACCTTCTGGAGCCTCGTTCACATTGCGTTCATATAAATTAACCATTGCATACGATGTTCCACCGCTACCATCTGTAACTGAAACTTTTATTTCATGGTCATTGACGCCATCTTCGTAGTTTGCATAAAGCAGAGCCGCTTGTTCCGTTAAACTAATTACACCCTGTGAATTAATTTGATACATGTAGAATGGCTCATCTCCTACGCCAGTGACCAACACGTTGTCTTCGTCTGCTATTGCATATGTTAATGTGCTATCATCAACGTCCGATGCGGCAACCTTACCAATAGGATCACCCGCTCCCATATTCTCGTCATAGTAAAAACTGTAGCTGGCTAATACTGGCTCACCTTCATTTTCACCAGCTTCAACAAATGAATTTCCTGGGTTGTAATTATTTCCACCCTCTTCTGTATATGGTGGCGTATCTTCAAATACAGGTAAGTCGTTTGTACCGTTAATTTTCACATCAACTTTGTGGACAGCCCCATCAACCGATTCAACCTCAAAAGACAGGGTTAGTGAATCACCTATGTTCATGCTGTTAAACGCATCACTAGCCTCAAACTTCCAACCATTTTCTGTAAAAGTTAAGGTGCCAAAATCGGATGGCTCATCAAGATTATCAGGCAAACTGAACTCACCAATTTGCGTGACACTGCTAGGGGTATAGGTATCCGAATTAAACTCAGGTACGTCTCCGTCTTCGGGTATTTGAACTTCTATACTTACCGTTACTGGTGAATCCGTTTCATCAACTTCTTCAAATACATACGAACCGCTAATTTGGTTCGATTCTTCAAGATAGACAGTGGCTAACGCGCTTCCACCGTTAATATCAGTGACTGTCACTTCTATGGTATGTGAGTTGTCCGGGACGCCCTCTGCACCGGCGGTATCTTCGTAATCATTAGTAAATGCTTGCGCTCCTTCATCAGTTAGATAAATATTACCGTTGCTATCTATACCATACGCATCATACTCAACATCATCGACGATCACCGTAACGTTGTTTGTTATCTCATAGGTTAACGTTGAATCATCACTATCTACATCGGTCGCAGCAACCTGCCCCACGACCGCTCCAGAGGGTGAATTCTCCTGATATTCAAAATAATAGCTATAGCTCGCAGCTTCACTCTCATCGGTATCATCTACAAAATAATTCTCGTCATCTGGATCCTGAGACGTATAATCACTGTCAATAAAGGTCGGTAAGCTATTAGGAGCTTCATTAACATCAAACGGAATTGAAATTGGTGTCGGTGGCTCATCCACAACCAAATCTTCATTCAAACTCTGGGTTTGGCTCAAGCTTTCTCGGGTAAACCCTTCGGTACTAAATGCGGTAGCAGCAATAACGCTTGCCAGAGTCATAACCACGGTGCCACTGTCGACTAAACTCGATCCGGCATCTCCACCAGCGGCGGTTGCCTGATCTTCATTTAACGTCGGGTCGGCCCCTTCTTCTAACTGAGCAATAATCTGTGCAATTTCATCGTCAAAGTTGAGATTCAGTGCACCCCGTTCACTACCGGGAACTTCTTCTGCGGTGACTTGCGGGTTAGCACCATCGCCTACTGTAACAACAACTTCACCGGGAGCAGGCGCAGTACCAGCCGCGAGTTCACGAATTTGACCTTGTCTATCAATAACCAAAGTTGCATTGGCCAGCATAAATTGGCTGAGAGTACGTGCGTCCATAATGTGCTTCCTTGAGCAATTCGTTGAGCCCTGTGATCAAACAATCACGCGCCACTGCTTACGCAGATCTTCATGCTTTTACATTAGTTGCATAAATGTTAACCATCAACCAATTTACCCTGCTTATGAAGCCTAAAATAACTAAGGTATCAATATATAAGGAAAATAATCATTGGTACTTTTTTGAACTAATCCCTCATTTTTCCTATTTATAAACTAAGCTTGCATAAACTAATAAATGACTTACAACAACTCATTACTGAAATCACGAATCATCTCAACGGTCTAGTACGAAAGAATTCGCATAATAAGGAGCTTCATCGTGAAACGGAAACTTTCATTGTTAGCTGGCTGCTTGCTTATGTCATCTGCCCCTGTTTCCGCTCAGACACTTGAGCAAGCAGTGGCAATTGCGTTGGCAACTAATCCCGAAATAAAAAGTAGTTACAACCAATATGTAAGCACAGTAAAAGACAGCGACGCCTCAGGCGGAAGATACTTACCTACCATTGATTTAGACGCTGGAATTGGCTACGAAGGTATTCGTCCCGCATCGACTACCGGTAGGGAAGATACAGATCTCACCAGAAAAGAAGCAAGTATCATCCTCAACCAATTGCTCTGGGATGGTAACGCTACGTTAAATGATATGGATAGAACAGCCGCCGAGGCGGAATCAACAAGACTGCAACTTTTAGATGATGCTTCTAACTTGGCCCTTCAGGTCACAGATGTTTATCTTGAAGCAGTTAAAGCAACGGAAGTACTGGCGCTATCCGAAAGCAACTTGGCTGTCCACATTGATATCTATCGTGATATCAAAAGGCGTGTTGATTCAGGCATAGGATCCACCGCTGATTTAACTCAAGTCGAAGCACGTATAGCAAAAGCACAGGGCAATTTACTTGCGGCACAAAATAACCTTTTTGATACCCATACCCAGTTTCGCCGTTTAGTTGGTCAGGAGCCATTAGGGCTAATATACCCTAGAGCCGATGAGTCGAAGATTCCACTGTCGCTTTCAGACGCTATCGTTGATGCATTTGATAAGCATCCGGTAATCAAAATCGCCAATGCCGATGTAGACGCAGCCCGGTATCAATATAAACAGTCCAAAGCACCTTACTATCCGACTTTCTCTATCGAGGCTCGTCAAACCTGGCGTGATGATGCGGGGGGCTACGAAGGCGATGCAGATGAAACCGTCGCGATGCTCCGTATGACTTACAACTTATACAACGGTGGCAGCGATAGTGACGAGAGTGAAAGTGCGGCCTATCAGCTAAATAAAGCCAAAGATTTACGTGATAGCGCTTACCGCCAAATTGAAGAAAGCCTGCGCCTTTCCTGGAGTGCTCTTGACTTAACGCTACAGCAAAAAAGTTTTTTGGCCGACCATGTTGATTCATCAGCCGAAACCGTTATCGCTTATGAAAAACAATATGGTATTGGTCAGCGTACCTTACTCGACCTGTTGAATACAGAGAATGAGTTGTTTGAAGCGCGTAAAGAATACTTAGATGCACATTATGCAGAGCAGTATGCTAAGTATCGGGTAATGAATGCAACCGGTGTCCTTATTGATGCTCTACTGGTTGATGTTCCGGAAGAATGGACTCAGGAAGTGGAGTATTAATTATGAAGAATCACACTCTATTAATAGCGATACTCTCAGCGCTGCTTATTTCCCCTAGCTCGATTGCCGAGGAAGAATATGAGTATATAGATACTCCAGAAGCCAATCAGATTGCCGACCTGCAGGATGACGATCAGGATGGTGTGGTTAACGGGCGTGATATTTGTCCGGGCACTCCGGAAGGTTCACAAGTAGACAATGATGGTTGTGGTGAGGTACGTCGTGACCAGGATAAGCGCCAGCTTCGTATTTTGTTTGCCCACGATTCGTACGAAATAAATCCTGTATTTTCAAGTCAGATTCAAACCATGTCTGAGTTTTTGAAAACGTATCAATCGGCTTCAATCGAAATTCAGGGCTACACCAGTAAAGTGGGCAGCAATGAATACAACCTGGAGCTGTCAAAAAAGAGAGCAGAAGCTGTTGAACAAAAGTTACTATCTTATGATATCGACCCGGACCGGGTACGCATTGTCGGCTACGGTGAATCACGCTTAGAAGATGATGGTGATGATCCTGCAGCACACGCCGTAAACCGTAAAGTCACTGCGACGGTTGTCGGTTTACAGGAAAATGTCGTTGAAGAATGGACCATATTCTCGACATTAGAGAAAAGATAACTTCAAGCACAAGCCCCTTTCTTTACCGATTGGGGCTTTTTTCTGTCTCCAATCGGTATAACTTGCTGCACGGTCAGCGCTGATAGTAAACATAAAAAACCTCAGACTTGTAGACTGAGGTTTTTACATTATGACGGTTTATTGAGCGTATTTATCGTTGCGCCTTTTTAGGCAATGCAATACTTAACAATGCATAACCTGTTACAGCGGCCATAGTCGAGCCCATCAGAATACCTAAACGTGCATATCTATCAAACTCAACATTTTCCATACCAAATGCTAGAGAAGATATAAAGATAGACATAGTAAAACCAATACCACACAGCACTGAAACCGCGAAAATATGCTTCATACCAATACCTTCAGGCAGTTTGGCAACACCGAGTTTGACGGCAGCCCAACTAAAACTGAAAATACCTAAAGGCTTACCAATAAACAGACCTAACGCGATACCCAGAGGTAACGTCGCGGTTAAACCGCTTAGAGAAACACCTTCGAGAGAGATACCCGCGTTGGCAAAAGCAAACAGCGGCAAAATACCATAGGCGACATATGAATGCAGACTATGCTCAAGGTGTTTCAGTGGAGAGTGCGCATTACCGTTACCTTTTAACGGAATAGCAAAACCAATAACCACGCCTGCCAGCGTCGCATGCACACCGGATTTAAGCACGGCAACCCACAGAATAAAGCCAACGATCAGGTATGCGCTGATTTTAGTGACGTGTTTAGCATTCATCACAAACAGAACCGCGGTCATTAAGAAACCAACACCTAATGCTAATGTCGATAAGTCACCGCTATAAAACAATGCAATGATAACTACCACACCTAAGTCATCAATAATAGCCAGCGCTAACAGGAACACTTTTAAGCTCACAGGAACGCGGTTACCTAACAGAGCCATGATACCCAAAGCAAAAGCAATATCCGTTGCCGCAGGAATAGCCCAGCCCTGAATTGCCATTGGATCTTGTGAGTTGAACAAAATATAAACTAGCGCAGGAGCCAGCATACCACCAACGGCTGCAATCGCCGGGAAGATCGCGGTTTCACGTGATTTTAAAGCACCTTCAAGAAGCTCACGCTTCACCTCAAGACCAATCAACAAAAAGAAAATAGCCATTAAGCCATCGTTGATCCAGTGAGAAACAGACATACCCATAATGTATGTATGCAATACCGCCTGATAGATTTCGTTAAGCGGAGAGTTAGCAATTACCATAGCGATAGCCGCTGCAATTACTAAGATTATGCCACCAGCAGACTCCATTTTAAAAAAGTCGCGAATGATATCATTCATTATATCGTCCTTATGATTTCGTTATGTCGATAAATGATTACGAACAGATGGACAGCAGTTTAGTTGGTGTTTTAACTATTGAAAAATCGCTTGTAATGATTTGAAACTTCGATTTTTCCGAACCAACCAATGAAATTGGATGTATATTCCGTAATTATCGCTATTTTTTAAGTATAGAAAAGAATTCGTTGTAGAAACAATAACATTAGACGAAAACTCTGTGCTACGCATTAAAAAAAGGAGCGAGTCGCTCCTTCTAATAAAATCAGTAACCTACTGACTGTACATATCCCTGAGTAGCATGGCTACCGGTAGTCGTCACTGAACCTTGCCAGTATGGTATTGAGAAAGGCAACCACAAGTTTTCATTATCGGCAGACGTTTTGATATCTATGCCATATTTCTCAATGACAATATGCCACTGCATTGGTATAACTTTGCCGTTTTCAAATTCAACATTATTCAGAGGGGTCACGGTAATATCTTCATTGTTAAGAGGAGTAACCTGACCATCCTGTGTAGAGAGTGTACCAAACAGATAAGGTAACTCTGACTCATGGCGCATACGTTTTACCGATAATGTCGTTCGATCGTCCAAGTTAATCACAAACCAATCCCAGCCTTGCTGCTGATTCGCCATCAAGCCACTTCCCCACTCTTTACTCATCCAGGCCCTACCTTCAACACTCAAAGGTCGTGCTCCCTCAGATAACTGGAGTTGGCCATACACAGATAAATACGGGGCCTGCATATTATAGGTGGCGACTGGAAGATGCGGATGCTTCTGCTGTACGCCTCCGCTACCGGGCTGAATAACCCGACCATGGTTATCACTGTATAAAGACAACGCAAACTTATCCGATTTAACATCAAGATGACCAGGGAAAACAGCCCTACCCAAAGAGCGCCATGTCCAATTGTCTATCCACAAACGGAAAGGATGACTATTAAAGCCCGCCTGACCAATACCACCACGGGCAACTCGTTGTTCTTTCCAAACCTGCTGGTCTGTAGAGATGGCAATATGGGAGGAATAAATCTGTGAGTTTGTCCAGCCCAGAGAGTCTCTGTTATCAGCATTGGCCAGTCGAAAATAGCTCCAGTGTATAAAGTATCTTTTACCGGTATTGTCTTGCACAGTAGCAAAGTAATTCCACCACTCATGCTGAAAGTCGGAATGAAATGCATAATCCCCGGGCAGTTTTACCGGGTGTTGCTCAATAACCGAAGAAGAATTTAGCGTCGGATCCGCTTGTAGAATCTTACGCACCTGACTTTCAACCACGCTATCCGCCCGGGGCTGATAAAAAGTATGCACAGCGATACTGATGACTGAAGCCAACGCAGCCAAAATTATGACCAATAAGGTGCATTTAAGCTTTACTTTCCCTAGCATTACAACGCATCCCTTAACGATTTCATCGGAGATTTACGCACCAAACGAACAACCGGAACCGCGCCAGCAATAATCAAAGTCAGTATTGAGAAAAGTGCTGTTTCAAAATACGCCCAGGGCATTAACTTCAGCTCAATGGTCCAGCCAAAGGACTGTCTTATCACGATTTCGACCACCAGCTTAGCCAGTGCCAGGCCTAAAGGCATAGCGATTAACATAGAAATAAGGCCAAACACAAACAATTGTAGTGCACCAAGGATAACCAGCTCTTTGTCTGAAACGCCTAAACAACGGAGCAAAGCTGTATGACGCTGACGCGAAGTTTCACCAGCCAGTGTCGCAAAGAAGATACCGCAAACCGCAATAAACAGAGTAATGTGGCCTAACGTATCTGAGATAACAAACGTTCTGTCGAATACACGCATTGCCTGCTGCTGAATATTGCTGTTATCAACAATACGTTCAGAATCTAAGTGGAACACCGAATTCAACCGGCTGGTAACTGCACCACTGTCAGCCTCACGATAAAGAACGGCAGCCAGAGCAACGTCTCCGCTTCCGGCAAAAGCCTGCTGCCAGTTATCATGTGACATCAGAATCTGATTATAAGGGTTTCCGTAATCATAATAGACACCAACCACCTGCCAGTTCAGCCCTAGCGGATCTGATAAATCAATACTGTCACCCGGACGTAAGTTCAGTTTCAGAGACATGGATTCACTGATCATAATTCCTTTAGAGTTATGCAGATAATACCAATAGTTGGGAACCGCTAGTTTCACCGTCAAAGAGTTTTCTTCAGCCGTGGAATTCCCTGTACTGACCACCTGCAAGGTTCCCTGATCGGATGGGATCTGATTTTCCCAGCGCCACCAAACATCTTTTACTTCCGGTTGGTTCTGCAACCAATCATGAATCACTGATGCAGAACTGTTGGTTGGAAAAAGATACATATCCGCGGCTAACCTTTGCTCCAACCAGTGCTCAGTTGTATCGCGGAAGCTACCTACCATGGTGACAACACCAATATTTGCCGCCATCGCAATCATAAACGCCATGGTCGCAACACCACGATAACTCATACTGGCTGCGGCATCAGCAAAGAACCAGCGAGCTTTCACCCATCGCAACGTATAAGAAAAACTGTTGAACAACTTCCAGATAATAAAAGGGGTGAGAAGAGAAACGCTCAACAACATCAATGCTATGATCGTAAACCCGGATGACTGCGTTTTAGGCGCCTGATAAATGGCTACAGCAGCAACAATCATGATTCCGGCGACAAACGTCTGAGCGGTAAACTCATCCCCCGAAAAACGTAGCATCGAAAGCCTGGTCGTCAGGCGAATCGGCTGAGATTTCAGTAAACGAACCAGCGGCCAGGCACAGGAAACAAAAGCCCCAAAAATAGCCATACCCAGGCTATAGAGACTCCATTGCCAGCTCCAACCTATCGACAAGCCTACATTCGCGTTGTAAAGATCTGCCAAGCTTAGAGAAACCGAAGGTATCATCTGGTTTGCCAGCAGCAATCCTAAACCATTGCCACAAATCCAGCTTACAGCAACTAAGCCCAATAACTCCAAAAGTAATGCCTGTGCTAACTGCCAACCACTAACACCTGTTTGACGCAATAAGCCTACCAGCTTTTGCCGCTGAATAAGTGACAGTGACATCGCCTGATAAAAAATGAATAATCCGACTAAAAATGACAACATTCCCATTGCTGTCAGATTCATATGGAAAGCTCTGGTTAAAGATTCCAATTCGGAACGTGCACTTTTCGTCAGCGTCATGCCTTTTGGTAGCGATTCAATTAACCGCTCCAGCTTCTCCTCTGGCATATCACCACAAGCGATGGCTGAAAAACCTGAACTTTTGCGTAGCTGACGAATTAAAGACATATCCGCGATAAGACGGGTACCAGTAATAAGATTGCTTTGATCGATATGCACAGGCCCTAATGTCGCCCCATCATGCAAAGCGATCATTTGACCTTCCTTCCAACCTTGCAGCGAAGCGAGTTGTTCACTAACAAAAACCGGATACGGTGCTTTCATCAGTTCAATCGCTTTATTCTCGCTTAAACTGATATTCCCGATAACGGGAATGAGTGCAATCGGGTCGATGCCAAGCAAGGAAATATCGGTACCTTTTTGCGTAGTGAACCGATAGCTATCAAAAGGGGCACACTGGTGGAAACCATCCCGACGGAGCTGAATATAAAAACCCTGAGGGATCTTATTTCCTACATGTCTGGGACGAATCCGGTAGGGAAGTGGGTTAGAAAATAGCTTCTCACCATTTTCATAACTGGAACGAGCATGCTGGTTAATTGCTGTCACACCAACAAGCAGAGAAACACCGAGTGTAAGACCAAACCAAACCAGTATGATCTGCAGAGGATAACGCCGATAGTGACCGAGTAGTGCTTTAACTACGGGCCATAACATGAAGGTGCCCTCCCTGAAGGCGAATACGGCCATCCATATGCTGAGCGACTTTCTCACTATGCGTCACAAGGAACAATGTGCACTTAAGCTGCCGTGCCAGCGTCGTCAATAACCGCATCACAGCTTCTGCGTTACGTTCATCCAGGCTACCTGTTGGCTCATCCGCTAACAGAATTTTAGGCTCCATATATAATGCACGAGCAATTGCCGCTCTCTGCTGCTGACCACCAGAAGCCTCTTCCGGATAACGGCCTAACAGCGGCATCAAATCAAGCGCTGAAATTATCTGACGCCATAGCTCCCGATCTTCAGGCAAGCCTTTAAGCTGACGACAAAAACGAATATTGTCAGCGATATTTAATGTCGGTAATAAATTGAATTGCTGGAAGATGTGACCAATGTTGTTACGACGATAGGCTGTGCGCTGGTTTTCTGTCGTGTTGTGCATCGAGAAGTCAGGAAAGCAAATTTCACCTGAATCGACGACATCTAGCCCGGCAATGAGATTAAGCAGTGTACTCTTTCCTGAGCCACTTTCTCCCATCAGAGCTAATTGATCTCCCTGATGAATGGTCAACTCAGCGCCCTGTAATACAGGATGAAACTCTCCACCGTCTACATATCCTTTGCTCAGGTTTACCAGTTGTAGCATTCAATCTCCATCATCAGCTCAGGACTGCTGCCCTTTTTTGACGTCAACATTTATTAAAGGTGTCAATAACCTTTAAGAGTGGAATGGGAATTTACACTAATTAACGAGCAGTAGAAAGTAGTTTGCAGAGTTCTTCTGCCGTTTTGTATTAAAATGCATCAACTTGGTTGATAAAATTCAACTTCCGATTAAATTTCTCATCCATTTTTTGCTTCTTACCCGGAAAAAGCACCCTATCCACTTCACCACTTCTTCACTCAGAAAAAGCAGGTATATCCATTCAGGGTCAGCGTTAAAATACATTGCCGCAACCGCCGCGATCGGGATACCAATAAGCCACTGAGCGACAAGATCCTGGCCAAGACAATACCTGACATCTCCACCAGCACGCAGCACTCCTACAATAGCGACCATTGGTATCGAGCGCAATATGATACCTAAACTCAAAATCAGTATAAACTTCTCAACTAATGCCCGGGTTTCCCCTGTTAGCGCGCTGAAAGAGTTGAGAATTGGGATTTGTGCCAGATAAAGTAGCCCCGACATAAAAACTGCAGTGATAAAGTTGGCACTAATCACTCCTAACGCTTGATAATAAACCGCTTCATATTGTTTTGCGCCCAACTGGTTACCAATCAGAACTGCTGCCGCGTTGGATAAACCAATCAGCAGGCTCAAAGAAATCGATTCAACCGGTGTCATCACAGACAAAGCCGCTAAGCCCTGAACGCCCGTCTGTCCCATGATGGCATGATACACAAATAAACCGCCAGACCAGGCGAGAAAATTAAACGTTGTAGGTAGTGATAGTTTGAGGAAGCGGATGACGTTACTCAATTCGAGAACGTTTCGTAAATCGGTTAAGCCAAAAGCGAGCAGATGTTTTTTGCTATAGATATATCCGTACAGACACCCGACTTCTATCGCTCCGCTTAATAACGTTGCTAAAGCCGCGCCCTGAATGCCGAGCGCCGGAAAGCCTAACTTACCGAATATCAGTATCCAGTTCAGAATTACATTGGAAATAATGCCAATACCGCTGAAAAACGTGCTAATTCCCGGCTTATGAATGGCCCTTAATCCCACCGACATACTGTTTACACAGGCGATAGCACACATACTGAACGACGTGATAACTAAATACTGACTACCCAGCTTATTAACGGTCTCAGAGTCAGTAGTGGTTGCCATGATTTCGCTGGGAAAGACAACAAACAACACTACCGTAAACAAAGCGAAGATCATTGACATCAACCAGGTCAATGCCGTACTCCCTCTCACCCCTTCTCTGTCACCAGCACCCCAGAATTGAGCTGACAACAATGCGCCACCGGCAGACATACCAACCAGCATGATTGTCGATACAAAAGTCGCTCTTGCAGCGACTCCGACAGCGGCAATTTCTTCCTCACCCAGTTGGCCAAGCATCAATACATCGACCAGCCCTCGGCTTGATAACATCAGCATTTGAAGACTTATTGGTATCGCTATAGAAACCAGACGACGGAAAAAGTCACCTCTGGTGTGAAGCAAAACATTAGCAAGCAGAGACAAACTGCACCTCGGAAGACAAGAGATTGATGGCATGAGTATAATTTGCCAATATTATACTCATAAGTGCATAAGCTCACCAACATTAACTAGAGGCAATTGACCTTCTGAGGCTAAACATGAAAAAAGTACTGGTTCTCGGTGCATCCGGCTATGTGGGTTCGCAACTGTTGCCGCTTCTACTAGCAGAAGGCTATGAAGTCACAGCCGCCGCTCGTAATATTGATTATTTACAATCAAGATCGAAGTCTCATCCTAGGTTGAATATCACTTATTTGGACCTCGCTGACGAAAAAGAGACCATAGCGACTGTTGCTGATCATGATCTTGTCTTTTTTCTGGTACACGGAATGGCTCAGGGACATGATTTTCTCGAATACGAGCTCAAACTGGCGGAAAATTTTAAAAAGGCACTGAATCTCAGTACCATTAAACACGTTATTTATCTCAGTGCTTTGCAGCCGCAAACCGGCAATTCAGAGCATTTGAAAGCACGTCAGATGACAGGTGAAATACTCAGAAATAGCTCGGTTCCGATTACAGAAATTCGCGCAGGCGTCATTATTGGCCCAGGCTCGGCAGCATTCGAAATCATGCGTGATTTCGTTTACAACTTACCGATTCTCATCACTCCCAAGTGGGTTGATTCCAAAGCGAACCCAATCGCACTTGAAAACCTCAACCACTATTTACTTGCTCTAGCGAAGGAGACTCCTGACGAAAGCCGAATCTTTGAAGCCGGCGGACCAGATACCCTCTCCTACCGTAAACAGTTTCAGGTTATTTGTAACGCCGCCGATAAACCCTTCCACCTATGGTCTACCTCTTTATTAACACCAGGTATGGCTTCTTACTGGTTAGGAATAATCACCTCAGTTCCCAGCAATATAGGCCGCGCGCTATTGGCTGGGTTAGAACACGATTATATCGCCCGTTCTGACGAGTTGCAGACGCGATACCCTCAAACACTGATCAGCTACCAGCAGTCTGTACAACAGACGATTGAGCGTGAAGGAAAATTCGTTCGTAGTAAAGTATGGGGATTTGAGCCCACCGCACTCAAACGCTGGCAACCCGGATTCGGCTACTACCCTAAAAAGGCAGGCGCAACCATTGAAACTGACTTAACTGAAACTCAGTTATGGCAAGTAATATCCACCATTGGCAGCCGAAAAGAAGGTTACTTTTTTGCCAATATTCTTTGGCGGATAAGGGAATGGCTTGATCTGTTTTTTGGCGGTGGTGTACCGGTACGCCGCAGACCACCAGGCCCAGAGTTACAGGTTGGCGATTATATTGATTCATGGAAAGTTATCCGCTGCGAGCAAAATCGTTTTTTGTCACTGTTCTTCGGTATGAAAGGTCCTGGACTAGGAAGATTAGAGTTTACAGTTAAAGATCTCGGAGAAAAAAGAGAGTTGAACGTAACCGCATGGTGGCACCCGAAAGGCTTCTCTGGACTGTTATACTGGTTTACTATGATGCCTGCGCATCTGTTTATTTTTAATGGTATGGTTAAAGCCATTGTGCGTAAAGCTAATAGCAAGCGTAAAACAAATAGTAAAAAGCCCTGATTTCCATCAGGGCCGTACAGCATAAAACTACAGAACACACCTCACTCAGCCTTAAATGACAAAGGGATCTCCGCCAGTTGCTTACCCTGATTACCAGGATAAATCAGATATTCTCCGTGATACTTAACGTTTGATTTATAATCCGTTTGCTTATGCACCATAAAGCCCGCGTCACTCGCCATCTCTATAAATTGCGCATGATTGCCTCGAACAAACCAACTCATTGGTTTGACCATCAATTCCCCTTCAAAACAGGATTCACATTGCTGTGAACAGAGTGCTAATGAGTTTTGACCATCGGTAAAAATTTGCACTTTACCGGCACCGACTAATAGCTCAGAAGTAGAAACTTCCCAGTCCGCCTGTTCCATCTGATCCAAAAACAGCTCTATTCTGTTATCCGTAATAACATTACCTGTCTGATCCGCGAAGAACCGCTTATAAAAAGCTGAAATACGTTTAAAGGTAAACAGTAATTCTGACTGATTACCTTTCGAACGACCGGCCTTTTGCCAACGAGTTAAATCGGCAGCAACACAGGAAGCAAAACGCTGACTTTTAATCGCTTTTGTTACCCAGTGAACTAAAAAATGGTTGTTAGCAACAGGCGCGTTCACCAGTTTGCCAGATTGATGCTCTGCAAAGAGTTCATCTAAAGCAGCATTAACCACATTCTGAATTTCTAAATAATAATCTGACATTACGCTTTTCTTCCTAACACCCAATAAAACAGTGCCGAGAGGACCGCACACATCGCCATTGTTAACACCATTGGCCATGCAACACCGCTTGGCATCGTCGCGACGATCATCCCTACAATCGAGCCTGTACCAAATCTCAATGTTCCGGCCAGCGATGACGCCGTACCCGCCATGTGTGGATACCCACTCAGAAGTAACGCCATCGAGTTACTGCCAATGGTTGATATAGTCCCCACGAACATCACAACAAATGGAACCGTGCCCCATAACCCCCAATCCATTAACCAACTAAAGAACAAACCAAAACCAGCCAATAGTTGGATTGTCAGGCCAAAACGTAACATTGCATGTGAGCCAACTTTTTTAACACAGCGGCCATTCAGAGTAGTCATCGCAATCATAGCGACAATATTTAAACCAAACAGGTAACCAAACTCACTCGGGCTTACCCCATAAAGATCGATATAAACAAACGAGCCAGCGGTTAAAAAGGCAAACATACCGGAAAAAGAAAACGCACCAGAAAAAATCAGCCCCATAGCAAAGCCACTACGGCATAACTTAAAGTAGTTTCGCATGGTACTTTTAAAATGCAAAGGCTGGCGGTTTTCAACAGCAAGAGTCTCTGGAATCTTCCATAACACCATCAAAATAACAACAGCGGCAAAAATCGCCAGTACCCAGAAAATAGAGCGCCAGCCAAACCACACAGCCAGATGTCCGCCAATCATCGGTGCAGCCAGAGGTGCCAGTGTAATAACCAGAGTCACGAACGACATCGCACGTGCAAAGTCTTCTCGGTCAAACATATCACGCACGACCGCCTGAATAACCACAGCAGCGGCTGCGCCAGCAAAACCCTGAGCAGCCCGTACATACATTAACGCGTCAATGCCATTCGTTGTCGCGCTGACCATTGCTGCCACACCAAACAGAAATATACCGGCCAACATAATCGGACGGCGACCAAAACTATCAGCAAGGGGGCCATGCAGTAACTGACCAAGCGCAAAGCCTAATGTATAAGAAGTCAGCGTCACTTGTACTGCACCAGCGCTTACTCCCAGATCTTTAGCAATCGCAGGCATAGACGGTAAATACATATCGATTGCAAGAGGTGTTAAGGCACCAATCGCACCAAGGACAAGAAACAGTACAAAGCTTATTTTGGATTCTTCATTATTCAATGATGCTGAGTTTGTGGCCATAATTCTCCGCTCGATTTTATAATAGAAATGCGGCTAACAATGCCGCACTTAATAATAGTTTAAGTTTACGTAGATCAGACTAACGTTTAATGAAAGGCAACCAACATTTCCTACGAAATCGGTTATTTCCAGACGGATTCAATTTCTTCTTCAGTTAAATAGCGGTATTCACCGGGTTCCAGATCATCATCCAGCACAATATCCCCGACGGTTTCACGATGCAGACCAACGACTTTATTACCCAATGCAGCAAACATACGTTTCACCTGATGATATTTGCCTTCATGAATGGTCAGCAACACTTGGTTATCATCGATAACTTCCATCTGAGCGGGTAGCGTAGCTTCACGTTCATTACGCAGCTCTATACCCTCGGTAAGCTTTTGCGCATAATCGGCCTGAACAGGATCAGCCAACCAGACGCGGTAGGTTTTATTACACTTGTGCTTTGGTGACGTAATTCGATGAGACCACTGGCCATCATCAGTGATCAGAACTAAACCCGTGGTGTCAACATCCAAACGGCCAGCAAAGTGCAGACCGTTCATATTCATTTCATCCAGAAGCACAAAGGCTGTGTGATTGAATCCATCTTCATGTGAACAAACAAAGCCTTCTGGTTTATTCAACATAATATAGCGAGGACCAGCTTTAGCAATTTCACGCCCCTGCCATTCGACTTCAGACTGTTCTGCTACTTTAAAGGAACCACTTTTCTGCACAATACCATCAACAGTGACTTCACCTGTTTTCAGGATTTGAGTCGATTCTTTACGCGTTGTGCCCAACGCATCACACAAAAATTTATCTAACCGCATGAATACCTCATCTGCTACAAGTCAGGTATTATACGCATGTCATTCAAAATAGTTGAGCTATTTCACAGAATAATTCTTATTAGCAGATGTACACACTTCGCCCATACCAAGCAGACTCTGTCAAAGCAGTCATTCATTACTTTCGCAAGCACACTACGCCAGCGGTTATTGTGCTGCCTACCGGGGCAGGCAAAAGCCTGGTCATTGCTGAACTCGCCCGACTGGCAAAAGGTCGGGTATTAGTGCTGGCTCACGTGAAAGAATTGGTAGAACAAAATCATGCCAAATATGAAGGGTATGGCCTGACTGGTGCCATTTTTTCTGCGGGTTTAGGCCGTAAGGAAACCGACCAGCAGGTTGTATTCGCTTCTGTTCAATCAGTTGTACGTAATTTGGATGCATTTAAAAACCAGTTCTCACTTCTGGTGATTGATGAGTGTCACCGTGTTCCCGACGACAAAAACAGCAGCTACCAAAAAGTAATCACACACTTACTGGAGTTGAACCCCGGCATGAAAGTGCTAGGCCTGACCGCAACCCCCTACCGGCTCGGCATGGGATGGATTTATCAGTATCACACGCGAGGTCTAGTTCGTAGTGAAGAAAAACGCTTTTTCCGTGACTGTATATTCGAATTACCTATCCGTTACTTACTGGATGAAGGTTTTCTTACCCCGGCTCGTTTAATTGATGCCCCGGTACTCAGCTATGACTTTTCACAATTAAAACCGGCAAACACAGGTCGCTTTAAAGAATCAGAAATGGATCTAGTGATTGAGCAGTCTAAACGGGCAACGCCGCAAATTGTCGCCCAGATTATTGAGCAGGCAAAAGACAAGCAAGGGATCATGATTTTCGCAGCAACCGTTCGCCACGCTCAGGAAATTCTCGGGTTGCTGCCTGAGGGAGAAGCGTCTTTGGTCATAGGTGATACACCATCTCCCGAACGCGACACAATTATTCAGGCATTCAAACAACGTGAAATCAAATACCTGGTCAACGTCTCTGTACTGACAACCGGCTTTGACGCACCACACGTCGACCTAATAGCGATACTCAGACCAACCGAATCGGTCAGCCTGTATCAGCAAATTGTCGGCCGTGGTTTACGGTTATCGGAAGGCAAAACAGAATGTCTGGTTCTCGATTATGCAGGCAATACCTACGATCTGTATCAACCTGAAGTTGGCGATCCTAAACCCGATTCTGACAGCGAAATCATTACCATCCCCTGCCCGGCCTGTGGCTTCAATAATAACTTCTGGGGCAAACTGGATGAAAACGGCTTCCTGATTGAACACTATGGTAGAAAATGTCAGGGCTATTTTACCGACGAAGAAACTCTCGAGCGTGAACATTGCGGATACCGTTTCCGCGCGAAATATTGTGGAGAATGCGGAGCGGATAATGATATTGCTGCCCGTATCTGCCACGAATGCGATGCCACACTGGTTGACCCGGACAAAAAGCTTAAAGAAGCGCTTAATCTGAAAGATGCTCTGGTGTTTGAATGCCTCAATATGGAGCTGAGTGTATATAAAGATGACAAAGGTAAGCCACAACTTAAAGTCACCTATATTGCCGACAATAATGCTCAGGTACATGAGTTCTGGGCACTGAATACGCCCAAACAAAAAGCCACCTTCAAACAACGCTTTGTCAGACCACACCTGGCTGACAAACACCGCGATTTTGAGGAAGCTTCACCTACAAAAGTGGTCAATAGTCAACACCGGTTCCGTCCACCACAATTTGTTATCGCCCGAAAATCCGGACGATTCTGGAAAATGCGCGACAAAATTTTTGAAGACGAGTTAAATTAAAGCGTAATGATAACGTTAAGTGACATTTCTATTGCTACAACCCTGATTGAATGGTAGTATCCGCGCTCGTTTTGATGGATGAACCACATTGATCAGAACGCCAATGCAGTACAAGGTCGCATTGTACTGCGCATTTAATTTTTACTAAATTTGAGAGTAAATACTATGAAATTTGAAGCAGTAGTACGTACTGAACTAGGTAAAGGTGCGAGCCGCCGCCTACGTCTTGCTGGCAACTTCCCTGCTATCGTTTACGGTGGTGAAGCTGCGCCTGTATCAATCACTCTAAACCACGATGACGTGATCAACCAAATGGACAAGCCTGAGTTCTACGAAGGTATCGTTCTTGTGATTGATGGTGCTGAAGTTAAGGTTAAACCGCAAGACGTTCAACGTCACGCGTTCAAGCCAAAAGTTGAGCACATGGACTTCATCCGTATCTAATTCCCTACCAAGGAATTAGCTGGATAAAATCCAACCTTTTGCATATATAAGATAATTCAGCCTTACCAACTGATGAATCTAAAAAATTCGAAACCCCGATGCTACCAACATCGGGGTTTCACCGTTTTAGATACTCGAAAAATCCACTACTAACCTTTATATATCTTCATTACGCAACTCTCGCGACCCTTTTCACATATCCAATATATTTCGTCGCTAGAGAGTTCCCCTATCATCTTTTGCTTTTTGGATTTCGGTATACTGGCAAAACACAGTTTGTAATTCTGAACATTATCAGTGGTGTTATGGCGTGGCTAAATTAATTAAAGATATAGTGTTAATCAACCTGTTGGCAGCAGCGGTTGTGTTTGTTCTTTCCCGATATGTTGCGGCTTTTAAAGCCAATCATATCGAAGATTATCTGTTCTTTATTGTCATCGTACTCTGGGCGCTCGCCAGGCTTATGTGGACCGGCGGTATTTACAGCAAAACAACACGCTTAGATGATGCAAAGACCGATAAAACCTATTCTATGGTGAAAGGGCACGATTTTGACGGTGAACAGCAGACTCACTATCGACAGAATTATCAAACCGGGTTTATGTTATTTATTGCCGGGCTACCAGCTTTACTCGCTTGTATCGTAATCTACCTGATTTAAATAAAAACAGCCCCACCAAACATGGCAAGGCTGTTTATGAAAATTTCGATTACTCAAAAACCGGAGCGTCGTAATCTTCCGCTTCATCGGTGTAGGCGGTCACGATCGCATCTTCAACCAATCCGGATTCAGATTGCACTTGAGTTTCAAAAAACGCTTTTATTTGTTTTCTGTTACCATGTGCTGCCCAGGCTTGCGCATCTTGCCAAATCTCGTTAAACACGATTGGGTATTCATTTCTGACAGCACTCGGGTGGCCAATCTGGCGGGTTACCGTGTATTGAACACACCCTTCTTCGCGATAAGAATCTGGTTCTAACGCTTTCAGCACTTCAAACAATTCCGCTTCTTTACCGGCTTTAGGCTTAAACTGAGCAATTACATAAACACGACTTGTCATTGAGCTCTTCTCCTCAGGTTTGATTAAGCCAGCATAGTAACAGTGTTTAAACCGATGCGCCGCACTCACTATCAACTAAAATTGCGTAAATCAGCAACACTCTTGTTCTAGTTAGTACTATAAATCGAGCACTTGTTTATCTTCACACTCTTCAAAGTCGCTATAAAGGACATTTAACTGATTACCAACGAAATTGAGGTTATCTCTCCCCATATTATGTTGCTCTTGCATTTTGCTGCGAAAATAGCAGTGCCACTGCTCTTTGCCATACCCAGCCTGAATATGTTGATTAAGTATCCTCATCAAATAATTAGCATGTTCATTACACTCAATACTGCAAAAAAGAAATATATCGGTCAGCATTCCGATTAACATAAATGAACGCTTACCCAAAGTAAGAGTTTTGCATAGCAATGAGAAAACCAAAATTTAAGATATTGTTTTATAGATAAAAATCTTATTTTCCACTTTATAAATTGTCGTAATTACTCTAATTTTGTTGCCAAGCAGACATTCGTTCTTATAACGCGCTGTTACCCATATTAATAACTGCTTGTAATACCATTTTTCAGCAATTTCTAATTCATTTCATTCATCACTCTTTTTTCTATGCTATATAGTTATTTAGCACCATTATGAAAAAAGCTTTACAGCCTTTAGTAGCTGTAATACATATACAAAAAAATTATATATAAAAAGTCAGTTCCATTTTTATTTTGCTCACATGAGGTGATTTATGTTCGGGATTGTAACTAAGAGCATTAGATCCAAACTTTCAATTTCAATGGGGATCTCGGTCGTTTCTCTAATTATACTTTTTGCAGTTTATGGGAACCTGACCAATACACTTTTTAATGGCGTACACAGATTTGGCGCTCAATACCAACCTTCTGTTTCCGTAATTCTCAATGCAGATCGCGACCTGTATCAGGCCTATGTTGCTCAACTTAATTACTTATATAAGTCACAACAAAGCGAGCTTGAAAGCTACAATGAAAATGCTCAACAAGCGTATGATCGGATGATGGAATTCAAGCAGTTGATGAGCAATTCTCCGGACATCGTTGAAAAAGTATCGGAGTTTGATAGTCGGTTTAATCAATGGAAACAATCATCGAACCAGTTTATTCAATTAGTTGATAACGATGAAAAAGTTCAGGCAGCCGAACTGTTAAACACTCAAGTTTCAACAGATTTTGAGCGGTTACGTGAATTATACGATATAGCAGGTCAGGAAGTAGACTCAGTATCAAGCGCTGAAGTGGTAGCTTTTGAAGAGAAAACATCCAACATGCAACTTGCCATGCTTGTTTTCGTCATCATCGTGATTTTACTGACGTCGGCACTCAGTTACTTTGTTCCTAAAGTGTTAGTAGGTAGTGTCAATGACTTGGCTCGGCGTATTAAAGAGATCAGTGAAGGTGACGGTGACCTGACTCAGCGTATAAACTCTGTAAGAAAAGATGAACTTGGAACTTTAGCATCAGCCTTTGACGGTTTTGTTGCCAAACTACAAAATCTGATTACTGCAATCTCACAAAGTAGCGTTTCTTTAGACGGCAACGCAAAACAGCTGGCCAGCACCCACCATAACGCACAGAAGGTGAGTAATGATCAGACCAGAAGCATTGAGCAAATAGCCGCGGCGGTAAATGAATTCAGCGTTTCGATTCGGGAGGTGGCAGAGAGAACATTAAGCACATCAAACGAAACGGATAATACTGCACAGCTTACCGCGGAAGGAGTCACCGTTGTTGAAAACTCAGTAACAGAGATCAATCTATTGGCTGATTCAATCCGAAGCGCGAATCAGGTGATTGAACAACTGTCGAGTGAATCCGACAATATTGCAACGGTGCTTGAGGTAATCCGTAATATTGCCGATCAAACCAACTTACTTGCCTTAAACGCAGCGATTGAAGCCGCTCGTGCCGGAGAGCAAGGCCGTGGTTTTGCCGTCGTGGCAGATGAAGTTCGCTCACTGGCGAGTAAAACTCAGAAATCAACTGAAGAAATTCAAAACATGATCGATAAGCTGCAAAGCGGTGTGAAACAAGCGGTGCAATCAATCACCGATGGCTCAAACCGGGTTGAAAAAAACGTAGAACTGTCAGTGAACCTACAGCAGATGTTCGAATCAATTCAGTCTTCTGCCACCATTGTTAGTGATATGGCCACGCAAATCGCGACAGCGACTGAACAACAAAGCAGTGTTTCAGAAGAATTGAGTGAAAACCTCGAACAATTAAGTGAGCAGAACAGAACCAGTCAGGAACTGTCCAATGAAATAAATAGCGTTGCTCAACGAGTCGAAACAGCCGTTGAAAAGCTGTCTTCAGATGTTGGTCAATTCAAAGTGAGCTAAGCTTAGTCACGATCATCAAGGGGCTGATTGAGCCCCTTTGTTTTTCTGTATTCTAAACCTGTATATGTACCTCGTTTCATGCTTATAATGATTTTAACACTCCTTCCCGCGAGGTAAGATGATGAAATCATACGTAACTAAAACATGGCTACTTATACCACTTCTGCTGAGTTTTCCCCTTCATGCTGAAGATTTTCCTGATGAAAATACCGTCACTAAAAAAGCACCGGTTCTGGATGTAAAAGTCGATGCCGTCAATGTTGAATTGACCACTGTTGGCGAAGCTACGAAACAACTCGCCGAAGCAATGCAAGCACTATCAGGTTCACTCGATACTCTGGCTCAGAGTAATGTTGAACTCTCACCGGAGAACCAGCAACAACTCTCGAACATGATTGCTAGCGCGACGCAATTGACGGACTCAGTCAACAACATGGTTGAAACGATTCCCAAAACAGCCAGTGAGCTACCTCAGGTCAACGCATCACTGGAAGGCATTGCCACCAGTATGCAATCCATCAATAACGATATACTGGAAATACTTGCTCAATATCCGGAATTTGTCGCAAATACCGAAAAACTATTCGATGTATCGAAAGGCCACATACCGGACATATCAATCAATATTTTGGACAACGTATTCTGGAAGCTTATCGTTACGTTAATCGTTGTGTTATCAATCGTTTTGCTTCTCGCCGTCGGACTCCCGATCGCCTTTATATACGGGATCGTTGCCAAGCCTAAAAAAGCACTACTCGAAAAACTGGAAGCAAAAAAATAGCACTCACATCTTCTGCTTCGTCATCTCTGATTCACGATGACGAAGTGGCTTTTTAGGCATAAAAAACTCACAAGCGTATCTAGTCGCAGTTGTCGGCTGCTCCCAGGCTCCACATAAATCTTTTTGGTTCTCAGGAGTTCGGCAAAACTGCCGACACTGACCACATTTGTCCATGATGAGTTAAGTCCATTTTGATCAAACAAGGTCTTCACTTTACCGAATTTGCATTGCGACTTATTGATCCATATCGGTGATGATCCCTTTAATCCAGTTGCTATTGTTCAGTTTTGCCATCAATACCGATGTAAGCAACATTCCCGTGGCCGTTGTTGACCAGAGCCAAAGCACCTTTGGTCGACGGTTAACAGAATCAATTAAAGTCCCTCGATTAATCGTGACGACCTGACTCTAATTTCGCTATGAGAATCGATCTCAACTCATAGTAGAATTCAGCCGTTGCAAACTATCGCATCAACTTGTTACCCATCATTCATTAGAAAAAGTATGGGAAGACTCTATTGACTAAAAAATAACCAGATCCTAACTTTTTTAATGATACATTGTTAACGGAGGTCAAAATGAAACGCGCGAGTAACAGCTATCGCCTGCAATTAATTAAAGAAGTCGCAACAAGAGCACAATCGAACAGCGCCGACCCAACAGACCCTATGGCCTGCTATATCCGAGCAATGATTTCCGAGCAACGCGATGCTGAACCGGCGAATGATTTAAACAGCAAATTTGTTGGTGCGCACTTTGACGCACACGCCGGCGGTTGGGTTAGTGACCGTTGGAATATGAAGTAACCTTTTTATTCAGAGGTTAATCACTCGATGTATATTCAGAACAAATCCTGCTGTGGGCTTTCTGCTTCGGAAGCCCTTTCTTGTTGAGCCGCTTTATTTTGAGATATTTTACGTCGATATCGCTGCCGACAAAGCTTTATTACATAAAGCTGTTGCGCTGGTGTCATTTCTAACCAACCAAATCTCTCTTCACGCTTGCGCATACATCCTTTGCAGTAGCCTTTCTCATCTACTGAGCAAACGCCCACACAGGGGCTCGGTACATTAAAGAACTCGAGTTGTTCCATCCTATCTCCCCCTGTTCTCTCACATACTTTATTATTATAGAGCATTTAAAGTAGCACCGATTTTTACCTGTTACACCCCAGTTTGTGCCAAATTTTATTGATAGACACAAAGCATAGAGTGAGGTCTATCAACTTTTTAACTTCCGTTTTCATAGATTTTCAGATCACTGTCACATTCAAAAACTCATCACTATCATCAGGATTTTGCTTAGGTTAGGATCCCTATCGAAACGTTTCGATGAAGAATTTCCTGTCGCTTCAATCAGAATAATTTTCGCCTGCTGCTCCTGAAACATTCTCAAAATAAGGTAAAACCATGAAAAAAAGCGCCCTACTAAACTCCGAGCTGTCTTACCTAACTTCAACACTCGGTCATACTGACGAAATTACAATTTGCGACGCAGGGTTACCGATTCCAGAACAAACGATACGCATTGATCTTGCACTAACACACGGTATTCCTGGCTTTTTAGATACCGTCCGGGTTGTTCTATCTGAATCTCAAATTGAAAGTGTGTTAATGGCAGACGAGTTCGCTCAGGTAAGCCCTGAGCTTCATGCTGCTTTACTGAAAGAACTGAAAGATGAAGAAGCTCGCTGTGGCAAAGCGATTGAAATCTCTTATATCTCTCATGAAGAGTTTAAAGTGCGTACTCAGGATAGCCGTGCAGTTGTGAGAACCGGTGAATGCACACCGTATGCAAACGTTATTTTTCAGGCTGGAGTGGTTTTTTAACCTTCCACTCAACGACGATTGAGGAAAGAGTATGACTCAACCAATTTTAGCGCTCACTAATATTGATAAAGCGTTTCCAGGCGTTAAAGCGCTTGATCAGGCTGGTCTGCGCGTATACCCGGGACGTGTTATGGCGCTTATGGGTGAAAACGGCGCAGGTAAGTCAACACTGATGAAAGTACTTACGGGTATTTATAACAAAGATTCAGGCGATATCGAATATCAGGGACAGGCAGCAAGCTTCAGTGGTCCTCGTGATTCACAACATGCAGGTATCAGCATTATCCATCAAGAACTCAACTTGATCCCTGAATTGACCATCGCAGAAAATATTTTTCTGGGCAGAGAAAAAACCAGCGCTATGGGTCGGATTCTATGGAACGACATGTATCAAGAAGCCGACAAGTTGCTTGCGCGTCTTAACGTCAAATACAGCTCAAAAACACCCTTGGGTCAGCTAAGTCTGGGCGAACAACAAATGGTAGAAATTGCGAAAGCACTATCGTTTGAATCCAAAGTTATCATTATGGACGAGCCAACTGACGCTTTGACCGACACCGAAACAGAATCTTTGTTTAGAGTCATTAATGAGCTACGCGATCAGGGTTGCGGTATTGTTTACATTTCTCACCGTCTAAAAGAAATCTTCGAAATCTGCGACGATGTTACCGTACTTCGAGATGGCAAATTTATCGGTGAATGTCCGGTCGCTGATATCAACGAAGATGGTTTAATCGAGATGATGGTAGGCCGTAAACTGGAAGATCAATACCCTCGAGTAAATGTACAACATGGTGATGTCTGCCTGGAAGTTATCGGCTTAACAGGATCTGGCGTTCACGATGTCAGCTTCACTTTAAACAAAGGTGAAATCCTCGGTGTTTCGGGTTTAATGGGCGCAGGTCGCACGGAGCTAATGAAAGTGATATACGGCGCTCTGCCCTCTGAACGCGGTGTCATCAACCTCAATGGTCAAACAATCAACCCGGTCAGCCCTCAGGATGGGTTAGCCAATGGTATTGCATACATTTCCGAAGACCGAAAAGGCGATGGTCTTATCCTTGGACTTTCGGTGAAAGAGAACATGTCTTTATGTGCTTTAGACCAGTTATCGAAAGGAATCCAGATCCAGCACAACGACGAAGCAATAGCGGTTGAAGATTTCATAAAACTGTTCAACATCAAAACGCCATCCAAAGAACAGATCATCGGTAACTTATCCGGTGGCAACCAGCAAAAAGTAGCGATTGCTAAAGGTTTAATCACTAAACCTAAAGTATTGATTCTCGATGAACCCACACGTGGTGTCGATGTTGGTGCCAAAAAGGAAATCTACCAATTAATCAATAAATTTAAAACCGATGGTATGAGTATCATCCTAGTCTCTTCTGAAATGCCTGAAGTTATGGGGATGAGCGATCGAATTATTGTTATGCATGAAGGCCGGATCAGCGGCGAGTTTGATGCAAAAGATGCCAACCAAGAAAATCTATTAGCGTGTGCCGTTGGCAAAACGGTGAACGAGGAAGCAGCATGAGTACAAATACAATGAATAAAGCGAACCCAGTCAGCGAAAAGAAATTGTTGAGTAAAGAGTGGTTAATTGAACAAAAATCACTGATTGCCCTGCTGGTTCTAATCGTTATTGTTTCTTTTTTGAACCCTAACTTTTTCACGTTCGATAACCTGATGAACATACTTCGTCAGACATCGGTTAACGCTATTATCGCCGTAGGTATGACACTGGTTATTCTAACCGGCGGTATTGACCTTAGTGTAGGTTCTGTTCTCGCATTATGTGGCGCTTTTGCTGCAAGCTTAATTGCCATTGAAGTCCCGGTGTTGATAGCCATACCAACAGCCCTGTTTGCTGGTGCAGTACTCGGAGCTCTAAGCGGCTTTATTATCGCCAAAGGCAAGGTTCAGGCGTTTATCGCTACGCTGGTCACTATGACTCTTCTGCGCGGCGTAACCATGGTTTACACCGATGGCCGACCAATCTCCGCAGGATTTACAGACACCGCAGACGCTTTCGCATGGTTCGGTACTGGTTATATGCTCGGCATTCCAGTTCCAGTATGGCTGATGGCCGTTGTATTTGCGGCAGTCTGGTACCTGCTTAACCATACTCGCTTCGGTCGTTACGTTTACGCTTCAGGCGGCAATGAATCAGCAACACGCTTATCCGGTATCAATGTGGATAAAGTGAAAATCGGTGTTTATTCCATCTGTGGCGTGCTGGCAGCCTTAGCAGGCATTATTGTTACTTCGCGTCTTTCTTCCGCACAGCCAACTGCCGGTATGGGCTACGAGCTTGACGCAATCGCTGCCGTTGTTGTAGGTGGAACTAGCCTGCTTGGTGGTCGCGGTAAAATTATGGGCACCCTGATTGGTGCACTGATTATCGGGTTCCTGAACAACGCACTGAACTTACTCGATGTGTCTTCTTACTACCAAATGATTGCAAAAGCAGTGGTTATTCTGCTTGCAGTACTTGTAGACAATAAAAACAAATAACTCGTGAAACAACTGGCCTGGCTAAAATCAGGCCCCCCCAGCATATAAGGACGATAAAATGAAAAAACTAGCAACTCTGATCTCAGCAGCGCTGTTATCGACAACCGTTTCTGTTTCAGCTCAAGCGCAAGATACGATGGCAATCGTGGTATCAACGCTTAACAACCCATTTTTCGTAACAATGAAAGACGGCGCAGAAGCAAAAGCAAAAGAGCTAGGTTATAACCTGATTGTTTTGGATTCACAAAACGACCCAAGTAAAGAGCTTTCAAACGTTGAAGATCTTACTGTTCGTGGCGTGAAAGCAATTCTAATCAACCCTACGGATTCAGATGCTGTATCAAACGCTATTCGTATTGCTAACCGTTCTGAAATCCCGGTACTAACTCTGGACCGTGGTGCAAGTCGTGGCACAGTAGTTAGCCATATCGCGTCTGATAATATTGTGGGTGGTGAACTGGCGGGTCACTACATCATGGAAAAAGTGGGTGAAAAAGCAAAAGTTATTCAACTTGAAGGTATCGCGGGTACTTCTGCAGCACGTGAACGTGGAGAAGGTTTCATGAACGCTGTAAAATCAAGTGATATGGAACTACTCGCAAGCCAACCTGCCGATTTTGACCGTACTAAAGGTCTGAATGTAATGGAAAACTTACTGGCTGCAAACCCTGATGTAGAAGCAGTATTTGCTCAAAACGATGAAATGGCACTAGGTGCGCTACGCGCAGTGAAAGCGTCAGGTAAAGACGTCATGATCGTTGGCTTTGACGGCACTGATGATGGTATTGCTGCTGTCAATCGTGGTCAACTTGCCGCAACGGTTGCTCAGCAACCTGATCTGATTGGTGCTTTGGGTGTTGAAACAGCTGATAAAGTACTAAAAGGTGAAAAAGTTGAAGAGTACATTCCGGTACCTCTGAAAGTGATCACTCAATAATCGTTAACCGCCCTCTCTGTTCAATGAGCAGAGAGGGTGAAAAAAGACAGCTTTAGGGTTTTGTATGAAGACATTAAACCTCTCTTTTTTCCTATCATACTAAGGACAATCTCTATGAATAAGTTGGTGGTATTCGGTAGTGTCAATGCAGACCATGTTCTTCAGGTACCGACTTTTCCTCGCCCAGGAGAAACGCTTCATGGTAGTAACTACCAGGTGATTCCTGGTGGTAAAGGCGCGAATCAGGCTGTTGCCGCAGCTCGTCTAAATGCAGATATCGGCTTTATCGCCTGTGTCGGTGATGATTCGTTCGGTATCAATATCCGTGAAAGCTTCAAAGTCGATGGCATTAATATCTCTGGGGTGAAAATGCAACCCAACTGCCCAACAGGCATCGCAATGATTCAGGTTTCAAAAGAAGGTGAAAACACCATCTGTATTTCAGCAGAAGCGAATGCAAAGTTGACTGCAGAAGCCATTGAACCCAATTTAGATCAGATTCGCGAAGCTCAATATCTTTTAATGCAACTGGAAACACCGTTGGACGGCATCATTCAGGCAGCTCAAACAGCGAAAAGCGCCCAAACCAGTGTAATCCTAAACCCAGCGCCGGCCAGAGAGTTACCGGATGAATTGCTTCGCTGCGTAGATATCATTACTCCTAACGAAACTGAAGCCGAAGTATTAACGGGTATCACGGTTTATGATGATCAATCAGCACAAAAGGCTGCAGATGCACTGCACGCAAAAGGCGTTCATACAGTAATGATCACTCTTGGCGCTAAAGGTGTATGGTTAAGCCAACAAGGCAACGGCACAATAGTTCCCGGTTTCAGAGTTAAAGCCACCGATACCACAGCCGCCGGAGATACTTTTAATGGTGCTTTCGTTACTGGCTTGTTGGAAGAAATGCCTTTAAAATCAGCAATCAGATTTGCTCATGCCGCAGCGGCTATCTCAGTTACTCGTTTCGGCGCCCAGACATCAATCCCACAACGTGAGGAGGTTGATGCATTTTTAGCTGAACAGGAATAAGGATAAATCATGGCTACAATGAAGGACCTCGCTAAACTCGCAGGCGTTTCTACCTCAACCGTGAGCCATGTTATCAACAAAACCCGTTTCGTCAGTGATGAAATCGCGGAACGGGTCAATAAAGCTGCAGAAGAACTCAACTATGCCCCCTCTGCTCTCGCCCGAAGCCTTAAAATGAACCGAACCAAAACGCTTGGTATGTTGGTGACAACATCAACCAACCCATTCTTCGGTGAAGTCGTAAAAGGTGTGGAGCGAAACTGTTATCAACAGGGTTACAATCTAATTTTGTGTAATACCGAAGGGGACAACGAACGCATGAAAGCGTCAATCAATACCCTTCTGCAAAAACGTGTCGACGGTATCATCCTCATGTGTTCAACCCTCATTGGTGAGCGAATCGATGAATTTGACCGCTACCCTGATATTCCTGTCGTCGTCATGGATTGGGGTCCAATGTTGTTTTCAAGTGATAAAATTCAGGATAACTCTCTGACCGGGGGCTACCTTGCCACCAAACACCTGATTGAACACGGTCACACACAAATTGGCTGTATCACCGGCCCATTGAACCACCATCAGGCCCAAATGCGTTATGAAGGATATAAACGTGCATTACGTGAATGTGAGCTGGAAATTAACCCGGACTGGGTGATTGAATCTGATTTTGAGTGCCAGGGAGGCTATGATTCATTTAATAAGTTATTCGAGAAAAACACGCTGCCTACGGCTTTATTTGTTAGTAATGACATGATGGCAATGGGGGTTATCAACGCGGCCAATGAACATAACCTCAATATCCCGCAAGACCTTTCTCTGGTTGGATACGATGATGTCTATATCGCAAAATTTATGTCCCCCGCCCTAACGACCATTCACCAACCCAAATACCGGCTAGGTGAAGCCGCAGTTAAGACTCTACTGAAAAAAATTGATAAAACCAGCACCCAACCTGAAGTCATCCAACTTGAACCGCTATTGGTGACCCGAAAAAGCGTTAAGATGCTAAAGGGTTAAATCCCTTTTGCTCAGAATAAAGTGATGATATTTCGCCGCAAAAATTGGCAGAGTTTTGTTCTTTACCAAACCCTGACAAAAATAGTGGTTTATTGACTATACTGTGCGCAATTTCCACATTCGGGGTGAATAAAATGAAGTTGACTTCAAAATCACTATTAGCAGCACTCACACTTCCTTTAATCCTAACGGCTTGTGAAAGTACTGGTGAAGAAGAAATGAAAATTACTGCTAAAGATCTACAACATCACAACTGGGAATTAGTTCAGGTTGATGGCAAAGATATAGTGAAAAATGAACGCCTAAAAACTCCTCACTTAGAGATTGGCGAGAAGATGATCGCAAACGGTAATGCGGGTTGTAATAATTTCTTCGGTCAGGCAGAAATTAAAGACAATAAGTTCCGTATCGAGAAAATGGGTAAAACCATGAAAATGTGCTTCGGCGACATTATGGACACAGAACAAGCGGTTTCTCAGACACTGCAAGACTGGAGCGATATAACGCTAACCAAAGATACCCTAACGCTTAAAAACGATGTTCATACTCTTTCGTATACATTGCGCGATTACATGAATTAAATAATATTCAATAACACTAACGTTGGCTAGTAAAAATAAATCCCCGGGCTTATGAGCTCGGGGATTTTTATTATCAATTTCGATTTTTTCATTCTCACTTCAATAATACCAATCTGGATAAGTTAGTGTTCAGATAATTGCGGAGAAAAAACGCTAAGAACAACGCATAAATTGCAACTAACCAGTTATTCCAATTACAAATTCTATAACGTAGTTCTTGGCGTTTTTAGCAAGCAAGAATGAACAGAAACTGATGTAGCTTAGTATAATACGTATCGCGAATTCTTTTGTTTGTTTACCAATATGACCTAAGCCGTTTTAACGTCTTCTGATTGCATGTATCGAGCACATGCGTCACCAATCGAGAGAATAGTAAGCCCTTGAGCGTATTCATTACGGGCCAACATATCGTTCACATGGTTAAGTTGCGCACTCGGTTGTTGCCATTCACTTTGTGGCAGTGGTTTGCTCCAATCTTCTACCTCGGTAAAAGCTTCGGTGCGTTGATTGAGTTTGCGCATTTCATAGTTCACACGCCAAATTCCCAGCATGGTGCCGTTGATGTACCACCAGAATTTGGTCGCATTGCTAAACGCTTCTCGCTTAATTTTGTGAGCCTGACAATGCTGTTCAATAATGCCGTCTAACGTCAGTGGAGCGGGTTCACCAATAGCGTCAGCGCCGTCTTCCATAAAGGTACGAATCATCTCCCAGATGGAGGCCGCATGAAATTTATCTATCGCCCCTATCCGCAGTGCTGACCAGAAATCACCGTAGTTTTCTTCATCATTAACCGCGATTACCAGCGAAGCGGAAGAAACCACCCCTCCGGTTGTGGCGGATACACCTTGCCCCACCATTACGCATACTTCTTCCCAGGGCACTGCGCGGGTTTCTATTTTTTTAAGTTCTTTATTCCAGCGCGAAAACAGCACTTCACGGCGCTGACGATGAAAACGGCAGGGGATGGTTTGTGAGAGCATGGCTCTGGCAGAAGCCGCAACTTTATAGTCGATAAACAGCATTGCGCTTAGTGGGCCGAATGTTATGAATATAGCCATGAAAAAGTCATATATTGAAAATTGTTGTTGCCACTCTCCGTTTATAAACACTTCCTTTATACCTTCTTGATATATACCATAAAAACCACCTAAGGGGATAAAGAACCAAAGGAACAAGAAAAAACCGATTAGGAAAGCAATCCACATCATTTGAGTTTGTAGAATCATGCCACCCGCCCCGCCTAAATCAATATAGTGATCGTTTTTTTTAATTAACTGATCGCACTGTTTGGCTCTGGGTAACAGAGTTTTTATTGGCAGAGGGCTAAGCACATGGCTAGAGCCAAATAATTTATCGGTCCGCTGCCCCGCCACAAATGGAAATGAAGAGTTATTCATGCTCTGCCTATGACTACAGTTTTAACGTTGTCAAATTACCACCTTTCGCATAATGCGCTTCTGCTTTGGCTCTTTGTCTTAACAGCTCTTCGCTTGGTTTCGCCCACTCATCTTCAGGAATAGGATCTGACCACTCTTTAATTTCATCGGGAAATTTTGCCATCGAGATTTTGCTGTCCCACTCTGATACTAAGTAAGGCAACTTCCAGCAGCTTAATAAATTAAACACATAGTACCCAAACATACCCAAGTAAGACTGCGTATAATCATGCATGCAATAGCGTACCCAATACCTGTCACCGTTAAGAAAGCGCTGCTTAATTTGTTTGTGCTTCTCTTCAAATGTTTTACGGTTTTCTTCTTCCGCCATTTGTGGCCAGTATTCCGGCGGCTCTTCCATATAGCAACGCAGCACCTCCCAGCACCTTTGTCCATCTTCCATTAGGGCAACGGGCATTTGAAATCTCCAATAGTCTTCACCGTCTGCATCCGGTAAAGCAAAGCCGAAGGTGTAATTAGCAACAACGGTGTTACCAGTATACCCCTGATAAACCGAGACCCAACACACAACCTCTTCCCAAGGCACAATTATCGGCGTGTTACTGTTTTCTTCGAAATAGCACACTTCACGGCGCTGACGATTAAAACGAATCGGTTTTTTACGAGCTTTTTTGAGTGACGATTGAATGATGACAAACCAGCCAATCATAAAACCCAGCAATACAGGAATAAAACCAATTAAGCCACCACCTTCTGTAATTGCATAAAGAAACGCTTGAACAATTCCACCAAACCTATCTTGAGTAACATAGGAACCAACAAGTACTATTAATAAAAAAACAAAAAACACAACCATGGGGCAAAACGTTGATACCTGAACCTGAAAGGCTTTACCAGCACTGGATTGACCAATGTCCATATAAACATCATTTATCTTAAGCACTTGATTTGATCTACCTAAGCCCCTAGGAACCATTTTGGTTGAAGGAATAGGTTTAGGTGAAAAAAACAAGGCTTCTCCTAACGGGAATTTCCTGATATCCCCTGCCAAGGGCCGCTGTTCAGATAAACTAAATTCTGACTCTAAGGTTTTCTCTTTAGACAAGTTATTCACCTAATATTGTTAATTGGTTTGATGTTAAAGGTAATAGGTTATCAGCGGTCGTTCGCCTCACTTTAAGCATACCCACTTCATTGAGTAAACCGACTCTATTGAAACTCGTAGTTTGATACCTGATGACCGTTTTTTCTGTTGAATCCGGAGTAGCAAAATAATGCAATTCTACCCCCACGCCATGCTCGGCATTGGCTTCACTCTGAAATATCGGAATACCAATTTGAAGATATTCATTTAACTGGCTCAATGCCACCCATTGTTGGTTAATGGCTTCGCTCCATGGCTCCCAGTTATTCTCACGTTGGTCAACCAACCAATAAAGAGAGATTTCAACTCCCGCTTGATCTAATTCACTAATGGTTAGCCCAGGCATGGTTAATATCAGACCTTTACCCTTATTGAATTGTTCAACTGTCACTTCAGGTTTTGAGCTAATTTTCGCCAGTTGTTCATTACTTTCACTTAGTGACTGATTAAGAGGGTTCTCCCCCCATTGACTATTCTTAAACCACTGCATGTATTGTGATAAGTTATTACGGTTATAACAAGCGGTGACGCCTAACTGAACAGCTGTAACAACTAAACCAATAAGATTAATTCTCGCCCCCATACTCAGTAAGCGGGGACCTTGGCTTGCCCAAACAGCTGCTCTTACGGCCTTGTCTGCTTGTAAAGCCTCCAAGCCAGCAGCAAAACTTCGAGCAGTGCCGTAGCCATTTACGATAGACATCGTAGATTCAGCGACTACATCCGCACTATGTTTAAACATCGCTTGTAAGTCACCAGTTTTTATCGCATCAAGCAGCTTACTGCCGGACAAAGGTGACTTTATTGCAGTTGACACAAAACTGAATAGATACGACAAACCTCCTAACACTGTGGTCCAGCGGCCAAGATTGGCGCCATAATGAAGTTTAGACTTTGAATGAGCCACACTTGCCAATGCAGCTTTATCCAATTCTTCACGGATACCTTTAACGAAACCAAACACAGCACCTAAAGCCGCCGAAAAGTCTCTAAATAATGTCACATAATAAAGTTTTTTAGATGAAGTTGACTGATCATGAAATGTTTTTATCGCATTATATACAGCTATTGTTGCCAAAATAGCATTTAATCCATCCCAAATTTTTAGATTGCCACTTATGGTTATTTTTTTGGCTGAACGGATATCCTCTGCGAATTGTTTAACTTCCACCTTTTGCGCGTTGCTGAGTCCTTTAATATAAAAGCCACCTTTTGCTGAACCTTCAGAAAGCGGAGAGATTGCTTGATGAATATCGATTTCTAATTTAGACAAAGCGACTTGATTACTTCTGCGTTGATTGACCAATTTAGTTACATTGGGCTTACCTGAATGTCCTGCTTTGCGATGGTTTGCCCAAATTTGACGAATTTGATTTTTGAGGCTTACATTTTCTTTACGAAGGCTTTCAGCATTATTTCGTAACGAATTAAACGCCCTCATCTCCTGTTCAGTAGCGAACCCAAGTGTCATATCACTATTCTTGTAAGCTTGTAAAACACCTAGCCATGCTGCGCCACTGTAATTACGAAAAACCTCAGAAGGATTAAACTCCTGCATACGATTAGCTTTTGAAAAGAAGGTATCAATGGTGTCGGTTAAGTTGATGGTATTCGCTGGCGTATAAGAGGAATCGATCAGTTGAGAGTAACTGTTTAAGTTACTGTCTGATTGAATGGTTTGATGAAAGCTTAAGTGTTCATTAACTATTGAATTAAGCTCAGCGCCTATACGGTTAATAGCAGTAACGCCTTGTTCATAATTTACGATAGAGTTAATGCCATTTATTTTTTTGAGAATTTCCTCTACCAGCTTGTCGTACTTATCAAGTGATAGCGTAAACATTGCCCTGTATGTGGCAACCCAAGGCATTTTCTCCAATTTATTCGCGACTAATTTGCTTGCTTCATCATTTAAGCAAATATCCTGTATACAGCTATATTCAGCGGCTAAGAACTCCTCTAGCTGATTACTCGAAGTGGGGTCGTAATACCAAGCGGCACTATAGAACCGGTCAAATAAATTGATTCTATCTTGAGAAATAACATTGAGAGTTCGATTCCAGTAACTAAGTTTTTCACGCTCTTCGTTTAAAAACGCTTCCATCTCTTTTTGATTAATGAGATCTTTTATTCCGTTCTGCCCGTAATTACTATTCCATATTTTCCATAAAGGTACACCTTGTTGCTCATTACTGAACTGCTCCTGAATATCATAGATGACATCTTTATATTTGGTCATTTTTTGAGGACCAAGAGCCTTTTCCATCAGGCGATATTTCTCTGCGACAGTAGGTCTGGTTAAGTCATCATACTTATCGTCATATTCTTGAATCCAATCGACAATTGCATTTTTTTGAGTGCCATTCAGTTCGTTAACAAAGCTTTCACCGCCTAACATTAGAGCTAAATTGTCTACTTTCTCTGGCGATACTTTAAGCTGAGTTTCGATATAGGAACCTTCAACATATTTTTGATATCGTTTTTCGTCAGACTGCCAGTTTTCTATAGACTCAGCCACTAGTGCTT
>Ga0075011_10000118_pt1 | contig 39816 bp, 33 predicted proteins | sample TARM_MetaG_T_14_FD_72354 | JGI IMG/M metagenome (GOLD analysis project Ga0075011, IMG submission 72354) | Freshwater microbial communities from Pennsylvania, USA, analyzing microbe dynamics in response to fracking - TARM_MetaG_T_14 | ecosystem: Environmental > Aquatic > Freshwater > River...
GATCAGCGCCGACACGATGAAGACCGTCAACACCGTGACGGTCGAGCAGATCTTGCAGGTCAACCCGCAGTTCGCGTCGGGTCTTGGCGCGTCGAGCAACAACCCGGGCGACGGTTCGGCCACGGTCGACCTGCGCGGTCTGGGTTCGAAGCGTACGCTGGTGCTGCTCAACGGCAAGCGCCTGCCCGTCTATGACGCGAGCGGTTCGGTCGACGTCAACCAGGTTCCCACCGCCCTGATCAAGAACGTCCAGGTCCTGACCGGCGGTGCGTCGGCGGTCTATGGTTCGGACGCGATCTCGGGCGTGGTCAACTTCGTGCTCGACGACAAGTTCACCGGCCTCAAGCTCGATGCGGGCACCCAGGTGACCGGCTATGGCGATGGCGCGATGTACAACGCCAACCTGGTCGGCGGCATCAAGCTGGGCGACCGTGGCCACCTGGTCGTTGCGGGCAACTACTCGAAGCGTGAAGGCGTCAAGTATGCCTCGCGCAGCTTCGCCAACCGCACGCTGTGCTCGGACGACCTGACCCAGATGTGCGGCTCGTCCAACACGACGCCGACCGCTTTCGACATCCCCGGCGCCGGTCGCCAGCAGATTCAGGCTGACGGCACGCTGAGCTCGAATGTCGCGGGCTACAACTTCAACCCCATCAACTATGCCCAGACGCCGATGGAGCGTTATGGCGGCATGGCGCTGTGGAACTATGAAGTCAGCGACCACGTCGAGATGTATGGCTGGGGTTCGTACCAGCACGTCAAGACGGTGCAGACGCTGGCCCCGACGGCCACCGCCGGTTTCCGCTTCAACATCAGCCAGGACAACCCGTACCTGACCGATTCCGAGCGCACCGCGTTCTTCGATCAGGCCGCCAACCCCGATCTGCGGATCAACGCCGACGGCACTTCGGCCATTGGCATTCGCCGCCGCATCACCGAAATCGGTGGCCGCATCGAGAACCACTCCAGCACGACCTGGCAGGTTCTGAACGGCTTCCGTGGTGACTTCTTCAACACCGGCTTCAAGTTCGACACCTCGTTCCAGTATGCGCAGGTCCACAAGCACACGCTGCTTCAGAACGACCTTTCGTATAACGCGCTGAGCGAAGCGCTCGACGCCGTTTCGGACGGCAGCGGCGGCGTGATGTGCCGCTCGGCGACCGCTCGCGCGGCCGGCTGCGTGCCGATCAACCTGTTCGCGTACAATGGCATCAACCGCCAGGCGCTGTCCTATGTGGCCCAGAACGCCACCCAGGACGACCGCACCTCGCAATTGGTTGTCGAAGGCAGCCTCTCGGGCGACCTCAAGTTCCTCCAGAGCCCGTTTGCCTCGGCCCCGGCCGCGCTCTCGGTCGGTGTGGACTATCGCCGTGAAACCGCCGACACCCGCGTGAGCGGCAACTATGCCTCGGGCGACCTGATCTATTACGGTCAGGGCTTCGACATCCCGAACAAGAGCTACGACGTCAAGGAAATCTACGGCGAATTCAAGATGCCGCTGGTCCAGGACAAGCCCTGGATCCAGGCCCTCGACATCGAAGCCGGCTATCGTTACTCGCACTATTCGACCTCGGGCGGCGTTTCGGCGTTCAAGGTTGGCGGCGATTACGCGCCGGTCGAAGGGCTCAAGTTCCGCGCCAACTTCCAGCGTTCGGTGCGTGCGCCCAACCTCTATGAACTCTACCTGCCGCGCACGGCCGCGACCGGCAGCCTTCAGTCTGACCCCTGCGCCGGCGCAGGCGTGACGGGTTCGACCGCGACGATGTGCCTTGCCCAGGGCGTGACCCAGAACGAACTGGCCCGTGGCCTCGTGCCGCAGCCGACCGCTGGCCAGATCAACATCTTCACCGGTGGCAACACGGCGCTCAAGCCTGAAAAGTCGAACACGATCACCGTGGGCATGGTTCTCGAACCGCGCCGCATCCGCGGTCTGTCGCTGACGGTCGACTACTACGACATCAAGATCTCGAACGCGATCGTCTACAACTCGCCCACCACGGTGCTCGACCAGTGCTTTGGCTCGAACAACCCGGCCAACGCCTACTGCCAGATGATCCACCGCAATCCGCTCGACGGTTCGCTCTCGGGCGACACCACGGTGGGTGTGGACACGCTCTATGACAACGTGGCGGTGATGCGCACGCGCGGTCTGGACTTCGGTCTGAACTACCACCGCGGTTCGCTCAGCGGGTTCCACTACAGCTTCGGCTTTGCCGGCACCTACGTGTTCAAGAACTTCCAGCAGATCGACGGGGTGACCTACGAATGCGCTGGCAAGTTCGGCGCGCAGTGCGACATGCCCACGCCGAAGTGGAAGCATGTGGCCACCTTCGCGTTCGGCATCAAGAACGTCGACCTGACCACCCGCTGGCGCCTGATTGGCGGGGTGAAGGAAGACGAATACACCGACATCCAGAAGAGCCACATCCCGGCCTACCACTACTTCGACGAAACGGCGAATATCCGCGTGAACGACAAGTTCACGTTCTCGTTCGGCGTGCTCAACATGTTCAACACCAAGCCGCCGATCGTGGGTGACACCAGCGGGGCGACCTCGGTTCAGGGCAGCACCTACTCGACCGTCTACGACGTGATGGGTCGCACCCTGTTCGCGCGGATCACCGCCGACTTCTGATCGCCCTTGCGCGCTGCGGCGCGCAATGCGACGAACCTTGCGGGCGGGCCCGGTCTGATGACCGGGCCCGTTTTTTTCGTGCACCCGGAATCCCGGTCTCGTGGCCCGGCCCGTTATTTCCTGCGCAGGAAGCGGGATTGTTGCGGCACGATGCGCCGGTTGCGGCTTTCAGACACATTTGAAACGAATGAAACGAAATGAGGCTTGCGAGCCGCTTCGTTTCCCAAAAATTTCCCGGAGTTTGCATGTCGTTTCTCTATATGTTGCCATGCTGCAACATTGGTGAAACGTTTTGAGCATGTCCGACAGAAGCTGCTTTCAAATGCGACGAAAAATCTCACAAAAGGGAATATCGATCCCGGCGCTCGTGGAACGCTGCATCGCTATGCCCGACAGGTTTCATGCCCTTGCATGACCTTGGCCAGGCACGAGGGGGGCAGTGGAGTGTCGGGGTTGTCGCTCCTGGCGGGCTGGCTTTCGCCGGCTGCCATCAGAAGGGACTGAACCGTGACCAAGACCAAGACCACCGCCTATCGCGTCGGTGCCGCAAGCTTCGTGCTTGCGATCGCCTCGATGGCCGCTCCGGCTTTCGCCCAGGACGCCGCCCCCGCGCCCGCGCCCGAGGCGCCTGAAGCGGCCACGCCGATCATCGTCACCGGCTCGCGCATCGCGCGTCCCGATCTGACCAGCACGAGCCCGCTCAACGTGGTGACTGCCGATGACATCGCCCTCAAGGGTGGCTCGGCCAACATCGAAAACGTGCTGAACGACCTTCCGCAGGTCACCCCGACGACGACTTCGGCGTCGAACAATCCGGGCGGCGGCGTGGCGACTGTCAACTTGCGCAACCTCGGCTCGCAGCGCACGCTCGTGCTCGTCGATGGTCGTCGCTACATGTCGTACGACGTCAGCCAGACGGTCGACCTCAACACCATCCCTTCGGCCCTGATCGAAAGCGTGGACGTGGTGACCGGCGGCCAGTCGGCGGTCTATGGTTCGGACGCCATTGCGGGTGTCGTGAACTTCCGTCTCAAGCGGAATTTCTCGGGCTTCCAGCTCAATTCGAGCTACGATCTGACCGGCCATGGCGACGGCGCCATCTGGGACGTCAACGGCACCATGGGCGGCAACTTCGCCGACGACAAGGGCAACGTCGTCCTTTACATGGGCTACACCAAGCGCAAGGCCGTGTTTGCCTCGGCCCGCAGCTTCGCGCGTAATGCGCTGGTCGATGACGGTGAAGGTGGCTTCGTCACCGGCGGGTCCAGCTCGGTTCCGCAGGGCCGCGTGAACATCGCCGGTCTGGGCGCCGCGACGGGTCTTGGCTGCAACAACCAGGACTTCATGGGCGGGGTCAATACCTGCTACAACGGCACCGCTGACGCCTATAACTACGCACCAACCAACTATCTCCAGGTGCCGCAGGAACGCTTCATGGTCTCGGCCATGGCGCACTACGACATCAACGATCACTTCCAGCCCTACCTGGAAGGCCAGTTCGTCAACAACCGCGTCAACAACCAGCTGGCCGCCACCCCGATCAGCTCGGGCACGCCCTATGGCGATGGCACGACCGGGCCGCTTCAGCTCGACGTGAACTCGCAGTTCTTCACGCCGGCCTTCCGCAGCGCGCTCCAGTCGCTGGACACCGACGGCAACGGCTATGTGACAGCGCCCAGCTGGTCGTACCGCACGACCCAGATCGGCCCGCGCATCAACAAGGACGATCGTAACGCCTACCGCCTCGTGGTCGGCATGAAGGGCGATATCGCGGCTGGCTTCAGCTACGATGGCTACTACATGTACGCCCACACCAAGAACACCCAGCGCCAGCTGGGCAACGTGGCGATCGACCGCTTCCTGAACGCGACCAACACCACCACCATCGGTGGCCAGACGGTCTGCGCCAGCGAAGTGGCCCGCGCCGGTGGTTGCGCTGCAGCCAACATCTTTGGCGTCAACAACCTGAGCCAGGCCGCGATCGACTACATCTCGGTTACGGCCACCAACGTGGAAACCTACACCACGCAGGTCGCTTCGTTTGCGGTCACCAACCCCTCGCTGTTCGATCTGGGCGCGGGCGGTGTCGGTGTCGCCTTCGGTGCCGAATGGCGCAAGGAAGAAGGTTCGGTCGAACCCGACACTTACCTGGCTTCGGGCAATGTGGCCGGCTTCAACCCCGGTCAGGCAACCTCGGGCAGCTACTCGGTTCGCGAATTCTTTGGCGAAGTCCATGTGCCGCTGCTCGAAGACAACTTCGTCCACCGCCTCGAACTGAACGGCGCGGCGCGCGCTTCGCACTATTCGAACGCGCCGGGCAACGTGTTCACCTGGTCGGCTGGCGCCGAACTGTCGCCGTTCGCGGGCATCACGTTCCGTGGCCAGTACCAGAAGGCCGTGCGCGGCCCGAGCGTCAACGAACTGTTCCTGGGCAACACCGTCAGCTTCGACGGCAACGCCGATCAGTGCGGCACTGCCGCCGCGACGGTTGCGGGCAGCACGCTCAATGCGATCTGTACCGCGCAGTTCAACGCCGCGGGCGCCCCGCTGTCGAACATCGGCAACCCGGCGATCCAGGATCCCAACAACGTCAACCCGCTGCGCCGCCTGGGCGGCAACGCCAACCTGCGCGAAGAAACGGCCAACACCTACACCATCGGTGCGGTGTTCCAGCCGCACTTCCTGCCGCGCTTCTCGGCGACGGTCGATTACTACAACATCAAGATCGACAACTACATCACCAGCGGTGTGGGGACCCAGTCGATCGGCACGCTGTGCTTCGAGGGCAATGTCCAGCAGTACTGCAACGCGATCTCGCGCAATGGCATCGGTGAAATCGACTCGTTCCGCGACGGCTACGTCAACAGCGGTGGCCTGAAGACCGCCGGTATCGACTTCAAGGCCAGCTACACCGTGCCGCTTGGCAATGCCCTGGGCACGGCCACCAAGCTGGTGTTCGGCTTCGATGGCACCCGCCTGCTCAAGTACGACTTCACCCCGGTGGTCGGTCTTGATCTGGTCTATCACTGCGCTGGCGCCTTTGGCGCGAACTGCGGCGTTCCCACCCCGCAATGGCGCCACACCCTGCGCGCGACCCTGGCCACCCGCAAGTACCAGATCTCGGGTATGTGGCGTTATATCGGTCCGACGGACGACGATGATACGACGACCTTCTATGCATCCGAGCACTTCACCAGCGTGAGCTATTTCGACCTCTCGGCCTCGGTCAAGGCGTCGGACGTGTTCACCATCCGTGCGGGTGTGACCAACCTCTTCGACAAGAAGCCGCTGCTTGCTGCCAGCACCCAGAACGGGGGCAACGGCGAACAGACCAACACCTTCCCGACCCTTTATGACGTTCTGGGTCGCCGCTTCTTCGTGAGCGCGACGATGAACTTCTGATCGGCTCGGACATCCGTCCAGGCCAAAGGCGGGGCCCGGTCGCAAGACCGGGCCCTTTCCTTTTGGAGGGCAGTGCCCTCTGGCCGATACCGGTATCCCTTCCGGGCCGGGGGCCCGGCGCATGGCCTGCGTGCATGTGCTGCCGGGGCATTTGCCGCGCGCGGGGTATCCTTCCCCGTGCCGCGTGCCTGTGGCTCCGGGAGGCACACAAAAAGGGCCCGGAGCATGTGCTCCGGGCCCTTTTTGTGTGCCTTTCCGTCAGCCCTGCGGGGCCGGGGGATCAGCGATAGAAGAGGTGTCCGTCGATGCGGCCGAGTGCAGTGTGGCCACGCATCGGGCTGCCCACGGCATGAAAGAACAGCGCGCCGGGAACCGGATCCTCGCCCTGACCGTTGAGGGTCTGGGTGGCGATGGCAATGGCATCCTGCCACTGCGTGGTGTCGCGGCGCGGGTTGTAGGCGTCGACGTCGAAGAACTGGCCGCGCTGGCGGACCACCGCGCAGGCGTTCTTGGCGAAGCGGGCATCGTGCATGCGGGCGTGGATCACTTGCGCGACGGCGGCGCGGCCACGGCGGGGCTGGTTGGCCGCTTCGTGGATGATGACCTTGGCCATGCATTCGACCTGACGCGGATCGGCGGCAGGCGTGGACGTGTCGGGTTCGGGCGCCATGGCATTGGCGTCATCCGAATCTGCCTGGGCATCGACCGCCGGTTGGACGGGAGCGGGCAGGGTGCTTGCGGCTTGCTGGACGGAGTCCGGCTGGCCGGCAATAAAGGGTTCGATGGCCGCGCTGGCGGGAGCGGCAAATTGCAGCGCTGCCAGAACGGCGGCTGCGGAAAGGGCACAAACAATCTTGCCAAAAGTGGTTTTGGACATTCCTTGACATCACGAGTGCGCAAGGTCGCCGTGCAGACGCGCGTTAAAAATACAAAATCGAAAAGGCGTCTGCGGGCTTCCCCACGTCTCGCCACCGAGCAGGCCCCGGACCCGAAATGGCCCCTCCTCCTGAGCGGACGGCTAAACGAAGGGCCTCCCGTGGCCGCTGGGGCGCCATGTGTCAATCGTATTGCGCCAGTCGGCCCGGAGCGAGCGCCCATGTGAGCGCCCACTTGAGCGGGCCGCAAGCGACTCGTGTTGCGCTTTGTGTCGTTCGGGCGGGGTGTTTGGCGGACAAACTGTCCGGTTGTCGGCGCGCTGCAATTGGGCCAAGCAGGGCACCATGATTGCCAGCTATCCCCATGCCCGCCCGCGTCGTTCCCGCGCCACCGCGTGGAGCCGCGCCCTGCACCGCGAGGTGCTGATCACGCCTTCCGATCTCATCTGGCCGCTGTTCGTGACCGAGGGGACCGGGGTGGAAGAGCCGGTCGGTTCGCTGCCGGGGGTCTCGCGCTGGTCGGTCGACGGGATCGTGGCGCGCGCGAAGGAAGCCGTGGCCCTTGGCATTCCCTGCCTCGCCCTGTTTCCCAATACCCAGCCCGAACGCCGCACCGACGACGGGCGCGAGGCGCTCAACCCCGACAACCTGATGTGCCGCGCGATCCGCGCGATCCGCGACGCCTGCGGGGATTCCATCGGCGTGCTGACCGACGTTGCCCTCGATCCCTATACCACCCACGGGCAGGACGGGCTGATCGACGCCAATGGCTATGTCGAGAATGACGCCACCGTCGAGGCGCTGGTGGGGCAGGCGCTCAACCAGGCCAATGCCGGGTCGGACATCATCGCCCCTTCGGACATGATGGACGGGCGCGTGGGCGCGATCCGCGAGGCACTGGAGGGTCAGGGCCACGTCAATGTCCAGATCATGGCCTATGCTGCCAAGTATGCCTCGGCGTTCTATGGCCCGTTCCGCGATGCGGTCGGTTCGAGCGGGCTGCTCAAGGGTGACAAGAAGACCTACCAGATGGACCCCGGCAATGCCGAGGAAGCGCTGCGCGAGGTCGAGATGGACCTGCTCGAAGGCGCCGACAGCGTGATGGTCAAGCCCGGCCTGCCCTATCTCGACATTGCCGTGCGCGTGAAGGAAGCCTTTGGCGTGCCGGTCTTCGCCTATCAGGTGAGCGGCGAATACGCGATGATCGAGGCCGCCGTGGCCGCTGGCGCCGGGGACCGCGACGCGCTCGTGCTCGAAACCCTGCTGGCGTTCAAGCGCGCCGGGTGCTCGGGCGTGCTGACCTACCATGCGGCCCATGCCGCCCGCCTTATGGGAGCCTGACTTTGGCATACCGCCCCGATGTGACAATCCTGCCTTTTCAGGGCAAAATGCCACAGATTGATCCCAGCGCCTTTATCGCGCCCGGATGCCGGATCATCGGTGACGTCACCATCGGGGCGCAGGCCTCGATCTGGTACAATTGCGTGATCCGGGGTGACGTCAACCGCGTGGTGATCGGCGCGCGCAGCAATGTGCAGGACGGCACCGTGATCCATTGCGACAGCCCCGAGCCGGGCCGTCCCGAAGGCTATCCGACGCTGATCGGCGAGGATGTGCTGATCGGCCACATGGCGATGATCCATGGCTGCACGCTCCATGACCGCGCGTTCGTTGGCCTTGGCGCCATCGTGATGAGCGGCGCCGTGATGGAGGGCGATGCGATGCTGGCGGCCGGCGCCATGCTCACGCCGGGCAAGCGCGTGCCTGCGGGCGAGCTGTGGAGCGGGCGCCCGGCCACGTATATGCGTGGGCTGACGCAGGCGGCCATCGAGGGGATGCGCGAGGGCGTGGCCCACTATGTCGCCAATGGGCAGGCCCATGCCCGTGCGGTCGCGGACCATGCCGATGGCGCGGCCCAAGGTTGATCTGCCGCCCGCACAGGCCCTGCGCGCGCTCGCCGATGGCGAGGGCCGTCTGGCCGTGCGGGTGACGCCGGGCGCGCGGGTCGAGGGCATCGCGCTCGAAGCCGGGCGGGTTCAGGTCAAAGTGCGGGCCAAGCCCGAAGATGGCAAGGCCACGCAGGCGGTGATCGATCTGGTCGCCGCCGCGCTGGGCGTAGGTGCTTCGCGGGTGACCTTGTTGCGCGGCGCAACTTCGCGCGAGAAACTGCTCAGCCTTCCGCCCGAAGGGTAAGCGAAAGGGCCGCCATCAGCGTGGCCCAGCCCCCGGCAATCCACAGGCAGGCCATCGGCAGGCGGGTCTGGAACCAGGCCCCCAGTACCGCACCCCCCAGCAATCCGGCCCAGAGCAGCAGCCAGTTGGCCCATGCGGCCTCCTGTCCCCGGCTCAGCAGCCCACGCCCCAGCAGCGACTGGGCGATCCCTTGCCCGATCTTGACCAGCGCGCCGGTCATGTAGGTGAGCCCGACCGAGACTTCGCCGCCGCGCAGGAAGGTGTTGTTGAGCGCGCCCATCGCCAGAACCAGCATGGCCAGCATGGCCCCATGCAGATGCGCTGCGCGCATGGCGCCCGCGCCCAGCAGGAGCAGCGCGACAAGGGCCAGAACCGCCGGTTTGCGCCAGGGCCCGGCACGCAGCGCGACGAGCGCCCCCGCCGTGACCCCGGCGACGAATCCGGCGATCAGCAGCGCGGGGAGGGCCGCCCCGGCCCCGGTGCCGAGCGCGACCCCGAGCCGGGTGGTATTGCCCGACATGAACGAGACGAAATAGCCGCCCGCCGAAAGATAGCCCGCCGCATCGACGAACCCGGCCATCCCGGCCAGCGCCATGGCAAAACGGCGGCGCGAACGATCCATCCGGTTCATGCGCGCCGCCGTTTGTCCATGGGTGTTTCCTTATGCCATCAGGCGCGCAAGTCGGGCGGGGTGCCTTCGGCCTTGATCAGGGCGATGGCCTCTTCGAGCGAGACGACCTGCTGGGCCTGTTCGCCCAGACGGCGGATCGCCACGGTGCCTTCCTCGGCCTCGCGCTTGCCCACGACCAGCAGGAAGGGCACCTTCTGGAGCGAGTGCTCGCGCACCTTGTAGTTGATCTTCTCGTTGCGGGTGTCGCTCTCGACGCGGATGCCCGCCGCGCGCAGGGCCGCCGTGGCGCTTTGCGCATAGCCATCGGCATCCGAAACGATCGTGGCGACGACCGCCTGAACCGGGGCCAGCCAGGTCGGCAGCTTGCCCGCGAAGTGCTCGATCAGGATGCCGATGAAGCGTTCATAGGACCCGAAGATCGCGCGGTGGAGCATGACCGGACGGTGGCGCTCGCCGCTTTCGGCGATGTAGCCCGCGTCGAGGCGGTCGGGCAGCACGCGGTCCGACTGGATCGTGCCGACCTGCCAGGTGCGACCGATGGCGTCGGTCAGGTGCCATTCGAGCTTGGGCGCATAGAACGCGCCTTCGCCCGGCAGTTCTTCCCAGCCATATTCGCTCGTGGCGAGCCCTGCGGACACGACCGCATCGCGCAGTTCGTTCTCCGACTTGTCCCACAGTTCTTCGCTGCCGAAGCGCTTTTCGGGGCGCAGCGCCAGCTTGATCGCGTAAGTGAAGCCGAAGTCCTTGTAGATGCGGTCGGCCAGAGCGCAGAACGCGCGGACTTCATCGACGATCTGGTCTTCGCGGCAGAAGATATGCGCGTCATCCTGCGTGAACTGGCGCACGCGCATCAGGCCGTGGAGCGCGCCGTGCGGTTCGTTGCGGTGGCAGCAGCCGTTTTCATAGAGGCGCAGCGGCAGGTCGCGATAGGACTTGAGGCCCTGACGGAAGATCAGGACATGCGCCGGGCAGTTCATCGGCTTGAGGGCCATCCAGTCGGCCTCGCCGCTGATCACCGGGCCTTCGTCTTCGGTATTGGGCGTTTCGTCGGGGATGACGAACATGTTCTCGCGATACTTGCCCCAGTGGCCCGACTGTTCCCACTGGCGGGCGTCCATGACCTGCGGGGTCTTGACCTCGCGATAGTCCGCGCCGTCGATGGCGCGGCGCATGTAGGCCTCCAGCTCGCGATAGATGCGATAGCCCTTGGGGTGCCAGAACACCGAGCCATGGGCTTCCTGCTGGAGGTGGAACAGGTCCATCTCGGCGCCCAGCTTGCGGTGGTCGCGCTTGGCGGCTTCCTCCAGACGGTGAAGATGCGCGTCGAGCTGCTTCTTGTTGAGCCAGCCGGTGCCATAGATGCGGCTGAGCATCGCGTTCTTCTGGTCGCCGCGCCAATAGGCGCCCGAAACGCGCGTGAGCTTGAAGGCCGCCGGGTCGAGCTTGCCGGTCGAGGCCAGATGCGGGCCACGGCACATGTCGAGCCAGTCGTCGCCCGACCAGTAGACGGTCAGCTCCTCGTTGCCGGGCAGTTCGCTGGCCCATTGCGCCTTGAAGCTTTCGCCTTGCGCTTCCCAGCGGGCGACCAGGTCTTCGCGCGACCAGACTTCGCGACGCAGCGGCTTGTTGGCCGCGATGATCTTGCGCATTTCCGCTTCGATGGCGGGCAGGTCTTCCTCGGTGAACGGGCGGACAGCGGGCGCGAAGTCGTAGTAGAAGCCATCGTCGGTCGCCGGGCCGAAGGTGATCTGCGTGCCGGGGAACAGCGCCTGCACGGCTTCGGCCAGAACGTGGGCAAAGTCGTGGCGGACGAGTTCGAGGGCGTCTGCCTCGTCCTTGGCCGTCACCAGCGCGAGCGTGCTATCGCCTTCGAACGGGCGGGTGATGTCGAACAGCTCGCCATTCACGCGCGCGCCCAGCGCGGCCTTGGCCAGCCCCGGCCCGATTGAGGCGGCAATGTCGGCAGGCGTGGTGCCCGGCGCCACTTCGCGCAGCGAGCCATCGGGCAGGGTGATCTTGAGCAGGTCTGACATCGGCTTTCTCTCGCGGATTTCCGGCGCGCTTTGGCACAAGTGCCGCAGCGACGAAAGGGGCGGCATCTTGGGGTAAGGGCCGATCCGGGAGGAAGATGCCATCCGCCCGCATCGGGGCGATGGCATCACCGGCACGCGTTCAGGCGCGCGGGCGATCCCACCCCCGGAACACCGGGGTGGTGGTGGTAGTGAGCGTGACAGGGCAGATGGCCATGATCATGCCGGGTGCCTTAGCGCAACCGCCGCCTGCTGTCACGCCGTCTACGCGGCGTGGGCAAATCGGATCTTTGAATTCCATTCGTCATCCCCGCGCAGGCGGGGATCCAGTTGCGACGGTCGCGCATGCGAACAAGGGGCAGAAGCTGGATTCCCGCCTGCGCGGGAATGACGAAACATCGATCAAACATCGCCCAGTGCTCTCAATTCCAAGCTTGGGGTGCGCCGAATTTGGCCACGTCGCGTAGCACGCGCACGATGACCCAGCCCGCGACCATGCAGAGGAACGGCATCGCCGGATAGTGGAACCGCGATTGCCCGGAAAAGACCATCGCGATCAGGCTGGGATAGGCGGCGATGCCATAGGGCAGCACCCACCAGTCGATGGTGCGCAGCCCCGCTGCCCGGCGCGCACGCACGATCATCGGCACGGCGGCCAGCGCCAGCGCGAGGAGGCCCCAGTAGAACGCCTGATTGGCCGCGCGCAGCGCGAGGAACGCATGGGGGCTGCCCTTCCACGCCCACGATCCGGTTTCATAGGCCCATTGCCCTTCGCCGTCCGGGCCCCACAGGCGGACCAGTTTCATCGGCATGAGCAGGGCAAAACGCGCCGGGTGGGCCTTGATCCAGGCGATCCCGAGGGCCTTGGCCTGTGCGTCATAGGCCTGTTCCGACAGGTCGGTGCGGGCATCGAGCGCGCGGACCACCGGGTCTTCCGGGGTAAAGCCGCCGCGCGCGCTGTCGTTGTTGCCGGTCAGCAGGGTGATCCCGCCATTGGTCGAAACCGCGATCCAGCTTCCCAGTTCGCGATGGTTGCGCACCGTCCAGGGCAGGACCACCAGCGCGGCCAGTGCGCCCAGCGCCAGCCCCTTGCCGATCATGCCGGGCAGGCGCCGCCAGAAATGCCCCTCGCGCAACAGGGCAATGCCCAGAACCAGCGGCACGACCACCAGACTCTGCGCCTTGACCAGCGTGGCCAGCCCCAGCACCAGCCCGGCCACCACGGTCCAGACGCCGCCGCCGGGCCGCGCCACGAGGCACCAGCACAGCGCGAGCAGCAGCGTGGTATAGAACACCTCGGTCAGCGCCAGCGGCACATAGAGCACCGCATTGGGATAGACCGCCCAGAGCAGCAGGGCGAGCCGTGCGGGAACTTCGGCGCGCAGCACATGCCGCGCCAGATCGAGCAGAAGCCATCCGGCCAGACAGGACAGGACCAGATTGACGAGGCCCACGGCCCAGATCGCCGGCCCGGTCAGGCGGAACAGCACCGAGAGCGCGAGCGGCCAGCCCGGCGGCCAATAGGCGGTCGGCGCGCCATGGTCGCCCAGATAGCCGCGGTCCTGGGCCAGCATCGCCGCGCGCGAGAAATACCACGCCGCGTCCGAGCTGGGCTCCACCCAGGCCAGAATGGCGATCAGTCGCAGGCCGACCAGAGCCGCGAAGATCACCCAGAGCGCGCGCGGCTGCTCCAGCGCCGAGAAAAATGTCCGTCCCATGGCGGGCGATCCTAGGCGCGCGGACGTAAAGATTGGGTTCTAGACCTGATTTCCGGGAGGAGGATTTTCGGGAGAGGGCGCGCCCTGAACCGCCAGCGCCGGGCTTTCGCCATTGGGGCCGGGGGCGAGCAGGTCCTGCGGGCCGATGATACCCTGGTCGACATGGCCTTCCGGGTCGGGGTGGATCAGCACTTCGACACCGGGAAACTCGGCCATCAGCTGTTCCTCGATCTCGTCCATCACCCGGTGGGCCTGCGCCACGGTCATCGCGCCATCGACCCAGACGTGGAACTGCACGAAATCGCGGTTGCCGCTGGTGCGCGTGCGCAAGTCATGCAGACCCTTGAGTTCGGGATGGCGGGCGACGACTTCGAGAAACCGCTCGCGCTTTTCGATCGGCCATTCGTGGTCCATCAACTGCTCGATGGCCTCCTGCGAGGCGCCCCACGCGCCCCAGGCCAGCCACAGCGCGATGCCCAGCGCAAAGACCGCATCGGCCCCGGCCACATGGAAATTGTGCTCGATCAGCAGCGCGGCGATCACCGCGAGGTTGAGGTAGAGGTCCGACTTGTAGTGGACATTGTCGGTGCTGATCGCGAGGCTGCCGGTGCGGCGGATCACCGCGCGCTGATAGGCCAGCAGGCCGAGCGTGGCCATAATCGCGATGACCGAGACGAGGATGCCGCTTTCCGCCTCGATCGCTGCGCCGCCCCCGAAGAACTGGGCCACCGCACGCCACGCCAGCCCGATCGCCGAAAACGAGATCAGGATCACCTGGAACAGGGCTGCCAGTGCCTCGGCCTTGCCATGGCCGAAGCGGTGGTTGTGGTCGTCGGGGATGGCCGCGATCCACACGCCCAGCAGGGTGGCAAGGCTCGCCACCAGATCGAGTGCGGTGTCGGCCAGACTGCCGAGCATGGCCAGCGAGCCGGTCGCCACCACGGCCCAGACCTTGAGGCCCAGCAGGAGCAGGGCCACGGCGCTGCTGGCCATGGCCGCCCGGCGGTTGAGGTGGGCGTCAGCGAGAGTGGGAGAGGGGGCGAGGGTGTTCGCGGGATCGGTCATCGCCCCCTGCCATACGGTCTGAATCGGTCGAGGCCAATCCGGGTCTTGCGTTTCCCGTCCACCCCCGAGGTGATGTCAGGGATAGAGCAGCGTGCTCGTCCAGCCGCCCGCGCCATCGGCGACGAAGCGGCGGCGTTCGTGGAGGCGATAGTCGCGGTCCTGCCAGAACTCGATGGCCGAGGGGATCACGCGATAGCCCGACCAGTGCGCCGGGCGCGGCACGTCGCCTTGCGGGTATTGCGCGCGGATGGCGGCCACGCGGTCGAGGTAGGTCTGCCGCGAGGGCAGCGGGCGCGACTGGTCGGATGCGGCCGAGCCCAGCCGCGATTCAGGGTGGCGGCTGGCGAAATAGGCATCGGCGGCCTGCGGGCTCACTTCGACCACGGGGCCTTCGATGCGGATCTGGCGGCGCAGGCTCTTCCAGTGGAACAGCAGCGCGACATGCGGGTTGGCGGCCAGTTCACCGCCCTTGCGGCTGTGAAAATTGGTGTAGAAGACAAAGCCGGCCTGATGGTCGAAGTCCGGGCCCAGATCGGCGCCATGCCCCTTGAGCAGGACCATGCGCAGCGAGGGAAGGCCATCGGGCGTGGCGGTGGCGAGCGCGATGGCGTTGGGGTCGTTGGGCTCGGACAGCCGGGCCTGCGCGAACCAGTCCTCGAAAATCGCGTAAGGGTCGCCGTGGGGGATGGCATCCTGATTCTGGTTCACGGTCCGTCCTGTTTTCTGTGTTTTGCGGTTTTGGCGCTGGGGAGGATGGCGCGAATGCATCCGTTTGCGCGATGACCTCGATCAAGGCGGTCTAGCTTGCGTGGTGGCACAATGCCATGCACATCGTTCCTGCGCGTCTTCTTCATGCCCGATCTTGCGGGCAGGGGCGCGCATCCCTAGCTAGAGAGCCATGGCAGCAGATCCCTATTCGATCCTCGGCGTCGCACGAAGTGCAAGCGAAAAGGAGGTAAAATCCGCCTATCGCAAGCTCGCCAAGGAATTGCACCCCGACCACAACAAGGACAACCCCAAGGCGGCCGAGCGCTTCGCCGAGGTGACCAACGCCTACGACCTGCTGTCCGACAAGGACAAGCGGGCCAAGTTCGACCGTGGCGAAATCGATGCCGACGGGAACCCCACCATGCCTTTCGGAGGCGGAGGGGGGTTTGGCGGCGGCTTTTCGGGTGGTGGTCATCGCGGCTTTCGCCACGAAGGGGGCTTTGAAGGCGGCGAAGGGCCCGATCTGTCGGACCTGTTCGAAGGCATTTTTGGTGGTCGCGCCGGAGCCGGGGGCGGCGCCGGAATGGGTGCCGGAATGGGTGGGGGCGGCTTCAGCGGCTTTGGTGGCGGGCGGCGTCCGCCTCCGCCCAAGGGCGCCAATGTTGCCTATCGCCTTCAGGTGCCTTTCGTCGAGGCGGCCACGCGCGCCAGCCAGCGGATCACGCTCTCTTCGGGCAGCACGATCGACCTGAAGCTCCCCGCCGGGGTCGAGAACGGCCAGCAGATGCGGCTGGCCGGCAAGGGCGAGGCAGGGCCGGGCGGTCCGGGTGATGCGATCATCACGATCGAGATCGGCCCGCACCCGTTCTTCGTGCGCGATGGCGACAATATCCGCCTCGATCTGCCCGTCACGCTCGACGAGGCGGTCAACGGGGCCAAGGTGAAAGTGCCCACGGTCGATGGCGCGGTCATGCTCACGGTGGCGCCGGGCAGCAGCAGCGGGCGGACCCTGCGCCTCAAGGGCAAGGGCTTCTCGCGCAAGGAAGGCGAGCGGGGCGACCAGCTGGTGACCTTGCAGATCGACCTTCCGGCCGACGACGCCGATCTCAAGGCCCGGCTGGAAGGCTGGACCGACAGCCGCAATCCGCGCGCACGCCTCGGTCTTTAACGCCTTGCCCCGGCCGGATCGGGGGCGACAGGAAAACGGGAGCCAACCGGGAGGAGGGGCATTACCATTGTCTATGCAAGGTGATGTCCCGCCCGGTTCCGTTGTGCCTGATTGTGCCGCCCCTGATTCTGTGGCCCCTGATTCTGTGCCCCCCGATTCTGTGCCCCCCGATTCTGCCAACGGCATTCCCGGCGTGCCGCAGGGCGCGCGCCCCCTGGTGCCCGATCTCTCGCCCGAGGCGCGCCGCCGCGCGGCGCTCAGCCACCGTATGCGGCCCGACTGGTCGCGCGAGTGGGCCGCGGCCAAAGCCGATCTGGGGCCGGGCAGCCGTGTGTTCGAACTGGTCAAGCGGGTGTGGACCGGGGTCATCAACGATGGCTTCATCCATGCGGGCAACTTTGCCTACATGGTGCTGATCGCGCTGTTTCCCTTCTTCATCACCGGGGCTGCGCTGTTTTCGCTGATCGGCGAGACCAGCCAGCGCACGGCGGCGATCAACACCGTGCTCATGGCGCTGCCCCCGGTCGTGGCGACGACGATCGAGCCGGTGGCACGCGCGGCGGTCGAGGCGCGCACCGGCCATCTGCTGTGGATCGGCGGGCTGGTGGGGCTGTGGACGGTGTCCAGCCTGGTCGAGACCATCCGCGACATCCTGCGCCGGGCCTATGGCACGCGCTGGGAACATGCGTTCTGGCGCTATCGGCTGATGTCGACCGGGCTGATCATTGCTTCGGTCGTGCTGATTCTGGTTTCGATCATGGCGCAAGTGGCCATCGGCGCGGCACAGGAAGTGATCGCGGCGTGGATGCCGCAGTTCGGGGCGTGGGTCGACGGGCTGGCGGCGAGTCGCTTCGCGCCCGCGCTGGTGCTGTTCGGCGCGCTGTGGCTGCTTTTCCTCTCGCTCACCCCCAGCGCCTATCGCTCGGGCCGCTATCCCAAGTGGCCGGGCGCCTTGTTCGTATGTCTCTGGTGGCTGGGGGTAACCATGCTGTTGCCAAAACTCCTCGCTTCGGTTTTCTCCTACGATCTGACCTACGGCAGCATGGCCGGGGTGATGATCGCTCTTTTCTTTTTCTGGTTGGTGGGCATAGGGATGGTGATAGGTGCCGAACTCAATGCCGCGCTCGCCGAAACCCCGGAAGAGCGCGACATGCTGGGCCAGGCAGACGATCGCGCGCGAGCCCTCCGTCAGGCTGGCGTGTCGAAACAGCAGAATAAGCCCGATGGCCCTGTTCCCCCCGGACTGGGCTGATCGGGGCAGGAGCGTACGAAGGCGCATGACCGGATTGATGAAGGGAAAGCGGGGCCTGATCATGGGCCTTGCCAATGACAAGTCGCTGGCCTGGGGCATTGCCCGGCAGCTTCACGAACAGGGCGCGGAACTCGCCTTCTCCTACCAGGGTGATGCTCTGGCCAAGCGGGTGCGCCCGCTGGCCGAGAGCCTGGGCAGCGATTTCCTGATCGACTGCGACGTGTCGGACATGGACGCGCTCGACGCGGCCTTCGCCACGCTCAAGGAGCGCTGGGAAACGATCGACTTCGTGGTCCACGCGATCGGCTATTCCGACAAGACCCAGCTGCGTGGCCGCTATTACGACACCACGCTCGACAATTTCCTGATGACCATGAACATCTCGGTCTACAGCCTTGTCGCGGTGACCAAGCGCGCGATCGAAATGATGCCCAACGGCGGCTCGATCCTGACGCTGACCTATTACGGCGCGGAAAAGGTCGTGCCCCATTACAACGTGATGGGCGTGGCCAAGTCGGCACTGGAATCGAGCGTGCGCTATCTGGCCAACGACTGCGGCCCGCTGGGCGTGCGCGTCAACGCGATTTCGGCCGGCCCGATCAAGACGCTGGCCGCCAGCGGGATCGGCGATTTCCGCTACATCCTCAAGTGGAACGAACTGAACTCGCCCTTGCGCCGCAACGCGACGATCGAGGACGTGGGCGGCTCGGGCCTCTACTTCCTGTCGGACCTGTCCTCGGGCGTGACGGGCGAAGTCCACCATGTCGATGCAGGCTATCACCTTGTCGGCATGAAGCAGGAAGACGCCCCGGACATCGCCCTGGGCTGATTCCCGCCATAAAAACGGCACAAGAAAGCCACGAAGCACCCTCGCTTCGTGGCTTTCTTTTTGCGGCGAGGGCGGAAAGAGCGCGCAATGAAAGCGTTGTGCGATGCTGAATCCCTGTCTCGTCATTCCCGCGCAGGCGGGAATCCAGCTTGCGTGCTCTGTTTGCATGCGCAGCCGTCGGAACTGGATCCCCGCCTGCGCGGGGATGACGAATAAGACTAACGGGAATCAGATTTTTATTCCACGCGCTGTAGCGCTGTGCGCGCAAGGGCCAGCAAAAGACTCGAGGGTTCCCTCAGGCCATGCACTGTCGGTGATTGGAAAAGGGAAGGTATAAGGCAAACTGGAGCGGGCGAAGGGATTCGAACCTCGCCCGTAGCGCTTTTGCGCGGAGGGCCAACAAAAAGACTCGAGGGTTCCCTGAAGCCAAGCACCGTCGGCGATTTAAAAAAGGAAATATAGGCAAACTGGAGCGGGCGAAGGGATTCGAACCCTCGACCCCAACCTTGGCAAGGTTGTGCTCTACCCCTGAGCTACGCCCGCTCGGCGTTTGCGTGGATGGCGGCGCGAAGCCTGCCACCCAAGGCATTGAAAACTGGAGCGGGCGAAGGGATTCGAACCCTCGACCCCAACCTTGGCAAGGTTGTGCTCTACCCCTGAGCTACGCCCGCTCGGCGTTTTCAGTGGGAGGCTGGATCAGCACTCCCGCTGGGGTGAGGCGGGCCAATAACGGGGTAACGCAGCGGGCGCAACAGCAAATTTGCGTTTTCCCCGGACTTTCCCGCAGGCAAGGCGTCAAAGCCCGGATCGCCGGGCGCCAAGTGGGGAAAGCCTGTCGGGATTCGTGCCCTGAAAGTGCCTCGCCCCTTGCCGAACCGGGACGATTTCCCACATGGTGGCCCGAGATTCGATTTTGCGATCCGAGTTGCAGTGGAGACAGATAGTGGCAAGCCTGGGCCTCAACCTCGACGAACAGAAGGCGGTTGACCGCTTCCGCAAGGCTATCGTCGAACCTTCGATGACCAAGCTCGTCATCCTCGACTTCTGGGCCGAATGGTGCGGGCCGTGCAAGGCGCTGACCCCGGTTCTGGAAAAGGTCGCCGCTGACTATGCCGACAAGGGCGTGATCCTCGCCAAGGTCAATGTCGACGAGGAACAGTTCATCGCCGCGCAGTTCCAGGTGCGCTCGATCCCGACGGTCTATGCGATGTTCCAGGGCCAGCCGGTGGCCGACCTGACCCAGGCGCGCAGCGAATCGCAATTGAAGCAGTATCTCGACCAGATCCTGTCCCAGCTTCCGGTGGAACCGGGCGCGCCGGGCGAGGAAGCGCCGCAGGACGTGGCCCCGCTGATCGCCATGAGCGAGGAGATCCTTGGGCAGGGCGATGGCGAGCGTGCGGCGACGATCTTCGCCCAGATCATCGAGATCGCGCCCGATAATGCCCATGCCCATGCTGGCCTCATTCGCGCGCTGCTGGCGGCCGGCCACAAGGACGAGGCGCAGACCGTGCTCGACGGGCTCGACCCCAAGCTGGCGCAGGACCCGGCGCTGGCCCAGGCCCGCGCCGCGCTGGCGCTGGCCGAGGAAGCCCCCGAGGAAGGCGAACTGGCGGGCCTTCGCGCCGCAGCCCTTGCCGCGCCCGACGACATGGAGGCCCAGCTTGCCTTCGCCAACGGCCTGTTCGCCGCCGGTGACCGTGATGCCGCCGCCGACAAGCTGCTGGCGATGGTTGCCGCCGACCGCACATGGAACGAAGGCGCGGCGCGCGCCCGCCTGCTCCAGATCTTCGAGGCGATCGGTCTGGAAGATCCGTGGGTGGCGCGCACCCGCCGCAAGCTGTCGACCGTGCTGTTCGGCTGATGCCCATGAGCGGGGCGGTCGACAGGATCAGGCTTTCGATCTTTCCGCTGTCCGGGGCGCTGCTGTTCCCCGGCCTGCAACTCCCGCTGCACATTTTCGAGCCGCGCTATCGGGCGATGGTGTCCGATGCGCTGGCCCGCGACCGGCGCATCGCGATGATCCAGCCGCAGGCCCCTGCCGAGGGGGCGCCGCTGTTCGCGGTGGGCTGTCTGGGCAAGATCGAGGATGTCGAGGCGCTGGAAGACGGGGGTTTCAACATCCTGCTGGCGGGCGTGGCGCGCTTTCGCGTGCTGAGCGAGCTGGACGTGAGCACGCCGTTTCGCCAGATCGAGGCGCAGCTTCTGCCTGATGACCCGGACGAAGTGCTCAGCGCGGTCGAGCGCGCCGGGTTCGAGCGCGAGGCGCGCACGTTTGCCGATGCACAGGGCTATTCGGTGGACTGGGATTCGGTGGCGCGGCTCGACGATCAATCGCTGATCAACGGCGTCTCGCAGATCGCCCCGTTCGATTTCGCGGCAAAACAGGCCCTGCTCGAAGCGCCCGGTCTGGCCGCGCGGTGCGAACTGCTGATCCAGCTCATGCAGTTCTTTGGCCGCCGCGACGCCGATGATGATGAAGTGACGTTGCAGTAAGAAGCGGGAAAAACAAGGGAGATCGCAGGGGGCAGGGCCCCCTGCACCCCATTAGCTTTGGATGGGGCAGTGTCTCTGGCTAGGCCGGGCATGGCAACCGGCGTTCAGTCCTTTGGCGCCATGCCTCGCGCCATCTGGCCGAGCACGTCGCTCATCGCTGCCGCGATTTCCGCGTCGGGCAGATCGGCATCGGCAATGGCGCGTTCCATCGCTTCGGCCCACTGGCCTGCGGTCTGCTTGTCGATGGCGAAGGGCTTGTGCATCGACATCATGCACTTGTCCGGATTGGCGACCCACCAGTCGCGCGGGCCGCCACACCATCCGGCAAGGAACGAGGGCAGCGAGGCGCGCATGGGGGTCAGATCGGGCGCGTGCATGGCGCGCAGCTCGGCATAGGCGGGGTCGGTTTCCATGAGGTCGTAGAACCGCTCCGTCACGCGGCGCAGCGGTTCGATCCCGCCGATGCGGTCGTATGGTGTCAGGGCGGGAGCTTCGGTCTGGGTCGCCACGGAAAGCCTTTCGCACGAGAAATCGTGAGAATTGCCTCTAGCCCGCGTGGCGCCCAGCGGCCTTGACCCCCGTCAAATCAGCAATCCAGCACGAAAGGCCCCGGCTGGCGATTTTCGAGCGCGGCCTGCGCGGCGCCCGCCTGCGCCAGCGGGAAGCGCCCGCCAATGCCCAGCGGAAGATCGGGCGCGGCGGCAAAGAACGCGCTAGCCTGTGCCTCCAGTTCGGGGCGGGTGGAAATATAGGCAAACAGGAACGGGCGGCTGAGCGTGGCCGACTTGGCGCCCAGACGCGCGATGTCGAGCGGCGGGATCGGGCCCGAAGCCTGCCCATAGTTGACCAGATGCCCGCGCGAGGACAGCGCGGCGAGCGAGCCGTCGAACGTGTCCTTGCCCACTGCGTCATAGGCGACATGGACCCCGGCGCGGTCGGTCAGCCGGGCCACTTCGGCGGCGACATCGGCCTCGCGATAGGGGATCACATGGTGGCATCCGGCAGCCTGCGCCAGCGCGATCTTTTCCGCCGACCCTGCCGTGCCGATCACCGTGGCGCCGCGCAGGCGGGCCATGCGGGACAGCACCTGACCGACCCCGCCGCCTGCGGCCTGAACCAGCACGCGGTCTCCCGCGCCGACCTTGTGGACCGTATCGACGAGGACTTGCGCGGTCAGTCCCTTGAGAAACCATGCGGCGGCCACGGCATCCTCGACCCCGTCGGGAACCGCCACGGCCAGCGCGGCATCGACCACGCGGGCGCGGGCATAGGCGCCATAGAAGCGGTCGATATAGGCCACGCGCTGGCCGACGGAAAAGCCGCTGACGCCTTCGCCCAGCGCCTCGATCACGCCGACGGCTTCAAGGCCGGGAATGCCGGGGAGCCTGAGCGTCTGGTAGGCGCCTGAGCGGACGTAGATGTCATGAAAGTTCACGCCAGCCACGCTCTGGCGCAGGCGGATCTGGCCGGGGCCGGGATCGGGCACATGAACGGTTTCGAGAACCAGCTGGCCCGGACCACCGGGCTGGCTGAGGACGATCGCTTCGCTGGTAAGGCTCATGGGGCGGGAGCCTATGCCATTCAAAGCGTGCGTGAAAGCGGCAATGCTGGGCGGGGGCATCAGCTTGGCAGCGCCAGCCTACGCGCTTGTCCTGAGGGCCTGCACCGATTGCCAGCCACACCCGCGCAGGAGACAACCAGAGGGCTCCGCGCATCTTCCAGCGCACCCCATTGCCCGTCGCAGCGGATGTGCGGAGCACTTTCCCCTTTTTCTGTGGTTATTTGCCAGAGCTTGCGGCGCTGTCCCTGGCCCATGGGTTATGGGCCGGGGCCGAAGCGGGGGGCGGCTGATCCGGCGCCTGATCCAGTTCTGGCACCAATTGCCAGGCCAGAACCAGAATCCCGCCCGCCCACCACAGGGCCTTCCAGCGGCTGGCGAAGATCGTGGTGAGTCGGGGGCCAAACATAGGCCCCCTTCTGCCGGTGAAAGGTTAAGCGGTTGCCATCACCGCCGCGGTCTCGCCGGGTGCATCCTCGCGCGCCGGGGCAAGGCTCACGGGGATCGACTTGTAGGCCGGGGTGCCGCTGGCCGGATCAAAATCTTCGAGCGGCACGAGGCAGTTGGCTTCCGGGTAATAGGCCGCCAGCGAGCCGCGCGCGATGGCATGGCGCACGATGGTAAAGCCCTTGAGCGTGCGCCCGGCAGTCGTCGTCACATCGACCTTGTCGCCATGGGTGAGGCCAAGCATGTCCATGTCGACCTCGTTGGCAAAGATGATGTCGCGCCGCCCGGTCACCCCGCGATAGCGATCGTCGAGGCTGTAGATCGTGGTGTTGTACTGGTCGTGGCTGCGGATCGTGGTCAGCAGCAGCGGGCGTGCCTGCGTTTCTTCGGTGTGCGGGTGGACGAGGAACTGCGCCTTGCCGCTCGGCGTGTTCCAGACCCGGTTGCGCGGGCCGACGGTCAGGCTGAAGCCGCCGGGCACGCGCACGCGTTCGTTGAAGTCGCGGAAATCGGGGTACACTTCCTCGATCTTGTCGCGGATCAGGTCATAATTGCCGACAAGGCCGTCCCAGTCGATGGCGGTGTGGGGCAGGCTCGCCTTGGCAAGGCCGGCCACGATGGCCGGTTCGGAGCGCACCAGCGGACTGGGCGGCGCCAGCTTCCCGCGCGAGGCATGAACCATCGACATGCTGTCCTCGACCGTGACCCACTGGGGCCCTGCGGCCTGAAGGTCGAGCTCGGTGCGCCCGAGGCAGGGCAGCACCAGCGTTTCTTTGGCCGTGAGCAGGCAGGTGCGGTTGAACTTGGTAAGAATGTTGACCGAAAGGTCTAGGCTGCGCACCGCGGCAAAGCAGGCGTCAGGGTCGGGCATGGCCACGGCCAGATTGCCGCCCAGCGCGATCAGCACTTTCGAGCGGCCCTCGCGCATGGCGGTCAGCGCCTCGACCGCGTTGTGGCCATGCTTGCGCGGCGCGGTGATGCCAAAGGCGGTGTCGAGCCGGGCGAGCATGGCTTCGGCGGGCAGTTCGGTGATGCCCACGGTGCGGTCGCCCTGCACGTTGCTGTGGCCGCGCAGCGGGCAGATCCCTGCGCCCGGACGCCCGAAATTGCCGCGTAACAGCAGGAGGTTGGCAATCGCCTGAACGTTCTGGGTGCCGTTCTTGTGCTGGGTGATGCCCATGCCATAGCAGATGATGACGTTTTTTGCCGAGGCATAGACTTGCGCCATGCTCTCGATCGCCTCGCGCGAGAGGCCCGAGGAGGCCTCGATCCAGTCCCACGAGGCCGCCTCGATATCGGCCTTGAGGTCCGCGAACCCTTCGGTGTGCCGGGCGATGAAATCATGGTCGAGCACGTTCCCGCGCGCGTCTTCCAGCGCGAAGACGGCCTTCATCATCCCCTTGAGCATGGCCAGATCGCCCCCGATCCCCACCTGATGATAGGCCGAGGCCAGCGGGGTGGCATGGGGCGAGAACATCTCGGTCATGTGCTGGGGCGACTTGAACCGTTCGAGCCCGCGCTCGCGCATCGGGTTGGCCACGATGATCGGCGCGCCGCGCTTGGAGGCCGCCGCCAGCGTGGCGAGCATGCGCGGATGGTTGGTGCCCGGATTGTGGCCGATGCAGAAGATCGCATCGGCATCGTCGAAGTCTTCGAGCGTGACCGTGCCCTTGCCGATGCCGATCGAGACCGGCAGGCCCGTGCTGGTCGCCTCGTGGCACATGTTCGAGCAGTCGGGGAAATTGTTGGTGCCAAAGGCGCGGGCGAACAACTGGTAGAGGAATGCCGCCTCGTTCGAGGCGCGGCCCGAGCAATAGAATTCGGCCATGTCGGCCTGGGGCAGGGCCTGCATCACCGCGCCCGCGCGGGCAAAGGCCTCTTCCCAGCTGACCGGCACGAAATGGTCGGTCTGCGGATCATAGCGCAGCGGGGTGGTCAGTCGCCCGGCATCCTCAAGCTGGTGATCGCTCCACGACCACAGCTCGCTGGCCGAATGGCGGGCAAAGAAATCGGGATCGACGCGCTTGACCGTGGCCTCCCACGTCACGGCCTTGGCGCCGTTTTCGCAGAATTCGAACGAGGAGGTATGCTTGGGATCGGGCCAGGCGCAGCCGGGGCAATCGAACCCGTCGGGCTGGTTCATCTGGAGCAGCGCACGGGTATCGGTGCTGGTCTTCATCTGCGTGCGCACGGTCCGCGCCACCGCGCCCAGCGCCCCCCAGCCACCCGCAGGCCCCTTGTAGTCGCCCACACCCTTGATCTGATCGCTCACCGCTCGCTCCGTCGTTGCCTGCCCGTCAGAACAGGCTGTCGGCCAGAACGCGCTCCAAAATCAAATCGGAAAGCCCCATGTTTGATAGAGATTACCTATCATCCATGGGAGGCCTCAGTATGGCCTGCAACACTATTTCCCAAGTTGGCTAACCGGGGGGCTTGTGAACCGCCCCGGGTTTTCCGGAGGCTTCGATTTATGAGAAGGAGCTTTCGCTATGAGCAGAACCCGGCATAAGTCATCATCCGAGAGCCTGATCCGAAAGTTATTGAATGATAACAGTAATTTGCGATTCTCGCCGTCCTTGCGATATTCATCGGATATGATGGACAGAGAATGGGAATTGGTTGCCGCGTTCATTCCTCCGGCGAAGCGTGGCGGTCTGCGATGGACAACCGATATGCGCGAGGTGATCAATGCGATCCTCTCTATCGCGGCGAGTGGTGGTGCGTGGCGGATGCTACCCAAATGCTTTCCACCGGTCTCGACGGTCCGGCTCTATTTCTACGCATGGCGCGCGTGGGACTGTTCGATGCGATCAATACAGTGCTGGTGATGAACTTGCGTGAGATCGAAGGGCGTCAGGCCTCGCCGACCGCAGTCGTTCTCGACAGCCAGTCGTCAAAACAACGGAAAGCGGCGAGGGAGCCGGCTATGATGCGGGCAAGAAGGTCAAAGGCAGGAAGCGGCATATCATAACCGATACCTGCGGATTCCAGATCTTCATCCTTGTCAATGCCGCTGATATTCAGGATCGTGATGGCACCGTCGATGCACTGGCGGCTATGCCAGCGAGAAATTGCGCAACGCACTCGCTGGCCTGGGCAGGTGCCGTCGACTGGCTAAGGCTTGGGAAGCTTCCATTGCTTCCTCAACCGCTTGGGCTACTATTGCCCCCGTCCGCATGCTCACCTGCATAACCGCAAGCTATTGCCTCGCTTGAGAAACTTTCAAATCAGGCTCTAGGCAGATGCATCAGGGGCCTTGCCCATGGCATTGATTTGGAAATCCATAGCATAGCGACGCTTGGCAATATCCATCAGGCCTTCGAATGCGAAAGCTTCGACCGGCAGTGGGCTGCCGTTCATGCGAAGGTAACGCAGCTGCTTGACCGGCATGTCAGCGAAAGTGCCTGATGCCATCACGGGCGTACCATCCTTGAGCGCCCCATGATTGGTTGTCTCTTCGTGCGCCAGCAGCGAAAAATAGCGTTCTACCGATCCCGGTGAAATGCCGTTCAGAAGGCTCGAATAGGCCTGACCCGAAGGGATATCCAATGAGACTACAGCGTAGTCTTCAATGCGCATGACGAGGAAATCTTCCTGCGAACGGAAATGGGCGTCGAGATAAGTGTCGGGGATCGTGTCGAGAGCCAGAGCAAACTGGCGAAAACTCAGGTCCTCTGCGGAAAACTCGGTGAAGTTGCACACCGACTGCGTGATATGGGGCTCTGGATTGAGCACGAATTTGGAAAGGAAGGCGCTCAACATTCGGCGCACCGGGTCGCGCGCGATCATGATCCTGCGTTCGGCCTGCATGATCTGCGACTTGCGTTTGACCATGGTGAGATGAGAAAAATGATGTACCCTGCTGGTGTCGCCGTCAAACAATACACCAAAATGCGGGTGGCTGGCCATGAGTAGGGCATACTTCATGGCCGAGCACCCGCATTTTGGGGGGACGCAAAAAACGGTCTTGCTCGGTTCATGCCAATAGTGGTGGCCAAGACCGAATTCTGCATAAATCATCGCAAACCTTTCATTCAATTATCCGCTGACCTCAAGAGGATAGTGATAATCATAGATGTGGTCTGCAAAATTGGGTGCATTTTGGTGGAAAACTTCCACTGATCTCCGATCAGGCATGTCGAGACAGAAATCGCGGGCGAATGAGCTATGTGTGGCGTTGATCTGGCGCGAAATTTCCCACTGCACGTTGACCGCCCGCTCCAGCGACTTACCGCCCATCAGGAACGTACGTGAAGCTGCTAGGAAGGGGGCTTGAAGCTGTGGGTGAAGCAGCGAATATGACCAACTGAGGCAATCGAGCGTGAACAGGTCGAACAGGATGAAATGATCGCGAGGTGCTCTGCGATTGCGCAGGAAGTTTTCCATCGTCACCAACATCTGGAACGTACCGAAATGTCGGGTGTCTGATGCCTTAACGTCCTGTCCGGGGCGATCCTTGCGATAATAGTAGCCGCGGGCATTGGCGTAGGCCACGCCGCCATTGAGATAGAGCGACAGGAACTGGAATTCCATGTCGTCATAGGCCTTGATCCGTTCAGGGAAGTAGAGATTGTTTTCGCGCAGCCATTCGGTGCGATACAGGCGCCGCCAGATCGCAGGCTGGCGACGCAACAGGCCCCACATGTTGGTATCATACCCGATCAGGCCGTGGCTGGCGGCATGTTCAGTATAAGGTTCGGTGTTGTCGGTGATCTCGCCGGTTAGGCTGGCATAGTCGGCGAAGCCGATTTCCGCGATATTGGTCGCCTGAGCATACATTGCTTCGCTCAGCAGTGGCAGGAAGGCTTCTTCCACGAAATCGTCGCCGTCGATGAGTGTCACAAACCGTCCTTGCGCGATCTGTAGGCCCAGGTTGCGTGCCGAGGCACAGCCTCCGTTGGGCTTCTCGACCACCCGCGTGTGGTTCATTTTAGACACATTTTCGAGTGACCGAAGGGTTTCGGGCTGGGTACTGCCATCGTTGATGACCAGGATCTCGGTGGGGCGGTCGATCGATTTGATAACCGATTCGACGCAAGGTTCGATCAGGTCGCCGATGTTATAGGTGGGGATGATAACCGAGATCAGCGGGGCCGTGCTGGCCGACAGGATCGTGGGGGCACCGGTCGTCGCGTTGGCTGTGGCCAATGGCTGTGTGCTCCGCGTGGCGCGCTGGGCTGCGGCAGTCTTGTACAGCATCCCGCTTTCTGCATCGCGTACGCAAGCGACTGGCAGGTGGTCGAGCAGGGGGGACACGACTGGATGATCGTGGGCGGCATAATCGCGCTTCCACACTTCACCGAGCAGAACGCTAGTGCGGTCAAGCAGGGCGCTCGCCAGTTCCAGGAACATGCCTGGCGCAACCAACTTGAGAATGGCGATTGGGCAATCTGCGCCGAATGGCAGGTCCGCCACACTGATCCCGGCGACGGGCGTTGCCTCAGGTGCTTCGCCCTGGATATGAATGGTGCGGTAAATGTGGTCCTTGTAGGTTGACAGGAAAGGCGTGCCCGATGCCCAACTGGCGGGGAGCACAGCCTGGTTGACACAGGTGACATTGGTCAGGCCGAGCGCAGTCACGGCTTCGACGGCGATCTGGTGTAGAGCCGGGTCTGGCTCGAAGGCCCAGACTTGCTTGGCTGGGTGGAGTAGTCCGGCCATGACTGCAAACAGGCCGCAGCCGGCGCCGATATCGACGACCACCCCGTCCTGCGGAGCAGGCATCAGGATGACCGGACGATAGGTCGAGAGGAAGCGCCCGGCGGCATCCGAGATGACCGGGCGCAGCCACTGTGCGGAGGCCAAGGCCTTGTAATGGGCCACCGCGCGCGCGCCGCCCGGAGCCATGCGCATGGTGTGCGACAGCGTTTCCAAGCGGCGCCAGATTTCTCCGCCATCGTCGGCGATATGCAGCGATTTCAGGCCGAGCGAGCGAAGGTTGGCACCCATGCTGCGGGCAAATTTCTGAATTTTGGTCATGGTTCGTGCCTTAAGCATAAGTCTCGCCGAAATGGCTGCGGTTACCTTCGATCAGGGCATTCACTAAGGTGTCGAACCGATCAAGCGTGCCGCGCCGGGCAATGTCGCCCAGCGTGTCGGCCAATGGGGGATTGCATGCGATCTGGCGCATGACCCGTCCCACCCGGTCGACGAATTCATCGACATCGCTGATTGCCACCGTATTGATCGACCATTCTAGCATCCGGCCAAAAGCGCACTTGAGCACCGCGAAAGCTACCTTGCGCTCGACTTCGAGCAGGCGGGCCTGGTGCTCGTGTTCACGATTGGCTCTGACTCCGCACTGCGTGCGTTTTTCGAGCAATTCGTCGGACTGCTTCTCGAAATGATAGTTGTAGATCGATAGAAGTCCGGACAGGTTTCCGATGATATCCCCCTTAAGTTTGGGGGTCATCGTGATGCGGGTGGAGCGTTCTGTGGTATTGTAGAAATGGGTGACGATATTGGATCCAACAACTTTATCAATATCAAGCGTCATCCGTGCAATCATATAAAGATCTTCGTATTTTCGGCCGATAGGAAACAGGTATTTGTTTATGGTTTCAAGTTTGAAATACTTGTTCCCGATCTGAGGTTCCAGCACTAGAGGCAGGAATCGAGTCTGGCCGGTGAAGGTTTTCGTTTCTTCGATCCCGAACAGGCGGCTGAAATAGTCTTCGTCATAGAATGGCGAATACGTGTAGCGATCATCTATCAGCGCTGAAGCAGTGAACAGGTATGCAGGATCATGCTCTTCGAGAAGGGCCTTGACCGTTGCCCCCCATCCAGCAGGCTTCATGTCGTCGGCATCCAGGAATGTCACATAGTCCGCGTTGCAAAAACGCAATCCGCGGTTGCGTGAATGCGACAGGCCGCAATTGGCGGTGTTGCGAATCAATATGATGTTGTCGTGACGACTCTTCATTTCCTTCACAATCGCTTCGGCGAGGGCGGCTTGTGTCGAATTGGAGGCGTCGTCGACAACCACGATACGCTGGAGAAAATCCAGGCCCTGGGTTCCGTCGATGATGGAGAGGAGGGCCTCTCGCAGGAACTGCGCATCGTTATGGGTGGTAAGGACGGCGTCTATGGAGATCGTCATGATGAATTCACTAAACCCTGGACGTGGGAGGGAGGGCGGCGCGATGATGTCGAAGGTAGATGGTAAGAGCAACCGGGCGCGGGCGGTAAGGTTTCGGCATTACACCTGATAGTGGATTGGTCGAATCACCGGAAACGGCGCGGAAGGGCAGGGCGGGGGAGAGTCCTGCAAGGGATCATCCATCCAAGGCGTGCCATTCCTCGCCATTGCAGGACACGAGTGCATGGTATCTGCCCCCTCCTTTTCGCACGGGTTGGCGCCAGGTCGTGATCGGTAGGGGGGCATCATTGATATAGGCCATTGTGCCGGCATGAGGCTGGTCGCAAGTAGGAAGGGCTTGGAAGGAGCTGGGGCGCAGATGTATGGCCTGGGTGTCGAGTGGGCCTGCCACAGCCATTTCGCCGTTACGGTCTATGCGGACTACGTTCCGGCGGGCGCTGGTGATGGTGATCACGCCGTTGTCCGGATTGTCGATGCCCGTGCCGGAGTCGCCCCAAAAGGCATAGACAGGGTCGTTTGCTCTTTCGCTGGCCAGCGAAGTCTCGTTGTGGTGTGGTTGTCCCACATTGATGCGCGCGCCGCCTGTTTGTGTCCCGGTACGGAATGCAGCAAAGGCAGTGCCGGGGTCTGGCGTGCCGATAGTCAGGGCAAAGGGCGGGGCGCGGGTCTGGTCATAGAGGGCTGGCGGGTCGAAGCCAAAGGCTGGGCCGATACCGACATGGCCGTTGCGAAAATAGGCGTTGGTGTGACTGTCGAGCAGCAGGGCTAGGCGATTGGCCGAAATACCCGATCCGCTCGTGCTGCCCAGCCATACCGCGAAACTGGTGGGCAATGCGCCGCGGGCAGGGGGCGAATCGACCGTGAAATCCAAACTTCCACTGGTGTTATAGGTGGTTCCGTCCCAGCCGTTTGCCTGAATTTCGCACAAGTCGTCTCCTGCGGCCACGATCAGGCCGCCAACCCGCTTGTCTGTCCGGCGATTCTTGTAGCAGCCGAAAAAAGCTGAACTGGGATCATTGGAAAACTGTAGCGCGGCATAGTTGCCACCAACCTGATCGGGCCGACCGCTGTTCTGGACTGTAGCATAGACGAGTGTGCCGTCCTGACGGAGGCCGTCAGGCGATGTCGTTACATCTTTTGGGCTTCGTGCGGCAACCGGAACGGTTAAGGTGGCGACGAGGTGTGCCATTGCCGCGAACAAGAAGACACGCCTGCGCATGACCGCCTCATTGCATATCGCGACCTTTTGGCAAAGAGCTGTTTGACCTTGCTATCGCCTCTTTTCGTCGCTTTTTTCGCCGGGGCGGAGGAGGGGAGTCGGGTGCAGCCATTCCGCTTGGGGGACTGTGCGGCGTGCGCGGTTAAAGCGTAGCGCCAGCACAGCCAGAGCCAGAACAGCGCGTCCGGTGGCTTGCACGCTGTCCTGCCAGCGGTAGGCATAGATGCGCGGCGCCCCCGTGGGAGAGGCGGTCTCGACGATGTTGGCGGGCCGGTTGGCCAGATCGGGTCTCCAAACCGCCTGTTTTGCGAGTGCCCGGGGGTGCCGGTCACGCCAAGGCCATACCAGGTCGCTCACAAAGCGCCCCGCCATGGTAACTGTACGCCGCACGCCGCGAAGCCGACTGCTGTTGATCTGCATCAGTGAGGTCGCTGGGGGCGGAGCAGAAGGGGGGCTCTGGGCGGTCGAGGTTGCTGCGATGAGGGCGGCGTGGTCGTGCGAAGTCCAAGACGACAAGGCTTGCGTACCAGCGTTATATGCCTCGATGCCCATCGTCATCGCCCGGACACGGTCATAGTCATAGCGCAGCAGGTGGTGGATAAAACCGCCGATCAGCTTGTTCAGCACCTCGCACAGCCCCAGTCGGTCGTGGATGGCGTTGGCAAATAGGCTGTTTCGGCGGTCATAAAACATATGCCAAGGTGCTGATTTTTCAGAAAATGGCATATGCCATACTGCCAGCCCTGGCCAGGGACGCGTAGGCCAGCCTTCGCGCTTGAGGCGGTAGCCATATTCGACATCGTCACCGCGTATGAAGCAGGGCATCGGTAGGCCTACCGATGCGATTGCTTCTACAGGAAACGCAAAGCACCACCATCCGTTGAAGTCGGGGGCATGGCGGCGGGCGAGAAAGTCCACGCCTGCTGTTTTGCGGATGTCGCAGTCTTGCATGGGCGCGATATGCCCGATTCCGAAGCTGCCAGGCACCAGATAATCGCCCGCACTGAACAGGCGGTGGCGTTCGTGATAGTCGAACATCGCCCCCCCTAGACACACAGGGCGATCGGTGAATGAGAGAATGGCGCTGGCCCGCTCGACCAGATCGGCGGGCAGGTCTATGTCGTCGTCCATCAGCAGCACATGGGTGATTTGTGCGTCCAGGCTGTGTTCCAGCATGCCGCGGGTGAAGCCGCCTGCACCGCCGGTGTTCTCCTGATCTATGAACCGGACCACGTTATCGCAATGGCCAGTTGTGTCGATGCGCTGTTCGAGGCCGGGGCGGCCATGGTTTACAACGATCACCCGGCCTTGTCCGACACGGCCTGCCAACCGGGCCAGATTGGCTTGCAGGAATGGCTCGCGTTCGAATGTGGTGATGGCAAGGCCAAGGCGCGCTTTACGGAGGGGGGCTTGATCGGCCTCCCAGGCTAGTTGCAACAACATGGCCTGGGGGGCGGCCGTGATCTCCAGGAAAAGATAGCTTTCACCGTCTGCGGGCGCGGCGATCGGTACAGGCAAGGCCAAGACGTATTCGCTGTCTGCTTCGGCTTGCGCTGGCGAATGCCACTCCGCTACAACTGTTTCGCGGCCTGAACTGACTTGGCGCCGCATGATGTGTAAGGACAAGTTGCCTCGCACCCGTCCCCGTAGCACCACTGTACGCAAGGCTGTGTATTCATGCCAATAGCTCTCGAAGAAGGCGTCGAACAAGCTATCAAGGCGCAAGCGGGCCAGGGTCAGCGCTTCGAGCGTTAGCGTGGGGGCTTGGCCTGAAAGGTGCTGTGCCCATTGTTCGGTCGGATTGGCTTCGCCGGCTGAAGGTACACGGTTCGTCGCTTCGAGTAGGCGGTAAAGCACCATGCTGGCGGGGGTTTTGTCGGGGGCAGGCAGGGGCATGAAGTCGCCATCACTCTGAAAATTCATTTATTTCAATCACCTGTGATTGTTCGTGCCGATGCGGCCCATATCCTCGAGATAGGGAGGCGCTCGGCACGCGCGATCACGAGCACTTGTGGGTCTGATAGCGCTCCGCTAAGCGAGAAGCCAGATGCAGAGTGTGGAGTGGTAATAGCTTGACCGTAGACAGTATTATGCGCGGCATTGTCGCGAGGTCAGGCTTGCACTACCTGCCTCGTGCTGCGGCGGCAGGGGCTGCCATGCTGGCTATGTCGGCGTTGGCTGGATGCTCGACCTATTTCAGCCACGATGGGCCGCGCTATGGGGCGGTCGCGGCGGTTCAGAAAAAGGGGCACGAGCAGGGCGCCTTGCTGGTCGATTTGACTGATGCATCTGCCCGTCAGGTGAGCCAGTCCAATCAGAGTGCAGGCTTCCTCGATATGTTCGGGCAGGGCTCACCTTATGGTGCATTGATTGGGCCGGGCGACACCTTACAAGTCTCGATTTTTGAAGCACCGCCTGCCGTCCTTTTTTCAAGCGGCTTATCCACGTCGACAACGGCCATGGCAGTTGGATTGGGTGGCAGCAGTCAGCGCGGTATGACTCTGCCCGATATGCAGGTCGATGCTTATGGTCAGATTGACGTGCCCTTTGCGGGGCGTGTCGATGCCCTAGGCAAGACACCGCGTCAAGTTTCCGCTCAGATTGTACGTCGTTTGCGGGGCAAAGCGCATGATCCGCAAGCGGTTGTGTCAATCGCGCGCGGGGCCTCGTCAGTCGTGACTGTGGTGGGAGAAGTGGCCGCAGGCACGCGGATGCCGCTGACTGCCAAGGGCGAGCGCTTATTGGATGCCTTGGCGGCAGCCGGGGGATCTCGCCAGCCAGTGGACAAAGTAAGCGTATTGCTGGCGCGCGGTGGCAAGAGCGCGCAGATGCCGCTCGACGCTCTGATCGCCAACCCTGGGCAAAATATCTTCCTTCAACCCGGTGACGTGGTCACTGTCAGTTATCAACCGGCCAGTTTCACCGCGCTTGGCGCAGCGGGTCGTAACGAGGAAATCAAGTTTGAGGCGCGCGGCATCAGTCTGGCTCAAGCTCTGGGCCGTATGGGAGGGCTGCGCGATGATCGGGCCAACCCGCGCGGGGTCTTTGTCTTCCGCTTGGAAAAACCCGATGTGCTGGGCGGACTGGCTGCCCCCGCAACGCTCGCGCCCGATGCTGATGGCAACGTTCCGGTAATCTATCGCCTCGACATGCGCACGCCTGTTTCATTTTTTACGGCACAACATTTTTCGATGAAAGATCACGACATCGTGTTCGTGACGAATTCGCCGATTGCTGATCTGCAGAAATTTGTGAACATCATCGGCGCGTCCGTTTATCCGATCGTGGCGTTCAGGAATGCGGGTAACTGATGTCTGTTGGTTCTTGTCTGTGACCCGCCCTTCTTCAGGAAAAAAGACTTTCTTATGACCATTACGCGCAAGTCGCTGGTGAAGAAGGCGGCAGGCCTCGGCGTGTTGTTTCACGTATGTGTCACGGCACCCACCCTTTTGGCTACGCTCTATTTTGGGCTATTCGCCAGCAACGTGTACATCTCGGAATCACGGTTTATCGTGCGCAGCCCGAGCAAGCCCGAGGCCAGTGGCATGGGGGTTCTGCTCAAGACAGTTGGTTTTTCCAGCGGTTCGGGTGACGAAGTATTTGCTGCCAACGATTATCTCGCATCGCGTGATGCCATGCGCGAGCTTAATCGCAACGAGGCGGTCGAACGGGCTTATGGTCCGGGGCATGCATCATGGATCGATCGCTTTGATCCCCTGGGCTATGATCATTCTTTTGAGAGCCTCTATCGCTATTTTGGCAAGAAGGTCTCCGTCCAGTTCGAAAGCTCGACCTCGATCACCACGTTGAGCGTGCGGGCTTATGATGCGCAGGACGCCCGGCGCTTCAATGCTGGTCTGCTCGATCAGGCTGAAAAGCTGGTTAACAAGCTTAACGAGCGTTCGCGCCACGACCTGCTCGACGTAGCCCAGAAGGAAGTTGATCGTGCGCGGAAGCAGGCCATTGATGCCGCTCAGGCGCTTGCTGCCTATCGGGATCAAGCAGGGGTCGTCGATCCTGAAAAGCAGGCAGAAGTCCAGATTCAGATGGTGTCTAAGCTGCAGGACCAACTCATTGCCGCACGCATTCAACTCGATCAGATGAAAGTGCTGGCACCCGCCAGTTCGGAAATTGCACCTCTTGAAAGCCGCATTGCCGGGTTGGAGCAGTCGATTCAGTCCGAAATGCAGCGCGCCGCGGGGGGGCAGAAGTCACTCTCGCGTGCGGCGGTGGAATATCAAAGGCTGCAATTCGATGATGTCTTTGCAGGCAAGCAGTTGACTGCTGCGCTTGCCGCGCTTGAGGATGCTCGCCTCGATAGCTTGCGCAAGCAGGCTTATGTGGAGCGTATCGTCGAGCCCAATCTGCCTGACGATTCGTCTGAACCGCACCGCTTGCGTGGTATTTTTTCTGCCTTTGCGCTGGGGTTGATCGCTTGGGGTATTCTCTCGATGCTGCTGGCGAGCCTCAAGGATCACGTCGAATGAGCGATCTCATTGGTTCCTTGCGCGTAGAAGGGCGGGTTATTTATGCCCTGCTCATGCGCGAGGTGCTGACGCGATACGGGCGCCACAACATTGGCTTCCTTTGGCTATTTGTCGAACCAATGCTGTTTACTGGCGGGGTGGCGGCAATCTGGAGTGCGCTCAAGGCCGTCCATGGCACCACCTTGCCGATCGTGGCATTCGCGATCACCGGCTATTCGAGTATTTTGCTCTGGCGTAACATGACCTTTCGGTGCATCGGTTCGCTTCTGCCTAACCTGTCCTTGATGTATCATCGCAACATTAAGCCCTTTGATATCTATCTCTCGCGTCTGATCCTTGAGATCGTGGGGGCAACGACTTCGTTTGCGGTACTTTCGATCGTGTTCGGAGTTTTTACCACCTATATAACCTGGCCTGAAAACGTGGCAGAACTGATTGCCGGATGGCTGTTGCTGGCCTGGTTCGGGATGGCCTTGGCGATATTTCTGGGTGCTCTTTCCGAAGATTTTGAGTTTATCGAAAAAATCTGGCACCCCGGTCAATACCTTCTGGTGCCGTTGTCGGGGGCTGCATTCCAGGTAGATTCGCTGCCCACCTCGGTTCAGCACCTGGCCTTGTTACTGCCTACCGTCAGCGGTCTGGAAATCGTGCGCGAGGGCTTTTTCGGCTCGAAGTTCCGTGCGCATTACGATGTGCCTTACGTAATCTGGTTCAATGCTGTACTGACGATTCTGGGCCTGTTGCAGTTGCGTAAGATGAGCCGCTCGGTGACGCCCGAATGATCTCTTTGCATGACATCACCAAGGTTTACCACACGCGCAAGGGACCGCGCCGGGTGCTGGACAATGTCTCGATGGTGATCGAGAAAGGCGAAAAGGTTGGCGTTCTTGGTCCGAACGGCGCTGGCAAATCGACCTTGATGCGGATTGTGAGCGGCGCTGAGCAGCCGACGAGAGGGCGGGTTGAACGCGCGATGAGCGTGTCGTGGCCGCTCGGTTTCGTTGGAGGCTTCCAGTCGACTTTGACAGGCTACGATAATCTAAAGTTCATCTCGCGTATTTATGGCCAAAGTCACCAGGCATTGCTGCCCTATATTCAGGACTTTTCTGAACTTGGGCATTACCTGTTCGAGCCAGTGAAATCCTATTCGGCGGGCATGCGCGCGCGTCTGGCTTTCGCAATTTCGATGGCGATTGATTTCGACTGCCTCATCATCGACGAGGTGATCGCAGTAGGCGACCAGCGGTTTCAGGAAAAGAGCCGAAACGAGTTGCTCAACAAGCGCCGTGAAAAATCAATGGTTATTATTACACATGAAATGCACTTTATTCGCGAGAACTGCACAGTTGTCTACGTGGTGGATCATGGGAAGCTGATCCGGTTCCCCGACATTGATGAAGGGATTTCTTATCATGAGAACTCTTTTCGGCGGTAGATTGGGGTTCTTATTTTCTTGTTTTTAGTAATTAACGTTCAGGTGTATAGATCATGAGAGTTTGCATCGTTGGCGCGGGCTTTTCCGGTGCAGTGATTGCGCGGATGCTTGGCGAGCAGGGCATCAGCAGCCTGGTCGTCGATGAACGCGATCATTTGGCCGGAAATTGCCATACCGAGCGCGACCCTGAAACCGGAGTGATGGTCCACAAGTATGGTCCGCATATCTTTCACACCGGGATTGAGCGCGTGTGGCAATTCATCAATTGCCATGGTGTGATGATGCCTTATGTGAACCGGGTAAAGGCCAATGTGGCGAACAAGATCTATTCTCTGCCGGTCAACCTGCACACGATCAATCAGTTCTTCGGCGAGGCGTTCTCGCCGTCACAGGCGCGAGATTTTGTCGAATCCAAGGCGCGCATGGACATCGTGGAGCCTCGGACGTTCGAGGAGCAGGCTTTACGCTTTGTCGGCAATGATCTTTATGAGGCGTTCTTCAAAGGGTACACCCGCAAGCAGTGGGGGTGCGAGCCGAGTGAACTGCCTGCCTCCATCCTCAAGCGCCTGCCGCTCCGTTTCAACTACGATGACAACTATTTTAATCACCCCTATCAGGGAATGCCGCGCGACGGTTACACTGCGATCGTGGAGAGCATCCTCGATCATCCGGGGATCGAGGTTCGCTTGGGCGTGCGACACGAGGATCTGACCGAGGCTTTTGCCCACACGTTCTATTCAGGCCCGCTAGACCGCTACTTCCGTTACGATCTGGGCCGTCTGGGCTACCGCACACTAGACTTCGTGCCCGAACGCGCACAGGGCGATTATCAGGGTACCGCAGTCATCAATTATCCTGATGAAAGCGTGCCTTTCACGCGTATTTCCGAACACAAGCACTTCGCCCCCTGGGAGGCTGATGGTTTCGAGAAGACCATCGTGTTTCGCGAATATAGCCGTCTGTGCGGCCCGGATGACATTCCTTACTACCCTATTCGCATGGTTGCGGAGACCAAGTTGCTTGAGCAATACGAAGCCCGTGCAGCGCAGGAAAAGAACGTCACATTCGTCGGCCGTCTGGGCACCTACCAGTATCTCGATATGGATGTGACGATCGACAGGGCGATGGACGTGGCGCAAGCATATCTGCAAGCCCGCGCACATTGAAGAGGGATGCCGCAGTTTGGCAGGCTGCTGAAAAATACTCGACCGGCGCGTGATTGAGTGAGCTGGTGACCTGCCCCCCGCTGGTCCCGCGGTCATAACGAGAGTCTGCCGGTTTGATATTCGTGCTGCTCCACCGGCACAAGCGCGTCGGGTGTGACGCTTCCATCATGCAGGAACGCCCGACGCGCTTGTGCCGGTGTTCGGTTCCCCAGGGATGAGTGCGGCCGGACGTTGTTGTAGTCGTAGCGCCAGACGGCCAGCTTGCGCCGGGCGTCAGCCAAGCTGTCGAACAGTTCCTCGTTCAGGAACTCGTCGCGCAGCGACCCATTGAACGATTCAATGAACGCATTCTGCTGCGGCTTGCCGGGATCGATGTAGTGCCACTCGACCCGGTTTTCGCTGGCCCACTTCAGGATCGCCCGGCTGGTGAACTCGGTCCCGTTATCACTGACGATGCAAGCCGGTTTGCCATAGAGCCGCACCAGTGTGTCGAGTTCGCGTGCCACCCTGACGCCCGAGATGCTCGTGTCGCCCACCAGGCAAAGGTTCTCGCGGCAAGCGTCATCGTTGATCGCCAGGATGCGCAGCCGTCGGGAAGCGCCGAACGTGTCGGCCACGAAGTCCATAGACCAGCGGTCGTTCGGCCGCAGCGGCACCGGCATCGGCGTCCGGCTGCCACGAGCACGCTTGCGCCCGCGCCGACGACGCACCGACAGACCTTCCTCCCGATACAGCCGGTAGAGCTTCTTGTGGTTCATGATGTGCCCCTTGCGTTCCAGCATGACGCCGACACGGCGATAGCCGAACCGCCGACGCACGCCGGCGATCTCGCGCATCGCCTCGCGGATCACAGCATGGTCAGGCGGACGTTCTCGCCGGACCGTCTTCGGAGCGACGCCGATCAGCACGCAGGCCCGGCGTTGCGAGATCTCATAATCCCGCATCACACCGAGCGCCGCATCCCGTCGCTGGCTTGGCGTCGTCAGACTTTTCCCAACAGGTCCTTCAGGATCGCGTTGTCCAGCACACTCTCGGCCAGGAGCCGCTTGAGCTTGCCATTCTCATCCTCGAGCTGGCGCAGCCGCCGGGCGTCGGACACCTCCAGGCCACCGTACTTCGCCTTGAGCTTATAGAATGTCGCCGGGCTGAGTCCGTGCTTGCGGCACACCTCTACCGTCGGCAGGCCTGCCTCCTGCTCCTTGATCATCCCGATGATCTGTTCCTCGGAAAAACGGCTCTTCCTCATTCGTCTGCTCCTTCCTTGGGGCAGACTCTACATCAGATCGAGGGAACCAGCGGGGGGCAGGTCAATGGAGCTGACTGTGTAAAACTGCTCAGCCCTTCACGACAGCGTCAATGGCCAGGAGTTTGGTCCAGAGGGCGTCGAACTGGGCGAGGGGGAGGGC
>Ga0075011_10000120_pt1 | contig 39360 bp, 37 predicted proteins | sample TARM_MetaG_T_14_FD_72354 | JGI IMG/M metagenome (GOLD analysis project Ga0075011, IMG submission 72354) | Freshwater microbial communities from Pennsylvania, USA, analyzing microbe dynamics in response to fracking - TARM_MetaG_T_14 | ecosystem: Environmental > Aquatic > Freshwater > River...
CGGGTCTCGACCATTCCTAGTGCTTCTTGTTGCATATATATACCTCGTAGTATTTTCATAGTGTTGCGCAGAGATATTAGAAAAATTATCTGGGAAATAATGGTGTAGTTTGCGTGGTGAATGAAAAACTAATTAGTTATATATGTAAAAAAATTGCGCTTTACTTGCGCTTGTTTAAGTTATTTGGGGGCGGTGGGTGATTTTGATAATGGTAAAAAATTGCACATTTATACAAATATTATTGTTCACTTTTTGTGATACTTGGCAAATTAATTAAATATTTGAGCTATGTCATAAATAATAAAATATTGGGATACTCATATCATTAATTGAAATTAAATATACGCTAAAAATTACCCTTGTGTTGAGTTTTAAGTTATTGACTTTAATGGATTTTGTTTGTTTTGTTACCCGTAAGTACTAATGGGTAATCAAAAATTACCCACAAAAAGTGTATAGATGACAAAAAAGTAACAATGTAAAAAAATATACTTTATAGCGAAGTTTTTATTTCATGAGTCCGTCAACGGACATTGTGGAACAGGGGTTAAATTCAATGTAATTAAATAAACACCTTTTATAAAGCAGCGTTTATTTCAATAAAAAGGAACGTAATGTCATGAGTAACCTAAGAAACGAATGTATTTCCGAGTTCTTCGGAACCGGATTATTTCTATTTTTTGGTACCAGTTGCTTATCTGCAATAAAAGTGGCTGGTGCTTCTTATGGACTTTGGGAGATTTGTATTGTGTGGGGGTTGGGAATCGCACTCGCTGTCTATCTGACTGCGGGGGTTTCTGGTGCTCATTTGAATCCAGCAGTAACTCTGGGCTTGTGGTTGTTTGCAAGTTTTCCAAAGCATAAAGTTATTCCATATAGCCTTTCACAAACCGCTGGTGCTTTCTTCGGTGCGACAATGTGTTATCTACTTTACCATGATCTTTTTACGGCATATGAAGCAACTAATGGCATGATCCGAGGCTCAGAAGAAAGTCTTTATTTAGCCAGTATTTTCAGTACTTTTCCGAACCCTGAAATATCAGTCTTTCAAGCGGGTTTCGTTGAAATCGTTATTACAGCAACATTGATGGCGTTGATTCTCGCTTTAACTGATGATGGTAACGGTGTTCCAAGAGGCGCATTGGCACCATTACTAATTGGTATTCTGGTTGCGGTAATAGGCGCATCTACAGCACCTTTAACCGGTTTTGCGATGAATCCGGCTCGTGATTTTGGACCCAAACTATTCACATTTATTTCTGGTTGGGGAAATGTTTCGATGACTGGGGCCCGCGAGATTCCATATTTCTTAGTACCGATTATTGCACCGCTAATTGGAGCCTGTGTCGGCGGATTTGGTTACAGATTCTTTATCAGTAAAGGTTTAGAGACAGAGACAAAGTCAGCAAAGGAAGCTGAAAGCCAGGCTTAACGTTTGGCTTAAGACTTTAACGTCAATTTAAGGTTTACGAGCCTTAAGGAGTAAGCATGGATAATATTATTATTTGTCCTAGTAAATACGTGCAAGGCCCTAATGTGATGGATAACCTCGGGGCGTATGTAAAACCTCTCGGCAAGTCCGTAATGGTTATTGCTGACGAATTTGTTACTCACTTAGTAGAACAACGCGTGAGTAAAAGTTTTGGTCAACAAAATGTAGAGGGGTACTTCTCTTTGTTTGGTGGCGAATGCTGCCAGCAGGAGATTGAACGATTAACTGAAATCGCTAAACAGCAACGTGTCGATGCGGTTGTTGGGATTGGTGGTGGGAAGACATTGGATACCGCGAAAGCAATTGCTTCTGAACTATGTATTCCCGTTGCCATTGTGCCAACGATTGCTTCAACGGATGCACCAACCAGTGCGTTATCGGTTATCTATACACCGGAAGGAGAATTCAGCGAATATCGTTTTTATTCTAAGAACCCTGATGTTGTCATCATGGATACGCAAGTTGTCGCCCAGGCGCCGACACGTTTGCTTGTGTCAGGAATGGGGGACGCACTTTCCACCTATTTTGAAGCACGGGCAAATGAACGTTCGGGTAAAGGAACTATGGCTGGCGGTGCACCGACAAAAGCAGCACAGGCTTTGGCTAAATTGTGTTTCGAGATTCTGATGAGTGACGGGTTCAAGGCTAAAATTGCTTGTGAAAATGATTTGTCCAGTCGAGCATTGGAAAACATTGTTGAAGCGAACACTTATTTGTCTGGTATTGGTTTTGAAAGCTCAGGATTGGCGGCCGCTCATGCAATTCATAACGGTTTAACTCTGCTGGAAGAGTGTCATCATTTGTATCATGGTGAGAAAGTAGCGTTTGGTACTATAACTCAACTGGTACTGGAAAATGCGCCGATAGATGAAATAAACCAGGTGATTGAGTTCTGCTGCTCTGTGGGATTACCAACTAACCTAACCGATATGGGTGTGACTAGTATCGACAGGAATAAATTATTTAATGTCGCGAAAGCAGCTTGTGCTGAAGGAGAAACCATTCACAATATGCCTTTCAAAATAACACCAGAGTTAGTGCTTTCTGCAATGCTGACAGCTCACGAATTAGGATCGTAACTGGAATTAAAATCTCATAATTGTTAAAGCTCAAGTGATAGAATTGCAAGGATTCTTGAATTTCGTCACTCGAGCTTTATTTTTATTTAGTTATATAAATTGATATTTATCATAACAAACTCATTGTAAATATTTTATGGTTAACATCTTATTATCATTACATTAACTTGTGGTTTTTGTTTGAGCTAATTTTGACATGTAAATTATTTAATTTGGCTTGTGATCACTTATTTATCAAAATTCAAGTGTTAAATATATAGTCGTTTTAGGGATAAGTATGCACCGTATCTAACCTATGGACTAAGAAGGTGGTTATGTCTTCAATTACCTCGCTAGACTCAGCACTAATAAGAAAAATAGCATCAGATTTTTCACAAGCAACAGAAATGGCAGTAGTTGTTGTTAATATTCATGGCGAAGAAATATCGGAAAGGTTTCACTTTTCAGAATTTTGCCAAAGAATAAGGCAAAATCCTGAGTTATATAATCAGTGTATGCTTAGTGATAAAAGAGGAGGGTTAAAAGCGTCAGTAGACAATAAACCTTGTGTTTATCAATGCCATGCTGGCTTAACCGACTTTTCTATTCCACTCATTGTTGAAGGTTCATTAGTTGGCTTTGTTTTATGTGGTCAGGTACGGCTAGAAGATCATAAAGATGACGAAATCGAGGGAATGGCGCATACACAAAGCATGTGGCAAAAAGATGAAGAGCTAAAACACTGCTTCGAAGATATTCCAGTGGTTGATTATCAGAAAGTGCTTGCTTCAGCTGAACTGTTACAATTGATTGTTGATAACTGTATACGTAAGCACATCAACCTTGTGGTGTTGGATGACACCGTTATTAATGAGCAGCAAAAATTATCGACCAATAATAATGATCATAAAATCAAAAAGGCGTTACGGTTTATAGAGCACCATTTTAGTGATGATATCAAGCTTGAAGATGTCGCATCTCATATCTATTTGAGCCCTTATTACTTCTCAAAACTATTTAAAAAACATCTTGGTATAGGGTTCAATGCGTATTTGAATAATTGTCGTATCATGCATGCGAAAAAAATGCTGAAAAGCAGTGGAATTCCAGTCGCAACTATTGCTAAGAACCTTGGTTTTTCCCAAACCAGTTATTTTTGTAAAGTATTCCGAAAGAATTGCAGCATGAGTCCTCAGGAATATCGAGATAAGCATTATCAGGACAGCTTTATTCACGATTAATTTTTTGTAAATAATCTGTAAGTGCCAATGTTATTTATTAATTGGTGCTGGTTAACATATTTACAAAATACACAATGGCAATAAATTACCATTTGTTTGTTTTCATGTTTTATGTAATATTCTGTTTTTATGGTTAATTTTTAAAGGTATGACAATTTTTTACCATTGAAGATACAGAATTGGCATATTTTCATCATCAGTGTGACCAGAATTTATTTAGCAGAAGCCTATAGTGAAAATCAGGAACAAAAAATGTAGCAAGTTATAGTTGTCGAAATGATATCCCATAAAATAGATATACAAGTTGTTAGAATTTTTGCGAGACCTATCACTAATATCGAATTTTAAGGATATATATTTCAATTTGATTATGCCCACGACAGGGCATATATCCCGAATGGGATTACGGAAGAGAGGTGAAAATCCTCCGCAGCCCCCGCTGCTGTAATGCTGACGACCTGTTATGCCGTACTGGCATCAACCCACTGTTTTAGGACGGGAAGGGAACAGGAAGGATGAAGCTAAGCCAGAAGACGAATCAAATTGAACTCAATAACTCCTTCGGTGGGAAGAGAGTGAGAGAAGCAGGTTCCTGATTCAAGATCCTGCGACTTTTCTCCTGCCCACCGTCCGTTCAGCAACCGAACTGAAAATTGGACTATGAAAGCATTACTTATAGCGGGCACAAATAGCGGTAGCGGTAAAACGACAGTGACACTGGGGTTACTAAGAGCTCTGTGTCGCCGTAATCTTCACGTTCAACCATTTAAAGTTGGCCCGGACTACATAGATACCGCCTGGCATACTAAAGTTACCCAAGTACCGTCCCATAACCTCGATGCGTTTATGTTGAGTGAATCAATGTTAAATGCGTTGTTTTGCCAACAGACTCAAACTGCAGATATTGCAGTAATTGAGGGCGTTATGGGGTTATATGATGGCTATGGTACCGATCCTTACTACTGCAGTAGTGCTGGTGTAGCAAAAGCACTGGGTTGTCCGGTAATTTTGGTGGTAGATGGCAAAGCCATGTCGACATCGGCAGGGGCTATTGTGATGGGATTCCAGCAATTTGGGAAAGAAATTAATATTGCTGGGGTTATTTTTAACCACGTTAATTCAGATAAACATTATCAGCTGCTCAAGCACGCTGTAGAAACCTATTGCCAGATTCCGGTGTTTGGTCGATTACCTAAGTTACCCTTTATTGAACTCCCTTCTCGACACTTAGGATTAATGACCGCCCAAGAATCACAAGATATGGATTCGCAGTGGGACGAACTGGCCTGCGCTATTGAACAGCATATCGATATCGATACGTTACTCGATGTTGCTCAAATGGATCAGCTAAATCAACCTTGCGGGACAGACTCACACAGCAATCAGGCTGACGGCGAAGGTTTGACGGTAGCTGTTGCGATGGATGAAGCGTTTAACTTTTATTATCAGGCCAACTTGGATTTATTGGTTGATAGTGGTGCACAAGTTCGTTACTTCAGTCCGTTAAATGATCATCAGCTACCTGAATGTGACTTAGTCTATATCGGCGGTGGTTACCCAGAGCTTTATGCGCAGCAGTTGTCGAAAAATACATCTATGCTGGATTCGATTCTTGCCGCTCATCAGAAAAAAGTACCGATTTATGCGGAGTGTGGCGGTTTAATGTATTTAGGGTCGTCTTTGTCTGATAGTGAAGATAACCTTTATCCGATGGTCGGCATTTTGCCTGGTCAAAGTGTCATGACAGGCAAACTAAACCGTTTCGGTTACTGTTGTGCAAAAGCAAACAGCGATACGTTACTTTGTCTCTCTGGACAGGAGTTACGTGGTCACGAATTTCACTATTCAGATTTTATAACAGATCTACAGCCTGTTTTTACATTATACAAAGAGCAGCAGGGAAAAATTTTAGCACAATGGCAGGGCGGTTATCAGGTTGACAATACCCTGGCGATGTATCTTCATGTGCACTTTGCGCAATCTCCGACGATGTTAGTTGAATGGTTCAGGAGGGCGCGCTGCTTATGATGACGTTATCTCTTTATCTATCCGCTTTCATTATCGATCTGGTGATCGGTGACCCACATAGCTGGCCACATCCGGTGCGTTTAATTGGTACTTCTATTGCCAATATGGAGAAGCGGATAAGACAGATATTCAAAGGGGAAACCTGGCTTTACATTGCTGGTGGTATTCTTTGGATCTGGATTGTTGGTACGGCATGGCTTATCACCTGGGCGCTGATTCATTTGAGCTATGACCTACATTGGATATTAGGAACCGTGGTTGAATTGTGGCTTGCGTTTACGGTTCTGGCTAATGGTTGTCTCAAACAATCTGCTCACGACGTGTTAGCGCCGTTACTTGCCAATGATATTGCACAGGCAAGAATTAAACTCTCATACATTGTCGGGCGGGATACCAGTCAACTGGATGATAAGCAAATTGCCCGAGCCACGGTCGAAACAGTGGCAGAGAATACGGTTGATGGCGTGATAGCACCACTTTTCTATTTATTTATTGGTGGGGTTCCTATGGCAATGGCCTATAAAGCAACCAATACACTCGATTCTATGGTGGGATATAACAACGATCGTTACCGTCAGTTGGGTTTCATTTCCGCCAAATTGGACGATGTCGCTAATTTTATCCCAGCCCGAATTTCCTGGCTGTTGTTTTCTCTGTCCGCTTACTTAATCGGCTTTAATGGTAAATCTGCGTTGCGTATTGGCTGGAGAGATCGATATCAACATAAGAGTCCGAACAGTGCCTGGTCAGAAGCCACAATGGCAGGTGCATTAGGTGTGCGCCTTGGGGGGCCGAGTAACTATTTTGGTCAGTTGGTTGAAAAACCGTGGATTGGTGAGTTACAGCGTGAAATTGAAGCACAAGATATCGCTCAGTCTACTCGTTTAATGTACGTAACATCAATAATGGCATTTGTCGTATTTTCAATTATTTACATCATATTTAATCAGGGATAGCAGTATGAACTTTATTCAGCAGCCTCAACGAATTGAATCGACAAGTTTCGAGATCATCGATGAAATCATAGCCTCTGAGTTTCCGGAGTATAAGTTTGCGAATGCGCTTGAAAAGAAAGTGATTACACGTGTGGTACATACCACTGCGGATTTCGATTGGCTGGAGATTCTGAAGTTTTCTCCTGATGCATTATCAACACTACAAACTGCCATTTATGAGGGATGTACCTTCTATACCGATACGACTATGGCCTTATCTGGGATTAACAAGGGGTTATTAAAGCAATTTGATTGCGATATTAAATGCTATATAGCGGATCCCCTGGTGGCAGAGGAAGCCAAAGCAAAATCAAAAACGCGTTCTATGATAGCCGTTGAAAAAGCACTTAAAGAGCAGGGCAACAAAGTATTTGTGTTTGGTAATGCGCCAACAGCATTGTTCCAGCTTCTTGAGAGTTCTGCTCACAGCCCGGTGATGACGATCGGGGTTCCCGTTGGATTTGTCGGTGCGGCTGAATCCAAGCAGGCACTGTACCAGAGCTGTTTCCCTTATATTACAGCGCTTGGAAGAAAAGGCGGCAGTAACGTTGCGGCAGCAATAGTTAATGCCGTTCTTTACCATATGCGGGAGGCGTTATGAGCCAAACAGCAGATGCCGAGCTTATCTGGCATCGTGGCAAAGCTTATCGCAAAGGTTACACCACGGGTTCGTGCGCGACCGCAGCGGCAAAAGTGGCTGCGTTAATGGTGATGCGTCAGCAGTTAATTCAGCAAATATCTATAGTGACTCCTTCGGGGGTGACATTAAATCTTAATGTTGAAAACGCCTCTGTGCAGAACAAAAGCGCCGTGGCGGCAATACGTAAAGATGGCGGCGATGACATTGATGCCACTCATGGCATGTTGATTTATGCGCAAGTTGAGGTGAACGACAGAACGTCCATTGAAATCTATGGTGGTGAAGGCGTTGGTACTGTAACTCGCAAAGGGGTTGGGTTACCTGTCGGCGTTGCCGCAATTAACAAGACACCCCGTCACACCATTGAGCAGGAAGTACGCAGCGTTATCGGCCCTGATAAGGGTGCGGTTGTTACGATATTTGCTCCAGAGGGAAAAGAGAGAGCACAGCGGACCTACAATGGCCGTCTGGGTATCGAAAATGGGATTTCAATTATTGGAACTTCGGGCATTGTCACACCGATGTCTGAAGAAAGCTGGAAGCGTTCACTGGCTATTGAATTGGAACAAAAAAGCGCGTTGGGGCGTGACAATATCGTACTGGTTCCGGGAAATCACGGTGAACGTTTTGTTCAGCAGTATCTGCACATTGACCCGGAGATTGTGGTCACAATGAGTAATTTTGTTGGCTATATGTTGCAGGAGGCAAATCGCCTTAACTTCAGACGCGTACTGTTAGTCGGGCATATTGGCAAATTGATCAAAATCGCAGCCGGAGTTTTCCACACTCATTCGCATATTGCAGATGCACGCCTGGAAACTCTGGTAACCCATTTGGCTTTACTGAATGCGCCTCATGAATTACTTCAGCAGGTTTATCGATGCCTGACCACTGAAGAAGCGCTGGAATTGATTGAACAGCACGGTTACCAGAGCGTCTATCAGCGCATAGCGGAAGAAATCGAACGCAGAGTGACCGCCATGCTCAAGTATTCCACGAACAAACTTATCTGTGATGTGGTGTTGTTCAATTTTGACAATCAAATATTGGGTAGCAATCGTCCTGTTGAATTGATCATGGAGGATTATCAATGATCTATGTGGTAGGAACCGGACCCGGTAAAAGGGATTTAATAACTATTGCCGGTGAAAACTTAATAGCGAAGGCCGATATCCTTGTAGGTTGGCCTCGCTTATTAAGTGAGTTTGATGACTTTCAGGGCAAGCGAATCGAATTGTCAGGAAGCATAGACAGTATTTTAGCTACGCTAGATGAGTTTAAAGCACAAAAGGTCGTAGTATTAGCGTCCGGTGACCCCATGCTGTTCGGAATTGGTAAGCGAATAAGTGAGCACTTTAAACCAGAAGAACGACAATGTGTGCCGGGAATCAGTTCAATCCAAATGCTGTTTTCTGAGGTGGGGATTGATATGAATGATCTGTATATCACCAGCTCACATGGTAAACAGCCTGATTTCGATTTTCTCTTTCTGCACAAAAAGATCGCTTTAGTCACAGACAAGATACTCGGCCCGTATGAAATCGCACAACAAGCGTTGCAGCGCAATCTAAATTGCAGCTTAGTCATTGGTGAGAATCTTGGCTATCCACAACAAAAGATCTCCGTGTTGAACCCCGAACAAGTGCAGCGTGAATATGACATGAATGTAGTGGTGGTGATCAATGAAAGACAGTGAATTTCTGCGCGCAGAAAAAGTACCTATGACAAAACAGGAAGTACGCACCATTGTACTGGATAAACTGCAACTGGATTCAGCCAGTCGTTTTGTTGACGTTGGCGCTGGTACCGGGAGCATTGCGTTAGAGGCCGCACTCCGCCATCAGCAGTTACATGTTTATGCCATTGAAAAAAATGACTACGCTGTTGATGCGATGTTGCAGAACATGGAACGCCTTGGCTGCAATCATATTCATCTGATAAATCAAAAAGCGCCTTGCGAATTGACCGGAAAATTTGACGCGGTGTTTGTCGGGGGATCTGGCGGTAATTTAGAAGACATTATTGATTGGTCACTGAATCACTTGTTAGAAGGTGGCCGGTTGGTAATGACTTTCATCCTACATGGAAGTCTTAATCAGGCATTAAACCACTTGCAGAAGTGTCATATTGACGATTTTGATTGTAGCCAAATCCAGGTCTCATCGCTGACTTCTCTCGGCAGTAGTTACTATTTCAAACCGAATAATCCAACTTTTATCGTTTCATGCACTAAGGGGAATCAACGTCATGGAGAACTTTGATCAATCGAAAGTTTATTTTGTCGGAGCAGGTCCAGGTGATCCAGAGCTAATCACATTGAAGGGTTATAATTTACTCAAGCAGGCTGATATCGTCATTTATGCCGGGTCTTTAATCAATCCTGAACTACTCAACTATTGTAAGCCCGGTGCAGAATGTTTAGACAGTGCTTATATGCACTTAGAACAAATTATCGACACCATGTCGGAAGGCATCAAAGCCGGAAAGCTGGTTGTGCGTTTGCAAACTGGTGATCTTTCGCTTTACGGTTCTATTCGTGAACAGGGCGAAGAATTAGGCAAGCTTGGAATTGGCTTTCGTTCTGTCGCCGGGGTGTCTTCTTTTCTTGGTGCCGCGTCAGAGCTTGGTGTGGAATACACCGTACCTGAAGTATCACAAAGTCTCATTATTACCCGAATGGCCGGAAGAACACCAACGCCAGAACTGGAGTGTTTAGAAAGCTTTGCTCAGCACCAGACTTCGATGGCTATTTTCCTTTCAGTAAAAGGTATTGGTGAAGTGGTTGACAAGCTTATCACTGGTGGATATCCGTCTGATACGCCGGTTTCAATTGTCTACAAAGCGACATGGAAAGACTGCCAGGTGTTAAAAGGCACGCTGGCTGATATCGCACAGAAAGTAACAGAAGTGGGAATCTATAAAACCGCTCTTATTCTGGTCGGGCGTTTTTTAGGCGAAGAGTATCACTATTCTAAGCTTTATGATGCGGAGTTCTGCCATGAATACCGTTAGAGCTGAATCGGTTTCGCTATTTACGTTAACGCCTGGAGGGCAGCAGGTAGCCAACAAGTTACGTGCGCAGTTGCCAATGCAATGCTATTGCGCAGAAAAGTATTTGCAGGATGGATTCAAACCCTTTGTTAACGGCTTTAAAAATACTCTGGGGCAGGCTTTCTTACGTGATAGTGCCATTATCGTGATCGGCGCCTGTGGCATTGTCGTCCGCAGTATTGCACCGCTGCTTCAAGACAAATTTTCTGATCCGGCTGTTCTGGTCATTGATGAAAAAGGTGAGCACGTTATTAGCCTTTTATCGGGGCATGTGGGTGGCGCAAATGAGCTAGCCAGATATTTGTCGCATATGATCAATGCGACGGCTGTGATTACCACGGCAACGGATGTTAATAAAACCTGTTCTTTTGATTTATTGGCAAAGCAGATGTGTGCCGAAGTAGAAGATTTTCGCCTTGCGACTAAAACGATCAATCAGTTGTTGGTGAGCAATAAAAGGGTTGGAATTATTGTAGACCCTTTTCTCGCCAATCAACTGGAATTTGATATACACAGCTTTGATATTCGTGGATTAATCATTGTTGATGATAACTCTGTCGAACATAGCAAGTTAGATGCTCTGATTGATGTTTCAATGCAAACGGTTAGGCCGACTTGGTCTGTGCCAACATTTCAGCTGATTCCCAAACGCCTGGTCGCAGGTATCGGATGTCGTAAAGGTGTCGAACCTGAAGTTTTGCAATCGTTGTTCACCAGCCAGCTACAGGCGCTCAACATCAATCCTAAGGCACTGAGTATTATTGGCAGTATTGATGTTAAACGTAATGAAGGGGCCATTGTGAGTTTGGCTAAATCCTATAACGTCCCTTTTGAGGTTTTTTCCGCTGATGAGCTTAGTCAGTGTGCTGACCGCTTTCCACGTTCAGAGTTTGTGGAGAAAACGGTCGGTGTCGGTGCTGTTTCACAACCTGCTGCTTGGCTGTTAAGCAATGGCACTTTGCTGGGAGAAACCATTAAGCAGAATGGTATTACGATCACCTATGGAGTATTGAACTGATGTTGTATGTGATAGGAATTGGTCCCGGTGGACTGGATATGATGACTTACCAGGCTCGGGAGGCGATCGAGGCTTCTGAAGTTATTGTCGGCTACAAAACCTATACCCATTTAGTCAAAGCGCTGGTGGGGGATAAACCGGTGATTAAAACGGGGATGTGCAAAGAAATTGAACGCTGTCAGGCAGCGTTGGAGCTAGCTCAGTCAGGTAAAACCGTAGCTATTATTAGCAGCGGTGATTCTGGTGTCTATGGTATGGCTGGCTTAATTCTGGAAATGGTGACCAAACAGAAATGGGATGTAGAAGTAAAAGTGGTGCCCGGTATGACTGCAAGTATTGCTGCAGGATCTGTCCTCGGTGCGCCGTTAATGCACGACTTTTGTCATATCAGTTTAAGTGACTTACTTACCCCTTGGGATCTCATTGAAAAAAGAATTATCAACGCGGCCGACGCTGACTTTGTTATTTGTTTCTATAACCCTCGTAGTCGGGGCCGTGAAGGTCATCTGAAACGCGCATTCGAATTGATGACGCCACATAAAGATCCGAATACACCCGTTGGAATTGTCAAAGAAGCGGGAAGACGAAAAGAGCAAAAATGGATCCTGCCATTTGAACAGATGGACTTTGAACTTGTTGATATGCGTACTCTGGTGGTTGTCGGTAATCAATCCACATACATCGACCAGGGAATTATGATTACACCAAGAGGATATTCAGTGTGAGACCCAGTCATGTACTTGTCTTTGGCGGAACTTCTGATGCGATTGAATTATGTCAGGCGCTACAAGATCGTGATATCCGGTTTACCGTATCGGTTGCAACCGAAGAAGGGTTACACAGTGCAAGGTGTTTTGCCCCCAATGTCATTACAGGCAGGATGGATAGTGCTGAGATAAGCGATTACATAACGAGAATGCACATCGACTATGTGATTGATGCAGCGCACCCTTATGCTCAGTTATTGCGGCAGACCATTGTCGAAGCGTGCGAAACCCTTCAGTGTCCGGTGATGCGTTATGAGCGGCCGAGTTATCGTAATTTTGACGACTCTCCTTTTGTCATCAAAGCCAGCAATGTCATGGACGCTTGCCGCAATATTGCAGAAAACCAGAGCAGGGTATTACTGACGACCGGCAGCAAAGATTTGGAAATTTTTAAAAGAATGCTCAGAGACAAAACCTTGTTCACTCGTGTACTGCCAGTTGCAGATGTGATTAGTGAATGTAACTCGCTCGGGTTTGGTATTGACAACATCATTGCGATGAAAGGGCCATTTACCCAAGAGATGAATTACGCTTTGTATCAAATGATCAAACCGGACGTGGTGGTGACCAAAGAATCCGGTAAAGCTGGCGGATTCGAAGAAAAAGTCGAGCCGTGTACCGAACTTGGAATTACCTGCATCGTCATTGAGCGGCCACAAACAACATCTATAAACCAATACGATAGCTATCAAACGGAACTGGCCGGGTGCGAGAGTGTATTTGATAGCTGGAAACAAGAGGCATGTTTGATATGAAAAAGGCATTAGTTGTTATTAGCTTTGGAACTAGCTACCCCCATGCGATGAAAAAAAATATCGAAGCGTGTGAAGAGGAACTTGCGTGCGCTTATCCTGACCGTAAGTTTTTTCGAGCTTTTACCTCTTCAATGATCATTAGAAAACTGGCGAGACGAGATGATATACATATTGATAATCCGCAGCAGGTTTTGCAGCGTTTAAAGGATGCGGGTTATCGTGATGTGGTAATTCAGTCGCTACACATTATTAACGGCGATGAGTACGAAAAAATCTCTCAACAAGTTGAAGCTTATCGTCATCAATTTGATAATTTGCAATTAGGCTTGCCTCTGCTTAGTTGCATCGAAGATTACGAGCAGTTGATTGATGCAATCAAGCACCAGTCACCAGAATTAAAGCATGATGAACGTCTGGTTTTAATGGGGCATGGCGCGACGCACCACGCATTTTCCGCCTATGCCTGTCTCGACCACATGATGATGGCGAGAAAACTGCCTTATGTTGTTGGCGCGGTAGAAAGCTACCCCGAAATCGAAAGTGTTGTGACTCGTCTAAAGGGTGAAGGCGTCAACAAAGTGTATTTAATGCCGTTAATGTTAGTAGCAGGAGATCACGCTATCAACGATATGGCTTCTGACGATCCTGACTCATGGAAAACCGTGATTCAGCAAGCTGGAATCATTGCTGAGCCCATTGTTCAGGGGTTAGGTGAAAACCCGTTAATTCGAAAAATGTTTGTTGATCATCTGGCGAATACTGAAGTGGTTGAGGAGAAAGTGGCATGAGTAACGGAAAACTGTATGCCATAGGAACAGGTCCCGGTGCCAGTGATCTTATCACGGTCAGAGCCGCCCGGTTACTGGATACACTGGATGTTTTATACGCGCCGGCGAGTCGTAAAGGTGGTGATAGCCTTGCTCTTTCTATCGTTCGAGAATATATCGGTAAACAGGTTCTGATTAAAGAGCGCCATTTCCCGATGACTAATGATGTTGAACAGAAGCAACGGGCCTGGGATGAAGTCGCATATGAGATTGAATCTGATGTAAATCTTGGGAAACAGGTCGGGTTTATCACACTTGGCGACAGTATGCTGTTCAGTACCTGGGTGTTTTTACTCGAACGGCTGAATCATAAAGTCGATATCGATATTATCCCGGGCATTACTTCCTTTTCTTGTATCGCATCACGGGCAAATTTTCCCCTTTGCATGGAGCAACAGTCTCTTGCTGTTATGTCCTGTACTGCAGGTATTGAGGTATTGCGAAGGGCGCTTGAGCAACATGAAGCGGTCGTTCTGATGAAAGTGTATGGTCGCTTCGACAAAGTACGTCAGCTATTAAAAGAACAGGGCTTATTGCAGCACGCGGTATTAATGGCTAATGCCTCAATGGACAACGAGGTTTACTACCCCGATCTGACCCAAGTAGGTGATGGTGAGGCATTACCTTATTTCTCAACCATCATCGTCAACCGTAACTGGACGAATGTTATCGCTCACTAGAAGGAGTTTGTGTATGTCATTCAAATTAAATTCTCAGCGTATTGCCTTGGCTAGTTGGGCTGGTGCTATTGCACTGACGCCACTCAACGCCAACGCAATGCATATTATGGAAGGTTTTTTACCTCCGACATGGGCGTTAACCTGGTGGGCTCTGTTTATACCGTTTGTAGTGTTGAGTGTTAGAAACCTAAAGCAGATTGTATCGGACGACTCAAGCAAAAAAGTTCTGTTGGCACTTTGCGGTGCATTTATTTTTGTTCTCTCGGCGCTAAAACTTCCATCTGTGACGGGGAGTTGCTCACATCCAACGGGTGTGGGACTTGCGGTGATCCTGTTCGGATTTTTAGTCGTTCCGGTACTTGGCGGTATAGCTCTATTGTTTCAAGCCTTACTTTTGGCGCATGGTGGAATTTCAACGCTCGGTGCCAATGGTATGTCGATGGCAGTAATTGGCCCGATGCTTGGTTACGCCATTTGGGTTGCAGCGAACAAAATGAACTTACGAAAAGATGTGTCGGTATTTCTGGTCGCGTTTGTTGCAGATATCGCGACCTATGCGGTCACATCCCTACAACTGGGCGCTGCATTTCCTGACCCACAACTGGGTGTTATGGCTTCAGTTGGCAAATTTATGAGTATCTTCCTTTTCACTCAGTTCCCAATTGCGATTGCAGAAGGTTTACTCACTGTTCTGATTTACGAACAACTGACCAAACGCTCACTGGTTTCATTTCAAGAGAGGGTTGTACGATGAAAAAGAATATTATTTTGTTGGCTCTGCTGTGTGCTGTGGTGATTTTGCCTTTGATATTGAATCAGGGAGCAGAATTTTCCGGTGCAGACGGACAAGCCGAATCATTTATCACCCAGATTGCGCCGGATTATCAACCTTGGATTGAACCCCTGATCGAGCCAGCGAGCGGTGAAATTGAGAGCCTGTTGTTTACACTTCAGGGGTCATTAGGTGCAGCGGTAATTTTTTACATTCTCGGCTTCTATCACGGCAGAAGAAAAACTGATGCTGATCATTGATAAATACGCTTATCAAAATCGTTGGGTAGATGTTTCTCCTGGCTACAAGTGGTGGGCTTACCTGACAGCTTTGGTGGTTGCTATGATTACATCAACGATGTGGCAACTGGCTCTGTTTGTTTTATTGAGTACTGTTACCTGTTACGCAGGCAGACTCACATCAAAACAATATCTGAAATGGATCAGTGTGCCATTTGGATTTCTTGCCATGAGCTTAATAGCAATGCTCGTGACCTATAGTGATAGATCCAGCCAGTTGATTGTCAGTTTGCCAATGTTTGATGGTTTTATTGGTGTTAGCTGGCAGACTTATGATACAGCAATGACAACACTGTTTCGTTGTTTATGCTCGATTGCTGCGACGCTGTGCTTTGTCATTATTACGCCGTTTAACCAGTGCGTAACATTACTCAAGAAGGCGCGACTACCTTCGGTGTTGATTGAGCAGATTCTCTTAACCTATCGATTTATTTTTATATTTATCGAGGAAGCGCATGCCATTTTTACTGCTCAAACAATACGGTTTGGTTATATCAGGCGTGGTTTATGGTTAAAGTCATTAGCGATGCTGGTTGGGGTATTGTTGCAACGTGTCATGATTCGTCACCAGCATATGCAAAGTGCACTGGCCGTTAAGTTGTATCAGGGAGAGTTTCATTAATGACACTATCGGTAAGCTCGGTAAGCTTTTGTTACGAAGAGGATGAATTTGTACTGAATAATCTCAATATGGATTTCTCATCCTTCCCGGTTATTGGTGTCGTTGGGGCTAATGGTTGTGGTAAATCGACTCTGTTCAAGTTGTTACTGGGCCTGCATATTCCGACAAAAGGTGAGGTGAAATGGAATGATCAACCGATTAATTACAGTAAATCTTCGCTCATAGAACACAGGAAAAGAGTCACTCTTCTGTTTCAGGAGCCAGACCAACAAATTTTTTATACCGACGTTTACAACGATATTGCGTTTAGTCTAAGAAACCTAGGGGTGAATGAGTCGGAAATCGCAACACGAATAAACCAAACGCTTGATCTGGTTGACGCTAAAGCCTTTGTACATAAACCGATTCAGTACCTGAGCTTCGGCCAGAAAAAGCGAGTGGCTTTAGCTGGCTCATTAGTTCTGGATTCTCAATTTTTGCTCCTTGATGAACCAACAGCAGGGCTTGACCCGCTTGGAACTAAACAGATGAAAAGCTTAATACGTTCGGTTGCAAAATCGGGCAAGAATGTTGTGATGTCGAGCCACGATATCAATTTGATTTATGACGTGTGTGATTATGTTTATGTTATGAGCCACGGAGAGTTGGTGTCACAAGGTAAACCTGAAGATGTGTTCTTAGATAAAGCATTTATCGAACAGGTAGGGTTGGAACAACCCTGGTTGGTGAAAATGCATCAGCAATTTGATATACCGTTATTTCGTCATGAACACGAAATGGTCGCCGAATAATTATGACAGGAGTCGATATGAGTCGTGCAATTATGTTTCAGGGAACCGCTTCTGATGTCGGTAAAAGTGTGCTGGTCGCAGGGATATGTCGAATCTTGGTACAGGACGGTTATCGCTGTGTTCCGTTTAAAGGCCAGAATATGGCACTTAATTCAGGGATTACCCGCTGCGGTGACGAAATGGGGCGCGCACAGATATTTCAGGCTGAGGCTGCCGGTGTCGAGCCCGATGTGCGTATGAATCCGGTGCTACTGAAACCAACCGGTGATCGCCATTCACAAGTGATTGTAATGGGCAAGGTGTTAACCAATATGGATGCCGTCAGTTATCATGAATTTAAGCCGCAGTTGCAACAGAAGATATTTCACGCATTTAGTGAGCTTGCACAGCAAAACGATATAGTGGTTCTAGAAGGAGCAGGCAGTCCGGCGGAAATAAATTTGCGCGACAGAGATATCGTGAATATGGGGATGGCGGAGCTAATCAATGCGCCGGTTATCCTGATTGCGGATATTGACCGTGGCGGCGTTTTTGCTGCGATATATGGCACACTGATGTTGTTATCAGAGCAAGAAAGAAAACGAGTCCGTGGTGTTATCATCAATAAATTTCGCGGCGATGTTGAGTTGTTAAAGCCGGGGATCAAACAGATTGAGGCGTTAACTCAGGTGCCGGTTATTGGCGTTGTCCCATATCTGGATGTGGATCTGGAAGAAGAGGACGGTGTTGCACTTCAGCCTGAAAAGTTGCGCCGTCAACTCGGTATAGAAACGGATGACGACAAACTGGACATTGCCGTACTCAAAGTCCCACGGATTTCCAATTTTACCGATTTTAATGCGATTGCAGCTCAACCAGACGTTAATCTTCGTTATGTGTCGAAAGTTTCTCAACTGGGTAACCCCGATTTAATCATTCTTCCAGGCAGTAAGAATACATTGGCAGACTTGTGTTATTTAAATGAGCAGGGATTGTCAGAGGCGGTCATCAACAAAGCTAAGCAAGGCTGTGCCGTATTGGGCGTATGTGGTGGTTACCAGATGTTGGGTAACACACTGATTGACGGTGTGGAATCAGGTATTGATCAAATGCAGGGCTTGGGATTGCTGGATACTGTTACTACATTTGCTCAGTCAAAGCACACCACACAGGTTAAGGGAAAGATTATTTATCGTGGTGATGGTGTGCTTAGACAAACTCATGGCATCAACTTAAGCGGTTATGAGATTCACATGGGCGAGACGCAATTGGGCGATAACGCGCATCCTTTTGTTGAAATTCAATCACGAAATCATCAGGACGTCAGTATTGCGGATGGCGCAATTTCACCGGATGGTATGGTGGCGGGGACATACATTCATGGCTTGTTTGATCATGGTGTTTTTACCCGAACGTTTTTGAATCAACTACGGATTAATAAAGGGCTGGAACCACTGGCAGAAGATTCATTTGACTATGCTAGTTACAAAAGTATCCAGTTTGATTTACTGGCTAAGGGGTTGAGGGAGTCAATCGATATTGAACAACTTCATTGTATCATGAATGAATTTCCATTGACGCTAGCGAAGAAATCACGAGAACCAGCGGCATGAAACCGTTTTTAGTCACTCTGCAATTTATTACCCGTATCCCTGTTCCACAAAGCTGGACCCGAGATTTTGATTTTGACCAGACTTATCGGGGCGTCGTGACTTTTCCTCTGGTCGGGGCGATTTTAGGCATTATCGCTGCGGTTATTACGCTATTTCTATTCTCACATTTGGGTTGGAGTAGTGGTTTGAGTGGCGGCATGTATGTCTTACTAATGGCCTCTTTAAGCGGCGGTTTACACTTGGATGGTTTGGCGGATACCTGCGATGGCATTTTTTCCGCTCGAACGCCAGAGCGAATGCTGGAAATAATGAAAGACAGCCGTTTGGGCGCACACGGTGCATTGGCTTTGTTCTTTGTATTGAGCCTTAAAATGCTTACGGTTTCAGATATTCTTGAAGCATCACCCAATAACGCTTTAATGGTGTTAACTGTAGCTCCTTGCGCCAGCAGAGCGTTAATGTCTTTGTTGATGTACAGGCAGAAATACGCCAGGGAATCCGGTTTGGGCCATCTCTATATTAATCGGCTGTCGTTAAACCAGTTTTATATTACCTTAGCGATCGGAGCGACAATCTGTAGTTGGTTGGTGGGCTGGAAAAGTTTGATTGCTTTCATGCTAACAGGCATCTTTGCCTGGGTTTATCGGCGTTATATTAATAATGTTATCGGCGGTCAGACGGGGGATACCCTCGGTGCAGGTAACGAATTGTTTGAATTATGTTTTTTAATGGCTATGAGCAGTGTAATAACTTTTCACAGTTAGTTATATGAATGTTCAAAAGCGCTATGCCCAGCCAGCATGGAAGGAGAATAGCTCATGAGTACGTTATTAAATGATTTGAAAGAATCAATCATCCCAGTTGATGAGCAGGTGCGTCAGCAGACGCAGCGTTATGTTGATCAACTCTTCAAACCGATTGGTAGCCTTGGGCAGCTTGAAGAAATAGCCTGTCAACTCGCCGCTATTTACCGTACTCCTAACTGGAATAAGGGGAAAAAAAAGATATTTGTAATGGCTGCAGACCATGGCGTATTTGATGAAGGTGTGGCTGTTACGCCGAAAGAAGTAACGGCCATGCAAGCCGTAAATACAGTAAAAGGACTGACGGGTGTTTGTGCACTCAGTGACTCAACCCAAGTTGATGTTGAAATGATTGATGTTGGTATCGACAGTGATCCTATTGAAGGAGTCACCAACATGAAAGTGGCCCGTGGTTGCGCGAATATCGCTAAAGGCCCGGCAATGAGTTACCAGCAAGCAGAACAGCTCATTTATGATACCGCTGCATATGTGAGGCAGACAATCGATCGTGAACGTTTGAGTGTTATCGGTATCGGTGAATTGGGCATTGCAAACACTACACCAGCGGCTGCAATTGTCAGTATATTAACAGGTTACTTGCCGATACACGTAGTAGGATTGGGCGCTAATTTCCCGAGTAGCCAGTTACAACATAAAGTCGATGTTGTCTCACTTGCAATCGCATTGAACCATCCGGATCCTGCCGATCCGATTGATATTATGGCAAAGGTTGGCGGTTTTGACCTGGCAGGAATGACTGGGGCAATATTGGGGGCTGCGGCAATGAGAGTACCTGTCGTTTTAGATGGTTTTTTGTCTTACTCTTCAGCAATGATTGCTTGCCAAATTCAGCCTAATGTCTGGGACTACCTCATTCCATCCCATGAGTCAGCAGAAAAAGGCGCGATCATTGCGCTTGAACATCTCAGATTAAAGCCATTCATTCGTATGGGACTAAGACTCGGTGAAGGAAGTGGTGCTACGCTAGCGATGCCATTCATTGATGCTGCGCACGCTATGATAAACCGTATGGGAAGTATGCAAAACGATGGTGTCGAATTACCGGAGCCAGCCTAAAACCGTGGTTTTATTCAAGAAGGGCTGATAGTTTGATCTGTCAGCCCTTTCATTTTAAACAGAGCGTTAACGGTGATAAGTGAGATCAAGGGTTTTCGCTTTTATGTTTTATTAATAGGTACTGTTCAATTTCTGCTACTAAGTCTGGTTTGTTGATGTATTTGACCAGAAAGTAAGGTGGAATTAAGAAAACCAGCAGGTAAAACGATTCATGGAAAAACAGATCGGCAATTACTTGCTCATGACTAACGTAAGCAAACAGAACTAGGCCATCAAGCAGAATACCAAGAATCGCTAAGATGGTTGAAATGATTACAATTAAACCCAAAAAATCTCTCAATATTATTTTATACGCCTTCATTACTATTCCTTCAATAAACTCGCTTCTCTTTACGTTACTCCTGAATGACTAAACGAATACTTGCTCCTGATCACATTACAGTTTGAACTGATGGAAATTAAGTTTTCTGATATGAACGTCTATGCGCACAGAAATGGAAAAGCGCGTAATAAATACAGCTATTTAGCGTTTTTATGCATACATGATTTTTCAATCGTTTCACTATAATCATTTCACTGATAACAAATCGGTTACTACGCCATCAATACCATAACAGGCTATTCAAACCGATGAACAAAAGGATGACTGAATGAAACAAGCGAAATGTATCGTTAATAAACATTTTAAAATCGCTGATATTGATGAGCGTATTTATGGATCGTTTATAGAGCATATGGGAAGAGCCGTTTATACCGGTATCTATGAACCAGAACATCAAACTGCAGATGAGCAGGGATTTCGTAAAGATGTTATTGAAGCGGTCAACGAATTAAATGTGCCGATAGTGCGCTATCCCGGCGGTAACTTTGTTTCCGGCTACGACTGGAAAGATGGTATTGGCCCAAAAGAACAACGGCCAACAAGGCTTGATTACGCCTGGTTATCGATTGAAAATAATCAATTTGGCATCAACGAGTTTGCTGACTGGTCACGTAAAGCGAATACCCAGGGTATGATCGCTGTAAATCTTGGTTCAGGTACCCCACAGGAAGCTGGCTACTTTGCCGAATATTGTAATATTGATAAAGGGACCTATTGGAGCGACAAACGTCGTGAGCATGGCTATGAACAACCTCACAATTTTAAAGTCTGGTGTTTAGGCAATGAAATGGATGGGCCGTGGCAAACCTGCGCACTGACCGCTCAGGAATACGCGAATAAAGCCCGTGAAACAGCTAAAATTCTAAAGTGGGTCGACCCAAACATTGAACTGGTTGCATGCGGAAGCTCGTCAAAAGAGATGGACACTTTCCCGGAGTGGGATAGAACGGTACTGGAAGCATGCTATGAGCATGTTGATTATATCTCCCTTCATCGTTATTACGAATATGAACAGGACAAGGCAAGTTTTCTCGCCGCTTATCATGACCTTGACGATTTCATTCACACCATTAAATCTACAGCTGACTATGTAAAAGCAAAAAATCGCAGTGATAAAGTGATGATGCTGAGTCTGGACGAGTGGAATGTCTGGTATATCAAGCATATGGATACAAAACGTTGGCAATGGGCACCCGCTATTGCCGAAGATGTCTACTCACTGATGGATGCTTTAGTGGTTGGTGGACTGTTGACGACCATTGTCAACAATGCGGATCGGGTAAAAATGGCCTGTCTGGCACAGTTGGTTAACGCTTTGGCCCCGATTCATACTGCACCCAACGGTGGGGTGTTAAAACATGCTACTTATTACCCATTTCAACAGGTTAGCCGTTATGGACGTGGTAGTGTTTACAGAAATATGGTGGTTTGTGGTGAGGTAGAAACAGATAAATACGGCAATGTACCGGAGTTGGCGACAGTGACAACATATGATGAAAGCAATAATGAGATGGCTTTCTTTGTCCTGAATACTAACCTTGAGCAAGATATAACGCTGGATTTACAGATTGAAGAATTTGGTGAATTGCAGCTTATTGAACAACAAGTTCTGACTGGTGAGGACTTATTTGCGGTAAATAGTTTCGAATCACCACAAAATGTTAAGCCGGTTAGTATTGATGTAACGTCGAAAACAGATACTCAATTTCAGTTTATTTTGCCGAAAACGTCTTGGACTATGCTGAGATTTAAACAGTTATAAAGTTGCACTGTTATTGCTATCCAAGATTACTCTGAATAATACAATCTAAGGGAGAAGAGTTAACTTAAGCAGGTTAACCCTCCCTTGGATTTATATTACTTCAGAGATCGAACAAGCTTCTAAACCAGTGAATTAAGAAATGTGGTTGAAGTGAGACATGTCGCAACCAAGACGAGTTGCCTGCTCAAGGAATGAGTAACCTTTTGGTGCTGCGTTTGCTTCTGTTTTAGTTTCTTTTTTGAAGAAAGAAGTTACGAAATTTGCAACTTTCGCTGCTAGACCTGTTGAAGAAAGCGTTGCGTTGTTTTCGATGCGTAATGTGTTCATGATGTGACCTCTACTTAATATCCATTTGTTTTTGATTTAACTCAAACAATGAAGCAGTTTTTATATCTTGTTGCTACATCGTGATTGTGGTCACATTTTATTGATTAATTTGACGGAGATCAACCCCGGGTTTCATTCATTTTCGGGCGTAATAGGTGTTTTTATTAAATATTTCATTAAATATCAGATGGTTAATTAATATAAAATATTTTTAATATATTAAAAAATATTTTATAGAAGGAGAGGGGGAAGACAAGCTAGCCTGATTATGGCGAAATATCCCGTTGTATTTTTTGTTTTACGTCCATTGCTTAACCTTCTACAACAGCCTAATCTTAACGTAAATAAATCAGTTAATTAAACCTATGACCGATAATACAGATATCCCTACTGGTGTAAGAGAAGTTTCATGCCAGCAATGCAAAGAGAATAAAGACCTTGGCTTTGACTTTACGATGGCATTTCAACCGATTATTCGTTGTTCAACGCAACAAGTGTTTGCTTATGAAGCTTTAGTCAGGGGCCCACAAAATCAATCGGCTTATTATGTTATATCCCAGGTTAACGACGACAATCGTTATCGCTTTGATCAATTATGCCGTGTTAAAGCCATTGCTCTTGCCGCTAAACTTAATATTAACTCAAAGGTCAGCATTAACTTCTTACCTAATGCGGTGTATCGACCTGAACGTTGTATTCGCACCACCTTAGAAGCCGCTAAAGCGTATAACTTTCCGATCGAAAACATCATGTTCGAATTCACAGAGGTTGAACAGGTTCAACATAACGATCACATTAAACACATTGTTGAATGCTACCAAAACCTGGGGTTTACAACGGCTATCGATGACTTTGGCTCTGGTTACTCTGGGCTCAATCTATTAGCAGGATTTCAAACGGATATCATTAAACTGGATATGGAACTGATCCGCGATATCGATAAAAATCCGGTTAAGCAAGTGATTGTAAGAAATTGCATGTCGATGTTTGATGAACTGAATATTACGGTTCTAGCCGAGGGTATCGAAACCCAGGCAGAATTGAATTATTTAAGAGGGGTTGGTGTTGATCTAATGCAGGGCTACCTGTTTGCAAAACCCGGCTTTGAGTCGTTACCTGAAGTCAACTTTTCAGTGCTTGATTGAACGTGAGCCCTAGCAACCAAGACCTGTCGACAATTGTAACAACAACCGGTTTAATCAATTCTATTTAATTACTTTTCTAAAATTGGATTTTCCTCTGTCTATTAAACATCAATAACTTAAGTGATACGTTTTTCCCCTTCTAATCTGTTTACATTATACCTTAGTCTAAATTGTCGACAATTTTCTTGATTGTCGACAATCTGATCAGCTAAGGTTACTTCATTCCTTGATGAGCGTTTACTAATAAAGATGCTTCGCAAGCAAAATGAAGAGATAACATGAACAGTGAATTAAAAGATCCAGCCATCAGCGTTAAAGAACATACCAAGTCAGAAAGCCTGACCGAGTATTTAATAGAGGCTATCGTTGAAGGGCAGATTGCGCCTGGCAGTAAAATTTCTGAACCCGAGTTAGCTAAGCGTTTCCAGGTAAGTCGGGGACCGCTAAGAGAAGCTTTAATGCGTGTTGAAGGGCTTGGGTTGATTGAAAGGATTCCTCACGTCGGTGCCCGTGTTATCCAGTTTTCTCATGAAAAACTATTGGAGTTATATGCGGTTCGTGAGGCGCTGGAAGGGATGGCCGCACGTTTGGCTGTTCGTAACATCACTGAAATTGAGTTGGCGGGACTTGAAACACTATTGTCGACACACTCAGAACATATCGATCAAGTCGATGGTGCTTCTTATTTCCACCAACAAGGAGATTTTGATTTCCATTATCGCATTATTAAAGCGAGTAGAAACAGTCAGTTGGTGGCTCTTTTATGTGATGAACTGTATCACCTGTTACGCATGTATCGCTACCAGTCCCCACGATCACAGTCTCGCCCGGTAGAAGCACTGGACGAACACAAGTTTATTTTGCAGGCAATTCGCAACCGAGACGAAGAGCTCGCTGAACTACTCATGCGTCGTCACATCTCAGGAAGCCGCCGCTTGATAGAACAACAAATCTTAAAAGAAGAATAAGGTTAAGGAGAATCCTATGTTAAGCCCAGGAGCGAAGTTTCGACTCGCAGTACAGACCAGTAACCCATTGCAAATTGTCGGTACAATTAATCCTTACTGCGCGATGATGGCTAAGAAGTTAGGGCATCAGGCAATCTATCTTTCCGGCGGCGGTATTGCAAACGCTTCATATGGTTTACCGGATCTTGGAATTACCACGTTGAATGATGTGTTAGTCGATGTGGATCGAATTACTAATGCGTGTGATTTACCGCTAATGGTCGATATTGATACCGGATTTGGCGGAGCGTTCAATATCGGGCGAACAATAAAGGCGATGGAAAAAGCCGGAGCCGCAGCAGTACATATGGAAGATCAGGTTGCACAAAAACGCTGTGGTCACCGTCCTAATAAGGCGATTGTTAGTGTAGAAGAGATGACAGATCGTGTGAAAGCGGCGGTTGACGCTCGTAATAACCCCGAGTTTGTGATTATGGCTCGAACGGACGCACTGGCGGTTGAAGGCATGGATAGTGCGATCGAGCGCGCTATTGCTTGTGTTGAAGCCGGTGCAGATATGATTTTTCCGGAAGCGATGACCCAACTTCAGCAATACGAGCAATTTTCTACTGCTTTAGAAGCTGCGACAGGAAAGCACGTACCGATTCTGGCAAATATTACCGAGTTTGGACAAACGCCACTATATAACTGTGAAGAGTTGGCAAAATCTAAAGTGGATATGGTGCTTTATCCATTAAGTGCTTTCCGGGCAATGAACAAGGCCGCAGAGATGGTTTATAGCCATATTCTGCAAAACGGTAATCAGGAAGCGTTGCTTGATACGATGCAAACTCGAAAAGAGCTGTATGAATACCTCGATTATCATAGCTACGAAGATACTCTAGATAAATTATTTACAAAAAATTCCTAAGGTTGCATAAGCAACTTAAGTAGGGAAGCCCAAGAAAAAAACATAGTAGTCGAGTTCGAAAGCGTTCAGGTAATGCTTTCAGAAAGATAATCCAATAACGTGAAACTGCAGCGCTTAAACACCCTGGAGGTGGGTCCAAATGAGGCCGTTCTTAAGAACTTAAAGCAATGCATCAAAAGGAGTTCAACATGCCTCAATCCCCAAAAGGAGAGCTGGGCGGAGCTGGCCTACGCGGTCAAAGTGCGGGAAGCACCGCTTTATGTACTGTTGGTAAATCTGGTACGGGTCTTACGTACCGTGGTTATGATATTACTGATCTTGCTAATCACGCTCAATTCGAAGAGGTTGCTCACCTTCTATTGGTCGGGCACTTACCCAATCAATCAGAATTGGATCAGTATAAGACGCGTTTGGTTGGTCTGCGAGGGTTGCCGCAATCACTTAAAGACGCGCTGGAGCTTATTCCGGCAGATGCCCATCCGATGGATGTGATGCGAACGGGTTGTTCAATGTTGGGTAACCTTGAAACAGAACAGGATTTTTCCCAGCAACTTGATGCGACAGAAAGGATGCTGGCGTTATTTCCGGCCATTATCTGCTACTGGTACCGCTTTAGCCACGATGGTGTACGTATTGATACCGAAGACCGAAGTGAAGACTGTATTGGTGGCTATTTCCTAAAAATGCTTACTGATAAGGCGCCTAGCGAATTGTTTAAGCAGGTGATGCATACCTCCCTGATTGTCTACGCTGAGCATGAATTTAATGCCTCTACATTTACCGCTCGTGTTTGTGCTTCAACACTGTCTGATTTGCACTCATGTATTACAGCGGCAATTGGTACGTTACGTGGTCCATTGCATGGCGGTGCCAATGAAGCCGCAATGGAAATGATCGAAAACTGGCAGACTCCGGATGAAGCGGAACAAAACATTCTGCGTATGCTGGAAAACAAAGACAAGATTATGGGCTTTGGCCATGCTATCTATCGTGAAAGCGATCCGCGTAACGCTTTGATTAAACGCTGGTCAAAAGAGCTATCTGAGTTTGTCGGCGACAAACAGTTATACGCAGTATCTGAACGTGTGGAAGCGGTGATGAAGCGTGAAAAAGGTTTGTTCTGTAATGCGGATTTCTTCCATGCTTCGGCCTACCATTTCATGGGAATCCCTACCAAGTTGTTTACGCCTATTTTTGTGATGAGCCGCCTAACAGGCTGGGCTGCACATGTGTACGAACAAAGAGCGAATAATCGAATTATCCGTCCAAGTGCGGATTACACGGGTCCTGAGCACCAGCAATGGGTACCAATTGAACAAAGGGGTTAACTGCCTGAAGGCGTGGCCTGTTAGTATCGCTACGCCTTTGATTCCATTTTATTTACTATTCCGATATTGGGAACGAAGCGATGAATAATAATGAATACAAGAAAACGCTTCCGGGAAGCCAGATTAGTTATTTTGACACTCGTGAAGCCGTAAATCAGATATCTGCAAATGCTTACGAAAAGCTGCCATATACATCTCGCGTACTGGCGGAAAACTTAGTCCGCCGCTGCGATCCAGCGACATTAGAAGATTCACTAAAACAACTTATCGAACGAAAGCGTGATCTCGATTTTCCGTGGTATCCGGCACGTGTGGTTTGCCATGACATCCTGGGGCAAACCGCGTTAGTTGATTTAGCTGGATTACGTGATGCCATTGCACAACAGGGAGGGGATCCAGCCAAGGTAAATCCGGTGGTTGAAACACAACTGATTGTGGACCACTCTCTGGCGGTTGAGCATGCCGGTTTTGAAAGTAATGCTTTTGATAAAAACCGGGCGATAGAAGATCGGCGCAACGAGGACCGCTTCCATTTTATTGAATGGTGTAAAACCGCGTTTGAAAATGTCAGTGTTATTCCGGCTGGTAATGGAATTATGCACCAGATCAATCTGGAAAAAATGTCACCGGTTATCCAAGTAAAAAATGGTGTGGCTTATCCGGATACTTGCGTCGGAACAGACAGCCATACCCCTCATGTTGATTGTCTGGGCGTCATTGCTATTGGTGTCGGAGGTCTAGAAGCTGAAACCGTGATGCTTGGCAGACCTTCTATGATGCGTTTGCCTGATATTGTCGGAGTTAAGCTCACCGGTAAACGCAAACCGGGTATTACGGCAACAGATATCGTATTGGCGATTACCGAGTTTCTGCGTAATCAGAAAGTGGTTTCCTGCTATTTAGAGTTTTTTGGTGAGGGGGCAAAAGACCTGACGATTGGTGATAGGGCGACAATTTCGAATATGACACCGGAGTATGGTGCCAGTGCAGGGATGTTTTATATTGATGAGCAGACAATCAATTACCTTAAACTGACCGGTCGAGATGCGGAACAAGTCGCATTAGTCGAACAGTATGCGAAACAGACAGGGTTATGGGCAGACAGTTTAGAAACCGCTGTTTATGAACGTGTACTCGAATTTGATTTATCCAGTGTTGAGCGTAATTTAGCCGGCCCATCAAACCCTCATCGCCGGCTTCCGACTTCTGAACTGGCTGCTCGTGGTATCGCCGGAGAGTGGCAGCAGACTGAAGGTCAAATGCCGGATGGTGCTGTGATAATCGCCGCGATTACTTCATGTACTAACACCAGTAATCCGCGAAATGTTGTTGCTGCAGGTCTGGTTGCGAAAAAGGCCAACCAACTAGGGTTAGGGCGTAAACCCTGGGTGAAAACCTCTTTCGCTCCGGGCTCTAAAGTGGCGAAACTGTACCTTGAAGAAGCTGGTTTATTGCCAGAGCTTGAACAGTTAGGGTTCGGTATTGTCGGTTACGCCTGTACCACATGTAATGGGATGAGTGGCGCACTGGATCCAAAGATCCAACAAGAGATCATTGATCGTGACTTGTATGCAACCGCGGTATTATCTGGCAATCGTAACTTCGACGGACGCATTCACCCTTATGCCAAACAAGCATTTCTTGCTTCACCACCGCTAGTGGTTGCGTATGCGTTAGCCGGAACCATTCGTTTCGATATTGAGCGTGATGCATTAGGACAAGATAGCGATGGCAATCCCGTGTACCTGAATGATATTTGGCCGACGGATGAAGAAATCGATCTGGTGGTCAATCAGCATGTTAAGCCGCAACAGTTTAATCAGGTTTATATTAAGATGTTTAAGCTGGATGATGAGCATAAGAGCGTTAATCCTCTTTATGAGTGGCGTCCGATGAGCACTTATATTCGCCGGCCACCATACTGGGAAGGCGCTCTCGCGCGGGAAAGAACACTTACAGGTATGCGGCCGCTGGCGGTACTTGGAGATAATATAACAACCGACCATCTCTCTCCTTCAAATGCAATTTTAGCATCGAGTGCCGCTGGTGAATATCTGACGAAGATGAATGTACCGGAAGAAGATTTTAACTCTTACGCCACACACAGGGGTGACCACCTGACAGCACAGCGCGCAACGTTTGCGAATCCGAAACTGTTCAATGAAATGGTTAAGGAAAATGGCGAGGTTGTTCAGGGGTCGCTGGCGAGAATAGAACCAGAAGGTACCGTGACGAGAATGTGGGAAGCGATCGAAACCTACATGGAACGTAAGCAGCCATTGATTATTGTTGCAGGGGCAGATTATGGGCAGGGATCTTCACGAGATTGGGCGGCCAAAGGCGTTCGTCTTGCCGGTGTAGAAGCGATAGTGGCTGAAGGTTTTGAGCGCATTCACCGCACGAATCTGGTCGGTATGGGAGTGCTTCCTTTACAGTTTAAAGAGGGAGTTACGCGCAATAGCCTAGAGCTGGATGGTACTGAGTTGTATGACGTTGTGGGAGAGATCAAGCCGGGTGTAGATTTGGCGTTAGTCATCACACGTAGCAACGGAGAAAAGCTCGATGTTGCGGTAACCTGCCGTCTGGATACGGCTGATGAAGTCAATGTGTATAACGCTGGTGGTGTACTGCAGCGTTTTGCTCAAGATTTTCTGGCTCAGTAGGGGGTACGGATGTCTTCACAAGTAAAAATCGCAGCGACTTATATGCGTGGTGGAACCAGTAAAGGCGTGTTTTTTATGCTTGATGATCTGCCACCAGCAGCTCAGGTCGCAGGTGAAGCCCGGGATAAATTGCTTATGCGAGTCATCGGTAGTCCAGATCCATATGGGAAACAAATCGATGGGATGGGAGGAGCGACTTCCAGTACCAGTAAAACCGTGATTGTTTCAAAAAGTGAACGGACCAATCACGATGTGGATTACCTTTTTGGCCAGATATCAATCGATAGTCCATTTATTGACTGGAGCGGAAATTGCGGAAATCTGTCCGCTGCTATCGGGCCATTTGCTATTCATGCAGGACTAGTTCCACCATCGCGTATACCTGAAAACGGTATTGTTGAAGTGCGAGTGTGGCAGGTGAATATCAGCAAAACGATTGTGGTCCATGTCCCCATAGTCAATGGTTCGGTTCAGGAAACCGGAGCGTTTCAGCTTGATGGTGTGACGTTTCCGGCTGCTGAAATACAAGTGGATTTTGTCGATCCCGCTGATGGGGATGGGGCGATGTTTCCGACCGGAAACCTAATTGATGATCTAATTGTGCCTGATATCGGAACATTAAACGTCACCATGATTAATGCCGGAATTCCAACGGTGTTTGTTGATGCCGCTGCGATTGGCTATCAGGGTACAGAGTTGCAGGACGCGATAAACAATGATGAAGCCGCGTTAGTGATGTTTGAAAAAATACGTGCCCATGCCGCACTCAAGATGGGGCTGATTGACGATATTGATCAAGCTAAGCAGCGTCAGCACACGCCCAAAGTCGCGTTTGTTGCAAAGCCAAGTTCGTATCAGACATCGAGTGGTAAAACGGTGCTGGCGTCAGATATTGATGTACTGGTTCGGGCACTTTCGATGGGTAAACTGCATCACGCAATGATGGGTACGGCTGCCGTTGCTATCGCATCTGCGGCTTGTGTCCCCGGCACGCTGGTCAATATGGCTGCTGGTGGAGGAGAAAAACAATCGGTTACTTTTGGTCATCCCTCTGGGACATTGAAAGTAGGCGCCAAAGCGAGTGAGACCAAACAAAACGGATGGATAGTAGAAAAAGCCGTTATGAGTCGTAGCGCACGAGTGTTAATGGAAGGCTGGGTTAGAGTTCCGGCTGACACTATCAACGCTTTCTGAGCCAATAAGGAGAAGCACAATGTCTGCATATTTGAAGGAATATCAATGGGCAAAAGAGCAACCAGAAGCGTTCTGGCAGGCTCAGGCTCAGAACATAGATTGGTTTGAGTTCCCGCAAACAATTTTAAATAAAGATGAAAATGGAATAGAGCGCTGGTATCCCGATGGCCTTTTAAATACCTCGTGGCTCGCGTTGGATTATCATTGTGAACAAGGTCGGGGTGACAAAACCGCGTTGATTTATGATTCGCCAGTCACTGGTAAAAAACAACGTTATAGCTACTTTGCTTTACGTGACACTGTAGCGCGAATTGCCGGAATGTTAGCGGCTCAGGGAGTGACTAAAGGGGATCGGGTGATCATTTATATGCCTATGATCCCGGAAGCTGCGATGGCAATGCTTGCATGCGCACGCCTTGGTGCTATTCATTCAGTTGTTTTTGGCGGTTTTGCTCCTAATGAGCTGGCTGTAAGGATTGAAGATGCAGAGCCGAAGGTCATTATGACAGCATCATGTGGAATTGAAATTAACAAAGTGATTCCATACAAGCCGATGGTAGATAAAGCCATAATGGACAGTCGCTGGAAACCGGAAAAAGTACTGGTATTTCAGCGTCCGGAATGTGTGGCAGACTTAGATAATGAGCGCGACTTGGATTGGAGCGCTCAATACGAGCAAGCGTTACCGCACGCATGTGTACCCGTGTTAGCAACAGATCCGTTGTACATACTGTACACATCAGGCACCACTGGTAAGCCTAAAGGTGTTGTAAGAGACAACGGCGGACATGCCGTCGCGATGAAATACTCAATGAGCTGTATTTACGATATGCCGCAAGACGGTGTGTTCTGGGCAGCTTCTGATGTGGGTTGGGTAGTTGGGCATTCCTATATTGTTTATGCACCACTGATTCATGGTTGTACTACGGTTTTGTTTGAGGGCAAACCGGTTAGAACACCAGACCCAGGCGCATTCTGGCGCGTGTGTCAGGAATACAAAGTGACTGCGTTGTTCTCAGCGCCAACCGCATTCCGGGCAATTAAGAAAGAAGATCCCGATGGTGAATACTTGGACCAATACAATCTGAGCCATCTCAAAACCATTTTTATGGCGGGTGAACGTTTAGATCCACCAACGCTGGAATGGGTGCAGGAACATACCAACAAACCTGTTATCGATCACTGGTGGCAGACGGAAACTGGCTGGGCAATCGCAGGTAACCCGACAGGTATTGAATTGATGCCGATTAAAGCGGGATCAGCGACGAAACCGATACCAGGCTATCAGGTTGAAATCCTCAATGAGGTTGGTGAAGTGCTACCACCAAACCAACAAGGTTTCGTTGCGCTAAGGCGCCCGTTACCACCAAGTTGTTTACCGACAGTGTGGCGCAATCACGACAGATTTGAAACTGGCTATCTTTCACAGTTCCCGGATTACTATGTGTCTGGTGATGGCGGCTATCTGGATGAAGACGGGTACCTGTTCATCATGGGACGTATTGATGACGTGATTAACGTGGCAGGGCACCGTTTATCGACTGGTGAAATGGAAGAGATCGTTGGCGCTCACCCAGCAGTAGCAGAGTGCGCGGTAGTTGGGGTGCATGATGAACTTAAAGGCCAGTTACCTTTAGGCTTAGTTGTTCTCAAAGATGGAGTCAAAGTCGATTTGCAATCACTGGAAGCTGAGTTGGTCAGCAGTGTACGCAGTCATATCGGAGCGGTGGCGTGTTTTAAACATGCGCTGATTGTAGAACGCCTGCCGAAAACCCGTTCAGGTAAGATCCTGCGACGTATCATCCGTCAGATAGCGGATGGGGAAAGTTACACTGTCCCTTCTACTATTGATGACCCAACCAGTTTGAACGAACTGGAGAAGGTTCTTCATGTGTAAACACTGAATCACTTCTGTTTATAGATTTCCACTTCTACGTTCATGGCGAACTATTTGTGCTCCGCTTGCGGGGCACTTTTTTTTGTGTCAAGTCCTTTTCTACGCCATTTGCCCGTTTGCTACTAACCATCTATACAACCAAATTTATAAATCTTAAAAAATATTTTATAAATTTACAATTTGAAACACTTTGTAAAACATAGACTTAATTTAAGACCAATAAATCTGTTGAATAAATAGGGTTTACATATAGTAAGTATGACTTACTATATGAGTGTCTTGTCTTCAGTGTCTGGCGCTGATAGCTAAAAAATTCACTATATATCAATAGGTAATGTCATGAGTGCACCTTCGATTGGCTATTTGCTGTGGGATGTCTCGCGGCTAGTTCGTAAGCGTTACACATTAGAATCAAGTTCGACCTGTTTGACGTTAGCGCAAGCCAAAGCATTGTCACATATCGCCACTCATCAGGGAGTAAAGCAGGTAGAGTTGGCAGAGTTTTTAGAAATAAAACCAATGACTCTGGTACCTATTATCGACTCACTGGTGGAAGAAGGGTTTGTTGAAAGACGACCGGATCCCAAGGACAGGCGAGCGCACTTAATTTATTTGCTACCTGCAGCCGATGATCAGTTAAAAAAAATAAAGTCTATCGCTGACAAAGTCTGGTCACATGCTCTTGAAGGAATTTCAGAACAAGAACAAAAGCAGTTTTTTTCAACACTGCAAAATATTCATACCAATTTAACTAAGTTTTAATCAGGAACACCTTGTATGTCGAATACTAAACCCGAACAGGAAAATGCGGTTTCCACATTAACCCCAAAATCAAAGCGTAAAACCAAGCGCGCGGTGATGCTTTTTCTTGTCCCTCTGCTTGCCGTAACTGGCGGTGTTGCGATCTATCTACATGGCGGGCGATATGTAGAAACCGAGAATGCATATGTTAAGGCTGATAAAACTTCAATTACATCCGAGATTTCAGGTCGGATTATTGATGTGCCTGTAGAAGAAAACCAGAAAGTGAAAGCGGGTGATCTGTTACTAAAGATCGACCCGACACCATATAAAATTGCAGTAGAACAGGCGCGTGCGAATCTAAACGACGTGAAAACATCTTTGACAACACTAAAAGCAGAGTATCAGAGTAAACTGGCGAACATTGAAGTGTCTAAAAGTCAGCACAATTACCTTAAGAAAGAAGAAAAACGCCAGCTCGACTTGTTAAACAAAAAGTATACATCGCAGTCGCAATATGATGCGGCACGCCAAAATACATTGATTGTTGAATTAGAAGTTAACGCACTTAAAAAAGGGTTAAAGCAGGTTGAAGAAAGCTTAGGTGGTGATGTTAATGCTCCTATTGAGTCGCACCCTAAATATCGGGCGGCAATTGCGGCATTCGATAAAGCTGAAAATGATCTTGAGCATGTTAACTTATATGCGCCTGCCGATGGCGTGGTGACTAAGGTTGTGGAAAAAGGGCAGTACACGTCACCGGGAACGTTAGCCATGATGCTTATCTCTGATTCAGATATCTGGGTTGAAGCAAACTTTACTGAAACTGAACTGACACATATTAAAGTCGGTCAGGACGTGGATGTCGAAGTTGACTATGCGCCAGGGTTTACCTGGAAAGGAAAGGTTGAGAGCCTTAGCCCGGCAACCGGTGCAGAGTTTTCGGTTATTCCCGCTCAAAATGCTACAGGCAACTGGGTTAAAATTGCTCAGCGTTTGCCAATTCGGGTTCGTTTACAACCACAGAAAGATGCTCCGCAACTCAGAGCGGGTTTAAGCGCAGTGGTGACAGTGGATACCCATCATCAACGCCACTTGTCACTGTAAGCGGAGTTAGACGATGAGTAGTCACGTTGAAACAATGCCAGCAGACAATCAGGGCAGTAAACGTTTGTTTATTACCTTGTCGGTAATGCTGGCGACTATTATTCAGGTACTTGACACCACCATTGCAAATGTCGCTTTGCCACATATGCGAGGTACAATGAGTGCCACTCAGGATCAAATCTCCTGGGTACTGACCTCTTATATCGTAGCTTCAGCTATCGCGATGCCGCTGACTGGTTTTGTCGCTGCTCGGATAGGGCGTAAACGCTTGTTTCTGTATTCGGTATTAGGTTTTACGTTAGCATCAGTGCTTTGTGGTGCAGCGCAGTCACTTGAGCAAATTATACTGTTCCGTATATTGCAGGGTATCTTTGGCGCTAGCCTGGTTCCTTTATCTCAATCTGTATTGCTTGATACCTATCCAACCGAACAACATGGTAGTGCGATGGCGATGTGGGGCATGGGGGTCATGGTCGGACCGATTCTTGGACCTTCACTTGGCGGTTGGTTAACTGAATACTATAACTGGCGCTGGGTATTTTATATCAACGTACCGTTTGGGATTATGGCCTGGCTAGGGATTGCAGCATACGTAAAAGAGACAAAAATTGATGCCGAACGTAGGTTTGACATGTTTGGATTTACGTTACTGGGATTGGCAATTGGTAGCCTGCAAATGTTTTTAGACCGGGGTGAGTCACTTAATTGGTTTTCGAGTCTGGAAGTCATCATTGAAGCTTCGTTGGCGGTTGTCGCGTTTTATATGTTTGCTGTACATATGTTTACCCACAAAGCCCCTTTCTTAGAACCAATGATGTTTAAGGACCGCAACTATATTGTTGGTTTGTTATTCGGCTTTATGATAGGAGTGATACTGCTGGCAACAATGGCACTGTTACCGCCATTTTTGCAGAATTACATGGGGTATCCGGTATTGGATGTCGGGCTGCTGCTGACCCCTCGAGGCTTTGGTACGATGACCGGGATGATGATCGTTGGTCGTGTAGCGAGAAAAGTTGATTTACGTTATCTGGTTGCGACAGGGTTAATCTTGATGATCATTTCTTTGTGGCAGATGACCAAATTTTCTGTCGATATTACTCGCTGGGAAATCATCTGGACCGGTGTGGTGCAGGGGCTTGGTTTAGGTTTAGTGTTTGTTCCGCTCTCTACACTCAGTTTTTCTACCTTAGCACCTCGTTATCGGAATGAAGCGACGGCTTTATATAGCTTGGTCAGAAATATCGGTAGTAGTATTGGTATCTCTGTAGTTACGACCTATTTATCGCACCGTGTCCAGATTAATCATTCTGTTTATGCTGAACATATAACGCCGTTTAACTCGGCACTGCAGGATGCTGTTCAGAAGGGGGCTTATGACATCTCATCGTCAGTAGGGTTAACAACTATCAACAATGTCGTGACAAAGCAAGCGGCTATCTTCGGGTATCTGCAAGACTTTAGACTGATGATGTATGTGTGTATTTTTACCCTGCCTCTTTTGGTGCTACTACGTAAGCCTGGTGCTCGGTAACGTTAAACCGACAAAGAGCGAGTTGATTCTGGGCTCCGTCATTGCAACGAATGCAGATATGATATTGCAATATGGTGTAATGACGTTGCCTAAACCCGTGTTTAACGCAACCTTCAGTAACTATCTGCTATACAATAAAAATGCGGTGTCGCTAGCCAATTATTTGCTGCCCCTTGCCCAACAACGAGACAATACAAAGAGTTACCTGTCTAACTTATTGTAATCACGTCAATTTCATACAATTCTGCGTGTTCTTTTTGTAAATATCTTATAAAATTTAACTAAGCTTTTTAAATTGGCACAGAGGCATGTCGCAGTTATTAATCGTTCCAGCTCAGTTAGATGATTTAGAATCATTAAATCAGTTAATGTATGAGTTACATCATGAGCATCACGTCGCGTGCCCTGAGCATTTTAAAACCGCTGAAGACATAGAGCAGGAGAAGAGCATTGCGCGTTATCTCGAAATCCCGGAGTGCTTAGTTTACGTTGCAAAGCTTAATACGACGATTGTCGGTTTTATAACCGGTCACTTTTGTGAACTAATATCTTCGGTCAGCAAACCTGTGCCTATGGGAAGTATTGATGAACTTTACGTATTACCTGAGTATCGACAAAAAAACATCGCCAGTCAGTTGTATCGGCGTTTAGAAACAACATTTATCGATTACGGTATTGAACAGGTTTTTGTTGAGGTGTGGGCGTTCAATGCTTGTGCGCATCAGTTTTATTATCAGGCTGGATTTGAACCCCATATATCCTGGCTGAGAAAGTCGGTGAAAACTTAGTAAAGAACACTATAACAAAGGAAAGTTTGGTACTGTGTCCCAACGTTGGTTGTTGCAAGCTCTGTGTATTATTGGATTCTATCTATATTTGTCACCAGGTTATGCGCTGGAACGAATAGGGCCTTCTATGCCTTCCAGAGGGGCTTTGTGTCTGATCAAAGCGGATCATAAAATCGTTTTGATTAACGAAATCATCACGCAAAAATTGTCTATTCCCGGGGGAACAATTCAAGCCGACGAAGACCCGAAACTCGCTGCGCAACGCGAAACCTGGGAAGAAACCGGAATAGCAGTAACGGTCGGCAAACAGCTGGGGCAAACCAAGCGTGCTATTGTTTATGATTGTGTGACCAGGTCGAGAATACTTACCTATCAACATCAAAACAAGGTTGGGGGGTATGAGTTGCCTGTCTGGTTTGCACCGGATTATGGAGTAGAAGTCTCGTCAGCAACCCTGGTTAACCCGGATCTTCTCGAAGCTGAGTTGTATCGTTTTCCCGATGACTGGGCTTTTGTCAAAGAGATGTTTTCTGAAGCCACCAATCAAAACGTCAATATGGTCGCTGATTTAATTCATACTGCGCCAAAATTTCATCAACAAGAGCTGAAGTGGACTTTGGGTTTTCAACAATGGATCAGTCAGTTACCGGGACAGTGGAGCCAGATAATTCATCAAATCTTTCTGGTTGGTAATATGCTGGCTTCACCAATATGCGGAATTATTCTTTTCCCACTACTGTATTGGCGTTGTGGTAAATCTGTTTGTTACAAAGTCAGCTTCGCTATTAGTATCACTTCTTTAACCTGTTTGTTCGCTCAACAAGGCTTTTCTCTTCCAAGACCGCACGTTTATTTCCCAACGCTTCAGCTCATTTCCAGTTACGGTTATGGGTTCCCGAGTTTGCCAATAGCTGTATGGAGCAGTATTGGCATACTACTGATGGCGGAAAAAGAAAGTCTGGGCGGGAAAGGATTTGTGCTGTTTTACTTTATATCAGCTATTTGGTTAATGTTGTCTAAATTTTATTCAGGAAGTGCATTTGTCGTCGATATGGCGGTCGGTGGATTTATTGGATTATTGATCACCTGGAACATTATCCGCTTTGATATTAAAAGAACGGAACGAGCAAGGACTGTTATGGGGTCGCGACGGGTTTGGTGGGGACTCACATCTATTGCGGCTGTTTTAACTTATTACTGGCAATTGCCTATATTTGGCGCATGGTTAATTGTTTTAGTGGTTATGGCCGTTGTAACCTCTACTATGAGGAGCCAACGAGAATTTATATCGGCGCCGCAAGCGTTCATATTTACCCTGGTTCTTGCTGCAATTTATCTGGGGATTACGCATCACGCTGGGCAAGATTCGTCAGGCGGCGCCTGGTTTTTACTATTAACAACCATTCGTTACCCGGTCATAATCATCATGTTTGTGTTAATGGTAAAATTCACCCGTTCAGCCGATAAAGATATTATAAAGCCCGGTTAACCGAGCTTTATCTTATTTGCCATTGGTAAATTACTGGTGATCAGGTTAAGTAATTCTTTAAGAACACGGTGATTTTTACTAAGTCATCAACCGCGATATGTTCTTCAGTAGTGTGTACTTTGGTCATCCCGGTAGAAAGGTTTACCGTAGTGAGGCCTTTTTCATTGAAGTTGTTTGCATCGCTTCCGCCACCGGTGCTTTTTGTTTTCGGCTCAATATCCATGGCGGTAAATACTTGCTTCACTGATTCAACATGCGGGTGTGCTTCATCAAGCACAAATGCGTTGTACGCTCGCTGCGAATCAATTTCTACCGTAGCACCATGTTTGGCAGCAACTGCTTCAAATGTTTCTACCATATGATTAACCTGAGCCAAAAGTTTATCATTATTTAATGAGCGGGCTTCGGCGATGATATTCAGTGTAGGCATTACAATGTTGGTTGCATTGCCGCCACTAACAACACCAATATTAGCAGTTGTCTCGTCATCTATCCGCAGTAGTTTCATTTGATTAATAGCATCCGCGGCAACAGTAATAGCGCTGATGCCATCTTCGGGTGCGAGGCCAGCATGAGCAGGCTTACCTTTGATTGTTACATTGAGTTTCTGTTGTCCC